>Ga0209344_10002674_pt1 | contig 19290 bp, 13 predicted proteins | sample Cruoilmetagenom6_FD_187293 | JGI IMG/M metagenome (GOLD analysis project Ga0209344, IMG submission 187293) | Oil polluted marine microbial communities from Coal Oil Point, Santa Barbara, California, USA - Santa Barbara Oil Seep Sample 6 (SPAdes)... | ecosystem: Environmental > Aquatic > Marine... | reverse complement strand
TTCAAAACGCAATATTCTTGTTTTAAAAACTTGCGAGCCAGATTTTGAAATTTTTATCAAAACATCGTCGCGGTAGGGCACATTTAGCGCTTTGGCAATTTCTTTCCCAAAGCCTTCTACTTGGTTATAGCCTCTTTTCTTTAATTTCTGTTTGTGTAGCGGCACGGGAATTACCAAATCTATTTCTTTATACAGATCAATTTCAGACAATTCGGCTCCCAACCATTTTCCGAAGAAGGTGCTCACCTCCTTTTTTCCGCGGTATTTTAAATTGTGCAATAACTCCTGGGTCAAGCCTCTTTTATTGAAATAAATAAGTGAAGTGGCGTTCTTTAAAAATAATCTTCCGTAGAATTTATCCTTTAAGCTATTGCTCTCCGTTTTGTGAAATGAAGCAAGTGGAAGTGAGTGAATACAATCCATACAGAGCACTTCTTCCTGCTTCAACAAAGGTTGTTTGCAGCCTACGCATACTTTTGGGAAAAGGAGATTTAACATAATTTAAGAATTTTTACCATTTTGTAAACGTTTGTTAACAAAATACCTACCTACTTTTACCACCTAAACTTAACTTATTAATTATGAGTACGGAAAACGAAAACAATAGTGGCAAATTCAAAATTCTGATTGGGGTTCTTTCAGTATTATTAATTGCCTTGGCCGTTTATACTGTAACACTATTTAACGATAGTAAAAATACGGTATCGAATCTTGAGATGCAAAAAGCAGATATTGAGCAGGAGCTAGAGGGGCTGATCGCAAATTATGACGAGGTAATAAAAGACAACGAACTTAAGGATAAAGACTTATTGGCAGCTCGCGAAAGAATAACCATACTTTTGGATTCTGTTAAGGACGCGAAAGCAAACGTTGCCCTTATTGAAAGATATAAAACTGAAGTGGGAAGACTTAAGCAGGAGCGATCCATGCTTTTTAAACGTGCCGATAGTTTGATTGCCGCAAACAGACAACTGGCCATTGAACGCGATAGTACTTCAACGGAACTTCAAAACACACGTATGGTTGTTGACTCCGTAAGCCAAGAAAACTTGGCTATGAACGAAACCATTAAAAAAGGTTCTATCGTAAAAGCAACCGATCTGCGTGGAGAAGCAGTTATTATAAGAAATAGCGGAAAAGTTGTGGATACCAAACGTGCAAGCCGTGCCGATAAAATAAGGGCATGTTTTACCTTGGCGCCAAATGCCATTGCACAAAGAGGCGACAGAACCCTTTACATTCAAGTGGTAAACCCTCGGAACAAAATGATGGGTGATGATGCCGTAAAACAGTTTGAGAATAAAAACATAAACTATAGTGCCGCTACCAATGTATTTTATGAAAACGATGAATTGGATGTGTGTATCTTGGTTAATTCTGCGGAAGCAAATCTTGTGGAAGGCCGATATACAATAACACTTTTTGATGGGCAGAACCAAATAGCTACCACTACCATGGAGCTGAAGTAATACTATTTTAAAATTAAAAGTAGGTAATTTTAAAATAAATGAAACCGCCGTGAACTTATCACAGCGGTTTTTTTATTTTTGCGGTATGGCAAACAACGACGATCAATTTAAAAAGGTAGTATCCCACGCAAAGGAATACGGATATATTTTTGCATCAAGTGAAATTTACGATGGTCTCAGCGCCGTTTACGATTACGCCCAGAATGGTGTTGAATTAAAGAAAAACATCCGTGAATATTGGTGGCGCAGCATGGTCTATATGCACCAAAATATTGTTGGTATTGATTCGGCAATATTAATGCACCCAACTACCTGGAAAGCTTCCGGCCACGTAGATGCCTTTAACGATCCGTTAATAGATAATAAAGATTCCAAAAAACGCTACCGAGCCGATGTGCTTATTGAAGATTATGCCGAAAAGCTCTATCAAAAAGCGCAAAAGGAAATTGAAAAAGCCAGAGGCCGCTTTGGGGAAAGTTTTGACGAAGAGGAATTCATAACCACCAATCCTCGTGTTGTTCGTTATTTGGAAGAGCAGCGCTCGGTATTGGAACGAATGGCGCGTTCACTTGAAAAGGAGGATTTGGCAGATGTAAAAGCCTTGATTGAAGAACTGGGCATTGCCGATCCTGAAACAGGTTCAAAAAATTGGACCGAAGTGCGCCAATTCAACCTTATGTTTGGCACCAAACTTGGCGCTTCCGCTGAAAGTGCCATGGATCTTTACCTTCGACCAGAAACCGCACAAGGTATTTTTGTAAACTTCTTAAATGTACAAAAAAGCGGAAGGATGAAAATTCCTTTTGGAATTGCACAAACCGGAAAAGCATTTCGAAATGAAATAGTGGCGCGACAGTTCATTTTCCGTATGCGAGAGTTTGAACAGATGGAAATGCAATTCTTCGTTCGTCCGGGCGAAGAACTAAAATGGTATGAACACTGGAAGGAAACCCGTTTAAAATGGCATCTTTCCCTGGGAATGGGCAAAGAAAATTACCGCTTTCACGATCACGAAAAATTGGCACATTACGCCAATGCCGCAGCAGATATTGAATTCAATTTTCCTTTCGGCTTCAAGGAATTGGAAGGAATCCATTCGCGCACCGATTTCGATTTGAAGGCACACGAAAAATTCTCTGGAAAAAAACTACAATTCTTTGATCCTGAATTGAACGAAAGCTATGTGCCGTACGTTGTTGAAACTTCCATTGGATTGGACAGAATGTTTCTAGCCGTTTTGAGCAATTCGCTTCAAGACGAAACCCTTGAAGATGGAAGCGTAAGAACCGTTTTAAAAATTCCCGCAATTTTAGCCCCTGTAAAAGCAGCCGTTCTTCCGCTGATAAAACGAGACGGCCTTCCCGAAATTGCACAGAAAATCATTGACGATCTGCAGTGGGACTACAATGTAATTTACGATGAAAAAGATGCCGTGGGAAGACGCTACCGCCGCCAAGACGCTGCAGGCACGCCTTTCTGTATAACCGTAGATCACCAAACTATTGAAGACAACACTGTAACCATCCGTTATCGGGACACAATGGAGCAGGAACGTATTAAAATTTCAGAAATTTCAGAAAAAATGATGGAAAGCATTTCATACAAAAAATGGCTTTCCGAATAATTTTTTTAAGTGGTTAATTCTATATTTCGAAAGAGGAGGATATTTGGTTATCCTCCTTTTTTTTATGCCAAAGATTTTATTCGTCGCGATTCATTATTTCAGTAATTTCTACGGGTGCAGCTTTTTCACAGCGATTCATCCTTCGCAATCCATTAAATTTCACCCAAACCGTTTGATTATCCCGTCTGAAATTTTCACCCAAATTTATGGGATCTACATAATAAAAATCTTTACTGTTTTCCTTTAACTGAATAGTATATTCACAATCATCGGCCAATTCAGAATAAAGTATGCGGCCCGGCAAATAACCATCGGCCAACATTTGGGCGGCAAGTGCTTTTTTGGCTTCTATTTCTGCCGCGCTATTGGTTTCGAGATTTGTGGACTGTTGTTGGGAGGAAATACACGATAAAACTATAACGCTGAATAGTACTGAAAATGAAATTTTGCTCCACATATTTCTATGGTTTTTTAAGTGAATTATGAAGATACAAAAATTAAAAATACGCCCGTAATTGAATACTGCCCGTATGCACCGTTTTGGTGGTTTCACTTTTTCTTCCAAAATAGGAAAGGTTGGCATCCAAATATTTTGTTATCCTTTTCTGAAAAAGCAAACGCCACGTAAAATTTGTGCCGGGCTGCAAACCTTCCAACATTTGGTAAGCCACGGGTGAAAAAGGACTTCCTTCAAACTGGTTGTCAATATAATTGAATTCCCCATTTACCGAAATCTTTTCGGCATTTGTGTAAGCAAAGGAAAATCCTAGCGTTTGCTGATCCAACTTTTCCATTGCGCCCAGCTGATTGTCTTGGTTCGCAAATTCATAAAAAACATCAAAACGTGTCTGCTGGCTCAGCAAATAGGAAATCTTCGGATTAAATTCATACGAGTCGAGGCGGTAGTTTCTATTGGCAAAATTCTCTGAAAGACTTTCGTTACTTCCTGTTGCGCCTTTTAAATTCAGCAACCAGCTTTCCCAAAATTTATGGTTGAAATTAAACTGGTGGCTTTTCAAAGTATTGCGCTGCAGGCCCACAGCAAGCAAATTATCTGCAGAGGTAGAAATAAAGGTATAGCTTGTAGTAAAATGTTGCTTTCCGCGATTATAAAATAAAGCATTTCTGAAATTGAGCGTAAGTCCCAACTGGTCATCACCACCATCCTCAAAAGGATTAATATTGAACCCATCATTTTTTCGCTTTACTTTTCGATCCAAAACATAGGAAGTTTGATTGTAAAAGTGTGAAAGTACCTTTTTGAAACCTTCTTTGCCGGACCAGTTTTGTGGATTCAATGTAAGAATTTGACTGAATTTATTCTGCCTAATTTTCAGAAAAACCTGATTGGGAAGTAACACACGAATGTACTCTGCCTGATCCTGAAATTGCGCAACTTCAAATTCTTCAAGTTCCTGTACGCCGTTGTTATTATAATCTATCCACGTATAAATCCCCTGTCCCGGCTCGGTTTTTACATATGTAAATTCCTGCTGCGGAATTACGCCATTGTTAGATTCCAAGGCCGTATTTAGCCGAATACCTCCCTCAAACAACGATTGATTGTAAATAATTCGTGAATTCAGCGAACGTTCCGTTTCCCGTTTTTCAATAATTACGGGCAGCGAATCATTGGGGTCAAAACCAGTTCCTGATTTTGGTTCGTATTTTAATGTCCTGTAATTTGCAAATGCCGACAGTTGGGTGTTTTCAGTATTGATAAGCTGTGATTTTATATAATAGGTGTTGGAGGAATTCACCTTTTGAAGAACATTATTACGCACACTATCATTTACCCGAAACTGATAGCCCGCCTCCACAAAAACCTTTGTACTATCGCCGATGCCAGAAAAAACTTCTAAAGCCGTAAATTTTTGGCTGATTGGCGAAATGCTGTCGCGTTCTGTATCTCGAATTTGATTGTCTTCCAAAGCCACTTTACCTCCTACCCAAGCTTTTTCGAAGGAATAGGTTGAAGTGTTATTCAGTCTGAAAAATTTCGAGGAAATGGAATCGGCTTTACTATTTAAATAACTTCCATAGGTAAGCAATCGAAATTCTTTGATTTTTACCGCTGAAGTCACAACCTGCCGTGTTCCGTTGAAATTTTCGGAATAATTTAAATTCTGAAATTCGTAACGCCCGCCGCCAATCTGCGGGTGCGAAACTTCAAAACCAGAAATAACAAAACTCTGGTTTCCCATTGGATTCAAAAGATTCCAGTCGCGATTGAATTCAATATTGTACAATCTTTCAATAGTTCGAAAATCCCGCTGCACAAAATCCAACGAACCAAAACCATCAATTTTTAAGGTATCTGCGGTAGTCAAAATACGCTGTTTAAAAGCCAATCTTCCCGCAAAACCATTGTTGTTGTTATCATCAACATCGCTAAAAAGGTTGAGGTCGTTCTGGCTGCCGGCTACTTCAAAATCAATACGCGTTTTTTCCGAAGGGTGAAAACTTCCGTTTACGCCACCAACCTGCAATTTTACTGGAGCATTCAACCGAATGACCGGGGCATAATTTCCTTGCGGAATTCCATCTATGGGTGCAACGTATTCGAAAATTCGGCTTATAGCATTGTTATCGCTGATTCTATAATTGCCATTATTTTCGCCCACCAATGAAAACCGAACGCTAAAAAGTTCATCCTCGGAATTGCTTGAAAAAACAAAAATCTCCTGCCCATTTACGATTTCCTTTTTATAAAGAATTTTGTTTTCAGAATACGTATCCGGTACTGCCGAAGGAGCATTCATCAATTCCCGATCATCACCCGCAGCTTGTAAAATTGCAACCTGTTCCTCAGAAAGATTTTGCTGAAGCGGTTGGTTTTTCGCATCGTTTTCAGAATAAATATACACGCCCAAATCTAGATTTTCACTGCTGTAATTTCCGCCACCGTAGCCAATAAAACGTGTGTAACTCCTGTCAGTATATTGATATTCCACCGAAATACGCATATTGCTGGTGATGGGAAATGTGGGGTTGAATTTTATTTCGCCTGCATTGTAATCTATCACATAATCTGCATTCTCGCCGCGCTGCAACAGCAATCCGTTTACATATACCCGCTCACTTCCGGATACAACCAAAATGTAAAGTTCTCCATTTGGACCAACTAATTTATAAGGACCTTGATTACCTTCCTGCCCAATAAATTCACTTTTAGAAAAAACACCCCGCACCAAGGCACCGGAAGCATAAGCCGAAATTTTTGAACCGTCTTCATTGTTAAACGTGCCGCCAAGGGAAATTCCCTGTACTTTTTTTGTGAACCTTCCAAAATAACTATTGCTGTTTTGAAGGTCAATATCGCCCGCACGGATGTTCCAATTTTCGCCAAAGAGTTCGATGAAAATCTGGTCAAATTCATTCAAGCTTTGTGAATAACCGCCCTCCTGCGTAGGAATATTTGCGTCTTGAATGGAAGCCCGAATGGAGACTTTATCACTAAGTTTTCCGGTTATCTGAAGATCGAGTTCGCTATTTACCACCGCATTTTGATTGTTTCCAATAGTGATTCCGCGAGAAATGCTACCCGAAGTGTTCAAACCATCAAAAGGGGTAAATGTGTTTTTATTGGTGCTTTCGTCCAACGAATACAGTTTTTCTATTTGTCCAGTATTTTCGACGATAATTTTTGGGTCGAGAGCAAAATATTCACGGGTTAAAAATTCTGGGTACTGTAAATATTGAATGGTGAGCGAATCGTTTTCTTGCTGCAATTCTTCCGAAAAAATAATTATTCCATTTTTAAAATCAATTCGGTATGCAAATGGACTGGGTGAATTTCCTTCCCTGTCAAGAATTTCGAAACGTTTGGGATTAATTCCCGCGCTGTCCAAAACCACGGTATCCCTTAATGCGACTTTTTTTTCTTTATAGTTTGATGAAATATCCTGTGCATAGCCTGCAGCTACCATAAAAAAAAGAAAAACGTACAGGAATAACTTCATTACCAATATAACTTAATGTAGCTGATTATATTTTGTGAATATATTATGAAAATCTTTATGGGCACGGACGGTGTAAAAATACAATGTTAATTAACTTAGTGGCCTTTAATAAACCATACTTACAATGAAAATCATTTCATACAACGTAAACGGAATTCGCGCTGCAATGCGCAAAGGATTTATAGATTGGCTGAAAGCCGCAGATCCCGATATTATTTGCCTGCAGGAGACCAAAGCCAACTTTGACCAAGTAGAAATTGAAGAAATTGAAAAGGCCGGTTATCCCTATCATTACTGGTACAGCGCAGTAAAAAAAGGCTACAGTGGGGTAGCAATTTTTTCAAAAATAAAGCCGAACCATGTTGAATACGGCACTGGCATTGAATACATGGACGCCGAGGGCCGAAACCTTCGTGTGGATTTTGATAATTTTTCCGTAATGAGCCTGTATTTGCCGAGCGGCACAAACATCAATCGTTTGGAGCACAAGTTTACTTATATGGACGATTTTCAGAAATATATTGACAATCTAAAACAGCAGATTCCGAATTTGGTTATTTGCGGCGATTACAATATTTGCCACGAAGCAATCGATATTCACGATCCCGTCCGCAACAAAAACGTTTCCGGGTTTTTGCCCGTTGAAAGGGAGTGGCTGGATGGGTTTATGAAAAGTGGATTTATCGATAGTTTTCGCCATTTCAATAAAGAACCGCACCATTATACATGGTGGAGTTATCGCGCCAACGCCAGAAATAACAACAAAGGTTGGCGGATAGATTATTGTTTGGTTTCGGAACCATTACAAGAAAATTTGAAACGTGCCGTAATTTTGCCCGATGCAATGCACAGTGACCATTGCCCGCATTTGGTGGAACTCGCATTTCCGTGAAAACGAGAATCCCATGGACTGAAATTCAAATTTTGCAAATTCGTTAGCGCTATTTAAAAAAGATTTCCGCCGAAGTTTATATTGAGCGAAGTCGAAATGCGGAAATATTATGAAATACACAACTCTCCCAAATACAAACCTAAAAATCAGCAAAATCTGTCTAGGCACAATGACCTGGGGCCAGCAAAATACAGAAGCTGAAGCTCACGAACAGCTCGATTTCGCTATTGAAAAAGGAATCAATTTTATTGATTGTGCCGAAATGTATCCCGTTCCAGCAAACCCCAAAACACAGGGAAGAACGGAAACTTACATTGGAAATTGGCTCGCAAAAAAGAAGAATCGCGAAGATTTGATTATCACCTCAAAAATCGCTGGTCCGAGCCGAAATATGGATCATATTCGGAAACCGTTGGATTTCAGCAAAAAATCTTTGGAGGAAGCTATCAATAATAGTTTGAAGCGTTTACAAACCGATTACATCGATTTATACCAACTCCATTGGCCAGAGCGAAGCACCAATTATTTTGGGCAGCGCGATTATTCCCATAATTTAGATGAAAAATGGAGCGATAATTTTGCTGAAGTTTTAACTAATTTGGAAAGTTTTGTGAAGTCAGGAAAGATTCGTCACATCGGCCTTTCAAACGAAACACCTTTTGGCATTATGCGTTGTTTGGAGGAAGCGCGGAAGGGAAAAATGAAAATTGCTTCGGTTCAAAATCCCTATAATTTATTGAATAGAAAAGATGAAATTGGTCTTTCTGAAATTATCCAACGGGAAAATATCGGTTATTTGGCTTATTCACCTTTGGGTTTTGGAATGCTTTCCGGAAAATATTTAAATGGCACTGCAGCAAAAAATTCACGCATCAATCAATTTAAACAATATACCCGCTACAGCAGCGATCAATCTTTTTCAGCTACAGAAAAATATTTTGGGATTGCTAAAAAGCACAACCTAAGCTTTGCACAAATGGCCTTGGCTTTTATTCTTCAGAAGAAATTTGTAACCGCACCCATTATTGGCGCCACTTCCATCGAGCAACTTTCGGAAAATATTGAAAGTATCAACGTACGCCTTTCAAAAGAAATTTTAAATGAGATCGATTCGGTTCACAACATAATTCCAAATCCGGCGCCTTAAACGAACGCACTATAACCCGTAATCGCACGACCTACAATCAACGAATTAATTTCTTTTGTGCCTTCATAACTGTAAATCGCTTCGGCATCGGCAACAAAACGGGCTACATCATATTCCAAAAGAATACCATTTCCACCCATAACTTCCCGTGCTTGGCTAACTACATCTCGGGTTCGCATACTGCAGAAAACTTTTGCCAAAGAAGCGTGTTCATCAGTCAATAATCCTTCATCCTGCAATTCCGAAAGACGAAAGCACATAGTTTGCATTGCCGTAAGATTGGCGACCATTTCCACCAAATGATTTTGCACCAATTGGAAGGAAGCAATTGGTTTTCCAAATTGTTCCCGTTTTTTTGTGTATTTCAACGCCGCTTCGTAAGCTCCTCTTGCACAACCCACGGCTTGCCAAGCTACACCAGCACGCGTCATCCGTAAAACTTTGGCGGTGTCTTTAAAGGAATCACATTTTTGAAGTCGGTCGCTTTCGGGTATTCTGCATTCGGTAAGCGTAATCAATGCATTTTGCACCGTTCTCAGTGCCATTTTGTTTTCAATTTTTTCGGCTTTAAAACCCGAATTTCCCTTTCGAACCAAAAAACCTTTTACTTGATCGGAAGCTTCATCACGGGCCCAAATAATGGTAACATCTGCAAAAGTTGCATTTCCAATCCACTTTTTCTGTCCGTTCAAAACCCACTCATCGCCTTCCTGCCTGCAGGTGGTTCCCAATCCTCCCGCAACGGCCGATCCAACTTCCGGTTCGGTTAATCCAAAAGCGCCGATTAATTCCATTTTCTGCATTTTTGGAAGCCATTCCTGTTTCTGCTCCTCGCTTCCGCAAACGTAAATGGAACCCATCGCCAATCCGCTGTGAACGCCAAAAAACGTGGAAATTGAAACATCTACCCGCGCCAATTCCATCGCGATAATTCCTTCCATTAAAAAAGGTTGTTGGTATTTTCCAATTCCTTCGTAGGCTATTCCACAAATGTCCAGCTCGGCCATTTTCGGAATAATTTGGAACGGAAATTCAGCTTTGTTCCAGTATTCATTGGCTATTGGCTTTATTTCATCTTCCATAAAATTGCGCACTTTTATCTGCAACTCGCGTTGTTCAGGACTAAGTTTTAAAGCCAGATCATAAAAATCGCCATCGATGGGCGGCAGTTTGTGCTGTCCTTTTTTTCCACCTTTATGTTTCAGCATTTTCATTAAACCAGCCAATTGCCTATCGTCCAGTTCGCCGACGGTTTTCATGATTTCTGAAAGATCTACTTTTTGCGAAAGTTTCCCGAGTGCGTCCAGGTCAATATCCCGCATTAAATGAATGGTTTGTTTGATTTTGGAAAAAATGGACATAAAGAAGTTTTTCAGAATTGAATTCTAAAGATAGTGTTATGGGATATTTAATTGGCTAAAAAAAAGTTAATTCAATTTGGTTTGAATCAGTAAACTAATTTCAAAAGCCAATTAAACGCTATCTTTCCGTTTGAGCTTGTCGAAGACACATTCCGATTACACCTCGACAAGCTCAGTGTGACAATGGAACATTAAATTATGATTTTAAAACAATCAAAACCTAATGTTAATTCGAAGGAAGTTCTTTCAGAAATGACTGGTTTACATATCCCTTTAAACTATCTTTTGTTTGAATGTGAAACCATTTTTGGTTTTTCCCTAAAACGATTATTGTATCGTTTTTTTTCAGACTTGTAAATTGCTTAAAAACAGAGGCTGGCCCTTTATGCACTGCCGCACGATTTTTCAATGTAACCGCTTTTATAATTGCTGAAGGTTTTTCGTTGGGCTGGATTTCGGTTTTTTTAATGAACGAAAGCGGGTTTATAGCCCCGTGTGATTTGTAAATTCCAAAATGAAGATGGGGAGCTGTAGTTTTCGCATTGCCCGTATTTCCTACAAAACCAAGTGTATCACCCACTTTTACTCGCTTCCCATTGGAAACCGCAATACTGTCTAAATGGGCATAATAAATGCTTTTGCCAAAAAGCCCATCACGCAGCCAAACCTGTTTTCCGCCCAAGCCACGTTCACCAACTGATGCTACAACACCATCGGTTACTGCTACCACGGGCGTGCCGCGTGCCGCAAAAATATCGATTCCCTCGTGGCTTCGGCTTCCGGCATCCCGTGGATCTGCCCAAAAGCTTTGGATATTTTTATTGTTGCCGCCGCTCACGGGAAATGTATAAATAGGTTCTGTATAGATTTTGAGCACAAAAGGAAATTGCAATTTCATTTGGGGCTGGACAATAACTTTATAAAAACCTGAAACATCTATTTCTTCTGAGAGACTGGTTTTATTGGGTTTTGAACTTTTTAAAAGTCTGAAAAATTTTAGGGAATCTGTCTTCGCCTGAAAAAGATCAACAAAAACGAGCGCGGAATCTGGCTGTTTTTCAACATCCACAACAATCCTTTCACCTTCCTTCAACTGAATATTATAGCTGTAAACATTAAAATTTTCTTCAGAAAAAACGCCACTTTCAGAATAGGGAAGTGTTATTTGAATACTGTCACTTTTCGCCTTTTCGAAAGCATTATTCCATTGAAGCAAAAGGGAATCGTTTTTAGAAAAATTTCGTTCGTACACTTCACGCGCTGTTGGCTGCACAATAACATCGGCAGCTTTTCGTACTTGCTTGCAGCTCGTGATTACCATTCCGAAGAGGAAGGCAACAAAGTAAATTCTTAAATACATAGCCTTGCTAAAGTAACAGAAATTATACCAAAATCAACCAAAAAGATGATGCACTACATCGTGCACTTTTGCAACCTTAATAATATTTATGTGAAAGTTTTGCTTCGGAATCTTACAGTATTTTGAAATTACTATGGAAGTAAAACCGAGCTTTTCGGCTTCCAAAATGCGTTGCTCAACGCGTGTTACCGGTCGTACTTCACCAGCGAGGCCAACCTCAGCCGCGAAACACAGACGTTTATCGATGGCTATATCTATATTTGAGGATAGTACGGCGGCCACTACCGCCAAATCTATTGCGGGGTCGTCAACCGTAATTCCACCAGTTACGTTCAAAAAAACATCTTTTGCGCCAAGTTTGAAACCGGCTCGTTTTTCCAAAACGGCGAGAATCATGTTTAAGCGTTTTGCGTTGTAACCCGTTGCGCTTCTTTGTGGCGTACCGTAAACGGCGCTGCTCACCAAAGCTTGAATTTCAATCATTAACGGTCGCATGCCCTCCAAAGTTGCGGAAATTGCGGTGCCACTTAATTCCTCATCATTTTTGGAAATTAATATTTCCGAAGGATTTGAAACTTCGCGCAAACCACTGCCCTGCATTTCGTAAATACCCAATTCGTTGGTGCTTCCGAAGCGGTTTTTATTGGCTCGTAGAATTCGGTAAATATGGTTTCGGTCTCCTTCAAATTGCAGTACCGTATCAACCATATGTTCCAGAATTTTTGGTCCGGCAATGTTCCCATCCTTTGTAATATGCCCGATGAGAATTACCGGCGTGGCGGTTTCCTTGGCAAATTTTATAAGTTCGGCGGTGGTTTCACGGATTTGCGAAATGCTTCCCGCTGTGCTTTCAATATAATCTGTATGAAGCGTTTGAATGGAATCGATAACTACAATATCCGGCTCAATCTCTTCAATATTTCGGAAGATATTCTGCGTTTTTGTTTCCGTTAAAATATAGCAGTTTTCAGAAATAGGCTGGATGCGTTCCGCCCTCATTTTTATTTGTTGCGCACTTTCTTCGCCTGAAACATAAAGGGTTTTATAGGGAAGTTGCAATGCAATTTGAAGCATTAACGTACTTTTCCCAATCCCCGGTTCGCCGCCCAAAAGCGTCAATGAGCCAGGTACAAGACCTCCGCCCAGCACACGGTTCAGTTCGTTGTTTTTTGTGTTCAGCCTTGCTTCAGCTTGGTTTGAAATCTCTGAAATCCGTTGTGGTTTTGCCACTTTTTTTGAAGCACTTTCAGACGATTTCCAACTCACCTTTTCCGCTTTTTGGATCACTTCTTCGGCAATGGTGTTCCATTCTTTGCAGGAATTGCATTGCCCTTGCCATTTGGCATATTGCGCTCCGCAGTTTTGGCAGAAAAATGTTGTCTTTGTTTTGGCCATAATAGTTCTGCTAAAATAAATATATTTACGCTACAAACCTCGCCTAAATGAAACGCTTATTCCTTGCATTTTTTTTCTTATTTACTTGCTCTTTGGTTGGAACTGCCCAACGATATCAATTTAAGAAATATAAGGTTGAAGACGGTTTGGTAAACAATGAAACCTATGCAATTCTACAGGACAGCCAAAACAGGATTTGGGTGAGTTCTACGGGTGGAATAAGCTGTTTTAATGGTAAAACTTTCAAAAATTATACTACGGAAGAGGGACTGGTTTCCAATATTGCTTTCAGTTTAATGGAAGATTCCAAAGGGCGCATGTGGGTTGGCACCCTGGACAATGGCATAAGCATTATCGATAAAGGAAAAATCACCAATCCAACGGGAGTGGATTTTGATTATTTAGGAAGCGCAACCTACATCCTAGAAGGTGCTGATGGTACTATTTATATAATTTTTGTAAAAGGCATAGTAACCTATAAAAACGGAAAGCTTGAATATTTGATAAAAGGCACTCCGGAAAACAAAGTTTCTGGTCTTCAATATGGAGCTTGGTACGACAGCAATACGCTGTACCTGGCCTCCTCTCAGCGGGGTATTTTTAAAATGACCTTCAATCCATTAAAAATAGAAAACCTTTATAATGAAAAAGACGGCGTAAACAATATTTGCTATTCGGTATTTGTGGATGCAAAAAAAAATGTTTGGGTTGGGGCTTATGGAGAACTTTATAAAATAGCGAAGGGAAAGCTTGAAAAATATAAGTTTAAACCAGATGATTTCGACAAAAACCGAATTTACGGAATTCTTGAGGAAAGTGAAAATGAACTTTTTTTAAGTTTTGAAGGGAATGGTTTTGGAATTTTCAATAAACAAACGGGCAATTTAAAAGTTATAAACGAAGCACAAGGGCTTCCCTCAAAATATATTTACAGAACCATTAAAGACACCGAGAGTAACTACTGGATGACCAGTTATGGGGAAGGCATTATCCGTTTTAGGGATACCGCTTTTAAAATTTATGACGAAACGCAGGGAGTGCCTTCAAACGCTGTAAATGATTTTGTGAAATGGAATGGCAAACAAGTTCTGGCCACAAATAGCGGGGTGATAACGCTCAATGATAAAGAGGGAATAAGTTTTGTTTCGGAAAAAGTTCCCATAAAAAACCTTTTGGTTACACAGGAAAATAATTTGCTTTTTACTACAAATGAGGCAGTTTTGGAACTTTCAAATATCAATAAATCTCCCAAAATTATTGATAGCGGAGATTATAATCTGTTGTTTAAAGAGAAGGGCAAAACCTTTCTTTTTAGCAATGATAAAATTAAGGTCTTGGCAAGAGACTCCACTTATTTTATAAGTTCGAGAAGATCGATAGCCATTGCTCCTATTGCAGATCGTTACATACTTTGCAAAATTAACGGACTTTATCAAATTAATGAAAACAAACAGGATACAATTCCTGGGCTCAACCCCAAATTTCATAATGATTTTAGAAGTTTGGACGTCATCAATAGAAATGAGGTAATTGCCGGAAGTGAAAAAAAACTATACCACATTACCCTTCAAAACAACACCTATAAAACCCAGACTTTTAATATGGATCGTTTTGAGGTTTTGAAGCATTTTCGGGCATTAAAAGTTGATGGAAACAATTTATGGTTGGCCGGGAGAGATATGTTTTTAAAAGTAGATCTGGGGCTTTTATTGAAAAAAGATAGTATCGTGGCAAAAAAATACACAACTGTATCCCATTTTTTGGAAAATGATATCGACCTCAACTCACTATTTATTACAGATAACAAAACTCTATTGGCAACCTCACTTAGTGGAATGCTCGCTTTTAATGAGAAAGCCTATCTTCCTAATACGCAACCGCCAAAACTGGATATTTCTCAAATTCTATTATTTTCTGAGCCTTTGGATGAAAGTGTTTTCAGAACAAAAAGAGGGATAGTGCTCCCCTATCAAAAAAACTATCTCAGCTTTTCCATGGAAGCCATAACGTTCACCAATCCAGAAAACGTAAATTATCAATACCGCATGAAAGGGCTTCGCGATGGCAATGAATGGTCCAAACCCACCAAAGAGCCCAATGTAGTTTTTTCTTACCTGCCTCCCGGAACATATACTTTTGAGTTTATTGCCGACAATGGCGATGGAATTTGGCAAACACAGCCCTATCAATATTCATTTGTGATAAAAGTCCCCTTTTGGAAAACATGGTTCTTTTGGGTCGCTTTATTGTTCATTTTATCCATTAGTGTTTTTATAATTTATTACTTCAAAACAAAGGCAGAACGAAAAAGAAACGAAGCCTACACCCACAATCTTATTAAGGCCCAAGAGGAAGAAAGAACTCGGGTGGCGCGCGATCTGCACGATAGCGTGGGACAAAAACTGATGCTTCTCACCAAAAAAACCAAAAATACCGGCAATCAGGAAATGGAACTTCTGGCGAGCAATACTTTGCAAGAACTGCGTTCAATTTCGCGAGGGCTCCATCCTGTAACACTCGAGCGTTTAGGTCCTTCTGCCGCAATTAGAAATATGGTTGACGAAGTGGATTCAAACACAAATATTTTTTTCACCCACGAAATTGAAGACATAGATGCTTTGTTAAGCAAAGAAGCCTCCTTACATTTGTATAGGATAGTTCAAGAAGTTTTAAATAATATGGTTAAACACGCTGATGCTAGAGCCGCTTCTGTAACCATTGAGAAAAAGAAAAATGCGATTGAAACCATTATCGCGGACAACGGCAAGGGATTTGAAATTTCCGAAACATCAAAAATCACCGCGAGCCTTGGCATGAAAACTTTAATGGAGCGCGCTAAAATATTGCACTCAAAAATTGACATTAAAAGTCAAATAAATAAGGGGACTACGATAACACTAACCATCCCAATATAAATGCTTGATAAAAAAAATATCTCCATTGTAATTGCCGACGATCATCCCATGATTTTAAAAGGATTGCACGATGAACTGAAAGCAAACAATTATAACATTGTAGCGCAGGCAGCAAACGGAATGCAAGCACTGGAAGCCATTTTAACCCACAATCCCACTATTGCGCTGCTTGATATTGACATGCCTTTTTTAACAGGATTTGAGGTGATAAAAATGTCTAAACAAAAAGGGGTTGATACCAAGTTTATAATTCTTTCTTTTCACAAAGAGAGCGAGTATATTTCACAAGCCAAAGCACTTCAAATTAATGGATATCTTTTAAAGGAAGATGTTTTTACTGAAATTGAAGATTGCATTGAATGTGTTATAAATGATGGGGTGTGCTTCAGCCGCTCATTCGCACCTTCTTCCCTTGCAAATGCCACCGAGGAACTAAAAAGGATAAAACTTTTAACTTCATCTGAAAAAACCATTTTAAAATTGGTAGCAGAACAAAGGAGCAGCAGTGAGATTGCTGAAAAACTTTTTATATCTATCCGCACCGTAGAAAAGCACCGAAGCAACATTATAATGAAACTTGAGCTTGAAGGCACTACAACAAACGCATTAACCACTTGGGCTTATTTGTATAGAAATGTTATAAAAGAGCTGTAGGCTTAATATCCAAAGTCAGCTTTTATTTTATCTGCCCGGTCCAACAATTTATCAATGGTTATAAAATCCACTTCTTCTTTGTCATAAGCACCCTGAAAAGTTTTCATTGCCTTTTTGGGTTCTCCGGTTTCCTCGAAATATCGGCCTAAATAATAATCGCCCAAGACCGTATGTGGATATTGTTTTTTTGCCAAAGTTGCAATTTCACGCAGCGAATCCCATTGATTTCGTTTTTCAGCCGCGGTTGCGGTTGCAATAAAATCATTCACGCGAATGTTGTTCGTTATGCCAAAAAGATCTTCAATAACTTTATATTTATCCAATAAATATTGACTTATCGGCGTATCCAGTTTTAACAATACTTCGGTATATTCCTTTTTGCTAATGGGTCTATAGACCGAAAATATTTTTTCCAAAGCATTGGGAATGCCTCGCCCACCCAAAGAATAATGGGTTGCCCCTTCAAAATTGTCATAATAATAATTGAATGTTTTACTTTTAAGGCCTTTCAATTGCGTATTTAAATCTTCGGCAGATTCCATCAAGCCTTTAATATCATCGGTTCCCGTTGCCATATAATAAAATATTTTTTCCGGTATTGCAGGAATACGCTCCAAAAGGCGTTCATCCATCATAGGAGCCAAATCTGGGCTTAAATTTATATATCCATTTAAAAGTGGTGGATCCTTAAAAAGGTAATAATTTAGAAAGTTTGCTGTAAAATCGTGCCCTACACCAATAATGAATTTTGCGGTTCGGTATTTTTCGTCAATATAGGGTATCAATTCCATCCCGATGAACTCAAAGAATTTTGCACCTTTATCGCCCGGCATAAAAGTATCTTCGTCGTATGAACAATCGTCATAACGGGAGTCACCTTGCATAATGCCCACCACAATAGATTCTGGCATATCTTCCCAATAACTGAAATAATCTACATTGCCGGCCACAGGCTCAAAAAGGTAATCGGCATCGAGCACTAAAACAATGGGATATTTTTTTTCGATATTGCTATCGTAATTTCTTGGGAGTTGAATTTTTAACCGTCGGGATTCACCGAGTTTGGCCGAATCAAATGCTTCGTAAATAATTTGGGAAAAACAATTCAGGTTCAATAAAAGACAAAAAGCGACAAGCAGGAAATTTTTCATTGGTTGGGTTTTTTTTAAACTTCGGAAAGATAACAATTTTTGAATTTGTTGATTTACGAAATAAAAAAATAGCCAGAAACTTAAATCTTTAGCCGCTTTCTGTTATAAATGGGAAGCAAAATCAGCGAAAGCACACCAAAGAAGAGAATGGATGCAATGTTTGAAATCCAAACAATCCAGCCAAAGGCAACGCCTACAGTTTTTGCAATTCCGAAAACAGTTAAAATACCCGCAACCGCTGCAGGATATGTGCCGAAACCACTATTTGTAAAAGCAAAAGTAAAACTGCCCACCACAAAAGTGATAATTATAGTGCCGAACGTAATATGTGCAGTATCGGGCAACGCATGGAGCGCAGTATAAAAGGACAGTAAATAAAGCCCCCAAATAATAAACGTATGAAATATAAAAGCGCCCTTTTTGCGCATTTTTAATATACTGAAAATACCTTCCTTTAAACCAATTACAAAGTTTTTCAACTTTTTGTTGATATTGGATTTTGAAAATTTAATGTAAAGTGGAATACATACGGCAAGAAAAACAACGCCAAAAATGATTAAATAAAAAATGGAAGCCGGAACATTTTCTACAAAGTATCCGTACAACGCATCAAATTTTATAATTAGGGCCAAAACAGTAAAAAACAATAGAAAAAGAAGGTCTACAACCCTTTCAGAAATAATGGTTCCAAAACCTTTTTGAAAAGGCACTCCTTCATATTTGTCCAGAATTATGCCTCTTGAAACCTCGCCACTCTTCGGAATAAAAATATTCATTAAGTAAGCTACAGAAATTGCCATAAAATTGTTGGCCAAATTGGTTTTATATCCCAAGGGTTCCAGCATAAAACTCCAACGATAGGAGCGTGAAACATGGCTCAAAACACTAAATACAACTGAGAGAAGTACAAAATTATAGTTTGCGTTCGCAAAATATTTTTTTGTTTCTGCAAGCTGTTGTGGCGTAAATGATTGATAGATATACCAAATCAAGAAAACTCCCAGTCCAAGGGGAATTGCAATCTGTAAAAATTTTGAAAGGGAGCGGCCCAATTTAGCGGAGTAAGTTTGTTTCTTCGTCAGGAAAAACTAAGGCAGGCTTAAATGCTTTTGCCTCTTCCACTTCCATCAATGCATAGGTGATGAGGATAAGCACATCGCCCGGGGCTACGCGTCTTGCAGCAGCTCCATTTAAAGTTATTTCACCACTATTTCTTGGGCCGGGAATGGCATATGTTTCAAGACGTTCGCCGTTATTATTGTTTACTATCTGGACTTTTTCGCCTTCAATAATGTTGGCTGCGTCCATTAAATCCTCGTCAATAGTGATGCTGCCAATGTAATTTAAATCGGCGCCGGTA
>Ga0209344_10002672_pt1 | contig 19297 bp, 18 predicted proteins | sample Cruoilmetagenom6_FD_187293 | JGI IMG/M metagenome (GOLD analysis project Ga0209344, IMG submission 187293) | Oil polluted marine microbial communities from Coal Oil Point, Santa Barbara, California, USA - Santa Barbara Oil Seep Sample 6 (SPAdes)... | ecosystem: Environmental > Aquatic > Marine... | reverse complement strand
TGTGGTGATGCCACTTCCATAACATCGTGGCCTTCCCATAAACCATCGGCATCTCGAAAAGTTTTAATACCGCTTTCGGCACTTATTCCGGCTCCTGTTAATACTACAATGTGTTTCATAAAAATAGATTCTATTGTATTCTCACGTAAGTGGGAAACTCTTAAAAGTATAAAATTACTTTTTTTGTCTTTGCCGCGGAAGTGGTAATCCATTCTTTTTTAATTAAATTTGATTTTTAGTAAAAAATATGACAGACATAAAACTTCTAGAATATCTAGAAACCTATTTAACCGAAAACCGAAGAAGTCGTTTCAGTGAAGTGATTAAACAACGTACCAAGTATTTTACGGTTGCTACCGAAGATGTATATCAATTACATAACTCGAGTGCTGTAATGCGTAGCTGTGATGTTTTTGGAATTCAAGAAATGAATATCGTAGAAGAAGTGAATAGCAAAACGATAGATCGAGAAATTGCAATGGGAGCACAGAAATGGGTAGATTTAAATCGGTTTCACTCTATTAAAGATTGTATTGCTGCTGTAAAAGAGAGTGGTTATCAAATTGTGGCAACAACGCCGCATACAGACGATTGTGAGTTGCAAGATTTTGATTTTACTAAAAAGTCTTGTTTTTTCTTTGGACGAGAAACCGAAGGGTTAAGCCAGGAAGTTATGGATGCTGCAGATTGTTATTTAAAAATACCAATGGTCGGTTTTACAGAAAGTCTGAATATATCTGTAAGTGCCGCGATTGTTTTACAAGAAGTAACCGCCAAATTAAGACGAAGTGATATTGCTTGGCAGCTTACCGAAGAAGAGCAAAATGAAAAGCGATTGGATTGGGTTAAAAAAACAATTAAAAGCTATGACCAGATTGTAGAACGTTATTATGAAGATAATGAGTTCTAAAATAGCTTCGCATTTTAAGTCAAACTCTCCGATTCCGTTAAAACGGAACCACCTCTCTTTAGTTAAAGAGAGGAGCAGGTGTTAATTATAATTTTGGTTGTAAGAATAATAGTTTGATTAAAACAACATTGTTTTCTAACTATATAAAAAGATTCTTGTAAAAGGCTCTCCTCTTATTTTAAGAGGAGAATGAATTTCAATTTCCATAAAGGAAATTGTAAGAAAGAGGAGTTAATGAAAATTAGGCTTTTAGGTATTACAATAGCTTCGCATTTTGTGTCAAACTCTCCGTATTTATTTTCAATAAATCCACCGCTCTTTAGTTAAAGAGAGGAGCAAGTGCAAACTGAAATGATACGAACTAAATAGCTCTCCTCTTTTTGTAAAGCGGAGAATGAATTTAAATACTTTTTGGTATTTGAAGAAAGCGGAGTTAGAAAAATAGGGTTTTGTCTGTAAAAATAGTTACCTATTTTAGGTTAAACGCTTCGACTTTTATTTTCAAAAATTTCACATCTCTTTTATCTAAAGCGAGAAGAGGAAGGCTAATGTAACCCGTTATTAAAACAAAAAAAGCGTAACCAAATAAATGATTACGCTTTATATCTTGAATTTTATTTCCTTTTTAAAACTTTCCAGACCTACTTCTGCTTAACACTTTATACTCTTCATAACATTCGCTAATAGCGTCTAGTACTTGAAGGTCGTTTGCAGAGTTAATAAACTCCTTAGAATAATTACACTGACTTACAATTTCATCTAAATCTACTTTGTTTACTTGCAGTAAAGCCATCAGCATTTCTCTGTCAAAACGAGTAGCAAGTAAGCTACGTATTTCGTCATCTTGCTTCATCTTTTTCAGCTTACGCATCTCGTTAGGTTGTCTACCAAACATACGGAATAGAAAGTCTGCAGGATTAAAAATAGCACCCAATACTTTGGTTACCGCACTTGGCGAACTGTTTCCAGCTTCGTAACCTGTGCTAGGTAAACCAGAAATAGCGTACCTGTAATTATTGTTTTTTGGCATGTTTTTAATATCTACTTCCAAAAAACCAGTAAGCTTAAATTGATTTACTACTACTTCTTCTAATGCTAAAGCAAGTTCTGTTAAAGCAATATTAGAACTACCATATTTTAACCAGTCATTGGTTACCTTAACTTTTATAGATTTAAAACCTAAATACGAAAAGTGTAACGTATCACTTACTTTTGCAGTAAGTTCAAATTCTCCTTTTTCGTTTGTTGTAGTACCAATTACTTGTGTGAGATTTACAATATTTACGCTTTCTAGAGTAGTATCATCTGCAGCATTAATTACTACACCAATTACTTTAGTGGGCGCATCTTGTGCTTGACTAAAAGTTAGGGCGAATAGTAAAATAAATAATGTAAACCAGTTCTTCATAATGGTGTTTGTCGTTGTATAAAGGTACAAACATATTTATAAATATAAGAGTACCTTTACATTTTGACTTAATATTAACAAAAATACCTGTTGTTAATCCAGAAAATATTAACGTCTAGAGCGTTTTGGTCTAGCATGTGTTGTTTTAAATTCTGATTTATCTCTACCAGAATCCGATCCTCTTGAAGAAGAACTTTCTGAGCTACGTCTGTCTCCTCTATTAGAATCACTTCTTCTAGAATCGCTTCCAGAATCACTTCTTCTTCCAGAACTACGTCTGTCTCCTCTTGGTCTATCCGATCCACCGCGTCTTCCACCGCCGCCATCACGTCTTCCTCCGCGACTTCCGCCACGACCTCTTCCACCACCGCCACCGCGATTTTCACTAACTTCTACATTAACAAAACGTCCTTCATGTTTGTAATCTGTAAAAAAGGCAAGTATTTTTTCTTGGTGTTCTTTTTCGGTATTAAAGAATGAAAAAGATTCTTTTACATCTACTTTAAATACATCATCTCTACCAAGTTCTAGAATTTCTTTTAAGAAATCTTTTAAGCTCATCCAGTCAAAACCATCTTTCTCACCTACATTAATAAAGTAACGAGAGTCGTTACCACCACCATGACTTCTTCCTCCTTCACGATCACTTCCTGCTGCTGGTCCAGAAACATTTAAGTTTTTCGATTTTTGGTAGTAATTAAAGAAACGTGTAAATTCTACAGAGAAGAATTTTTTAATAAGTTCTTCTTTAGTCGTTTCTTCAAACAATCCATTTATATCTTCTAAATACTTGTCAATCTCATGATTGATTTCGGTATTATGAATTTTATTTGCTAAAGACATTAATTGTACTTCGCAAATTTCCATTCCGTTAGGAATTTCTTTTAATTCAAATTTCTTATTAATAATACGTTCTATACTTCGTAAACGTCTTACTTCACTTTTAGAAACAATTACCATAGAAACTCCTGTTTTACCAGCACGACCAGTTCTTCCTGAACGGTGTGTGTACGTTTCTATTTCATCACTTAATTGGTAGTTAATTACGTGTGTGATATCATCTACATCAATACCACGAGCTGCAACATCTGTAGCAACAAGCATTTGTATTTGACGCGATCTAAATTGCTTCATCACAATATCACGTTGATTCTGACTCAAATCACCGTGTAAAGCTCCTGCGCTATAACCATCTTCAATTAAGTTTTCGGCAACTTTTTGTGTATCTCTTTTTGTTCTACAGAAAATCACAGAAAATATATCTGGATTCGCATCTGCTAAACGCTTTAACGCTTGGTAACGATCGCGAGCGTTAACCATATAATATTCGTGAGAAACGTTATCTGTACTTTCATTTTTAGAACCAACTGTAATTTCTTGAGGGTCTAGCATGAATTTCTTCGCTATTCTCGCAACTTCTTTTGGCATGGTTGCAGAAAATAACCAGGTGTTTTTATCTTCCGGTGTACCAGAAAGAATATCGGTAATATCTTCTTTAAAACCCATGTTTAACATCTCATCGGCTTCATCTAAAACCGAATATTGAATTTTAGTGATATCCACTAATCTTCTGTTAATCATATCTTTCATTCTACCAGGAGTAGCAACAATAATCTGTGCGCCACGTTTTACTTCACGTGCTTGATCTGTAATGCTGGATCCTCCATAAATGGCAACTACGTTTAAACCTTTACAGTATTTACCATAAGCTTTCATTTCGTTTGCAATTTGTAAACAAAGTTCACGAGTAGGAGATAGTATTAAACCTTGTGTGGTACGACTGTTAACATCGATTTTCTGTAACATTGGAAATCCAAATGCTGCAGTTTTTCCAGTTCCAGTTTGCGCTAAGGCAACTAAATCTGTTTCTTCGTTTAATAAAATTGGGATTGCTTTTTCTTGTACCTCAGATGGTTTTTCAAATCCTAAATCTGTAATACCTTTTAATAGTTCTTCGTTAAGACCTAAATCTTGGAATGTGCTCATTCTTCTTTGTTATGTATTTCAATGTCAATCTATTTTGGTGTTACAAATAGAAGTGCATTGAACATACTTAACCTAAAACTTCTAGTAACACATCCTCTCTCTGAGGAGTAATCAAACCACATGGTTTTTCAAGCTGCAAAGGTACTCTTTTATTTAATACAAGCACTATGTATTGCGTTTATTAATTTTTTGGGCGTTTTAACACGCTATTCGTTGTATCTTTTTTTGCCATATACGGCAACAAAAAAAGGATGCCACTGCTATCGTTAACGCGAACAGTGTACCGCTAAATGGTCGTTCCTAATTAATTTCAACTTGAATTTTAGGTAATAGATAGTATGTTTTAAAAATAGCTTCGCATTTTGTGTCAAACTCTCCGAGTTTTCTTTTCAGAAAACCCACCTCTCTTTAACTAAAGAGAGGAGCAAGTGCTAACTAAAATTCTATTAAATAAGTTGCTCTCCTCTTTTTTTTAAAGAGGAGAATGAATTTTAATTTCCCAAAAAGGAAATTGGAAGAAAGAGGAGTTAAGAAGATTTCAAAATAACTTTGCATTCTGGTGTAAATGCTTCTAATTTTCGTATATATGGGGAATTAAGAAATGAATTATATTTATATTGTAGGTTTTTCGTATTATAAGGACCATCAATTTAAAACCCATAAAAACACTACATGCATTCATCCTTTAAGCTATTTGTTGTTTTCCTTTTATTAAGCATAACCGCGCAATCTCAAGAAAAAACTCTAAAAATAGAAGGTGTTATTTTAGACGACTCAGAATTAAGTATTCCATATGCTGCAATTGGTATTCCTTCTAAATACGTTGGTACTTCTAGTAATGAAGATGGACGCTTTTATTTAGAGTTATCCAAGAAAAACATTTCAGATACGCTAGAAATTTCTTCCATAGGGTTTATCACCTCTAAAATAATAGTTAAAGAATTTATAGCCTTAAAAGATAAAACAATAACCTTAAAAGAGGATATTGTGTCGCTAGATGAAGTTAGCATATTAAACCCCGAACAATATGTGCGATTAGCTTTTAAAAATTTAAAAGAAAATACGGTAAGTGATACGCATGAATTAAAAATCCTGAATCGATTTTTTGCTGTAGAAGATGATAAAGCCAAGTTTTTTATAGAACACTATATATAGGTTAGGGATGTAGGCCCTAGAGGTGGAAAGGAAGTTCGTAGAATGGAAGTTGTAGAAGGCAGGAAGTCGGAAGATTATAGACTGTACAAGAACGCAAACATAGGACGAATATATCCGGTAAACTTTATGAATAGAATAGACCCTTTACGAAGAGGTATTTCTATTAGTAATTATAAATGGACTAAAATTGGAGATACTTCTTATGATGGCGAAGATATTGTTATTATTCAAGGTGTAAACCATGTAGAAAAAAGGAAGAATTATTTAGATCCAGTGCTATATATTGGCGTAGATACCTATAAGGTTTATAAAACTAGAAATAAGGCATCTAATGTGGTTTATATTTATAAAAAGAATAAGGACGGCCGACTTTATTTAAGCTATCATAACCATTATACCAGAAGGTTTATGGATTTAAGTGAGAAGCATCAGGAAATTCTTAAAACCACGAATACACAAATAAAAGTAGCTAAGAGAAATGAGGTTATTGTTTTAGGTATAGAAACGAATAAGAAAAAAATGGACGCTAAAAGTACATATGTACACAAAACAAAAATGGAAGAGGTTGATGTGAAATATGATTCCCTCTTTTGGAAAAATTTTAGCCTACCACCAGCAACAGAATATTATAATAAGAGTGTAAAAGAATTAGAAGCTAATTATGGTGTAGATATTCAGACACAGTTTGAATTGGTTAATAAATAATTGTTTAAGTAACGAAAACGAACTTTTTACTTGAAAGTGATGCATGTAAAGAAACCTATGGCCTAATCCTTTTATATTAACAAGAATTATGTACTTGTTTCTTTAATTTAAACTAATTCTATTCTACGTTTTTCGTTCCTTCTTGTTTAAGTTTTTACCTTAGCTGCATAATTAATGATAAAAGAAGATAGACGATAGATGTTAGATTATATTATAATTGGTGGCGCACAAGCAGGATTATCAATGGCTTACCATTTAAAAATATTAGAAAAGGAGTTTGTTGTACTCGATGGCGAAAATAAAATTGGCGCTTCCTGGTTAAACCGATGGGATTCTTTAAAATTATTTACACCAACCGAATATAACCATTTGCCAGGTTTGAAATTTGATGCACCAAAAGGACATTACCCGACTAAAGTAGAGGTAAGTGATTATTTTAAAACTTATGTAGAAACCTTCCAAATTCCTGTACAGCTAAATACCTTAGTTACTTCCGTAAGGAAAACAGAGAAAGGTTTTTTTGTGACCTATAAAAACGGCGAATTACAAGCCAAAAATGTCATTGTTGCTACTGGACCATTTCATATTCCATACACACCGCCTTGTAATACTAAAATAGCTAAAACCGTACTGCAGTTGCATAGTAATTACTATAAAGGAGTAGGTCAATTGCAAGAAGGTGATGCTTTGGTAGTTGGTGGCGGAGATTCTGGATATCAAATTTTAAATGAAATTTCTAAAGATAGCTCCAGAACCGTTTATTTTTCTGGAGATACTACCGTGCGATCTTTGCCGCAGCAAATTTTAGGGAAAACCTTATGGTGGTGGTTTACATTAGTTGGTTTTTTAAGTTTTACGAAATACAGTTGGATAGGAAAAAAAATCAGTAATTTTTCACAACCTGTTATTGGTACCGATGTGAAAGAAATTCTTTCTAGAGAAAATGTAATCATTAAAGGAAGAACCAAAGACGCATTACAAGAAGCAATTATTTTTGAAAAGTCGAAAGTTTCCACCATTAAAAATGTTATTTGGGCTACAGGTTATCGTCCGAATTTTACATGGATTGAAGGATTAGAACTGGATGAGAATAGCTATCCTAAAAATTATAGAGGCGTAAGTAATATTGATGGTTTGTATTTTATTGGCTTGCCTTGGATGTACACACGCGGATCTGCAACTTTAGGAGGTGTATCTAAAGATGCTAGTTATTTAGCTCATATTATAAGTAAGCAGGATTAGCGGAAGCTTTGTAAGAAATCAACAAGCTGTTTAACGGCTTTTCCTCTGTGTCCAATTTTGTTTTTTTCGTCTAAAGAAATTTCAGCAAATGTTTGGGTGTACCCTTCCGCTTTAAAAATAGGATCGTAACCAAAACCTTTATTCCCATGTTTTTTGGTGGTAATTTCACCTTTACAAATTCCAGTAAACGTTTCTAAGTTTCCATTTAAATGCAAAGCAACAACGGTTTTAAATTGTGCTTGCCTGCTGGTTTTATCTTTCAGGTTGGCTAAAAGTAAATTCATATTGTCTTCGGAGTCTCGTTGTTCTCCTGCGTAACGTGCAGAGTACACGCCAGGCTCGTTATTTAAGGCTAAAACTTCTAATCCGGTATCATCTGCAAAACAGTCGTAGCCATAATGTGCTTTGATGTATTCTGCTTTTTGAATGGCATTACCTGCAATAGTCTTTTGCGTTTCTGGTACGTCTTCAAAACAACCAATATCTTTTAAACTTAAAAGTTTGATGTGTTGCGGAATTAAAGATTGTACTTCTTTTAATTTATTTAAATTATTGGTGGCGAAAACAAGTTGCATAGTTTCTGGTAATTAATGTATTTTAGCTTTTGTAAAAATATATTAATCAAATTAATCCTCCTTTGTTAGAACATAATATTTTCAAAAAGAATTTAAAATTCAGATTCTTATTTCTTCTTGTTTTCTGTTTACCACTTTTTTCTATGCATGCACAAACGTTAGAGGAAGTAGACTCTTTGCTAATTGATAGAAACCTTGAAAATTATTCCGTACGTGTTTTTTCTAATTTTAAAGTGAAAAAATTCACCATAAAGGATGGCGATTCGAAGTCGAAATTTGTTCCTAATAATAGATATGGTTTGGGTTTTGGGCTAGCTAGTGAAAAGTTTATCATTGATCTCGCTTTTAATATTAAAAACCCTAATAAAGCCGAAACAAAGCGTTTTGATTTACAGGCGACTACTATTTTAGAAAAGCAACATTATGTGAATTTATACATTCAAACGTATAAAGGGTTTAATGTTAAAAATGATTTTGATGTACCCACGGTTTTTAGAAGTGATATTCGTTCTCTAACCTTCGGAATTAATTATTTATATACTTTTGATGATGTTGCGTTTTCGTATTCCCAACTAAAAGCAGGTTTGCCACAAAAGCGGAATAAAGATGTATATATAACTGGTGGAGTTGGAGTTTTTGGTGTCTATGATTATTTTTCAGCAGATGCAACTATTTTATCCGAAGATACTAGTGTATACTATAATGAAGAAGCAAATATTAAAAGATATAATGGTCGTGCACTTGGACTTTTAGCCGGATTTGTATCGTATTTTAAACTTCCTGAAAATATTACAGCTACTTTTAATTTTATGCCTGGAATAGCTTTAATAAATAAGAAAATCACCTTAGAAGAAGATGATTACAGACCATCCAATCCAATGCTTTATAAGATCGATTTTCATCTAGGATTAGGATATAGTTATAAGCGTTATTATGCCAGTTTAACCTACGGAAACGGTTTTTATACTACAGACTTTGACAATGATAATAACTATTTTTTCAACTTATCTAACGCAAAATTAGCAATAGGGTATAAACTGAAAGCTAGGAGTAAATAGTCTTGTTAAATATGACTTAAATCATTTTTAATAATCTTTAAAAAGCTTATTTTTAAATAATCGAAAAATAAAACACTTAAGATTATGACAATAAACTTTGAATATGTTGATGTAGATGTTAGTGAAACGTTAAACGCTTTTACGACAGAAAAACTAGATAAATTATCGAATAGATATGAGTTTTTAATTAGTGCTACTGTTCGTTTTAAAAAGAATGAAAATGATCCTGTCAAAGGAGAAATCTGCGATATCGAACTAAGTCTTCCGGGACCAAGAGTATTTGCTACTTCCGATGAGAAAAAATATGAAGTTGCAGTACGTCAAACCATTAAAGATTTAGAAAAGCAACTTAAAAAACGCAAAGAAACTTTTTCTACCCATTAAATTAAATTTTATAGAGGATTTACCTGTGATGATAAGGCTCATTTTTTAAAATGGTAAATCCTCTATACAATTGTTCTATTACAAATAAACGTACCATTTGGTGCGAAAAAGTCATTTTAGATAAAGATAGTTTTCCTTGAGCTTTACTATAAACATCGGGACTAAATCCATAAGGCCCGCCAATCACAAAAACCAATTGTTTGATACCCGAATTCATGTGTTTTTGTAGGTAGTTGGAAAAACCAACCGAGTCTAATTGCTTCCCGTTTTCATCTAGTAAGATTAACACATCCGTAGCATTTAATTTGCCTAAAATAAGTTCGCCTTCCTTCTGTTTTTGCTGATCTTCACTTAGGTTTTTAACTTTTTTTAAATCCGGAATAATATCTAATTCAAACTTAATATAAAAGCCAAGACGTTTTGTATAATCATCTATTAAGCTTTGTAATTGCTTGTTGTCGGTTTTGCCAATGGCAAGTAGTTTAATCATCATATTTCGCAAAGATAAAGTTTTTTAGAATTTGGAATTTGAAAATTTGAATATTTCGATTTTCAATCGTTATTTTAGCACAAAGAATTATTTTATGATAAGCAAAGCACAATTTGATACAGAAATAGAATTAATAATTGCTAATGCCATTAGAGAAGACGTTGGTGATGGTGACCATAGCTCACTTGCTTGTATTCCTGCAACTGCACAAGGAAAAGCAAAACTCTTAGTGAAAGATGAAGGTATTATTGCTGGTGTAGCATTCGCAAAACAAGTTTTTGCGTATGTAGATAAGGATATGAAAGTGGAAACACTTATTGAAGATGGTAGCAAAGTGAAATATGGAGATATTGTTTTTTATGTGGAAGGTGCTTCGCAATCGATCTTAAAAGCAGAACGCTTGGTGCTAAATGCCATGCAACGTATGAGTGCAATCGCTACAAAAACTAAGCAGTTTGTAGATTTATTGGATGGTACAGGAACAAAAATTCTAGATACTAGAAAAACAACTCCGGGAATTCGCGCATTAGAAAAATGGGCTGTGAAAATTGGAGGTGGAGAGAACCATAGATTTGCTTTATACGATATGATTATGCTTAAAGATAATCATATAGATTTTGCTGGCGGACTCACCAAAGCAATAGAGAAAACAAAGAATTATCTGAAAGAAACCAATAGAGATTTAAAAATTATAGTGGAAGCTAGAGATTTGAATGAAATTGAAGAAATCTTGAAAACCGAAGGTGTATATCGAATTTTGATTGATAACTTTAATTACGAAGACACTAAAAAAGCAGTAAAGTTGATTGGGGATAAATGTCTAACAGAAAGTTCTGGCGGTATCAATGAAAAAACAGTTAGAAAATATGCCGAATGTGGCGTAAACTTTATATCTTCAGGTGCTTTAACGCATTCGGTGTATAATATGGATTTAAGCTTGAAGGCTGTTCATTAGTTTTCAGTCGCAGTACGCAGTTAGTAATCGAATAAATGAGCTAGTCTAAAGTAATGACCAAAAAAATAGAAGATAAACTAAGTGAACTACCAGTCGTAAATATATTGGTAAAGCTTTTTAAGCGAATAAAACTTCCGGGTTTTGAAGGTTTATCTATTTATGACTTGTTAGAATTGTATGTTATTGGTATTGCAAAAGGAACTTTAGCAACAAGAGCAAGTGCTATTGCATTTAGCTTTTTTATGGCCATTTTTCCGTTTTTATTGTTTGTGCTTATTGTTATTCCGTATATCCCAATAGACGATTTTAGAATTGAATTTCTGTCTTTTTTAAATTCCTTTTTACCTCCAAATACCTCCGATTTTTTTGATGAAAACATTTACGGAAATATAAATACAGGTCGTGGCGGTTTGCTTTCTTCGGTGTTTTTACTTTCCATATTTTTAATGGCAAATGGTGTAAATGCTCTATTTTCTGGTTTTGAAAACTCCTATCATGTGCAGCTTACTCGTAATGTTGTAAAGCAATATTTGTACGCTTTAGGTGTCGCTTTAATTTTAGCAATTATGGTGATTTTAACTGTAGTTATCTTTGGATATGTAGAGATTTACCTGCTGCAACCTTTTTTTGATAAGTTAAACGAACAAGGCCTTACAAAAGCAGATTCTAATGTCTTTTGGATTGTTGCGGCCAAATATTTGTTCTTTTTAATTATGACGTATTTAGCAACGGCAACCTTATATTATTTTGGAACCAGAGAAGGAAAGGATTCTAAATTCTTTTCTGTAGGAGCATTATTAACTACGCTGTTGTTTGTTTTAACTTCGTATCTTTTTGGTGTTTATATCAATAATTTTGCTCAGTATAATGAGCTTTACGGATCTATTGGAGCCATATTAATTCTAATGTTTTACTTGTGGCTAAATGCTAATATTTTACTCTTAGGCTATGAGCTAAATGCATCTTTAAACGGATTGCGAAAAATTAATGGAAATGAATAAATACCTCTTATTAATCGTATTGTTTTGCGTATCCATTTCTGTTACCGCTCAGGATATCTTCGGAAAATGGAAAACGATTGACGACGAAACTGGGGAAGCAAAATCTATTGTCGAAATTTATAAAAAGGATGGAAAAGTCTTCGGAAAAATTATAGATATCATTAATCCTTTAGATAAAGAGGCACTTTGTACTGCATGCGAAGGCGAAGATTATAACAAACCTGTTTTGGGATTTGAACTCATTAAAAACCTAACGAAAGAAGGAAGGTATTATAAAAACGGAAGCATTTTTGATCCCGAAAAAGGAAAGAAATATACTTGCAGATTGGCTTTAGATAAAGAAAATCCGAATATTCTAGAAGTACGAGGATATATTTCTTTCTTGTACGCTACGCAATATTGGATTCGTGTAGATAGTTAATTAAAAAGCTTTAAAAACGCTTCTTTTCTTCTGGTGGACACGTCAATAGAATCGTTATTAGACATGGTAACATAGCCTCCTTTTCCTTTGGTGTATTTCTTAACGTGTGCAATATTAATGAGGTGCGAATTGTGTACCCTAAAAAAGTTGGCATCTGCTAAAAGTGCTTCAAAATGTTTTATAGGTTTCGATACTAATATGATATCGGTTTTAGTCTGAATATACGTATAACTCGTATCTGCTTTACAGTGTATAATATTTTCAATTTCTAGAATTTCAAATCCGTTAGAAGTTGGAATTCGTATGGTTTTTTTCTTGTCTTCCTTTTGAAGGTTGTTTAATAAAATTTTAATTTGTTCTGCATTATCAATAGGCTGTATTCGCTTTTCTAACCTTTTAATTGCGCCAATAAAATCATCCTTATCCATGGGTTTTAGTAAGTAATCCATGGCGCTATATTTAAATGCTTTTATGGCATAATCATTAAATGCAGTGGTGAAAATCACATTAAAGTTATAGTTCCCTAAGCTTTCTAAATAATCAAAACCAGTTTGATTATGAATCTCAATATCTAGAAAAACAAGATCTGGTTGTAAGGCATTTGTTTTTTCTAAAGCATCCGCAACAGTGTTACAAGTAGCTACTATTTCAAGGTTTTTTGCATGCGATGTAATTAATTTTTTAATGCTATCTATACAATGTTGTTCGTCATCAACAATAAGAGTTTTAATCATTTTAAAAGGCTAGTGTTAGTGGCAGTTTTACTTCAATTTTGGTTCCGTTTGGTTTGTCAATAATATGAAGATTGCCATTGGTGTTCTTTATTTTATTGATGATTTCAATTCTACTTTTGGTAATACTCATTCCTAAAGAATGTTTACTGTTTTTTGTCTTTGCCGATGCTTCTCGGCCAACACCATTATCTTCCACACTACAAATAATCATATCGTCTTTTTGCATATAATGAATAGTTATTTCTCCGTTTTGAGCACTATTTCTTAAGCCGTGAATAATGCTGTTCTCTACAAAAGGTTGCAGAATCATTGGGGGAATTAAAGTGTTTTCCGAATCTATGTTTTCGTCTACATGTATAGTGTAGGTAAAGCTGTTGTTAGCGCGTTTGTTTTCAATATCTAAATAGGTTTTTAAGATGCTGATGTCTTCGTTTAAAGTGATTTCTTTCTGTGTGGATTTTTCTAAAGTTTCCCGCATTAATTTGGAAAATTTGGTCAAATAATTGGACGCATTCTCCATATCATTTTTAGTAATATATGCGTTAATGGAATTCAAGGAATTAAAAATAAAATGCGGATTCATTTGCGCTCGTAACGCTTTCAATTCGGTGTTAGATACTTTTAAATTAAAGGCTGTTTCTTTAGTGATAGCAATTGCTTCTTGTTTCTTTTTATAAAGTATAAAACCAATTATTAAACCAATAGCCAAGCTACTTCCAGCATAAATAGAAGTGTTTTTTATAAACTTATGTCTTGTTATTTCTGCTTTTTGAAGCGCTTGTTTTTTATCGTGAACAGCTGTTAGTGTAGCTTCCTTTTTTTCGTACTCGTATTTGGCTTCTAGTTTGGCGATTTCTTCTTTCTTTTCGGAAGACATAAAACGATCTTTCAACTTCTTCGCTTCCGTTTGGTTGTTATAGGCGACTTTGTAGTTTTGCAGCTTGGCATTTACCAAGGCCAGATTCTCTAAAACACTAGCTTGACGTTCTATGTTTTTTATTTCTTCAGAATACAGTAAAGCGCTTTCAAAATTACTTTTGGCTTTTAAAAAGGCACCACTTTCTAAATATGCGGTTCCAATACTTTCGTGTACAATAGCTAGATTAATGGTGTTGTCTAATGCTTTAAATAAGACTTTGGTTTGGTTTAAATAGCCTAATGCCTTTTCGTATTCTTTCAAACTTATGTAAGCAATTCCTGTGTTGGTTAAAGCACTCGCTATTCCAAATTTGTTATTAATACTTTCCATGATAGCTAAGGATTCCTTATAATATGCAATAGCCTTTTCGGGTTGTTTTATGTCGTCATATAAATTACCAATATTAGTGAGTGTATTTGCTATTCCTATTTTCGTGTCTAGTTTTTTATTGATTTCTAGACTCTTATTATAATATTTTAAGGCTTCCTCATATTTTTCTAATCTAGAATATAGCAATCCAATATTCGCAAGAATTGCAGCATGACGGTCTGTATTTGTAGTATTTGTTTGTTCGTGAATTTTAGAAGCTTTCAGATAGGTCTCAATAGCTTCGGGATACAGCGATTGATACATTTGGTTGATGCCAATACTATTGAGCACAACAGCCATCAAAAAACTGTCTTTTTCTTTTTCAAAAATGGCTAAAGCTTTAAAATGATGCGCATTTGCTTTTGGGTAATTCGATTGTCCGAAATAAATCAATCCTTTGTTATAGTGCATTCGTGCAACTTGATTCCATGCTTCACGTGCGGTCTGAATGTCTATAGCTTCGTTATACGCTACAATGGCCAAAGAATCTTGAGATAGTGCAATTAAACTTAGGGCTTTGTTTTTGTAGGCAATGGCTTCTTTATCTTTTAAATGAAGGCTTTTTGCTAATGCAATCGCTTCCGTAGAAAGCTGTAATCCTTTTTCCGGATTCGATTGATGTACATAAGTGGAAAGCTCATTTATAACATCCAATTTAGTAGCACTTGGCACTGTCATGGTTTCTAATTTGCTTTCTAGTGCGTCTATTTTTTGCTGTTGCGAAAAGCAAATAAAAGAACATACCATAAAAATATAGCGGACACTAGATTTCATAGTTTTTTACGGATTAATTAATAGCTAGATAAATTTAATTCAATTTTTTTTAAAGACCATGCCATTCACGCGAAAATAAAGTCAAAGTGCGCACTTATAAGTTGTTAGTAGTAATTCTGATGGAAGAGGTGTTATTTTATAGAGCAATTAATCATACTAATAATCCATTTTTATGAAACTAAAACTCTTCTTTCCCTTTTTACTTTATGTTACCGTGAGCTTTGCTCAAATTGCAGCGCCCCCAGTTCCAGAAACTTGGGAAAACGATTTGTGGTTTTCTAACCAATGGATGCATTTTTCTACTGTAAATTATACGTTTAATATAGACTGTTTACCAAGTTTAGCGGTCTCACAAGTTTTAGATTTTGGTAGCGGTACATTCGTTAATAGTGCTAGATTAACCACAAGTTATAACGGGAACAATCAGGTTAGCGAAACTATAAATGAATTATGGGATAGGGATAGCAATACCTGGGTAAACGATAGAAGATCTACGCAAGCATATGATGGAAATAACCTAACAGAGATTATTCATTATCTCTGGATAGATACTAATTGGCAATTGGATTATAGAATTGTCAATAGCTATGATGGTAATAATCTACCGCAGGAAAGCCTAATAGAAAATAGAGATTTAAATACTGCGACTTGGATTCCTGTTAGCAAACAAGAATTTACCTATAATGCAATCCCGCTTTTAGAAATTGTTCTAGCTAGTTTGTGGGATGCGGTAAACGATGTTTGGATTAATGATGGCAGATCTACCTTTGTATATGATGCAAATAATTTATTGAGCACAAAGACTTTTGAAGATTGGGAAAATAACGATTGGGTTATCGATCATCAAGAGGTCTATTCTTTTGATAGCAATGATTTTTTAATAGAAGTTTTGGTTTCAGAGTGGAATACAACGACCATGGTTTATGATTTAGACCGAAGAGAATCCTATATCAATAATAGTCAAGGATACTACACCGAACTTATTAGAGAAAATTATTTATTAGGGACTTGGGCTAATAGTACAAGAGACAGAAGAACCTATCCCAGCTGTTATACGTTGCGTATTGAAGAGGAGTTAGCGGAAACATTTTCGGTATATCCAATTCCTACCGAAGCTATTTTAAACATTACATCCAATACCGGAAACAGTGAAGCTTTGCTTTGGGATATCAACGGAAGGCTAATAGAAACATATACGCTTTCTAGTGCAAAACATTCTATAGATTTATCTCATTTACCATCCGGAATTTATCTTTTAAAAATTTCGAGGGATTCGCATACCATTACTAAAAAAATTATAAAGCGATAATGCTATTCTTGCTTTCCATAAAACGATACATTATGAAGACATTTCAGAAAACATCTCCAAAAATTGCGATATTAATTCTAGTACTTTTTTTAATGCCGATACGTAGCTTTTCGCAAGAAAAACGCATAAAACCACCAAAGCGAGAATCTAATATTGCTAGTGTAGATCAATTTGTAGATAATACCTTTAATCTGTATCATAAAGTATTTGTTTATGATAGCTTAACGCAAGCTGGCGTGGAAGTTCCTGCTGAAATTGAAGACGAACTAATGGAGCGAGCAGAAAAAGATATAGATAGTCTTTGGGATATTTTTCCAGAAGTGTTAGATGATATGGCGAACGGAAGAGCAAATCTGATGAAAAAAGGAAAGGCAACAGCAAACTTAAACAAGTCAAAAAAAGTATTGCGATACTGTCTTACCATGGTAAAAACATATTTTGTAGGAACAGAAGAAGAAAACCCTAGTAAATAGACATAAAATGAAACAGATACATATAATTTTCTATCTTTTATTAAGCCTTAATTTTACATATAGCCAAACCTATAAAAGTGCATTTAGAGCAGATATCTGCCAATGTGTGGAAGACGAAAGTTTAAAACGAAACCTCACGCCAAATGCATATAAGAAATGTTATACCGAAATCTTGCCTACATATGCAAATCAAATAGATGCCGCAATTGTAGAAGAAGACTTAAGTCGGAAATATTATTTGGGACAACTAGCTCGAAAGGATTTGATTGTTGCTTTTCAATACGAACTCATCTATAGTTGTGCGGTGTATTATGATTATTTGGATAGAACCAGAACGCGCGAAATATTAATCGCTAGAGAACGCGCAAAAGAAAGCGATTTAGAGTCTAATAACCAAAAGGTAGCAATGTCTCCAAATGCGTATGCCTATTTTCATCGGGCGCAATTACATTTTAATTTGGGGAATTTAAAAGAAGCGGAAGCAGATATTCATAAAAGTTTAGAAGTCAATCCTAACGCTTCTAACACACAATCTACAAGACATGAATTGCTATTACTAGCTTGTGTTTATGAAGAGCAAAAACAATATACCAAAGCGATTGCTTTATATGATAAAATATATATGGGAGATTATGATTCGCAAGTAGCAACCTTAAGAGCGCTTGCAGATAAAAAAGCTGGCGGAAGTATGTCTAGCATACCAAAAGTAGTTACCGAAGCAGCACCTCAAGGATATAATGCTTCCGAAAGAAGAAAAAGATCGACTTCACAAAATACAAGAGCGAAAAAGGGGGAACGAAAACCTGCTGTACAGAAAGAGAAATCCCAAACAAAACAAAAAAGCGATTCGGCTTCTCTTAAAAAATTATTTAAATTGTAATAGATTAAAAAAGCAGCTTTCTACAGCTGCTTTTTTTGTTTAAACCTATTATCTTTGGGGAATGAATCATTTCATAGACGTCATTCTTCCTGTTCCTCTAGAAAAACTATTTACCTATAGTATTACAGAAGCAGAAGCATCTTTCCTACAAGTAGGAATGCGTGTGGCTGTTCCTTTTGGTAAAACAAAAATGTACACCGCACTTGTGCATAGCATTCATAACAACAAACCGTTGGTATATGAAGCTAAAGAAATTCATCAAATTTTAGACGAAACACCAATAATTAACCAACAACAATTAACTTTTTGGCAGTGGATTTCTAAATACTACATGTGTACTTTAGGGGATGTCATGCGTGCCGCTTTACCAAGTGCTTTTCTATTAGAAAGTGAAACGATTATTAGTAAGAATAACGATAAGGTAATTGCAGAGGAAGCATTACAGGATGATGAATTTTTGGTGTACGATGCGTTGCAGCATCAGTCGTCCTTAAAAATTCAAGATCTAATAAGTATTTTAGATAAAAAGAATGTACTTCCTGTAATCAAAAGGCTTTTAGAAAAAGAAGCGATTCATTTACAAGAGGAGATTTATGAAAAATACAAACCAAAATATGTTCGATATGTAAAGTTGCATATTGCATATTCTTCGGAAGCTGCGCTTCAAAATATATTAGAAGAATTAAATAGAGCACCAAAGCAAAAACAAGTGATTATGTCTTTGTTTATGTTAACTGCTAAAACAAAGAAACCGATAAAGGTTGCCGAATTAACGGAAGCAAGTGGTGCTTCTTCGGCAATTATAAAAACATTAGTAGATAAAGGTATTCTAGAAGAGTATCATATTCAAACAGATAGAGTTGTTTATTCAGGAGAAGAAAAGGAAGCTTCCAAAGCACTAAATGAATATCAAATTAAAGCTTTAGAAGAAGTGAAAACCACTTTTGAAAAACACAATGTGACTTTATTACATGGTGTAACTTCTTCTGGAAAAACAGAAATATATGTGAAGCTTATTGAAGATGCTTTAGCAAAAGGAGAACAAGTATTGTATTTGCTTCCAGAGATTGCACTAACTACACAATTAGTTTCTAGGCTTCAGAATTACTTCGGAGAACAAGTTTCTGTGTTTCATTCTAAGTATTCGATTCATGAACGCGTAGAAGTGTATCAAAACTTGCTGAACAATTCCGCGAAAGCGCAAATCATATTAGGAGCGCGTTCTTCCATATTTTTACCATTCAGAAATCTAGGGTTAATTCTAGTAGACGAAGAGCACGAGCAGTCTTTTAAACAGTTTGATCCTGCGCCACGATATCACGCAAGAGATGCAGCAGTTGTTTTAGCAAATATTTTTAAAGCTAAAACCTTATTGGGCTCTGCAACGCCAAGTTTAGAAAGTTCTTTTAATGCACAACAAGATAAGTATGGTTTTGTAGCATTAACCACGCGTTATAATAATGTCTTGATGCCAGAAATTGAATTGGTAGATATAAAAGACAAGCAGAAACGTAAAAAAATGAAAGGTCATTTTAGTGATAGAATGATT
>Ga0209344_10002671_pt1 | contig 19299 bp, 17 predicted proteins | sample Cruoilmetagenom6_FD_187293 | JGI IMG/M metagenome (GOLD analysis project Ga0209344, IMG submission 187293) | Oil polluted marine microbial communities from Coal Oil Point, Santa Barbara, California, USA - Santa Barbara Oil Seep Sample 6 (SPAdes)... | ecosystem: Environmental > Aquatic > Marine... | reverse complement strand
GATTATTTGGAAATCTATAAAGAAGGGCCAAATTTCTTTTTTATTGAAATTTTCAATCCTGGGCATATAACCAATACAATAAACGATTCCAAGGGAGTGGAAGGGGAACGTGACCACTACATAGAAAGCTTGAAAGAATCTAATAAAAAACTTACGGAACTCACAAAAACCATCCTTGCCAATGATCCCGAAGCATTGATTGTTATAATGGCTGACCATGGTGGATTTGTAGGGATGACAAATACTGGCGAATCTTATACAAAGAATTCAGATCCGGATTTTGTGAACTCTATATTCAGTACCATACTCGCCATTCACTGGCCCAATGGCCAAGCGCCTAAATTTGACACTAAGCTTAAAACTTCCGTAAATTTATTCCGTATTTTGACTTCCTATTTAAGTGAAGATGATTCGTATCTTTCAAATTTACAACCCGACGAAAGTTACATAATCATCAACTTTGGTGCACCACAGGGCGTTTATGAATATATTAATGGCAAGGGTAATGTAGTTTTTAAGAAGTATTAATGGAAAAAAAAGATAGAAAAAAAGGACGTGTAAATGGTTTTTTTGGAGATAAAACCAAACGCATTGTATTGATTGGTCTCGCGCCCGGCCTTTATCCTTTGTTTTTTTATTTCACCAATAATTTCATGATGATAAACTCATGGAAACATTTGGGTTTTTTTCTAGCACTTTTTGTTTTCTTTCCAATCTGTTTTTTTCTTGTCCTAAACTTTTTGCTGAAAAACCGCAATGATGTTTTAAAAAAGAAAGCTTTTACTTTCTTTAATATTTTGGCATTTGGGCTGTTTATCCAAATTTGTTTAACCGCCACATTGCAGCTTTTGTATTCGCTACTTACGTTATTGGTGGCTGTTGCAGTTGCTTGGTTTTTGTACAGATTTATTAAAAAAATAATTGCGATTCAGTTCATCTTGGCTCTTCTTGGCCTTTTTTGGTTTGTTCCGGTTATGTATAATTATTTAAGTTATTCAGATGATTGGATGGAGCAGCCGGATAATATTACCGAAGCAATTTTCACCAAGCGTCCCAATGTATATTATATAGAGCCCGATGGGTATTTAAATTTTTCTGAATTCAACAAAGGATTTTATAATAGGGATTCAGGTGGTTTTAAGGAATTTTTGGAAAGTAAAAATTTCACACTATACGATGGTTTCCGAAGTAGTTATAATGCTACTTTGCCCAGCAATACTTCCACTTTTGCAATGCGTCACCATTATAATAATATTGGTTTTAATTTGAGCGAAGTTGTAAATGGCCGTAAAATAATTATTACAGAAAACCCGGTACTTAATATTTTCAAAAACAATAACTATAAAACACATTATTTAGCGGAATGGCCTTTCTTTCTATCAAACCTTCCAGAAATGGGGTACGACGTTTGCAATTATAATTATAACGAAGTTGGCTATGTTGGCGATGGTTATTACGAAAAGAAGGACATAATAGAACCTTTAAAAAAATATATAGACGAAGACCGTGACAAGTCCAAGTTCTTTTTTATTCACGTTTTTGAGCCGGGACACGTAGAGTTTTATGAAAAGAAGTCCCTTGGTGCTGAAAAGGAACGCGATAAGTGGTATGAAAAACTAAAAACTGCAAACGAAAAACTGGAAAGTGTCATCAATATTATAACCGAAAAAGATCCCACAGCACTCATCTTCATAATGGCAGATCACGGCGGATATGTAGGTTATGATTATATGGAACAGATTCACAGTAAGATTGAAGATAAGGAAAAGCTACACTCGGCCTTTTCTGTAATTTCTGCCGTAAAATGGCCAAATAATGAACGGTTTGAAGAAGATTCAAAGTTTAAAACTAGCGTAAATGCCTTTCGGATTCTGTTTTCTTATTTATCAGAAAATAAAAAATACCTAGATCATTTAGAAGAAGATGCCAGTTTTGTAAAAATTGAAAAAGGCGCACCAAAAGGTGAATACAAGGTTTTGGATGAAAACGGAAATGCGGTTTTTGAAAAACTTTAGTAGTTACAATGACTCAAAGTTTTGTTATTCCTTACTTTTTTAGTCCTAAAATGCTAAAAAATAAGCTGAACAATATAATCTGAACGCCTAAAAGCATTAGCGTTACCGCGGGAATGACTCTTCTGAAAATAGCGGTGCTATGAATGTTACCAAAACGTATGGCTTGCCAATCTGCATAGGCTGATATGCTTAGGATAATTCCTATAATAACCAATAGCAAACCTACAACCAACCCTTTTTCCAAATTGATAAATTTAAAAAGCCGATCGTATTTGCTTGACTTTGGGAGCAATTCATTTTCAACCGTAAAAACTTTTGTAAGCCCATAAAAAAGAATAAGCTGAAATCCAATAAGCATAAAACTGGAAGTAAATAGAAGCGTATGAACGTCAAAATTTACATTGCCAAAACTAACGGGGCCGCTGATTAAAAATGCAGAAGTAATCAATCCAAAAACCATCAACAGTAAACCTGGAAGTAAGAATAACCAGTTTGGGCTGTAAAGCACCAAAAAACGCAGATGCCGCCATCCATCGCGCCAAGTGTTTAAATGTGGTGGACGGGAACGTCCATCTGGTGAAAGTATGGTCGGTACTTCGGCAATTTTAAGATTTTTAAGGCTGGCTTTTACAATCATTTCACTGGCAAATTCCATACCCGTGGTTTTGAGTTCCATTTTATAATAGGCTTCTTTACTGAAACCCCGAAGGCCACAATGGAAATCGCCGATTGTACTTTTAAAGAACAATCTGCCAATAAAAGACAGTACTGGATTTCCCAAATATTTATGCAGAAAAGGCATCGCCCCTTTTTTTATTCCTCCCTTAAAACGGTTGCCCATTACCAAATCAAAACCTTCCCGAAGTTTCAGAACGTAAGGCATTAAATTGCTGAAATCATAACTATCATCGGCATCGCCCATAATAATATAAGTGCCGTTGGCGGCTTCTATTCCGCCTCGTAACGCACTGCCATAGCCTTTTTGGGGAATATTTACCACAATGGCGTTTAGGCTTTCGGCAATTTCTTGAGAACCGTCTGTGCTGCCATTATCGGCGATAATCACTTCGCCATTTATGTTTTCACGCTGAAAAAATTTTTGTGCTTTTTCAATGCAGATTGCGAGCGTTTCAGCTTCGTTAAGGCACGGCATTACAACAGATAGCTCTACACTCATGGTTTTGAAGTTATTTTTCTCAATAAAACAATGCCGATCAAAACGGCAAAAAAGTAATTATAAAACAAATATCGCATAATTGAATGTGAAGCGAAAGCAACAAGCATTGCATTGGAAATAATTAGCGTTGTGGCCAACAACAACAGCCCATTGTAAACGGACCATTTTTTTAAAGTAACAATGGCACTATAAACAAAAAGCAGCAATACAAATACTGAAATAAAAATACCTTTGAAACCGTGAAATATCCCTTCAAAGTAAATGGAAATGTATTCTTTGAAGTTGTTTTTCACCAAAACTGGAAGTATATCCTTTGCTGCTTCTTCAATCATTACAACGTTTTCACTAAGGTTTTCAGTTTTGTTTTCAAAATATTTAATTCCTGGAGCATGAAAATTTCGATTGCATATAACCGGAAAATTATCGTGAAAAACCTTGTATTTTGATTTAGGGTCGCCAGAAACTTTCGAGCTTAAAAGGCCTAAACTATCAATTGTTTTATACGTTTTTAGAAAAAGTATTTTTTCATCTTCGGTTTTCAGCTGTGCGACATCTGCTTTTTTTGAAACAAATAGAGGCAAAGTCACCGCGTTCACATAACTAAAAGGCGTGGTTACGAAAAAACCGTGAACTAATTTATGATAGGTTTTATCTAAAGTCTGTGCGGCAAAAGGCAGTAAAAGCAAAAGGAGAAACAGAAATATTGTTGGCTTTTTGATTGCATTTTTGCGTTCTTTCAAAAGATATAAAACCGCGAGTATGGGCGCAACTACAATAAATTGGCCTCGAGTAAGGCATAATAAAACGAAAACTATGGACAAATGCATTATTTTTTTTCGTTGTTCCCTAAAAAAGAAATCAAAGGAAAAAGAAATAAGCAACAGATAAAGCGGATACGATAATCCTTCGGCACAAATATTATTGGCTACCCAAAGTGGCGGAAAATAGGGAAATATGAGAATTGCCAATAAGGCAAAATATGCTAAATAATTTAAATTCAAAAAATTCTTGAAATTATTGGCTAGTACGGTTATTGAAATGAAACCAAAAATCAGTTGAAACCCCACAACGGCAAAGTCAAAGAAATTTCCAAAAAACAAATCAAACACCCGCAAGAAAATACCATAACCAGGAAATCTATAAAAGTGCAACCTAAAATAGGTATTGGTATCTGGTGTATATATGGGAGGTTGAAGAATAAAAAAAACAAAGAGAGCTAGATAGATTACTAAAAGTAAAATATCCAAAGACGATAACTTTAGATTTTTTATAGAATATTTGGACAATATGAGAGTTTTATTTAATTATTTGCTGGACTGTAAAACTAAAAATAAATTTTAGCTTTACATGTTTATATTAAAAACCTTTTTTTGGATAAAAATAACGCAATTACCAACCACTTTTTAACGAAAAAATATTCTCTGAAAGATAAAACTTCGTGGAACAACTTTGTAAAATCTGCAAAGAACGCTACCTTTTTGTTTCAGCGTGATTTTATGGACTACCATTCTGATAGGTTTGAAGACTATTCACTGTTGGTTTTCAAAGATGAAAGGTTGGTTGCTGTACTTCCGGCAAATATTTCAGGTTCAGAATTGCATTCGCACCAAGGTTTGAGTTATGGAGGTTTGGTTTTGGCCGAAAAAACGACTTTTGAAGAAACATTTCAGATTATTAAAAGCTTACTTTCCTTTCTAAAACAGGAAGGTTTTGAAGTTTTAAAATTGAAACTACTTCCAAAAATTTATCACATTATGCCGAGTGATGAAATTGATTATTTGCTTTTTCTTTTGAAAGCCAAACTCATTCGCAGAGATATTACAAGTTGTGTTTTAAACGAAAACGTGCTTAAAATAAATTCCTCAAATCGTTTACGCGGAATTAAAAAAGGAGAGAAAAACGAATTGCAGGTTAGGGAAGGGGGTAAATTTAAAGCTTTTTGGAATGAAGTTTTGGAACCCAATCTTAAGCAGATCCATAACCAGAAACCTGTACATTCCTTAGAAGAAATTACATTACTGCAATCTCGGTTTCCTAAAAACATTAAACAATTCAATGTTTTTAAAAATGATCAAATAGTCGCTGGGACAACGATTTTTGAAACCGCAACAGTTGCCCACGCACAATATATTTCAGCAAATGAAATGGGACGCCAAACTGGCGGCTTGGATTTTCTTTTCAACAATTTATTGCAGCATTATTCCAATAAAAAATATTTTGATTTTGGCATTAGCAACGAATCACAGGGAATGAAGGTGAATAAAGGTCTTTTAAATTGGAAGGAATCTTTTGGCGGAAGAACCATTGCACATGATTTTTACGAAATAGAAACCGGGAACCACCAACTTTTAAACGACATTTTTCTATGATTCCGTTTTTAGACCTTAAAGCAATAAACCAACGTTTTGAAGCAAAATTTCAAAATAGTTTCAAACAGTTTCTGGATTCTGGATATTATATTTTAGGAAGCCAAGTAAAATTATTTGAAGCAAATTTTGCAGGATATTGCGGAGTAACGCATTGCATTGGTGTTGGTAACGGCTTAGATGCGCTTCGGTTAATTTTGGAGGGCTATAAAATCCTCGGAAAACTTAAAGAAAATGATGAAGTTTTAGTGGCTTCAAATACATACATCGCAACTATTTTGGCAATAAAGCAAGCAGGTTTGAAACCCGTTTTGGTTGAAGCCGATTTAAACACTTATAATTTTGACCTCGATTCACTAAAAAGCAATATTTCAGAAAAAACGAAAGCAATTATGCCCGTTCATCTTTACGGACAACTTTCGCCAATGGAAGAGATTTTAAAGATTTCTAAAGAATATAATCTTTTGGTGATTGAAGATGCCGCACAAGCACATGGAGCAAAAATGAAAGATGGAAGCCGCGCCGGAAATATAGGAGACGCAGCAGGCTTCAGTTTTTATCCCACCAAAAACCTTGGGGCTTTGGGTGATGGCGGAGCTGTAACGACTAATGATGATGCCTTGGCTGAGGTTATTATGAAACTTAGAAATTATGGTACTTCCACAAAATATGTCAACGATCTTTTAGGATTTAACTCTAGGCTCGATGAACTGCAAGCAGTATTTTTGGACATAAAATTACCAACTGTAGATTTTGATAACGAAAGCCGAAGGACAATTGCAAAAAGATATATTTCCGAAATAAATAATGAAAAGATAACGCTTCCCCATTATGATGGAAGTGAAAACAACGTGTTTCATCTTTTTGTGGTTCGCGTAAAAAACAGGAATACTTTTATAGATCATTTAGATAGAAACGGAATTGGCCATCTAACCCATTATCCAATTCCACCGCACAAACAACAAGCACTTTCTGAGTTTTCGCATTTAAGTTTTCCAAAAGCTGAAAAAATACACAACCAAGTTGTGAGCATCCCAATGAGCCCTATAATGACCGAAGAAGAGGTTGTAAGGGTGATTTCTGTTTTGAATAGTTACTAATTTGAAAATACCCCAGTCCATACGCGGCAATTTACTTTTAAAGATGACTTCTTTAAATGCTGGTGCTATCGTGGTGCGATTGTTTATTTCTGCTATAATTCAACGTTTATTAACGGAATATGTTGGTCCCGTAGGGCAGTATAAAATTGGACAATTAAGAAGTTTATCTATCCTTTTAACCTCAATAACTTCGTTGGGCACTTTTAACGGAATAGTGAAATATATTGCCGAATACAAAAAGGATGAAATAAAATTACAACAATTGTTTTCCTCTGTATTTATATTTCTAATTGTAGGAGTTTCGATCTCTACTTCAGTGCTTTTGTTTTTTTCCAAAGATATTAGCAACTATTTATTTTCAAGCACAGAATATTCCTATTTAATAAAATTGACTGCGATAATCATTCCTTTTATTGCCGTTCAACGGGTTTTCAACGGTGTAATAAATGGACTTTCCGAATATAAAAAATATGCTAAAATAGACTTGATTAGCTATTTGTTTAGCGCACTGCTGACCGTATTTTTTCTTTTTCAATATAATTTAGACGGTGTTTTGATTGCAATAGCAATTACGCCCGTAGTTCAGGTCTCGGTAATGCTTTTCTTCTTTTATAAAGTACTGAGAGAGTATATTCAGTTTAAAGACCTGACGCTACAGGCGCCTATGGCAAAAGCACTTTTGGCTTTTACGGTTATGTCTTTTGTATCGTCAATTTTGTTGCCGATTGTAGAAATAGACATTCGCGGTATGCTAGACGAAAAACTCTCTGGAAGGGATGCTGGAATTTGGACCAATATGACATTTATTTCGCAAAATTACATGGTGTTTTCAAGTTCCATTTTCACCCTTTACGTAATACCGAAATTTGCAGGTATATATAACGCAGGAAATTTTAAGAAAGAAGTTTTCTCTATATATAAAACACTGTTGCCGCTTTTTGCCGGGGGAATGATTTTGGTTTTCTTCTTTAGAAATGTAATCATAGACATTATTTATCCAGGCCAAATTGAAATGGCCCCGCTCTTTAAATGGCAACTTATGGGTGACTTTGTTCGGTTGGCTTCTTTGGTTTTGGCACATCAGTTTTTGGCAAAAAAACTGGTTATCAATTTTATATTTACTGAAATAATGTCTTTGGCTCTTTTTTATGGCTTTGCTTATTATTTTACAGGTATCTACGGTGTTGAAGGCGTTGTGATGGCACACTTCTTAAGATATTTGGTTTACTTTTTTGTAGTTCTCTATCTCGTTTCCCGTTATTTTAAAAAGAAGCGTTCTGCAATAGAATAACTTTTCAAAGTATAATTTTCTAAACTGTTTATTTATATTGTCCTTCTTTAGTAATCTCAAAGAAAATTGGGTAATGCAAACAATAGTTTATGGCTATCTTTGCAAAAAAAATCAAAAGCTTAATTTTTCTGAATATTTATGTCCCAACCATTTTTCAATCCTTTCCAAGATTTAATTTTTGACGAACATTTTTGTTTCCTTTCCGGCGTCCTCACTACTGAAAAAATGACCGTTTTCCCGAATTGGTTAATGGATCATTTTAAGTTTGGAGATGAAAAGATTGAAATGATGGATAAAACCAAATCCTACATTTATTCCGATCTCAAATTGCCTTGTTCTCCAGAAGTAAAAGAGGCATTTGATGCGCTAGATGCAAAAATTAAAGCAGCATACAAAAATGGTTTTGAAGGAATGGCTTCACTGGATCAAGAATTACTTTTCCAATGGACGGGCCGAATGGTCTATGGGCTGCTATATTATGAAATGCTATATGAAAGGGACAGATTGTTAAAAATGGGTGAGGAATTTGGACTTTCCGAGCATCTCAAAGAAAGGTTTGGCCGTTTTCACTTAATGCTGCAATCCATAATTGAGCCTATTTCCTTTGTTGGAAAAAAACCTTGGAGCATCGTTGTTTTTCCCCTAAAATATTCTGCAGATATTTTTAGCTATCGTGATGATGCAATTAATTTAATGTTTTCATTTGGGGTGAATGGCTTTGGTTTTATTGCCTGTTTGCAAGACAATGGAATAATTGGAGAGAAACAAAAAGAACTGCTCGATAAAATGGAAGGCCAAGTTTTACATCCAATCCAATTTGAAGAGTTGTACGCACGGTTTCACTATTCAGATTATATTTTGCAATACAAACCCGAATACAAAATTGAAAATAATGACAACGGAATTACCATAGAATCACTTCCTATTGAAAAAAAGGGAAGCAAGCCAATTTTTGGGTTTTGGGACGAGGATATATTTGCACAATTGCTCGCAAATTATTGGAGTGTGTATGGCATTGAAAGAGAAGATATTCTTAAATTTCAAAAGCCGCCACTTAGTTTTCTTGAAAATCCATATTCCAAGGATTTTATTAAACCGGAAACAATCGATTTGCCATTCTAACTATTTCTCCCAAGTTTCCAGATATTTTTTGGCTATAGAAATATAATCGTGCTCCCGTTCAATAAATTGTCTTGCTTTGGTTAAAATTGAAGCCAATTTTTCTGGATTTAAAATTAAACCTTCCAGTTTCTTAAATAAATAATCCACATCAGGGAGCGCATTTATGCATACTTCATCTTCTTTCAGATTATACAGTTTCAAAAACTCCGTTTCAGCTCCTGTAAAAACAACTTTTCCCTTCGCCATTGCTTCCAATGCGTTATAGCCTTGGTCATATGCAAATACTTGATCTAAAAGTATATGTGCCGAATTATACTTTTCAATATATTCAGCATAAGGAAGATTTTCAACACAAATCACTTCAACTTTTTCTGGGTATTTCTGCTGAATTTTTTCAAGTGCAGCTTCAAAATAATCATTTCCTTTTTTAAAATAATTCGCCCGATTGATGCCGTGAAAAACAATGATTTTTTCTTCCGGATTTGTGGATTGAAACTTCAGTTTTTCAGTATTTACAGGGTTTGGAATCAATCCTAAATATTTTTCAGTTCCTTGCAGTGGAATGTCATAATCTAAATCAGAAGCTATTACGCCATCAACGTTCTCAAAAACAAAATCATGCAAATCTTTGTATTCAGGTTTTAGATATTTCAACGCAGGAAAAAATTCTTTTTCTGAAACCTTTAATTCAAAAAGCGGATTGAAAATGGAATAGCGAAACTTTTTTTCAAAAGCGTATTTTACACTCGTATAGTCGGTTCCACAGGAAAGCAGGAAAAGTTTTTGGTTATTTTTTTTTAAAAATGAAATGATTTCCTTTTCATATTTGGGCAAAATCCCAAGCGGACTTTCGTTTATCAATTGCACCACATCAAAATTCTTAAATTCCTCTTTCCGCTGAAAAAACTGATTTTTTAATGAAAGTGAAGAGATATCTAAGCCAAAAATTGTAAACAGGCCAACCTTTATTTTTTTTGAAAACCCTGAATCATACTTGCGTTTTAAAAGTATATCTGACGGAAAGTTTTTAAATTCATCGCCCGTGGAAATTAGCGTTACTTCGTGGCCGAGTGCCAGCAATCCTTCTTTTAAGGAATTGTGCAACCTGCTGTATTCGCCCACCAAAAGTATTCGCATAAAAGTTATATTTGCCTTGTGCAACCAAAAATACATAATAAATAACGATGGCCACTGAAAAGAAATTTAAAGTGTGCCTGGTTTCCATCTCGCTTGCTAAAGGCGGCTTGGAGCGGTCGTGCGCTATGCTGTCGCAAATGTTGGAGGCAAAAGGTCACGAGGTGCATTTGGTAATTTTGAATGATGAAGTGGATTATCCTTTTAGCGGTAAAATGCTGAATTTGGGAAAGTTGAAAATCGAAAACGATTCTTTGGTAAAGCGATTGCTACGTTTTCGAAAATTTCGAAATTATTTAAAAAAGGAAAAATTTGATGTAATAATAGATCACCGACCAAAAAATAATTTTGAACGCGAATTGTTTTATTCCAAATTTATTTATCGAGATCTCAATAAAATTTATGTAGTGCACAGCTCCAAAAAAACCGAATACCTCACAGAAAACCCTTCGGCATTTTCAAAAATCTGCAAAAAAAATATTTTGAATGTTGGCGTTTCGGAATATATAGAAAACGAAATTTTGAAGAAGGAAGGAATAGAAAATTCCACAACAATCCACAATGCTTTTGATCCTTCTTGGCTTCAAGAAAACGGCGAGATTCCTAAAATACTTCAAAGCAAAAAATTCATACTTTCCTATGGCAGATTGGACGATTCCATAAAGGATTTTTCGTTTTTGATTGAAGCTTTTTCGCAATCAAAAGTTTGGGAAAAAGATTTTCAACTCGTCATTTTGGGTGATGGAAAAGATAAAGAAATGCTTCAAAAACTGGCTACTTCCAAAGAAGGGGCAAAGCAAATCATATTTCTTCCCTTCACCAAAGATCCATTCGAAATCATTAAAAAGGCACATTGCGTAACGCTAACCAGCAAATACGAAGGCTTCCCGATGGTTTTGGTAGAATCACTTTCTTTGGGAACGCCCGTGGTTTCATTGGATATTATTTCAGGTCCTTCGGAAATCGTACAGCACCAAAAAAATGGTTTGCTGATTGCAGAAAGAAGTTTACCTTTATTTACGGAAGCGTTGCAAAAAGTATGTTTTGATGAAACACTTTATAAAACCTTGAAAGAGAACGCTAAACCTTCCGTAGAACAATTTTCAATGCAGTCCATTTCTGAAAAATGGAACCAAACTTTACAGCATGCAATACGTTGATTTGGATAAAATAGAACTAAAGGAAATCCCGAAAATAAGCGATCCAGATGGTCGCGGAAACCTTTCGGTTGTTGAAAAGGATTTTTTGCCTTTTACAATAAAACGCGTTTACTATCTGTATGACGTTCCTAGTTCTTCAACGCGCGGCGGCCACGCCCATAAGGAATTGCAGCAGTTTTTAATTGCGCTAAGCGGCAGTTTTGACGTAGTTTTGGATAACGGAAAAACACGCAGAACCATAACTTTGAACAAACCCGATAGAGGTTTGCTGATTCCAAATGGGGTTTGGCGGGAATTGGAAGATTTTTCTTCAGGAGCAGTTTGTCTTTCGTTGGTAAGCGAGGAGTATAACGAAGATGATTACATCCGCGAATATGATGAATTCAAATCATTTAAAGGTGCCTAAACGCAACCCCAGCTTTTCCAAGTTGTCTTTTGTTTTTGATAGATACTTCAAAATGGTTTTGTTTTGGCGGAGCAGAAACTGTTGTTTTTTGCTGAGGTTTTCCTGATCTATTTTTTGAAAATTTTTCTGAAAGGCTTCTTTGTTTCCTTCGAGTTTAGCCAAAATGCAGAGGGAATATCGGTTTAAGTCCAAAAATTTTTTGAGGGCAGGATTGTCTTTTTCGTATGTTTCATACTTTTCGAAAGAAGCTTTTTGCGATACTTTTAGTCTTGAATTAGAAAGACTTGCCAGCGCATATCTGTAAACCGCACAGGGTTTATTCAAAAAAACAACTGCATATTCTAAGCCTATTCGAATCCACAAGTCCGTATCTTGGCCACTTTTGATTGATGGATCGTAATATCCAATTTTTGAAAATACATTTTTGTGCAACACAGTACTGCTGCTTGTAAGTATTGAGTTTAAAAAACTTGATGAAAAAAAGTCGACAATGCGAACTTCATTTTGCTGCAAATTCAATACAGAATATTCAGAACTATAAAGTTTACTTTTCTTTTCAATGTCTATTGCAGTTGCAAAAACAGATTCATTAGAAAAATCAGTAGTCAACTTATATTGTTCTTCTAAATAAAATGGTAACCAGAAATCATCAGCATCTAAAAGGGCTATATAGTCACTTTTTGTTTCTTTAATTACAAAATTTCGTGCTGCCCCAGCTCCTTGATTCTCCTTTGAAAAGTAACGAATGCGCGGATCCTTGAATTTTAAAATTTCAGCTTCGCTATTGTCTGTAGAACCGTCGTTGAGAATCACAACTTCAAAATCAGTAAAAGTTTGCGCTAAAACACTTTTTAATGTTTCAGCGATATACTTTTCTTTGTTAAAGACCGATATGACTACCGAAAATTTAGGCATCTTTTGGTTTTAGGGAACTAAGATAACCCAAGCGATACAAATCAAAAAGGAAAAGTGAGGGTTTTGGAGAGTTTAGGTTTTTGAGTAACGATTTTTCAGAAATCTTAAAAAACTGCCGTACAGCAAAAAGCATATTTAATTTTTTTAATTTTAAATATGTTTTTAGGATTTTTACTGTATTGCCATCAATTGCGCCGCTTTCATGAAAATTCAACAGATTTTGAAGTGCCAACTCAGATTTATTTATGAAATCTTCATTTGTTTCAAGATTTAAATGGATTACCGGATTGTCAATATGGTGAATAGGGACATTGTTTTTTTGAAGTTCATAGGCAAAAACGGAATCTTCATAGCCATAGCCGGCTAGTTTTTCGTTGAATTTAATTTTATGAAAAATTTCTTTTTTGATGGCAAACCCCATCGTTATAAAACTTCGGTATGGATTTTTAAGGCGTTCGGCTAGTGGAAGACTTTCGCGTTCACAACCGTATTTATGACGTAAACTGAAATTTTCTGAATTGTTTTTTGGGTAATCAATTCCGCCAAAAATTATAGAAGTATCTTTTGAAAAAGCCGATAAATACTTCTTTATAAATTCTGAAGAAGAAGGAAAAGTGTCTGCATCAAGAAATAATAACCAATTATATTTTGCCTTTTCAGCCAAAAGATTACGAATTTTACTTCTTCCGATATTTGCTTCTAAAATCTCAAAACAACAATCTTTTAAAGAATTTATTTTTGAATTTTCTCCAACTATTTTTTTGTCTTGGGAAGCATCGTCAAAAACCAAAATTTCGTAAACTATATTTTCACTTTCGCACTGTTCGTGCAAATTTTTTACCAACGGAAAAACATTGTAATTGTATGTTGGGATGAGGATGGAAATCATTTCTTGGCAATTAATACAGTTTCTTCCATAAGCCCGTAACGCTCATTTGCTGGAAAAGTTTTGATTTCAACATTTTGAAAACCGTTTTCTTTCAGCCTTTTTTGCAAACCTTCCACAGAATAAATGCGAACATGGTCTTCCTGCCCAAAAGCTTCCAGTCTTTCTTCGGGAGTTTTTTTTGAGAAATCTTCGTAGATACTACCTTCTTTAAAAGGAGTTTGAATGATGCAAGTTCCACTAGGTTTTAAAACTCGGCACAATTCCTCCATTGCTTTTTTATCGTCTTTAATATGCTCTAAAATATGATAGCAAATTATCAGGTCGAAAAAATTGTTTTCCAAAGGAATTTGGGTGATGTCATACCGATAATCCGCAAGAAATTCATCTTCAAAATCGGTACTGAAATATGTAATTTCAGTTTTTTTCTTAAGCAACCGATAAACACTTCGTGAGGGTGAAAAATGCAGCACTTTTCCGCGGATTAAATCCTTTTCATTAAGAAATGAATAAAGTCGTCTGGTGCGCGAACGGCTACCACAAAAAGGACAAAGCAGGTCGCCATCCGGTATTTCTATAAATTTTTTAATTCCGTGATTGCAAACCGTGCATTCGTGGTTTTTCCCACGTAAATGAAAAGCAAAAATGGCCCTAAAAAAAACCTCATTTTCAAAGAGAATTTTTTTGGGTACTACAGAAAGTGCAACTTTTTTAAGTGCTTGGTACATCCTGCTAAAATACAGGAAAGTTTTTTAAACTTTTAAAACAACTTTATTGAATAATTATTTGAAATATAACCAAAACGAATGCGCTTCCCGGCTTTTTAAAAAAGGGATTGTTTGTATATTGCAGAAAAAATAACAGCGGTTAGATGCTTTTTAATACTGTAGATTTTGCAATTTTTTTTCCAACAGTACTTCTTTTGTATTGGACGGTTTTTAAGAAATCACTTTCGCTCCAAAATTTCTTTTTAGTTGTTGTAAGCTATATTTTTTACGCCTTTTGGGATTGGCGTTTTCTCTCCCTGATTTTTCTAAGCACCATTGTGGATTATTCCGTTGGACTTTGGTTGGGCAAAACACAAAATTTAACAAAGCGGAAATTACTACTTGGAATAAGCTTGGTTTTTAATTTGGGCTTGCTGATGACTTTTAAATATTTCAATTTTTTTGTTGAAACCTTTGTTGATGCTTTTGCACTTTTTGGAACCTCCCTAAAAGTTACTTCGTGGAATATTTTGCTGCCCGTCGGGATTAGTTTTTATACGTTCCAAACGATGAGTTACACCATAGATTTGTACCGTAAAAGAATAGAACCAACCAAAGATATTGTTGCTTTTTTTGCCTTTGTATCCTTTTTTCCGCAATTGGTTGCGGGACCCATTGAGCGGGCTTCCCATTTGTTACCTCAGTTTAAAGTGAAAAGAACATTCAATTATAATGCGAGTGTGGATGGATTGCGGTTGATTTTAGGGGGGCTTTTTAAGAAAATGGTAATTGCAGATAATTGTGCGCTTTTGGTTAACAATATTTTTGCAAATTATGAGGTTGCGAGTGGTAGCACCTTGTTTTTTGGCGCTGTATTTTTCGCTTTCCAAATTTATGGTGATTTTTCAGGCTATAGTGATATTGCAATAGGTACGGCCCGTTTGATGGGTTTTGACTTGATGAAAAACTTTAACTATCCCTATCTTTCACAGAACTTTTCAGAATTTTGGCGAAGATGGCACATTTCCCTTTCCACTTGGTTTCGGGACTATGTTTACATCCCTTTGGGTGGGAGCAGGGTTTCAAAAGGAAGGTTGGTTTTTAACGTTTTTGTTGTTTTTATTGTGAGTGGTTTGTGGCACGGCGCAAACCTGACATTCGTGTTTTGGGGTTTCATCCATGGGCTTTTTGTGCTTCTTGTTTTGTTATTTTTTAAAAAAGAAGCCCCTCTTTTTTCTGAAAGAATGCTTCCCACTTTCGGTCAGTTGATACGAATTGGCGCAACTTTTTTTGTTGTAGTCATCGCTTGGATATTTTTTAGATCGGAAACAATTAGCATGGCATTTCAATATATAGGAAGAATATTTTCGCCAAGTCTTTTTTCAAAACCGGAAATACCGATGAGCGGAGTTCTTTATCTATTCCTATTTATGGTTTTTGAATGGATTCAGCGAAGTCGTGAGCATATTTTGGATATTGGCTATCTCAAAAATAAATGGCTGCGCTACGGAATTTATTATTGTGTTGTGTTTGCTCTATTTTATTATGCAGGCGATTTGCAACCGTTTATCTATTTTCAATTTTAAGGATGAAGAATTTTTATAAAAAAATACTGCTGTTTCTTGTACCTGTTCTTTTGGTATGGCTTGCTACGGAAGTTTTTTATCGTTCTGTTGAAAATAATTACACTTATAAAACCGAACGGATTATTTCAGAATACAACGAAATAGAAACCCTGGTTTTTGGAGATTCCCATGCTTTCTTCGGAATAAATCCCAAATATTTTTCGTCTAAAACCTTCAACATTGCGAACGTAAGCCAAAGCCTATATTTTGATGAATTGTTACTGAAAAAGCATATTGACAGTCTTCCAAAGTTAAAAACTATAGTTATAAATATCAGTTATTTCACCCTTTCCGTGGTTGATGATTCTACGGAAGATCGTTGGCGAAAATATTTTTATCAGCAGCAAATGGAGTTGGATGTGCCTTCCATTTCAATTTTTGATCCGCGGCAATACAGTTTGGCGCTTTCAAGAAGGTTCTATCAGTCTGCTGAGCTTTTTAAGGAATATCTTAAGAATGGAACAATAGTAAGCAGCTATAAAGATGGTTTTGGAATGCAGGACGAATCAAATATTGTTGCTGATAAAGTGGCGATTTCAAAACTTATTTCAAAAAAGCACGAGGATAATTCTTTGGATTTTGAAGTAAATACGGAAAAAATCAAAGAAATGATAAATAGTTGTAATAAAAGAGGCGTTGAAGTTATCTTGATTGAAATGCCAGTTTATAAAACCTATTATGATTTACTGAATTCTCAGAAAAAGCAAAAAATAAACGCAACACTTTTAAACTTAGAAAGAAAAAATAAAGGCGTTAGGTTCTACGATTTCAGTCAAGAACTAAATTTTGTAGATGAGGATTTACGCGATGCAGATCATTTAACAAACCAAGGAGCCGTAAAGTTCAGCAAGCTTTTAAACGGCATAATTGAGCAATAATATTTTTGAATTAAACGGTTTTTTGAACAACTTCAAAAATCTGGTTTTCATCACATTTCAACGTTTTTGAAGGATATTTTAATAGCAAAGCATAGTCGTGGGTTGCCATTAAAATGGTGTTTCCGTTTTTATTTATTTCACGCAAAACCTCCATTACTTCCACACTTGTTTGCGGATCGAGGTTTCCCGTTGGTTCATCTGCCAAAATAAGTTCGGGATCGTTCAAAAGTGCTCTTGCAATAGCAACGCGTTGTTGCTCACCACCCGAAAGTTGATAAGGATATTTGAAGGCTTTTGTTTTCATTGCAACTTTGTCAAGCACTTCGTTTATTTTGCTTTCCATAGCAGCTTTGTCCTTCCATCCCGTTGCGGTAAGAACAAACCGGAGGTTATCGCTTACCGTACGGTCGTTGAGCAATTTGAAATCTTGAAAGACAACTCCCAGTTTTCTTCTTAAAAAAGGAATATCGTTTTCTTTTAGAGTAGCTAAGTCATAACCCACAATATTACCTTCTCCTTCTTGAAGAGGAAGATCGCCGTAAAGTGTTTTCATAAAACTACTTTTCCCGGTTCCAGTTTTTCCGATTAGATAAACGAACTCACCTTTTTCCACAGAAACGGAAACATCGGACAGGACAAGGTTTTCACCTTGATAAATTGAAGCATCTTTTAATTGTAAAACGTTTTCGGCCATGGAATTTTATTTTTAGCAAATGTACTTTAAAGCGTTCGGAAACAAAATACGTGGATTGCTAATTTCTTAAGAAAATTATTACTTATAAACACGCTCATATTTTTTTGGCGGTTTCGGTTCGCATTCCGCCGTTGAAATATTTGGGTCTATGGAAAGTTTTATTTTAGTTGAGTCATTAGGCTTTAAGTGGGTATTGGGTTTCAGGATTATTGCTCTTTTCGCCGTAAAATCTACTGAAGCATTGGCGCGAAATGTTTGATTTTTAATAGTTATGGTATTTAAAGCGCGTTCTAATTTAAAATTGAACCTATAAAAATCACGATCACTTATTAGTACATTTCCTTTTAAATTTTTCATATCATTGGCCATTTTCACGGCTTTATAAGCGTCTAGCCTTCCAGCGCCCATCATTCCTCTAAAGGGTGTATTTCCACTTAGATTTTCAACATCAACAGAAGTCAGTTTCAGAATAGTTTCTATTTCATAGGAGGAAAGGCAATAATTTGCAGACCACATAAGGCCTATCGTGCCTGCCACATAAGGTGCTGAACTGGAAGAAGCTCCCCCAAAGAAAACATCTTTTCCGCAAATTTCGTTTCCCAATAAATAGCCTTCCCGCGGTGCAACCAAATCTACAGCAGTATTTACCTGAACTCCATCTTCTATTGGGGTTGGACTTAACAATCCAACTTCATTAATTGTGAAAAAACCGTTTCGTCTATCACTTAATCTATGGGTGTAGTTTATATTATCTTTTGTAAAAAAACCGTCTTCAACTAACATGTTTTCAGCAAATATCCCTGATACGGAAATAACCTTGTCAAAAGAAGCAGGATACATTTTGTCACCAATGGTTGTTTCGTCTTTATTGCAATCTTTCCCATTTCCTGCAGCTGCAACAATTATAATTCCGTCGTCATAATATTCATTGATCCGTTTATTGATCTCGTCAGATTTTGGCCCCATGGAACATAAAATCCAACTGGCATTGATGATTTTGGCACCTGCATCAACCAAATCTTCAATATATCTAAATGTACCATATCGACCGCTTATTCCTTTACATTCAGCACAAATTCCAGGTCTGCCAAAACCATTATCCATTCTTGCCAATGCGATTGCGGCAACGTTCGTTCCGTGATAACAACTTGAGTTGCTTCCCTGCGGAAAAGTATATAGATCTGCAATTATCTTTCCTTTTAAATCGCTATTTAAAGTATCCATGGGCGAGTCTGAAATGCCGATGATTACTTTTTTATCTCCTTTGGTAATTCCCCAAGCTCCCGCAGCATTAATAATATCCAGATCACGGCTAGAGTAGTTGTTGCCAAGATTTACTATTGGGCTAGTATTGCCATAATCGTTCGGGTAAAAAGCGTTTGATGTAGGAAAAAATTCAATGATGCGCGTGTATTTTTCGGGATACTTTTTTTGAAGTTCGCTTAAAAGATTTTCATTGTCCGTAGCTATGTGATATACGTTTTTTAATAAATCCCTATCCGTATTTGGGTATGCAATTTTAAAAGTAAAAACATTGTATTTTTTATAAATCGCGGTTTCTTCATTATCATTTTTACTGCTTATTGAAATTATGCCATTCGCTGTTTGTTTTAGGTTTAAAGAGGAAGCATCAGCTATTTTCACATAGAAATGTTTTTTTTCAATTTCTTGCGAAGCCAATTGATTAAAGGCAAAACCAAAAAGTAATACTAGAATTTTAAATTTCATTTTTGCGTATTTTCAGTTTGCGAAAATTTACTTTTTAATTTCTCAATTTCTTTTTGCTGCTGAAGTGTATAAAGTGTCAATTCCTCAATTTTTTG
>Ga0209344_10002670_pt1 | contig 19305 bp, 21 predicted proteins | sample Cruoilmetagenom6_FD_187293 | JGI IMG/M metagenome (GOLD analysis project Ga0209344, IMG submission 187293) | Oil polluted marine microbial communities from Coal Oil Point, Santa Barbara, California, USA - Santa Barbara Oil Seep Sample 6 (SPAdes)... | ecosystem: Environmental > Aquatic > Marine... | reverse complement strand
ATTAAGCTTCCGTCCAGTTTGATTTCAAGAATAGCCTTTGAAATCAAAAAAGCCCAGCATAAGCTGGGCTGCTTTATCTTGATATTGGTGCCCAGGAGATGCAGACCCGAGAGAAAAGGAATTTTTCCCTCGGTTGGCGGAAGTACCCAGTTTCTCGGAAGAAATCGCTCCCCCCGACTGTGGGTGGGGTTTCCGAGAACCGCTCCCGTGTGGGGCACAACGTGGGGCAACTCTTATGCCATCAAACATCGCACGCTACGTCGAATTGCGTGGCAAGACCTACTACTTGCGCATGCGCGTTCCGAATGAGTTTGCAGACGTCGAACCTCTTCGTGAGATTAACAGGTCTTTGAAAACAAGGGATCGCCTCGAGGCCGAGGCACGCTGTGCCAACGTCAGGCTTGCTCTCTTCAGCGAGTGGAGAGCCCGTCGCGCGGGCCGGGTTTCGGACACACGCGCGACATTCGATGCCTCGCTCGACCTACTGAAGAAGTGGGGAATGTCCTTTAGCCCGATGGATGACCTCATTGCAGGGCCTATCGACGACCTCTTGTCCCGAATTGAGACCATTGCAAATGCAAATCCGCTTGCGATGGCAGTCCCGGCGGCACTCGGGGCGATTGATGTCCCCGATGTTACTCTTCAAGAGATGGCTGCGCGCATGCCTACGCTGAAGGCGAATATGATACGCGCCAAGAACGCCCGCCAGCTTCGTGAGTGGTGCGGAAACTTCAAGCGAGCTGCGCGAGATTTCACCACACAGATTGGCAAACGGACAATACTCACAATTTCGGAGCAAGATGCGACCGACTACGAGGCTCATTGGAAAAAACTCTCTGAATCCGGCGGTGTGACCACGAATTATGCAAATAAGCAGATACGATACGTGCGCCAGATGATCGACGCTCATCTCGACGATGTTCGGATGCCGGACAGCAAGCGCACCAACGTATTCGAGAAGAAACGCGTCAAAAAACTGGCCTTCGACCCCGCGGATGAAGAGCGGAAAAAGCTCCCGCTGCCGGAGGTGTGGATCCGAGATCGTCTGATCAAAGACCGCGTACTCGAGCCGATGGAGCAGGAGGCTTCTGACATTGCGATCATCGCCGCGACGGGCGGATGTCGTGCTTCCGAAATTTACGATGTGCCAGCCTCTGACATCCATTTGGATCACCCCATCCCTCATATCAGGTTTCGGATCGTACTGGATGGGCCTGAGCGGCGTCAGCTAAAGAACATAGCATCCATTCGGGTGCTCGTCCTTCAAGGGCCGGCCTTGTCGGCCATGCGCCGACACCCGTCTGGGTTTCCTGGGCATCGCGGCAAAGCGAGATTCTCCGGGCCAGTAAACAAATTCTTGCGAGAGAATGGATTATTCCCTCCAGTGCCAGAAGGCATCGACGGGCGCTATGTCATCAGCGGAACGCGGCACTCGTTCGAAGATCGCATGAGGGCAGCAAAAATGGACAATGAGGAGAGAGCCTTTCTCATGGGGCATTCGATAGGACGCGTTCGTGGGCGACCTGTCTACGGGAGCGAACTCGACCTTCCCGTCCGAGCCCTGCTCCAGGAAATGGTGGCCTTCGAGGGGGACGGCTGGTCGCCACGGGCGATCGCCGACCTGTGGGTAGAGATTGACCGCCTTCTCGAACAGAAAGGCCACCGGATCCGGTAGCAACCCACGCAGGTGTAGGCTTGTTGTCCGTGTCGACATCGGATGTTCGGGACCCAAGGCGACTGCGATGATTTCCGCATCAGATAATATGATCCGACTTCCTTTTCATCTCATCCTGGATGGAAAGTTGTTATGCCCCCCACCGTCGAAGAGCTCGAAGCTGCCCGCAAGGTCATCGTGCGCATTGTTCAAGCGCGCGACGATGGAGCAAAGTATGTGCCGATAGTCCTTGCGCTCGAGAGGTTTATTGCTGAGCGGCAGGGGTTGAGCGATGACCTAACCCGTATCTTGGGCGAGGCGATCTGAACAACATTTGTGCTTAAACGCTGCCCAGCATATGGTCAGCGTCCGTTCCAAGTCACTGACGTTGACCTGAGACCCATCTCTCCTCCAGCCTTTGGGAGATTCCGGGTTTTGTTTTCTGGCTTCATGCGGCCTGCTTTTGCAACGTCATTTTGTCTGCGAACTCGTTCGGCGTGAGATTTGCCAGCGACGAATGCGGCCGGTTTCGGTTGTAATCCTCCTTCCATTTTGTGATCTCTGATCTGGCGTCGGCGAGGGACGAAAACAGCGTTTCGTTCAAGCACTCATCGCGGAAACTGCCGTTGAAACTCTCGATGAAAGCGTTCTGTGTTGGCTTTCCTGGAGCGATGCAATGCCAGCCGATTTTTGTTTTCTGGCACCATTTCAGAACCGCTGAACTGGTCATTTCGGTCCCGTTGTCGCTGACAATTGTTTTCGGCATGCCGCGCACCTGAATGATTGCGTCCAGTTCACGCGTCAGTCGCGCGCCCGACAGCGATGTATCCGGAACAAGAGCCAAACATTCACGGCTAAAATCATCTACCACCGCCAGAACGCGGAACCTGCGTCCATCTGTGAACGCGTCCGAAACGAAATCCAGGCTCCAACGCTCATTGATGGTCTCTGGCACGATCATCGGGCGACGTGTGCCCAAGGCGCGCTTCCTGCCACCGCGCTTGCGCACCGGGAGCCCTTCTTCGCGGTACAAACGCCGCAGCTTTTTCTGGTTTATGCGTATGCCCTAACGCTCCAGCATGATGTGAATGCGCCGATAGCCGAAACGTAGACGTTCACCGGCAACATCTTTCATGGCTTTGCGCAGGTCAACATCGTCTGGCCGGATGCTGCGATACCGCACGCTCGACCTGTCAATCTCCAACACATTGCACGCCAGCCGCTGGCTCACCACGTGCTGGTTACAAAGATGAACCACCGCTTTCCGCTTTGCCGCGGGCGTTACCATTTTTTTGGGTTCACATCCTTCAGCATTGCGTTATCCAGCATTTGTTCTGCCAGCAGCTTCTTAAGCTTGGCGTTCTCATGCTCAGGCACCTTCAGCTTGCGGGCAGCGCATTGCTGGCGCTCATACGTGGCGCCAGTTTTGCTTCCCTAATCCCGAACTGCAAAGGGCTTTGGTTGTTGTAGGACGAATAGACCAATGGCCGAAACAATGGCCTGCGAACATCGAAGGTCGTAAGGCTTACGCCTTAGACGATCTGGAAAACAGAATTTCGGAGCAAGCCCCTTACATTTCTGGAAAGCAGGCGATAGCCTCCTCTGTCAAGCGCGTGGAAACCGATCTTGAAACCAAGAGAGGTATTCGGTTGTCCTTTAACAGACTGCACATCAACATTGTTAACTTGCATACTCTGGATTGAGCCGAAGCGGATGTCTTTGTCACTGATTGGATGAACGACAATGTCGCCAGTGCTCAGCTTCCCAGCAGGAAAATCAATGCAAACGATCTCATTGTTGTAAACGGCGATCGGCTCTGGGAGTAAGGTGCTTATGTGTTCTTGGCAGCAATACCCGACGAATTGCATCTCCATGAGATCAGAGACAGCAATGACAAAATTCCTCAAGTCCACCGCTCGCTCTCGAAGGAGGTCGACATCTTCAATGTTGTCCAAGTCAACTACTCCATGCGCAATCTGGTTACGCATAGTTACCAGGTCATCAACCTTCGAGAAGTTTCTCTTCGCCGCCTCATCGCCTTGCTCCGGCTCATTGCTATATAGTTCTTTGTACCCAGCCCGGTATGACGGCATGCGCAGTAGGGCAGTGAGCGAAAGCGATATGCCGATGTTCGAGAGCAAATTTTTAATCCGTTCCACCTTCACGTTCGCACTGCGAAGAGCAAAAGCGCGGTCGTTGAGTAGAAAGTCAGGCTTAGCTTGGATGGATGAGCTTAAGCGCGAAATCGCGCTGTTGAGCTCTTCATTCTCGACCACATTTATCTTCCCGTCTTTGAGGCGGTACAGATACTCGATCGAAAGCTCGGAATGCTTTTCCCGAATAGCTTTGGGTAGCTGCTCGTAGGCTGTGCACAGCTTCCTGGCCTCTACAACGTACTCACGTATCGCGTCCTCTACAAAGCGCTCAAATGCGCCATACAGGACGATTACGGCCTGGCAATGCACGAAGCGTCTGCGGTTTGTCGAACTGCGCACGATGGTCTGCGCATTCGTGACCAGAGGACTTTTTTCACCGTCACTCTCAGCCAGAATGAACTGGAGCAGATTGTCTTCGCTTTCAACGGAGCTTAGAAAATCAAGCAGTTCTTGGTATTCAGCTTCGAATGTGAGGAAAGCTTTCTTCATGTCTCGGCAAGAAAACCTGAAAAGTATTCGTAGAATTTTCTTTCACGCTCAAGCAGCGCTGCTGGATTCACATTCCGGCCCTCAAAAGTGGAGTAATTCTCCATGAAAAAATTACTAAGTTGACTCTGGATGTCTTTTCGATGGTCAAGCAGGTCCTCTTTCCGATTCAGAAGCAGAGAAAGCGTAAAGAGGACAGGATCGTAGACGGTAGTAGTTGGGCTCTCTCTCCACGCCCAGGTTTCTTCACCCGCTCGAGTGCGCTTGCGGTACAAGAAAAACGCTTTGCTACCCAGAAGTTCTTCTGCAAAGTTTATGGTTTCCTCGAATAGGTTAGCGATTTCTTCGAGCGTATTATCGTGTAGTTGGTTGCCCTCACGGAGGAAACGGTCAAAATATTTCTCCAAGCTTTCGCCAGATTTTTGAAGGCGATGTTTTTGGCGGTAGGCAAAAAATCTAAGAACCAACTCGACATCGGTCATTTCCCGGAAGAGTTTGTTTTCCACCCGGTCCTGAGAAGGTTTGCCGCCCTCGGATTCATCCTCAGAAGCTTCCGGTATGTCCCAAAGTCGGCAAAGGGATGGGTTCCGCGACAGCCGTATACATAACTGATTCAACGGTCCATCAAAAATTGCGTTGCGAGTTTCTTGCCCTTCGAGCTTAACGCCGCCGCTGTTGATGCGCTCAAAGACCAGTTGCTTCAAGCGGAGCGCTTCCCCTTCATCCCGAGCAGTTTCCTTTAGAAGAATGACTGAAGACAGGTAACGCCGATCAATACCCTCCCTAACTTTCTCCGGAAGGGTGTTATACGTTTTACCGTTGAGCTCTGACCACTCGGAGAGGCCCTCAAGGGCAAAAGCATCCGAATAAAAATCGTGGATTGCAGTTAGGCGCTGCAATCCGTCCATGACCTCGTATTTTGAGTAGTCATATTCATACAGAAAAATAGGCGGGATCGGTACATTCATGATCAAAGACTCGATTAGCCTCGACTTTCTCTGAATAGACCACCGATGCCGCCTCTGATATTCTGGGCTTATGCGATATGATTTGTCAGTAACGATTTTGGAAACAGCGATAATGGGATATCGGGCCTGCTCTGTTACAATTCGAATTTCGCCCTTGATGTATTTTTCATTCACATCAGAATCTGAGATCTCAGCGCGTGCCGAGTCTGTACTCTCCTGAAAATCGATACGCTCGCCCGGGAGCAGGATTTCGTCACGATCCTGAATTTCCTCAATGACCATCTTCATTCTCCTGCGTGTCTATTCCCAATGCTTCTTGCGCCTTTTTTCTCGACCGCTCAACAAGGGTTACGGCTTCGATTGGATCGCCTTTCAGGCGGTAAGCTTTGAACACATGCTCACGCCCAGCATTGGGGTTTGGGACCAAAGTCGTGCTGATCTTGTTCGTGCGAAGGTCGAACTTATAGGCCACTACCATCTGTGCTACCTCACGCCGCGTGAATTCGGCGATTTCCACGAGGTCATGGTCGATTTCTGTACCCGCTGGGACGATCAGAGTGCGGAGATGCGCCGTTCCTTCGGCGAGAGCGAAAGGCGTCGGAGCCACGTACATTTTGCGGTCTCGCACAAGGATGTCGCCGTAGGTACCAAAGCCTCGAAAACTCTCATTCTTATGAACATAGGTGTTGTCTGCGTTCAGGAAACTACCGTGGCAAATGACCAAGTCTAAAACAGGATAGCGGTTGCCATCTGGCTCCTTCGGGTAGCGCCCAAACACGTAGTAGACCTCTCGGCCATTGTGCTCGCCGCAGGGCACTTGACTGTTACAGTCGTAGTCCGGAACCCGGCCAGGATAGGCAAGGCCCTTCACCTCGAAACCCATGGTCTGTCTAACCATTCGGAAGTCAGGGTAAGTATTTCGCCCTGACTCATCGAAATTCTCGCCGATGTCTTCCAGGCGAGACTTGAACCAGTTTTGGAAGTGAAACTCTTTATCCTGTTTTCCTTCCCGCTCGATGAGCTTACCGTCACGGATCGCCTGTACGCACTCACGGAAAACCCTGGAAATGATGCTCATTCTTGCCTCATATTTGCTTCTTCGCGTGCAGCTTTTCGATCAGATTTTCGATGTTCTGATCTGCGCTGACCAGCATGTTGTAAGACATATCAAAACTACTGTTGGATGAAAGGCATTTAAGCAGTTGCCCCATAACGATAACACGAACATCGTTTCTGCTGAGCTTCCGTTCTCTGACACGAAATCTGACAATTTGGTTTCGCGCCAGCCGTTCGACATCTCCCCATGGAATTTCATCGTAATCAGTTGGTTGAACGTATGCCCTCTTCCGACATACAACCACGATATCCAAGTCGATCGGCTCCTTGGCCTGCTGCTTAGGCATTGCAACCGACATTTCGGCCTTGATAGGCTGAGAAGCGGTTACGACGAGGCCAGCCTCGAATAGAGCTCGAAGGACCGAGCTCCACCCTTCGGACCTGGAATGATGATAAGTAAAAGCGAGAATGCCGTCATCCTTGAGTACTCTGACCGCTTCAGTCCAAACGCCTTGCAGACGATCGGTGAAGTCGGTGACTGATGAATTCTGAACCTCTCGGTTGGAGCGCGTCGTAGCATTCTCACGGTAGCCATCGGTTCCCAAGATGTGACGCTGCCAAACGTGGAAAAAGTCGGCCAACTGCGAGTAATGCACGTTATCAAAGAACGGCGGATCTGTGATAACAGCGTCGACAGAGCCAGCTTCGATATCGGTACAACTTGAGTCACCACAAGAAAGGTACAGTCGCTTACCATTGTTAAACTCCGCGAAGGATGTGGCTATGTCAAAGCCAATTGGTTCGCTAAGGCAATAAATCTTCGTGGTTGCCTTCTTTCCCTTCACCTCCTCGACTTTCAGTTCGAATGGGTTCTCTGCGTACTCCAGTGCTCGCATAATCCGGCTTTGGAACATGGTCGTGAAAGCTCCGGAGCTTTTCGGGGTGCCCCACAGGTTCGCTTCGAGCGGAACCCTCTCGGGTTTCAGCACGTGGTGAGCGAACATATGGCGCACCGCACCGGTCCCCTCGCCCTTATAGGAAGCGAACATGTTGTTGAATTCCAGCGACCCTGAGAACAGGCAGGTGAATAGCGCCCTTATTGTCTTATCCTCGATCTTCTGGATGCGCTCGGCGAGGATTGAAAGACAAAGTAGTTGTCGATCATTGAACATCTCGTGCCAAGCGCGGTAGTTGTACCCGAGCGCTTGGTTGGTGTTGTAGCCAGGTTCAATTGAGACAACCGGGAACGGGTTGGCTCGCTCTTTTAGCAGACATGATGCGTTTTCGTATAGGTCGTGGTCAGCGTCTCTGGCTTCGTGGTATTCCTTTGTTCCATCTGCCAATAGAACAAGCTTGGCATACAGTCGATGCTTTGGCGGATGACTACTTTCGCGGACAGTTTTGGCAATTTGAAACTGGTGATTACAGGTTGGGCATGTTGCCTTTGGGCCGCGGGCATTGCCCTTCTGGGGATTAAAATGGTTAGCACAATGCACACAGACCCTCTCGGTGTCGTCGTAGCGTACTATGTTGATGGCATTGCAACCCGGGCAAATAGCACGGCACGTCGGATATTTCTTGGGGTAGGCATGACGTGCAAAAATCCGGGAGCCAAACAACTCGACGTCTTCAGCACATTCTGGACATGAAACAGTCTTAACCCAAAACCAGTAGAGAACGGTCGCATCCCGGCCGTCAGGCAGTTTAGTCTGATAATGAGCTTGGATCGTCTCTGAGACATCTGCGGTGATGCGTTGGAACTCAGCAATGATCTCTTGACGGTCGTGGCGCGATAGTGCGTTGCAAACCAAGAAATGCGCTACGGGATTGATATCGCGCCCTACAGCTCGCGCGCCGAGTTTGACGGCCTCTCCAACGGTCGTACCGCTCCCCATGAACGGATCGAATACAACGGCCTTCGGCAGCCTTATGGGTTCATAGAACGCGTCGAAAACATTAGAGCCGGACGGGCTGAGCGCCCCGATGGTGATCGCACGAAAAACAGAGCCCAAGCGCTGCGCCCACCATTTGTGTATGTGATAGATTGGCCTGTTGATCTCCTTTCGCCAGCTTTCTCGCTCTGCGATGTCGCTGATCATCTCGAACGGAAAGTCCTCGTCCTCCAATGCAGAACGGCCGCTAAAGGGCAGTATTTCTACGGCCGACGTGGTGTCGTCGAAACGCAGAAGATCTAATTGTGCGGAAGAGCGAAGTTTTGCTCGGGTCATAGCAGGCTTTCGGATTGATCCAGGATGCAAGATTTTGTGCGCTGTGGTGGGAAAAGTGCTTCTTTTGCCACTCTATCCGTATGCACATCACACGGCCAGCTTGGAACGGCAAGAGCGCCTTCAGCGCCCGCGTTCCACCTTGCGTAGTCGTTCTTCCCAAAAACCAGCGCGGAGTATGATAGGGCCAGGATGAAGAAAGTGACCAAGCTGTTCTCAGGACCCTTTTTCCTGTGGCGGCAACCCCAGGAACTCCCGGTCCTTCTTGTTTGTAATCATCGCATCTATTCTTCCCCTGACCCTCGGGGCCTGCTCCCCCGGGACCGTCTCGAGAAAGGCCAAGAAAGCACCGCCGTAGATGATCTTTTTGCGAGTATCAGCGCGCCTTTCTTGCTCCTTCGCTTTCTGCAGCAAGTCGGCACGGCGCGCCTTCTTCTGTTCTATCTCGCGGTCCAGCGCATCTATCAACTTTCGGTTTCGGTCCATCTCGTGCTTTCCTTCTTCATGGATCTCACAGGGATGTTGTGCCCAGAGCGGCAAATCGCTCAAGATTTTTCGTGACCGAGGAAGATTGAGGAGGTTTCAAAGCCTAACGACCAAAGAGGTCGGAAGGCGCAATTACGCAAACTTCGTTTGCCGCGCGCCTGCAGCGGGCTTTTTAGAGTAGCGAGATCCTGGCCGGGGCCAGATCTCCCTCAGCATGAAACACGCTGCATGCCACTTTACCGTTTCGCCCTTGACCCGCGGCAAGACCGCCGGGGCCGTCGCTCGGGCCGCTTACATCGCACGCTGCCGCTTGCACGATGAGCGGACCGGGCAGACCTTTTCGTACACCCGCCGCGGGGGGCTGCTGGCGGAAGGCACAGTGAACTGGGACCGTGGCATTGAGGTGTTATGGAACGAGGTTGAACGCTCCGAGACCCGCAAGAATTCACGGGTGGCCAGGGAAATTCGGATGGCGCTTCCCGCCGAGCTGCCGCTCCCCGAGATGCGCCGAGTTGTCCATGGATATTGCTGTAATCTGGTTGATCGATACGGCTTGGCTGCTCAGTGGGTAATCCACACGCCGCGCTTTCACGACCGCAACGATGGCCGACGGGTTGAGCGTCTTTATCGGCAGGGAAGGATAGACCAGAATTCTTATCTCGCTATCCTCTCGGACCCCGAGCGTACCAACCGAAATTTTCATGGGCATATTCTGATATCCAATCGGCAGATAAACCACGATACCGGTACGTTTGCTGATAAAATACGGTGTCTCGACAATATTAAGACAGGCCCGGAAGAAATTCGAGACATGCGAGATGAATGGGAGCTCCGCACAAACGCTGCGCTGAAACGTACTGGCTCAAAGGCGCGTGTTGATCTTCGGTCGTATGGCGAGATGGCTGCTGCAGGCGATGCGCCCGAGGGCTTGGTCGCGCAGCCTCATGTCGGATCAACGGCGAGCCACGGCGCCGCACTCCACTATCCAGTCCGTGCGAAAACGCGAAAGAAAATACAGAACGATAACGATGAAATCTGGGCCACTTGGGAGCAACGCCGCAGTCTCGAACGGGAGAGATCGCGGCTTCAAGCTTCCGAACGGATTGCGGCGAAGCGAGAAGAAGAGCGTAAGGCCGAGGCGGCAGCCGAGAAGCAAAAAATCGTTGATGCACAGACAGAACAAGAGGCGCAGGCGGCGGCGAACGGCGCCGTACATATTTCATCACCATTGGGATCGATTGCCGACGTGATCGCCATGGCGCAGAGCGGCGAGAAGATGGAGATGCCACCCGGCGAGGATATAGAAATCGACTTGGAAACGTACGAGCCCCCAAGTTCGACAACGCCATTTCACGATGCTATCAAGGTCAAACGCCGGACAAGAGTGCGGGTTCGAAGTCGGTCAGGATGACGGCGGGTCGTGGAGAACCAATGCTTCAAAAGCCTTTGCATGCATTACTGAGAACCCACTTTCGGTAGGCCAGAACAACGCGCTCATCCTCTGGCCAGCCTGCATACTCATGAGGCCAAACTGGCTGCAAATTACCAGCAATGCATTCGTCGCGCCAAGCGATAGCTGCCGTGCGCTCTTCTTCCAGTTCTGATCGAAAGTCGGTGCGCTTTGCGGCTGCGTGACGAACGAGCCGGGCGTGATTGCTTTCGTTGCGGCGCAGGACACGCTCTCTCTCAAGGATACGCCTGATCACAAGAGGCGACACGTCACCGAAGCTGAAGGTCAGACGATGAGCATAATCAGAGATCGTGTAAAGAAGCGCCTCAATGTCCGCGTCAGTCAACCCGAAAACTTGATGTCGCCCGTTATCGATGAATTCCTTGGCAACGACTTCTGCGATCCACCGCAGGCAATCCGAATGTAAATCGATCGCTGCATGTTCGGCGGTGTCAAAAATCTTGACCCTTGAGGCGAATTGCCGATCAGTTGGCTCTGTGAGTTTCAAATTCTCGCGGATATTGACGTGTTTTAAGTTGCCATTTTTGTGAAACGACAGGGAACATAGTACTGGTATCCTGAAATCGTAGCGTGACAGAAGTCGGCGCGCTTCCGCAAGTGTTGTGGCGTCATATTCGCGCTGAAACGGCCGAACCGCTGCTGTCAGCTTGCGAGACAGATTGTAAGGAACTTGAGCTGGGGGGGTAAGCATGTGTTGTCTCCAAGTGGTACGTTCTAACAAGCAAATGGATATCTTCGTGGGCGTGCGGAAACGGCACGAGGTCAATTTTACACTTACTGGACGGCGGTCTGGTGCCATTTGTTCTGCAGGGCTTGCGCATTCAGCGTTCGTTTGGTCCCAAGGTCGCGTGGAATCTCTACTACGCACCGCGTCCCTGGCGGGAATTTATAAAGCTTTCCGCGCTCCCATCGCGTTGTTTGGGATTGGATTTTAACAGCCACTTCGGTGACGCGATCGTCGATCATGTCCTGACGCGGTGCGATTAGGTAGCTTTGGTTAAGGACCTGGCTCGTCCGCACTGTTGCGTTTACCCAAGATCGACTCGACTTGCTCCATGAGACCCTCCACGGGTCATGGTAGGGTGCTGTTTGCGGAAGCAGCGTCCATTGAGCCGGTTTCTGCTCAGGGGGAACAGGAATTCGCGGAAGCAGGAAGCGAGGATGGTTCTTGCCCCCATGCAGACATGCAAGTGAGAGGAACATGAGATCATGTAGAGTGCGGCACTGCCGGACTTGATCCGTGCGCATAATCGCAAAGGCAGACGTCTTTCTTGCAAAAGCATCAGAAAATCTCTTGTCGAGTTGGAATCGAAATGCCCTGCCTTCAATCATAGAGATCCTAAGAATATTCTGGTCATTGAGTTCGTCGCAAGCGGCATGAAGCCATCGATTGTCCTTCGATCGGGCGGGGCCCACCGCCTCGGCCAAAATACTTGTGCGAACGCTGTGCACTCGCGGAAACTGTGAAGGCACAAGCTGCATCTTGCCCCTTAGGGCGGTATCCAAAGCATAAAGCAGCCCGTGAATGGCTCGCAATGCCAGGAAACTCCGGTGCCCTTCGCAAAGGAAATTCACAACGTGCTCAGGTACGACATAGGTATCATTGATAGGCATGGGGACTCCGAGTTGAGGTTACCCAGAGCAAATGGTCCCCGATGAACCCAGTCCAAAACGTAGGTCACCCCTTTACGTTGCTGGGTCGCCCCGTGTTGTTCTGCGGGTCACCCAGATTATCTGCTGGCGGAGCTTGAACAGCGCGAACTTAATTCCAGCGTTTGCAGGCACGAATAGATGAAAGTGGTGCTCGAAAACCCGTAAACTCCGACACACTGACTGCTTAAGTTACTAAATTGCTGCTATATTTCTGACTTTGAATTCTATGAAATAAAGAATTCGGGAAGGGTATGTAATGGACCGGAAGGGCAAGTCGAGATTGGCCCTCCGTTGTCGACGGTTCTGCTGTGTGAGAGTCGTCGAAAACGGAAAGAGATGAATCGACTTTGAGCTTCCCACCTATCCACCAGAAAAAGCAACCAAAAGCGCAAGGCGCTGACGTAGCGCAGCCATTAGAGGACATTGTCGAGGTAGACGAAGCGTATGTCGGAGGAGCCCCGAAATCCCTTTCAGGGGCCTACCATCCGCGCGGTAAGGGAACTGGAAAGCCGATGTTTATCGTTGCAGCGTCTTGGACCGGGCAAGCGCGCGCGAGGGTCGTTTCTGACGACAAAAGAGCGACCCTCGAACCGGTGCTCTTGGAATGGATTGATCCAGAGACAACGAGGCTAATGACCGATGGAAGCAAGAGCTACCGAGGCTTGGGAAAAACTATGGCCGACCACCAGTATGTGATCCACAGCCAGAGAGAATACGCCAATCCGGAGACCGGCGCCCATGTGAATACGGCCGAGGCAGTCATCTCCCAGGTGCAACGCGCTCTTGTTGGCGTCTACCACAACCTTGGGCGACAGCATCTCCAGCGGTACCTTGACGAGATCGTATGGCGGTGGAACCATCGGGACCCCGACCCGGGAAGTAGTCAAACAATGGACCACGAAAGCTGGCGTAGTGCGGGAGAAATCGACGACACTTTGGAGGCCCATTCCCGTGGTGGACCAGATGCGCGTCTTGCTTCAGGGGGCTGTCGGTAAGCAGCTGCGACGCTCGAAGGAATACGGGCTATGCTGGCCTTGATTCCGGTCAAATACACTTGTGGCTTGGAAAAACGCTCTGAAGTTTCTAAGTGCAATGTCAGCTTCGCGCCCAGTCCGACAGCTGCCCGGGGTGTTAGCAATCAGGTCAGTCCCTTCACCATAACTGGCTCGTCATGTCTCTGATGGTTGGTGAACTGATATCCAAGCTTGAAATACATTTCCGGTATCGCCGCAGACAGCCAGAGTCGGTCAAAGCCGAGCGTCAAAGCTTCAGCTTCGACCGTGGCAATCAGTTTTCTTGCTATGCCTCCCCCCCTAACTTCAGGCAATACATATAGGCTTCCCAGCCAAGGTCCGAATGCGTCGGTCGGTTCCTCTTGTGCGAGCAAGCTTGCCGTTCCGACTGGCTCGTCTCCGGCTATTGCAACGAACGCCATTGGCAGGACGCCATCTTGAGCGCGCGCAAGAAACTTCTCGGTTGACCGCGACAGCGAAGTTCCGGGGCGGCGATGCCCCCATTCCCGATGGAGCCACGCCGCGCATACTGATGTGGCCGAGATCGCATCAACAAGCTTAACAATATTTAATAGTTGCCCCATGAAGCATCATTAACGTGGACGAGACATCAAAGCTATAGTCGGGCTGCACACGGTCAACTTTGTCCCGCATGGTCGACTTTTAGGACTAAAGGGTTGGGTGCTGAGGTCATCGCTTTCTTTGGTGGATAAGCGGGTTGAGCTTTCATCGCTTTGACTTCCTCATCGTCACGAACGTGATCCACTATAATTTCCGTCCTGCCCCGAAGCGCTTCGAACATCGGACCGACCATGTGACAAAAGCCGACGCGGGGATATTCCGCATCTCCATGTTGCCGTGCCCTCTGAATGAGACACGTCAACATGGAGCTGCGAAAATGGACCTTGATCCACGATTTGAAAGAAAGCGAAGCCAAATTTGTCATGACTTGGCGAGGGCGCAAGCTTTTTGCCGCCACCTACATCCCCAAGCACCACCGTTCAGGTTAATTGCCATATCGAAAATCGTTGAGGATGTTCACTTGTCAATCGAGCCTCAGGTCGTGCTGGGGGCTGAGACTGTAACTCAAGGGCCTATATTCGAAACTGCCGTTTGTGCCGTAAGCAAACTCGGGTACCTCACGGCCACGACAGGCGCGCGCTGGACTTCCGCTGGTTTCTATGTCGTTCCTGCACGCATGTCAGCGCATGAACAGCTCGCCGCGATCCACTCCCTAAACGGGTAGTCCACAAATCTGACCCTGTCGCGGTTTTGGTAGCCGGCCTCTTCAAACAAGATCAGCTTCGAAAGCCGCGACATTTGTTACTCTTCGCAAGTTCGACGTCGTGCAACGACGCGGATTGGAACACCCGCGCATGACAGTTCGAGATCATCGCTGACCCTCAGCGATGATCAACCTCCCCGCCACCTCCTGCGCGGCGAGGTTTGACCAGCACCGGAATTCAGGATGGCATGCCGCCGTCCGCGGATGCTGCGGAGCCCAAGAATGGGAAATCATCAGAGAATCATCATCGACCCTTCGACCGGAGTGCCCCTCAATACTGCGAGCCGCCTTACTCGTAGCTTCCTTGATCGCCATGGTTCAGGTCTGGAGGACATACTTCGCAGATTCCCTTCCGTCCCTGGGACTGCGTTCAAAAAGGCGCTCGAACGACACCTCAATCCTGGTGCATCGACTGAAGAGCTACAGATGGTTTTGGAAGAAGCATGCGAGACACTTCTATCTCTCAGAGAGGGCGACTTCTGTCCGCTACCAGTCGATGCGGGTCAGCGGACAAATATTGATGCTGGGCTTCGCTGGTATGCAGCACGGTTCCGGGATCTCGCGCAAGCCGCGCGCAGGACGCGAACGAAAAGTCTGTCCTAATCCAGTGTGGGGCAAGTTGTGGGGCAGTTTTGGGCCTTAAAACCAAGAAAACCCCAGAAAACCATATAAATATGATATTTTGGGGTTTACTTTGGTGCCCAGGAGAGGACTCGAACCTCCACACCGTTGCCAGTACTAGCACCTGAAGCTAGCGCGTCTACCATTCCGCCACCTGGGCACGTATCGTGGGGGTGCTCTAAGGCTCGGCTGGGCGGCTGTCAATCGCAATTTGGCGGAAATTCGGAAAATCCGCGCCATAGCTTGCCGAAGCTGGGGGTTTGGCCTTGTTACAGGGGCAGTGCGCGGGTACATCCTTTCAAAGAATAAGCTACAGGAGCGGCGAAATGTCTAAGCTGGTCACGATTTATGGCGGTTCGGGGTTTGTCGGACGCTATATCGCGCGTCGCATGGCCAAGGCCGGCTGGCGGGTGCGGGTGGCAGTGCGTCGCCCCAATGAAGCACTTTTCGTGCGGCCCTACGGTGTGGTCGGCCAAGTCGAACCGGTTCTGTGCAACATCCGTGATGATAACTCTGTGCGCGCCGCCCTGCGCGGGGCTGATGCGGTGGTGAATTGCGTGGGCGTGCTGGTCGAAAGCGGCAAAAACGGTTTCGACGCAGTCCAATCAGAAGGGGCCGAGCGCGTGGCGCGGTTGGCCGCCCAAGAGGGCGTTCCGCGCATGGTACAGATCTCTGCCATCGGGGCCGACATGGACGCCGACAGTGATTATGCCCGGAGTAAGGGTGAGGGCGAAGCGGCGGTGTTGAAACATATGCCGAATGCCGTAATCCTGCGCCCATCGATTATGTTCGGGCCGGAAGACTCCTTCTTTAACCGTTTTGCGGGGATGACCCGTATGGGGCCGATCCTGCCCGTGGTTGGAGCGAGCACGAAGTTTCAGCCGGTCTATGTTGATGATGTGGCCAAGGCGGCCGAGAAGGCCGTTCTTGGCGGCGCGGCGCCGGGCATTTATGAACTTGGTGGCCCGGATGTGGAGAGCTTCCGCGGGTTGATGCAACGGATGCTTGATGTGATCCACCGTCGCCGGCTGGTTCTGAACATGCCTTGGATCTTGGCTCGGATGATGGCCTTTGGCTTTGATATGTTGCAGGCCGTGACGATGGGTTTGTTCACCAACGGCATGTTGACCCGCGATCAGGTTAAGAACCTGCGTCATGACAATGTGGTGGGGGCTGAAGCCAAGGGCTTTGCCGAACTGGGCATTGTTCCGATGACGATGGAGGCAGTGTTGCCTGATTACCTGTGGCGGTTCCGGCCCTCGGGTCAGTATGACGCCATCAAAGCTTCGGCACGAAACCTGCGTCAAAACTAATGGATGCTTCTACCACGTTGGTCGCCGCCTTTCTGGGGTTGCTCGAAGGATTGACGGAGTTTATTCCGGTTTCTTCAACCGGACACCTGTTGTTGGCTGGGCATTTTCTGGGATTTGAAAGTGCCGGACGCACCTTTGAAGTCGTGATCCAGTTGGGAGCGGTACTGGCGATCCTGACCGTTTATTCTGCGCGGCTTTGGGCTGTGTTTTCGGAGGCACCGCATGATCCTCAGGCGCGGCATTTCATCCTGTCGGTGCTAGTGGCCTTTTTGCCTGCAGTTTTTGTGGGCGTGCTGGCGCATGACTTTATCAAGACCGTGCTGTTTGAGACGCCTTTGCTGATTGCGGTGATGTTGATCTTGGGTGGGATCGTTTTGGTGCTGGTCGACCGGATTACGCCGCCGACGACGGAGCCGGATGCGATGCGGTTTCCGTTGCCAATGGCGCTTAAAATTGGGATCATTCAGTGCCTTGCGATGGTGCCGGGCGTGTCGCGCTCGGGGGCGACGATTGTGGGGGCCTTGATGCTGGGGGCCAGCAAGCGGGCGGCGGCGGAGTTCTCGTTTTTCCTGTCGATGCCGACGATGGCAGGGGCCTTTGCTTATGACCTTTATAAGAACCGCGACGTGCTTGATGCTTCGGCGATGGGTGAGATCGCGGTGGGCTTTGTCATGGCCTTTATCTCGGCAGTGATCGTGGTGCGTTGGGTGCTCGATTACGTGGGGCGCTATGGCTACGCGTTGTTCGGCTGGTGGCGAATCCTTGTTGGCGGGCTTGTTATACTGGGGCTTTGGGCAGGCGCGTAAGGCGGTAGGTCCGAATCGGACCTTAAAAGATGCATAAAAATGCGGGCCAGGCGGGGCGAATGCCCGGAAAGAGGTAAATAGGTCAGCACTGCTGTCTTTTCTTTACTGAAGCGCTGTCGTATGCGGGTCTTCTGACGGAATTTGTCGAAGGAACGGGTATATGGCGAAGCAGGTTATGCTGAAATTTACGGATGTGGCGCGGGATATGCCTGAGAAACGTCCGCCCAATCTGCGCCGGACGGATTTCGATGAGATTTATGCCGAGTACGCCGATCGCAAGGCGGCCGAGCAATCCAGCCGCTGTAGCCAGTGTGGCGTGCCCTACTGCCAGACCCATTGCCCGCTGCATAACAACATCCCCGACTGGCTGCGCCTGACGGCTGAGGGGCGGTTGGAAGAAGCCTATGAGATCAGCCAGGCGACGAATACTTTCCCCGAGATCTGTGGCCGCATCTGCCCGCAGGACCGGCTTTGCGAAGGCAACTGCGTGATTGAGCAGTCCGGCCATGGCACCGTGACCATCGGCTCGATCGAGAAATACATCACCGATACCGCGTGGGAGCAGGGCTGGGTCAAAGCCCCGGCGCCGCGTAAGGAACGGCAGGAAAGCGTCGGCATCATCGGTGCTGGGCCCGGTGGGCTGGCGGCGGCGGATATGCTGCGCCGCGCCGGTGTGCAGGTCACGATCTATGACCGCTATGACCGTGCGGGCGGGCTGCTGACCTATGGCATCCCCGGCTTTAAGCTGGAGAAGGACGTGGTTGAACGCCGCAATGCGCAGCTGGTCGAAGGCGGCGTGACCTTTGAATTGAACTGCGACGTGGGCCGTGACATCAGCTTTGGCGCTATTCGCGGCAAGCATGACGCGGTGATCATCGCGACAGGCGTCTATAAGACGCGCGAGATCGAAGCGCCCGGTGTGGGCGGCTTTGGGGTTGAGCGGGCGATTGATTTTCTGACGGCCTCCAATCGCAAGAGCTTTGGCGATACGGTTGAAGAGTTCGAGAATGGCCGCCTGAATGCCGCTGGCAAGAAGGTCGTCGTGATCGGCGGCGGTGACACGGCGATGGACTGTGTGCGCACCTCGATCCGGCAGGGCGCGGAGAGCGTGAAATGCCTCTATCGTCGGGACCGGGCGAATATGCCGGGCAGCCAGCGCGAAGTGCAAAACGCCGAAGAAGAAGGCGTGATCTTTGAATGGCTGAGCGCGCCGAAGGGCTTTGTTGGCGATCCGGTGACGGGTGTGATGGTGCAAAAGATGCGCCTTGGTGCGCCGGATGTGACGGGCCGTCAGGCACCTGAGGTGATTGAGGGCGCGGATTACGTTGAAGATGCGGACCTTGTTATCATGGCGCTGGGCTTTGAGCCGGAAGACCTGCCGACGCTTTGGGATGAGCCTGACCTGCCGGTGAACCGTTGGGGCACGATCAAAGCCGATTACGTCACCGGGGCGACGGCGCTGGAAGGTGTCTATGCGGTGGGGGATATCGTAAGGGGTGCCTCGCTCGTCGTTTGGGCGATCAAGGACGGGCGCGATTGTGCCGCGGCAATCCTGAATGATTTCAACGGGGTGCAGCGTATAGCTGCGGAATGACATGAAGATTCATTACCCAAAGGTTAAATGTCACAAAGTGTACACCGGACGTACGCAGGGCGTGCATATGCCCTTTCGCCCGGTTTTGACCGATAGGTCAGCATCTGTGACCTTTGCCGGGGCGAAGGTGAAGAATGTCTGAAGAGAAGCATCACGGCCACTGTCTTTGTGGAGCGGTCACGGTCGATGTCACCGGGCCGCTTGGTGAGATTTCGGCCTGCCATTGCGACCCCTGCACGCGCTGGAGCGGGTCGATGCAGATGGGCATTGAGGTGCCGCGGGAGCAGGTGAGCTATGCGGGGCCGATCCGGACCTATGCGTCATCCTCCTTTGCAGAGCGGGCGTGGTGCGAGACTTGCGGTACGGCGGTTTGGTTTGCCGATCACGAGGGCGAAAACGCGCATCTGCTGGAACTGGCGCCGGGGCTGTTTGACGGCTTCGGCGGGGCCAAGCTGGCGCGGGTGGTCTATGCCGACCGTGCGCCGAGCAACGTGGCGCTGGCGGGTGATTTGGAGCGG
>Ga0209344_10002669_pt1 | contig 19311 bp, 15 predicted proteins | sample Cruoilmetagenom6_FD_187293 | JGI IMG/M metagenome (GOLD analysis project Ga0209344, IMG submission 187293) | Oil polluted marine microbial communities from Coal Oil Point, Santa Barbara, California, USA - Santa Barbara Oil Seep Sample 6 (SPAdes)... | ecosystem: Environmental > Aquatic > Marine... | reverse complement strand
GCACGGTGGTGGCTTCCGGCACGGTTGTTGTTGAAAGCAATTCCAAGCAGGTGCAGCACCGCGAGGGCGGCATTGTGCGCGAGATCACAGTGCGGGATGGCGATGTGGTCCAAGCCGGCGATCTGCTGATCCGGTTGGATGATACGGTCACCAGAGCCAATTATACGGTGGTTACCAAACAGCTAGATGAACTCTACGCGCAGCAAGCGCGGCTGCTGGCCGAACGTGACGACGCCGACTTTATCGTGTTTTCGCCCAAGGATGGAACCGTGGCCGTCGCGCCGCAATCAGTGATCGAAGACAGCCAGATCCGCCTGATGGAAGCCCGGCGCAACAGCCTGCGTGGCCGCAAGCAGCAGCTCGGTGAGCAGATCCGCCAACTCGAGCAGCAAATCGAGGGTGTTGAAGTGCAGCTCAATGCCAAGAAGACGGAGATCAGCCTGGTTGAAGAAGAGCTTGGTGTTCTTCAAAAGTTACTTGAAGACAAGCTTGTGGGAAAGACGCGGGTTACCACGCTGCGAAGGGAAAAAGCCAAGCTTGAAGGGGACCTCGGAGGGTTGATTTCCCAGGCGGCCCAGGCGCAGGAAGCGATCAGCGAGCGCAAGATCCAGATTTTGCAGATCGAGGCGGACGCAAGAGCCGAAGTGCTCGAGCTTTTGCAGGAGGTGCGCTCCCGCATTGCACAGCTGGAAGAACAGAAGATTGCCGCCGAGGATGAGCTGTCCCGCGTCGAAATCCGTGCGCCAAGGTCGGGCTATGTGCACCAACTCGCGCAGCACACGCTCGGGGGGGTGGTGGCGCCTGGCGAAACCCTGATGCTGATCGTTCCGAAGGAAGACCTTTTAGTTGTCGAAGCACGAATCCAGCCGGCCAATATCGATCAGCTGTCGCCGCGCCAGCAAGCCACCTTGCGCTTTCCCAGTTTTGACCAGAGAACGACGCCGGAGCTGAAAGCCCGCCTGCTGACCGTGTCTGCCGATCTGACCATGGATGAGGTCTCCGGGCTGAGTTACTACACCGCGCGGCTGACCATTCCAGAGGCTGAGCTTGCCAAGTTGAACGGCAAGCATCTGGTTCCGGGCATGCCTGTCGAAGCCTTTCTCAAGACCGATGACAGAACCGTATTGTCCTATCTGGTCAAGCCGGTAAGCGATCAGATCGCTCATGCTCTGAAAGAACGTTGACTGGATCGTGATAAGTATCTGTCGATATATGAAAACCGTCAGCCATCATTCTTGATGAGTATGTTTTGCTCGTGATTATTGACCCCGGTTGGTCAAAATTCACGGGTGCAACAACTCTCCCGAGAGTGGCCAATACTCATTGGATTGACAGAAATGCGGCATTGTTCTGACTGGCGACCGATGTCAGGCCCTGTCGGCAGGTATGCTTTGTGAGAGCGGAATGGGGCCTCCGCCTGTATGGGCATTGCTCATGTACCCACAACCGCCCAATCTGTGAAGAATCCCGGTCAATTCATCGTAATCGACTGGTTTGGAGATGCAGGTTGCTGCACCCCATATCTCGACAGGTATGGTCGATGACCCGCCGCCAAACATGACAACCGGAATTCCTGAACGACGAAGCCCGGACACGAATTTCATGTCGAGCTGATCTGGGTGCCTGAAATCGAGCACCGCAGCATCAATATCTTGCCGAATTGAACACAGGGCATAATCGCCCCGGGTTCTTGGCAAAACCGTAAAGCCCCGGCCTTCCAACTCGTATAGAAGGTCGACAAGAAGCATCGGTTCGTCCGAGACAATCAGGATTTTTGGACTCTCATTCATATGCACTCCTCAAAGGCTGCCACTTCGAAAACACATGGCCAAAGTGCCGCTGATCGAACGCCGCAGGCGTATGACAGACAATGGTACGAATAGAACTCTGGATAAAGGCCACGGTTGCACCGGGGGCATACACCACGCTGATGTCGGGCAATGAGCCTCTTGCAAATTGTACATCAATTACTAACATAATGCTGAAAGCAGGTTATTTGGGTCTACGAAAATGTACCGTGAAAGAAATGAACGCCTGCAGATCATGCTGTCGCCTGAGGAACTCAGCGGCATAGATGACTGGCGGTTTCGGCAGAGGATGCCGAGCAGAGCTTCGGCTGTACGCGAACTGTTGCGCCGCGGCTTGCAAGCCGAAGGCGTCGAAATTGCTGAATCCCATGAGAAATCAAGTGATTTTGGTGTTCTCGAGAAGCGTGGCGAGGGGGAATAAACCCTCGCAGTGCAGCGTGATGATTGTTTCACACCTGCCTCCGGGCCTTTAGACCAGATACCGGCGGGTGCCGCCAAGTCCCTCAGCGTCTCTTCCGAATCAGCTGGAACAAACCGACAGGCATGACGTTATTCGTGCTGGATCTGGGGATACCCGTGCCTTCTGGTACGACAGGCACTTCCGTTTTTAAGCAGGAATTGGAGAACGTCATGGCGAAAAAAAACAGCGGTCAATCACAAACGGCTACTATCGGAGATCAGAAGGTGCTGCGCGGGACCGGAGGAGAACTGCACCAGACAGCAGGCGGCGACATTCCCACCTTGACGACACAGCAGGGCACTCCGGTTGCGGATGATCAGAACTCACTGAGAGCCGGACACCGCGGACCTACTCTGGTCGAAGATCAGCATTTCCGCGAAAAGATATTTCATTTTGACCATGAGCGGATCCCCGAGCGTGTTGTCCACGCACGCGGTTTTGGTGCCCACGGCTTTTTCGAAACCTATGAATCGCTCTCGGACATTACCCGCGCAGACATTTTCCAGCGCAAGGGCGAGAAGACCGAGCTGTTCGCGCGGTTCTCGACTGTTGCCGGAAACAAGGGGTCACCTGACCTGGCCCGCGACGTGCGTGGATTTGCCGTCAAGTTCTACACCAAGGAAGGCAATTGGGATCTGGTTGGGAATAACATCCCGGTCTTCTTCATTCAGGATGCGATCAAGTTTCCAGACCTGATCCATTCAGCCAAGCAGGAGCCTGATCGCGGGTTCCCGCAGGCCCAGACTGCGCATGACAATTTCTGGGACTTCATTTCGCTGACGCCGGAATCCATCAACATGGCGCTGTGGATCATGTCCGACCGCACAATCCCACGCTCGCTGCGGTTCATGGAAGGGTTTGGCGTCCATACTTTTCGTATGGTCAACGCTGAAGGGAAGTCCAGTTTCGTCAAGTTCCACTGGAAGCCAAAGCAGGGGCTCCAGTCGGTGGTCTGGAACGAGGCGCTGAAACTCAACGGTGCCGATCCCGATTTCCATCGCCGCGACATGTGGGATTCCATCCAGATGGGCGACTATCCGGAATGGGAACTCGGGCTCCAGGTGTTTGATGACAAGTTTGCGGAAGAGTTCGAATTCGATGTGCTCGACCCGACCAAGATCATTCCGGAGGAACAGGTCCCTGTGAGGATCGTTGGCCGGATGGTTCTCAACCGCTGTGTCGACAATTTCTTTGCCGAAACCGAACAGGTCGCCTTCCAGACCGGCAATCTGGTTCCCGGGATTGATTTTACCAACGATCCGCTGCTGCAGGGGCGGAATTTTTCTTATCTCGACACTCAGTTGAGCCGGCTTGGATCGACCAACTTCAACCATTTGCCGATCAACGCGCCGCGCTGCCCGTTCCATCATTTCCAGCAGGACGGCCACATGGCGTTCCACAATCCCAAGGGACGTGCGAACTACGAGCCCAATTCCTGGGGCAAGGACGGCGGGCCTCGAGAGAACCCGGATAAGGGGTTCCAGTCCTATCCCGAGGAAGTCGATGGAGCAAAAGGCCGGTACCGGTCGGAGACGTTTGCCGATCATTACAGCCAGGCACGGCAGTTCTATTTGTCGCAGACGCCGGTCGAGCAGGGTCATATCGCCGACGCTTTTGTCTTCGAATTGTCGAAGGTACAAACCACGCCCATCCGGGAGCGTATGGTTTCGCATCTGCTCAATGTTGACGAGGATCTCGCCAGGCAGGTTGCCGAAGGGCTGCGGCTCAAATCGATGCCGAGACCTGCTGACGCCGCGCGGCCGACGATTACTGATCTGAAGGTTTCGGAAAAGCTGTCGATCGTGCTCAACGGGCCTGGCAGCTTCAAGGGACGCAAGCTTGGCGCACTGGTTACCGACGGCGTTGACATTGATCTGGTGACCGCGCTCAAGAGCGCCATCGAGACCGAAGGCGCGCAGATCGAGTTCATCGCGCCGCAGGTCGGCGGTGTCGAGGCCAGCGACGGCACCTGGATCGAGGCAGACGAAAAGATCGATGGTGGTCCGTCGCTGCTCTATGACGCGGTTGTCATTCTGGCGTCAAAAGACGGAGCGTCGCAGCTTGCCAAGCTGCCGCCGGCTCGCGATTTCGCCGCTGATGCCTTCGCGCACTGCAAGTTCATCGGTTACACCGAGGAGGTGCAACCCTTGCTTGAGAAAGCTGGGATCTGGGCCGATCTGGATGAAGGGTGCAAACAGCTATCGAAAAAAAGCGACGGCAAGGCGTTCGTCGAGATGTGCCGCGCCCTTCGCTCCTGGGACCGTGAGGAAAATCTCGGCTAGATCCGCGCTGCCCGCACGATACGTAAGAGCCCGCTCAATGGCGGGCTCTTTAATGTCTGGAACTGTTTGTTAGGGGGAAGGTCAAGCATCCCGGAGAAGGCCGCGCGGGCCGAGCACAGCCTCGTCTTGTTCAAGAGTAACGTGGTAGAGCTTGTCGTCGCGAAAGGCGCTGGCGAAATCGGTGGTAGTTCCGTCACCCGGCTTGGCATCGATATCGAGAAAGTCGACTTCGGCTTCGGCAGCGACAATGCGGGCGTCGGCAGGCGAAAATGCCCGTACCCGGATCACCCCATGATTGGGTGCATTGCCCCAACGCGGATCATCCAGTCTGGTGTTGGGCTCCAGCCGAAAGATCTTTAGCTCTTCGCCAGGTTGCTCGTGTGAAATGGCGCCGCCAAGCGTGCCGACACTTGGTTGCATGGGGTAACGGGTCATGGTTCGGGTTCCTTCACCTGGTTGTTTTCACCAATTAAAGGAAACGGTTGAAACGCGATTTGGTTGCCTATTTGTGACGGGCTTTGCGAGATCCCACCACCTCACTGAGATTGCAGGTAGCGGGAACGTTATGACCGATCCGCTATGCCGAGCCTCGCATTACGAGCTTGCAGTCAAACAGTGTCACCGTCCGAGACATCCCGTGCTGTTCGGACTCAATCAAGCTGAACAGGGTCTCGGCGCTCTTGGCGGCGATCGACGTATAATCCTGTGAAACGGTTGTCAGCGTGGGGCAGGTGTAGCGGGAGAAGGGATGATCATCGTGACCGGCAATGCGCAGGGCGCAATTGGGCCCGAGGCCAACCCGCAGCCCGAGTTGATAGGCAGCGGACAGAACGCCGATCGCCAGCCGGTCGTTGCTGCACAGAATGGTGTCGGTTGGAAGTGTGCGTTCTGTTATGATCCGCGAGCCTTCTCGGAAACCGATTTCTTCAAAATCCCAACCATCGCCCTGAGCCTGAACCAGATTTGGTTCATGGCCTAGCCGGTTCATCGACTTGATGTAAGCGGTTCGACGTTTGATGGCGTTCGGATTGGGCGGGGTGCGCATTTCGAAGAATGACGGCGGTTGCCCGGTTCTGCAGAGGTAATCGACAATCAGATCAATGCTCTGGTCATTGTCCGAGCCGATGAAGGCCTCACCGACATTCTCGATGTTTGCGTCAAACAGCACAGTGGGCACTTCCTTGCAGAAGGCGGCGATGCGGTCACGGTCGGAGACTCGTCCAAGCGGGCCAAGTAAGACACCTGCAGGTTTGATCAGGCGCAGATTGTTAAGGTTCTCGATCTCCTGCTCGGGGTCGCCATGTGATCCGAGCACGATCGGACGAAACCCTGCCTCGATCACATGGTTTTCGATGTTCCGGGCAATCTCGGCAAAGAAGGGGTCGGCCATATAGGGGATGACGATGCCCACATTTTTGGTCAACCGTCGGTTCTGGTTCATTGCATAGAAATTTGGCCTGTAATCATATTGCTCCAGCGCTTTCTCAATGCGCGCTCTTGTAGATTTGCGGACGCTGTCGGGATCATTGAAATATTTTGAAATCGTTGGACGTGAAATACCGCTCACGGATGCAAAATCGTCCATGTTCTTGATCTTCGTATCACTCATCCACAAACGCCTTGTTCAATTTTGCACGGGAAATTTTGACGGTCGCCAATTCCACGTTGTGCCAAAGGCGGCAGTGTAGTTATCGCGCGTCAAATTTACCAGCGATCAGAAATGTCTTGTGTGGAAAATGGATGTGACCCGCAAATAGCCGAGCTCGGGATCACTACGAAACCGGGCCCCTTGTGCGGTGTGCCGCGAAGATCGTTGCCGAAACCTAGTGCGCCGAGCCCGGCAGGTTCGTTTCGGAGCAAAGCGAAGGGGGCTTTGGCGCCAGTTGCAAAATGGCCTCCAAACCACAATTGCCGCGGACAAGGTCATCGAGTGTGACCATGTCCAGCTCATGGTAAAACGCTTCCACCGCGCGTTTGATGAACCCACGCAGCCGACAGCTGTCGGTCAGTGGGCAGGTGTTGCCTTCACCCGCAAAGCACTCGGCAAAGGGCACGCTGGATTCGAAAATACGAAAGACTTTGCCAATGCTTATGTCGCGTGGCCTGAGAGCAAGCCGCAAACCTCCGGCGCGACCGCGCAGGGTCTCGATGAAACCATGCTGCTGTAGCTGGTGAATAACATGCCCCAAATGGTTTCCTGATGCGTTGCAGGCCTTGGCAATGTCGGAAGATTTGACGAGTTTGCCTTCATGGACGGCACAGAACATCAGAACACGGGAGGCAAGATTGGTTCTGATTGTCAGACGCATGGCGCAGTTCCCGTGTCATTGCTAGACAGACAAAATAGACTGCAACGATCAGACCGTAGTTGATTCAGATCACTCCGGCGCTTGATGGGAGCAGATAATACGCATCCTGGAAACAACTTTGCAGGCGGACCTATTGTCAAACACGGATACGGCCCCCAAGCCGGACGAGCATGTTCTGGAACAATTGCTGCACCCAATCCGGGGACCGGTGCGCCTTGCGTCGATACTTGCCGTGGTGTCGTCGTTGATCTGGGTGTTGCAGGCAGCGCTTGTCGCGCTTGCAATCGGGGGGCTGCTTTCGCCGGAGCGCGAAATTGGCGCCGGCATGCTCATAACCGCAATTGCGTTTGTTGCCCTCGGCGTCCTGCGCGCTGTTTTGACCTACCATGCAGAAGGTTTGCTGTTTGCCGCCGGCACAAGGGTGGTGACGGAGGCAAGGGAGGAAATTGTCCGGCGCGAAATGCGGACAACCGATTCCGCAGGAGCAGGATCGACTGCTGCTCTGGCCAGTGAAAAGCTTGATTTCATCACCCCCTATATCACCCGTTACGCCCCGGCCCATGCGCGGGTGATGATCGTGCCATTGGTCATTGTGGTACTTGGTTTCTGGTTTTCGTGGGCCGTCGGGGTGGTGCTGCTGGTGACCGGGCCATTGATTCCCGTCTTTATGGCGCTGGTCGGGATGGCGGCCAAGGAGGCGAGCCAGCGGCAGATGGCCGACATCGGGTCGCTCAATAATCTCTTGATTGAGCGCTTGGCTGCGCTGGTCGATATCAGACTGCTCGATGCCGGGCCTGGCGTGATTTCCGATTTTGCCGGTGGTGCTGAGCAGCTCAGAGCGAGAACCATGAATGTGCTGCGGATCGCGTTCCTGTCCTCGACTGTGCTGGAGCTTTTTGCCGCCATCGGTGTGGCGATGGTCGCAGTCTATGTCGGCTTTGCCCTGCTTGGCGCCATCGAATTTGGCAGTTACGCAATGCCGCTCAGTCCTGCTGCGGGGATTTTTCTTTTGTTGCTGGCGCCGGATTTTTATCAGCCATTGCGGGATTTGTCGGCTGCCTGGCATGACAAGGCTGCGGCGTTGGCAGTCGCCGGTGAACTGTCTGAATGGCGGGCGCAGACGCCTCCGGTCATGCTCGGCAAGGGGGCGCGCGCCGGGAAACTTCACGGACCTGCCGAAATTAACCTGAAGGGCGTGGCAGTTCAATCGGGACGCAAGTTGATCCGCTTTCCCGACATGACCATCCGGGCGGGGGAGAGCGTCGCCCTGATAGGTCCGTCCGGTGCGGGCAAGACGACGCTGCTGCGGCTCATTGCAGGCCTGGCAATCCCGGTTGAGGGAGCGATCTACGTTTCGGGCAAGGAACTTGGTACCGACACCGCAGACGCCTGGCGGGCGCGATTGGGCTGGATGCCGCAAGCGCCGCATTTTCTCAACTCCAGTCTGGCCGACAATGTGAGCTTCGGACAGGCCGGAGATCTCGATGAAGCCTTGCGAGTTGCAGCGGTCGGGCCTGTAGTCGATGCGCTGCCCGGTGGGAAGCAGGCGCTTCTGGGCGAAACCGGCGGAGGGCTTTCGGGTGGCGAGGCCCGCCGGATCACGCTGGCGCGGGCGATTTTCGCGCGGCCTGACATCCTGCTTGCCGATGAGCCGACTGCTGATCTTGACCCGGAAACAGCCGGTATGGTGATGTCCGGATTGAGTCAACTCGCAGACCGGGGGTGCAGTCTGGTTGTCGCCACGCATGATCGCGAGCTGGCTGCACGGATGGACCGGATCATCCGGATCGGAGATGGGGCATGAGTGCCTTGTGGCGCATTTTCCGACTCATCCTCCGGGACCAGAAGACCGCACTGATGCGTGGTGCAGTGCTGAGTCTCGTCGTGGTGATCGCCGGTATCGCTCTGCTCGGACTGTCGGGCTGGTTCATCACTGCCGCAGCGGCAGCGGGTCTGGCAGGTGCGGGACTGGTTTTTGATGTGTTTCGACCTTCGGCAATGGTGCGTTTTCTGGCATTGGGTAGAACTGCCGCACGCTATGGCGAAAGGCTTTTGACCCATGACGCGACACTTAAGGCGCTGACATCAATCAGGGTACGGTTGCTGGAAGCCACTGTTGCCGCACCGCATGATGCGGTGGTTCGGCTACGCGGCCCGCAGGCGCTGAACCGCCTGATGGCGGATGTTGATGCGCTTGATGGCGTGCCGTTGCGGTTGATCCTGCCTATCACGGCCGGAGTCGCAGCCCAGTTGCTGACATTTCTGGCGTTGTGGTGGTTGGTGGATCTTCGCATTGCGCTCTGGATCTTCGTCGGCTTTCTCGCCGCTTCGACGGTTACGCTTATTGCTGCCGCATGGGCGGCCGCAGCGGCGTCGCGGAAGGAAGAAGCTGCAGCCCAGGATTTCCGTTCGGGCTTCATTGATCTGATCCGGGCGCGCGGAGATCTTGCAGTTTACGGTCAATTGGCGCGGCAGGGGGAGGCCGTGCTGGCACGCGATGCCAGTCGTCAAAGGAGACGCGCCAGGCTTGATCTGGTTGAGCGGTGCGCGGGGTTTGCACTTTCTGTTACGGGAACAGTCGTGGCCTCAGGCGCGCTTGCCATCGGCATGGTACTGGCGCAGGCCGGAACGATCACCCCCGCACTCGCAGCGATCGGTTTCTTTGTTTCGCTGGCCTTGATGGAGACAGTAGGCCCGCTTCGTCGGGCAATGGCCGATCTGGGCCGAATGGTGGTCGCCGCACGAAGAGTGGATGACAGCCTGTCACTGGTTGGCACTGACGGCAGCGGTACTTTGTCCAGTGCAACCGCGCATTTGAAGATCGAGAACCTGATGTTCTGCCGGAGCGATGCCACGCGCCCTGTGCTGAGCCGGGTTAGCCTGGAGCTAGGCTCTGGAGAAAGCCTGGCCATCACCGGCGCGAGCGGATCCGGCAAGAGCACGTTGCTGCTGCTTGCGGCACGGTTTCTGTCTGCCAGTCATGGGTGCATATCCGTATGCTCTGTGCTGCTCGAAGACTGGAGTGAGAGAGAATTGCGCTCGGTTCTTACCCTGGTTCCACAACGCAGCGCCCTGATGGCGGGCACAATCAGCGAGGCACTGCGGCTGGGAGCACGAGATGCCACCGAGGCCGAACTTTGGGGTGTGCTCGATGCTGTCGCACTGGCCAGCGTTGTTCGCGCCAAAGGCGGGCTGGACTTCCAATTGGGACCGATGGGGGCGGGGCTGTCGGGTGGCGAAGCGCGACGGCTTGTGATTGCACGCAGTTTACTGCGGCATCCACAATTGCTGTTGCTTGATGAACCCACCGAGGGGCTGGATGATGCGACGGCTCTGGCTGTTCTTAAGGGAATCCGTACGTATCTTCCCGATGCCGGGATCCTGACAGCGTCGCATCGTGCGGTTGAAATCAAATGGGCAGATCGTATCATGGCTCTGGACTAATCCCGCCCGCAGGCACAAGCATAGTCCTTGATGCGAGGGGGCGCGGCACAAAGGCGCATTTCCAATACAGCTTTGTTGATCCAAACCAATGCTACCGGGTTGGCGCGGACATATTCGAGAACTTGCAGGTATTATTTTGAGAACGCCAATCGTTCTCATTCACAGGAGCACAGCAAATGGATTTCGGGATCGTCGAACTGTCACGGCTGCAGTTTGCCGTCACGGTCATGTATCACTTCCTCTTTGTTCCGTTGACGCTGGGGCTCTCGATCCTCGTCGCGATCATGGAAACTGTCTATGTGATGACCAACCGCCCGATATGGCGGCAGATGACGAAATTCTGGGGCTTGCTGTTCGGCATCAATTTCGCCCTCGGAGTTGCCACAGGCATTACCATGGAATTCCAGTTCGGTATGAACTGGAGCTATTTCAGTCATTATGTAGGGGACATTTTCGGTGCGCCGCTGGCCCTAGAAGGTTTGATGGCCTTCTTTCTTGAGGCGACCTTTGTCGGGCTGTTCTTCTTCGGTTGGGACAAGCTGAGCAAGGTCGCGCATCTGATTGTCGCCTGGTTGGTCGCCATCGGTTCGAATTTTTCGGCTTTGTGGATCCTGATCGCCAATGGCTGGATGCAGAACCCGGTCGGTGCCGAGTTCAATCCTATGACGATGCGCATGGAGATGACCGACTTCTTCGAGGTGCTGTTTAACGAAGTGGCCCAGGCCAAATTCGTTCACACCGTGTCCGCCGGCTACGTGACCGCGTCGGTCTTCGTACTCGGCGTTTCAGCCTGGTACCTGCTGCGCGGACGCCATATCGAACTGGCGCGGCGTTCAATCACAGTGGCCGCCGCATTCGGACTGGCATCGGCTTTCTCAGTGGTGCTGCTGGGCGATGAATCTGGCTACAGCGCCACGCACAGCCAGAAAATGAAACTGGCGGCTATCGAAGGCATGTGGGAGACCGAGCCGGCTCCGGCAGCCTTTACGGCCTTCGGTTTCCCCGATCAGGAGGCGCGTGAAACCCACTACGCCATCCACATTCCCTATGTGATGGGGCTAATCGGTACGCGTTCTCTGACCACGTCCATTCCCGGCATCGAAGAGCTTGAACGCCAGGCTGAGACCCGCATTCGGTCCGGCATAATTGCCTATGACGCGCTGATGCACGTTCGTGAAGAGCGCGAAAATGCCGACCCGGCTGAAACCGCGCGTTTCGAGGCGCATTCGGCCGATCTGGGCTTTGCGTACCTTTTGAAGAAATATGTAGATGACCCCCGAGAGGCGACGCCCGAGCAGATCGTGCAGGCTGCTAACGACACCATCCCGACAGTCTGGCCGTTGTTCTGGTCGTTCCGGATCATGGTGGCGCTAGGCTTCGGCTTCATTGCAACGATGGCATATTTCTTCTGGTGCGCCTCGTTCAAGGGCATGAACTTTCCGCGGCCTGCGCTGCATCTGGCTGTCTGGATGATCCCGGCGCCGTGGATTGCAGCTGAACTGGGCTGGTTTGTTGCCGAATACGGCCGGCAACCGTGGACAGTGGACGGCGTGTTGCCCACAGCCATGTCGGTCTCAGCGCTGTCGATGACCGAGGTGGCGATTACGCTCGCGGGATTTGTCATCTTCTACACGGTGCTTTTCGTGATCGAGATGGGGCTGATGCTGAAATATATCCGCAAGGGCCCTTTCCAGGATGTCGAAGAAACCGACGCCTGGGTTGCCAGACACACTGAACGGTTGGCCGGGCGGCGCAATGCCGACGCCACCGCCATGCCAGCGGAGTAAGACCGATGATCCTGCACACTCTTATCGACTATGAAGTCCTGCGCGTGATCTGGTGGGGATTGCTCGGCGTGCTGCTGATCGGCTTTGCCATGACCGACGGCTTCGACATGGGCGTTGGCGCTTTGCTGCCATTTGTTGCCAAAACAGATGCCGAACGCCGCGTGGCGATCAACACAGTGGGGCCGGTCTGGGAAGGTAATCAGGTCTGGTTCATCCTCGGCGGCGGGGCGATCTTCGCTGCATGGCCGCCGCTCTATGCCGTCTCGTTCTCCGGTTTCTACCTTGCGATGTTTGTGATCCTTGCTGCCTTCATCGTACGGCCGGTGGCGTTCAAATACCGTTCCAAGCGTGATGACGTGCGCTGGAGGACGTCATGGGACTGGGCCTTGTTTGCCAGTGGCGCGATCCCGGCCCTGTTGTTCGGTGTTGCCGTTGGCAATGTCATTCAGGGCGTGCCGTTCCATTTCACCGATGACTTGCACACCATCTACGAGGGTGCCTGGTACACCAAATTTATCGGTCTGCTGGATCCGTTCTCTCTGCTCGCGGGCGTCGTGTCGCTGTCCATGCTGGTCATGCATGGCGGCGCATGGTTGACATTGAAGGCCGAAGGCAATGTTCGTGACCGGGCCCGCCGGTTTGGTTCCATCGCGGCTCTGGTCGCCGTTGCGGCTTACGCACTGGCAGGTGTCTGGATGGCAGTCGGTATCGACGGCTACCGCATCGTCGGCGATTATGTGACTGGCGGTCCGTCCAATCCACTGCATTTCGAGGTGGAAAAAACCGCTAGCTGGCTCACCTCATATTCGGATCGCCCGTGGATCGCGATTGCTCCGGTGCTGGGCATTCTGGGCGGCCTGCTGACATTTCTCGGTCTGCGGGCCGGACGTGAAATCTCGACGTTGCTTGTTTCCAAGATGGCCATTCTCGGGGTGATCTCGTCTGTCGGGCTAACCATGTTCCCGTTCATCATGCCATCTTCGTCCGATCCACGCTCGTCGCTTACGGTCTGGAACAGCTCGTCGTCCCACCTGACCCTGTTTGTTATGTTGGTGGCGACCGTGATCTTTCTGCCGCTGATCCTAGTCTATACGGCATGGGTCTACAAAGTGCTGTGGGGCAAGGTCACCGAAGACGACGTCACTGACAATTCTCATTCCGTCTATTGATCAGGAAGGATCAAGACATGTGGTATTTCGCCTGGTTGCTCGGACTTCCGCTCGCTGCAATGTTCGCCGTCGTCAACGCCATGTGGCTGGAGCTGCAGGAAGACAGCCGTATGATGAATGATCAGGGCCACAATGAAGAGCCTGGCAGAGCGCGTCGCTGATCGCGTTGTAATTGACAAAACTCCCGAGGGCGCCGCTTTACCGTGGCGATCTCTTGTGTTCGGAGCACTCAAAAATCTCAGCGGTTTTGTCTGACGATCATCATGCCGGCGTGAGCTGTGGCAATCGGATCATGCTGGCCGCTATCACACGCTGGTGCCGAATGGGAAGTGCCAAGGTTCGGGTTGGGGTTGAGTTGATATCCCAGTGAGGCTATCTGGTGTGCGCCACAGGCGGAATTTCCGCAAACACGAAGGCGCATTCACGCATGATTCCAGATTTCCTCGTCACCCATTCCGGCGGTTTCCATGCCGACGAGTTGCTGTCCAGCGTCATCCTGACACGGCTTTTCCCGGAGGCGCGCATTGTGCGCAGCCGGTCACCGGAGTGGATTACACCGGCAACTGACCGGATCATCTATGATGTGGGCGGCGCCTATGACGCTGAAGCGAGGATCTTTGATCACCATCAGCGTGGAGCGCCGCTGCGCGAGGACGGCCAACCCTACAGCTCGTTCGGGCTGATCTGGAAGCACTATGGCCGCGACTATCTTGCTGCCAGGGGACTTCCGGACGCGCATGTCGAGACCATCTTTACGGCTTTCGACACCAGCTTCGTCTTGCCAATTGACCTTATGGACAATGGCGCCATGAGCCCCTCCGTTGCGGGGCCGCTGGCGGTGCTGACACTGCCGGTTCTGCTTGAAACCCTGAAGCCTGTGTTCGATGAACCGGATCCCGAGGCGCTGGAGCGGGCGTTCGGCGAGGCTCTGGCCATTGCGCGAAGCTTCCTTGAGGCCAAGATCGGCGGGAGTGCTGCCAAATTGCGCGCCGAGGACGTTGTACTCAAGGCTGTCGCGGATGCTGGCGAGGCCCGCGTTCTGGAACTGCCAATGGGCATGCCATTTCGGTCTGCAGTGATGAAGTCAGGTGCGGATCATCTGCTGTTCGTGGTTCACCCGCGCGACAAGGACTGGTGTCTGACCGGAATTCGCCGCGCCAATGAGGGGTTTGAGTTGCGTGCCGATCTTCCCGCGGCGTGGGCGGGCCTGACCAATGGCGAGCTGGAAAAGGCTTGCGGCGTGGAGGGCGCGAGCTTCTGCCACAATGGCCGCTTCATTGCCGCCGCCAAGAGCCGTGAAGCAATCCTTGCGATGGCACAGATCGCCGTAAAAGAAGCTGTCGCAACCCAATAGGGTTGCAGCCGCCTTTGCCTGACTTTCCTGCAGGTCTGTCAGGTTCGCTTTTTTGCGGCGCGAGTACGCATGGGGCTTTGAAGTGATGTCTGCTGTCAGCAGGGCAGGAAGCCCGTTGCGGCAAAGGCTTTCGGCATTAACCTGGCGTGAAGCCACTTAGCTTATGCGGTGGCTGTCCTTGGAGGCTGTTGGCCCTTGACCTTTGCAGCGAGTGCATTGGCATCAAGCCGAAGCGCGAAGGCGATGGCCTCATTTGCCGGTGCCGGTCTCGCGTAAACAAAACCCTGAACCTGATCGCATCCGAGTTCCTGCAGAAGTGCGACCTCCTGCTGTTTCTCGGCGCCTTCTGCAATCGTCGTCATGCCAAGCCCGTGTCCAAGCGCGATGATGCCCCTCAGCAGTTCGATCGCGCGTTTTGAATCTGGCGCTCCATCGATGAAAACGCGGTCGATCTTCAACTTGTCAAACGGAAGCTGCGTCAGATACCCCAGAGACGAAAAACCCGTCCCGAAATCGTCCAACGCCAATGAAACGCCCAACTCCTTCAACGAATTCAACACAGAACGTACCCGGGTTTCGTTCTGATCAACCAAAAGACTTTCGGTCAGTTCCAGGCACAACAGTTCAGGGGGCAAGCCTGTTTCGGCAAGGACGTCGCTGACATCGCTGACCAGATCCGAATTCCAGATCTGGGCAGCTGAGACGTTTACTGCAACCGCGGGTGCGGGCACTCCCTCGTCCAGCCATTTCTTCGCCTGAAGGGCCGCCTGCCGGAGGATCCAGTAGCCTAGATCGCAGATTAGGTGGGAGCTTTCCGCAATGGGGATGAAGACCCCGGGGGAGATGTTGCCGCGTACAGGGTGGTTCCAGCGGATCAGGGCTTCATATCCGATCACCCGGCCGGTCGAGAGGTCGACCTGCGGCTGATAATGAACCGAAAGCCCGTCGTCGTCGGCCAGAGCGTTGCGTAGATCCAGGGCCAGGGCTACTTTTTCCTGGACGGCTTTATCCATGCCGATCTCGAACATCCTGTAGCGGCCGCGCCCTTCTTCCTTGGCCCGATACAAGGCCAGATCAGCATTGCGCAGAAGATCGCTGGATGTTGTACCATGGTCGAGGATGAGGGCTATGCCGATACTTGTACCAACTGTAACCTCGACACGATCAAGCACGGTCATACCGGAGACAACCCTGACGATTTCAGCGGCGATGCTCTCGCATTCCTCTTGCCCGGTCACGCCTTCGAGCAGGATAGCAAACTCGTCTCCGCCGAGCCGGGCGACAAAATGCGCATTGCCCAAAGCCCGAGCCAGCAGATGGGCGACCTTGACCAGCAGCGCGTCGCCGACGCCATGGCCGAGCGTGTCGTTCACATCCTTGAACCGGTCAAGGTCAAGCATCAGCAACGCTCCGCTTTCGCCGGTCCGCATACAGCGTGCCAGAACGTCGTCAATCCGGCGGTGGAACAGGGTCCGATTGGCAAGCCCGGTAAGCGGGTCATGAAACGCCAGTTTCTCCAGCTGCTCTGCTGCCGTCTTTCTGTCGGTTACATCCTGAATCGTGCCGTAGATGCCAACCTTGCGACCATCATTGTCGGTCTTGAGTTTGGTGGTAATGGCGAAATGTCCGAGCGTGCCATCGCCGCGCCGAACCGGGACATCAATGCTTCTGACCACGCCGTTGCGGATCACTTCGGCCTGGACATCAAGCAATCGGATTGCGCCGTCATCCATGTATAGGTCCATGACGGAGTCGCGTGTCGGGTGGAAGATGCCCGGCTTGTAGGACAGAAGGTGGTAGATTTCCTCTGCCCAGTAAAGGTCAGCTTCGCCAAAGTCGTAGCTCCAGTCACCAATCTTGCCCAAATGCTGAGCTTCGTTCAATTGAGCCGAGCGGCGGGCAAGCACATCACGAGCTTTTTGGATCTCGCTAACGGCCCGATCCAGTTTGCGCATCGGAACTGCGCGACCGAAATAGGCAGACACACCGAGAAAAATTGTAAAAATGCTGAATAGCAAGAGTTCAAGGGCCTGCTGGGCAAGCGGAATAGCCACAACGAGGCTGCCAATGGTCTTTTCGGCAACGCGGATCGGGGCGCTGGTTTGAAGTTGCAGGATGCCCGGAGCATTGCCGACGGTGAGTATTGTTTTTCCTTCGTTGTCGACAATTCTCTGTTCGATTTCCAGGGGACTGGAGGTGTGAAGCTCGATGATTTCGGTGAGCCGTACTTTCTGGTATTGCCACAATGCCTCGTGGACGTAGATGTATTTGGACGCCCGGGCCGCTTGCATATCCGCGATGAAGGAGATCTTGCTGTTCAAGTGCTGATAGGAAAACAGCCCATAGACCAACGGCGGAACAATCGCGATCGCTATGGCGGTCGCTAAAGCTATCCTTTTACCTGTGGTTTTGAGGCTATTGATCATTGCGCTGCCGGAAGGCTCCCTGCCTCCCGCAAGAGGCTCTCGCCTTCACTGGATTGAACAAAAGCCATAAAGCGCTGCACAACCGGTCTCGACTGATCGGCAAACACAAAACGAAAGGGCTTGAAGTAGGGATAGTCTCCATTTTCCAGGTTCTCGAGTGTCGGTTCGGCGCCGTCTATCGTGAGAAACCGCAAGTGTGGCTGATAGTTTTCGGTAATCATCTGGGCGAGGCTTGTGCCGACAAGTGAGCCATCGATGGATCTCGCCATCTCAAGATTGTCCTGATCAGTGGCGGCAAGGGGAACATCCATGCGCATCCTCACTCTGTCGATGGCAGCGACCATTTCCGGAAACGTCTCTCCAAGGAGGGCGGTGTCGCTCTCGCTCTTGGGTCTGAGGATGACCCGGACCGGTGTGCCGTCGGGCCAGGTCGCGGTTGCGTCCGCATAAAATGCCGCGACATCCGTTTTTGCGATATTGCCAGGCTTGGAATTGGAGCTGGCAAGCCCATAAGGTGTGCGGATAGCAATGGTCTCGGTCAGTGCTGATTCCGCCGGTTTCAGCGGACGTGCGGATATCGCAAGATCAAGGACGCCATCGTGAACGGCAGCGATTCCGCCGGAACTGCCGAGACTTGGGATCACTTGTACTGTGGTGTCAGCCTCTTTGGCTTCGAATGCCGCACCAAGCCGTTGCATGAGCACTGTCGCCGAGCCGGTGCCGCCAATCCGCAGCGTGTCCGCCTGCGCGGGAGAAAAGGCACCGAAACAAACCGTTGCCGCAGCTATCGCAAGAATGGATTGCATTCGAAGACTGAGTCCGGACATGATTTTCTCCAAGTAATCACACCTGCCTTTTTAATCGATCACTAATAAAGAATGTGTGAATCGAACAACAGTTTTCCGAAACGTACCGATGGGAGATTTTGTGGAGCACCGTTCACCTGACATGATCCAGATGATCCTAAGGGCGAGCTGTCCGACGCCTTCTTTGTCGCAATGCAGGTGCGGCGAATGTCAGCTATAGATGCGCTGATCCATTGGTGTGTTCGCGATCAGTTCGGTCAGGCCGGTCAGCATGGCCATTTCGGCACGGTTAGGCTTGGCGTGCGGGTTCCAGACCACATGAACATCAATGGCCGGCGGCGCTTCATAAGGGGGAAGCCGCCAAAGCCGTCCGCGTTCGACATCCTCGCGCACCACATGCAGCGGCAGCGGGCCGATGCCGAGGCCGGCTATAATCATGCGTTTTACTTCCTCAAGGTTTGGCGAAGTGCCGACAATGCGCGCCTCAAGCTGAGCCTCGGCCCGCATCTGCGCAACCGGCCGCAACGCATCATCCATCTGGTCGGTGACAAAGCTCACCGAGGAGTGGCCGGCGAGATCGGCAATGCTGATGCCTTCGCGGCCAAACAGCGGATGGGTAGGGCCGCAGAACAGGCCAAAAAATTCCCGAAACAGGCGCCGGTATTCGAGTTGCGGGCTGCGCTCCATCACCAGGCAGATGGCAAGTGAGGCGCGGCGGGCGGCAACGGCGGTCAGGGCGCTGCGGCTTGCCATTGCCTCGATCGACAGCGTGGCGCGAGGGTGGTCCTTGTGGAACTGGGTCAGGGTCGCGTCGAACAAGGGGCTGGTGACGTGGCTGGCCATGACGATGCGGACATGACCACTGACCTCGTCCTCGACATCCCGGATGGCGGTGCCAAGCCGGAGAATGGCCCCGTGTATGTCAATCGCCTCGTCATACAACAGCCGGCCGGCAGCGGTGAGGTGAAACCGCCCCGGCTTGCGGTTGATCAGCTGTTTGCCCAGCCTTTCCTCGAGACGCTTGAGTGCGCTGGAAACCGTTGGTTGTTTCAGGCTCAGGCGTTCTGCCGCTTCGGTGACTGACCGGGAATCTGCGAGTACCAGGAAGGTGCGCAGGAGGTTCCAGTCGAGATCGCGGGCCAGACGTTCGGGCGGAGTGAGGCTGCTCATTTCATTATAGATATCATCTATAGTTAGAATATCAATTATCTATTTGATCAATGTCAATTTTCCCAACATCATGCCCGCAACAAGAACGCCGGGGAGCGTCGGGACCATGAGCATCGAACAACGCGAGGCGCGGCAGCCGTGGCTCCTGCTGGCTCCGGCACTGTCGGCGATCGGGTTGTTGCTGATCGTGCCGCTGATCTTCATCGTCGTCTATTCGTTCTGGCTCAAGAGCGCTGTCGGCGCCGATACGCCGGGATTTTTCCTCGACAACTGGCATCAGGCGCTGACTGATCGCT
>Ga0209344_10002668_pt1 | contig 19317 bp, 14 predicted proteins | sample Cruoilmetagenom6_FD_187293 | JGI IMG/M metagenome (GOLD analysis project Ga0209344, IMG submission 187293) | Oil polluted marine microbial communities from Coal Oil Point, Santa Barbara, California, USA - Santa Barbara Oil Seep Sample 6 (SPAdes)... | ecosystem: Environmental > Aquatic > Marine... | reverse complement strand
AGAAAAACAAAGACACACATGAGGCTTTGTTTATACGTGCGGCTAAAGAGGTAATAGATATACAACTGCGGGCAGGGGTTACCATTCCAACCGACGGCGAAGTACGCCGCGAGAATTACATCCACTATCATTGTCGCCATCTTGACGGGTTTGACTTTGATACACTGGAACACCGTATATTACGCGATGGGGCATATGAAACGGACCTGCCTGCCATTCGCAGTGCAATCAATCACACTGACAAGTGTTATTCTGTCCACGATTATCTGGCCAGCCAGAGTGTGAGCCCAAGACCTGTGAAATTCACCATGCCCGGGCCTTTGACAATTATGGATACAACTGCGGATTGTTTTTATAACGACCGGCCAAAATTAAATGCGGTTCTCGCGGATACTGTCAACAAAGAGATACTGGCTCTGGTCGATGCGGGGTGCCAATATATTCAGGTTGATGAGCCATTGTTTGCCCGTGAAGTGAATGATGCGCTGGATTTCGGTATGGAAGGTCTGGAACGCTGTTTTCACGGTGTTCCCAAGTCGGTCACACGCGTCGTTCATATGTGTTGTGGTTATCCGGACCATCTTGATGATAGCGAATACAAAAAGGCTGATCCCGATAGTTACCACCGGCTCAGTAAAACGATTGACGATGTTGCTTTCGATCAGATTTCAATTGAGGATGCGCATTGCTGCAACAATCTTGATCTATTGGACAAGTTCCAGTCAAAGACGGTTATCTTTGGCGCAGTTGCAATAGCAAACAGTCGCGTGGAAACAGTTGATGAGGTTGTTGCGCGTTTACAATCTGCGCTTGAACATATTGACCGCGACCGTCTGGTCGTTGCCCCTGATTGTGGTTTGGGTTTGCTGACTGCGCAATTAGCGGAAGATAAGTTGCACGTGATGTGTCAAGCAGCGGCACAAATCTAGGGTAAAACGACTAGATGTTGTGCCTGAAATCAACTTCAAGAATCGATTCCCTGCAATCTTAATTCCTAAAAATTGAGTGATTCAAATTGTTTCTATTTGTGTTCCAATCTACCAAAATCGGGCCGGATTGTGTTGCTATTTTTGAAATAATTTTCGAAACCTGTACTTAAGTATAAGTGGAAAATCGTTAAAAAACACATTTATGTCAAAGTATCGTGATTTAAATAAGGGGCCAGAAACGGCAATGTAACGTGTAACGAGTTAAGTTTAATCTGTATCAAAATTTGTAATGAGTAAGTGGGTTCTGTAATGTTAATTGCGACTGTTTTCGCCTTGGGTGTGGCATTAGGATTGGTGGTTGGCTTTATAAGCTTTACCCTTATCTATGCCTTCTTGGGGTAGCTGGTAGCGATCTAATTGCCTGTATGAAACCAAGCTGTAGATTGTGAAAGGGTTCACCGAAAGGTGGGCCCTTTTTCTATTTATTCCAGATATAAGATGAAATATTAAAAACGAACTGATGGTCGGTGCGTTGTGACTTTGCCTTAACGACGTAGCAACTCTAAGATGTACTTATGCAGCTATATCTAACATCTTGCCTTCATAACCTTTCAAACAGGTTCTTGCCGTTGGGCCATAGCTGTTTGGTGTCGATCTAAGGTAAGGGAAAAGTTTAAACAATTCATCGCGTGCAGGTTCACCCAGTTCCCCAAGGCTATAGTCGCCGGGATGATAACTTTCGGTGGCAGCGCCTTCTGCAAATATTATCTCGTGGGCATCAAACAAGAGGTGGAAGTATTCAACGAACCCGTCGACCGCCTGATATATACCGTCATTACCCAACAAATGCTTTGCAGGCACCAGCACTTCGGATTGCCCGAACAACAGATCTGTCTGCAATCCTGTGATCAGCATCCGGTGCTGTGGTGAAACTACAAGATCGCGGGTGTTGTTCACTATACCTTTTGGGAATACGATCGGTGCCAGATTTCCTTTGGCAGGTACTTTACGTGACCCAATCCAGCGGATTTTTTGCAATCCATTGTCTCTTGTTATGACAGTGTCCCCAATTTCCAGATTTTGAACCATACGATCACCGCGGTCGGTCATTATATGTGTACCCTTCGCAAAACAAATGACGACGCTCTCTATTTCACTAAATGTGATAACTGATCCGTCGATCAGTGTTGCGGTTCCGGCTTCATTATTGCCGCCACTATATATAATGTCTGCAGAGCTGTTGATCTGGCCCATTAGATTTAATGTGTCACCGGCGGTTTCGTTACCTTCACCACCTGTGATCGTGATAGCAGCAGGGCCACCCGCTAACGCATCCAGGGTGAATATATCGTCACCATCACCGCCGGTTGCGGTGTCGCCTACATTAAAGCCAATGCTATCTGCACCTAAGCCGCCATAAAGTGCATCCGAACCCGCACCACCATCTAATGTGTCATCACCTGCGCCACCTATTAACGTATCGCCTGCACCTGTGCCCAAGATACTGTCATTACCAATACCGGCATCAACCGTGACGCCTTGCGTTAAAGCCGCAGAACCGTCGAATGTGTCGTCATTATCCGTCAGTTCAAAGTTTTCGATTTCTGAGAATGTGCCGGTGCTGATGCCGTCGGTGATTGTACCGGCCTCATCACCTGTTAATGTGACCGTGACGCCGCTTGTTAGGTTTGCGGCATCTATTACGTCTTGGTCATTACCGGCTTCACCACCTGCAATGCTATCATTGCCAAAGCCGTCATCCAGTTGAAATCTGTCGGCATCGGCGCCACCATAAAGTGTATCATCACCCACACCAGCAACAATCGTGTCGTTGCCTGCCTCGCCTGACATGGTGTCACTGGCGATGCCTGCATCTATATAGTCATTCCCGTCGCCTGCATTGACGATATCTTCGTTGTCACCAATGGTAACAGCATTGAATGTCAGATCACCGACACGGATTGCGTGATTGCCGAATGCGGGGTCGACGTTGTTATAGTCGATAACGATTTGGGCAACAGGGCCGGGGATTGTCACTTCCAAAAAACCGGATTGGCTGGTTGTTGCCCCTCCGCCACCGCTGCCGCTGATTGCTGTTGCAGTGTCGCCGACAACAGAAATAGTCGATGCGTTACCCGGTGTCAGGGTAACAGGCACCGGATTTCCGTTTGCGTCAAAAGCGGTGATTGTGACCTGATCCAGAAACTGGCCGGCAAATTCATCAAGATCAAAGATACCGAATTGAACATCGATGACTTCATTTTGCAATGTGATGTCAGTAGCAGAAAAATCGAATGTGACGGTCGAGGCATCTTGGCTGGTGCCAGCGCTGCCGCCAAACAGCATCAAAGAAGATGTGTCACTTGCGCCGTTATAATTATATAGATTGTCGGTTGTTTCCATCTCGGCCGCAGTGAAGTTGGCCTCTTGAATAACAGATACATCAACCTGAATGCCGTCCGTGGTACCGGATATACCGCCGGCAATATCGGTTTCATCGGCAATCCCCTGATTTGCCCATGAATGTACCGAGCTTGCCTGCACAACGGCGATATTGTCCAGATTGTCGATCTGATCGCCTTCGGTGTCGCCCGTATAGCCGGTATTGATTATGTCATCGCCAGATGTACCTTCAACGACACCGTCAAGTGGCCCCGCATAATCGCTGTAGCTGAAAACCGCATCTCCTGCGGCCTGATCGGGAACGGTATCATAGGATACCGTTTCATAAGTACGACCAACAATTAATGGCTGCTCTGATAAAGTGTAATATCCGGTTGCATCGCCGCTATCTACTCTGAGGGTCGCAATTTGAAATTGTTCGCCAGTGATCGTATCGCGTACGGACCAAATTTCCTCTGCGTAAACATTTTCACCTGTTGATGTTGACCCTGCAACTGATACATCCGCAGTCGCAGTTTCAGACGCGAAATCCTCCAATACACCATCACTGTCGTTAATCGTTGCCGCACCACCAGCGGTTGCGGGCCCGGCGTATGTTGCCGTGCCTGATATAGCTGTATTGAACACGCCAAGCGGGTCAATATTATAGAAGACAAGATTGTGAATAGCCATTTCAGCTCTATACTCATTACACTGGCGCCTACACAGCGCCGATTACACATACAAAATTACAAGAAACAAATAGCTAAAGATTGCGATTTAATTGAGACCGAAATGTGGAATTAATCGTAAAATATATTATTAAATATCATTATTCTAAGCTTAAAAAGCCTAAACCTAAGCCAAAGAGTAAACGTGATAAACAGACTTCATTTACATTACAATTTGCGCCATCAAATTTTTATTAACTTAAATCCTTGCATTATATTTTTTTTTAAGCTTATCTTGAGCACGAAAATAAGAGGGTTGTAAAAATCAACCCCGTGATTTCAGGGAGAAGATTTTTGGCTGCCACTGTTTCTGGCGACGGTTCCGTCGTTTTCGATCGCGTACAAAAAAGCTATGATGGCGAAATTTTAGTCGTAAAAGACCTCAATCTAAGAATTGAAAAAGGCGAGTTCGTCACCATGCTCGGGCCATCAGGCTCTGGCAAGTCGACTTGCCTGATGATGCTGGCAGGCTTTGAAACTGCCACACATGGTGACATTCTACTTGGCGGCAGACCGATTAATAACATCCCTCCGCACAAGCGCGGTATCGGTATGGTGTTCCAAAATTACGCATTGTTCCCGCATATGACAGTTGGTGAAAATCTGTCTTTTCCTTTGGAAGTGCGCAAAATGGGCAAATCCGAGCGTGAAGCAAAAGTAAAACACGCACTGGACATGGTGCAGATGGGAGCATTTGCAGATAGACGCCCGGCACAATTGTCAGGTGGCCAACAACAACGGATTGCCTTGGCGCGTGCCTTGGTGTTCGATGCGGAACTGGTGCTGATGGATGAGCCTTTGGGCGCATTGGACAAGCAATTACGCGAACATATGCAGTATGAGATCAAGCATATCCACGAAAATCTGGGCATCACGGTTGTCTATGTGACGCATGACCAATCAGAAGCCCTGACAATGTCTGATCGCGTCGCGGTATTTGATGACGGTGTTATTCAGCAACTCTCTACACCATCGGTGCTCTACGAAAAGCCGGAAAATGCTTTTGTGGCGCAATTTATTGGCGAAAACAACACATTAACGGGTGTTGTGCAGTCGGTTAAGGGAAAAACTGCAACTGTTAAGCTTGATGATGGTACAATAACTGAAGCCTTGGCTGTTAATTGCGGTGATGTAGGTAGTAAAACAACGCTGTCAATTCGTCCCGAACGCGTGACTGTCGGCGGTCAAAAGTCAAAGATCACCGTAGACGCACAAGTAAAAGAATTGATTTATCTTGGTGATCATATTCGCTGTCGTATGAATGTGCATGGGAATGACGATTTTATCGTCAAGGTTCCGAATGCTGCTGGTCATACGCATCTAGTAGCCGGTGAAACAACACGTGTTTCATGGGCAAAAGAAGATTGTCGGGCGTTAGATGCATAAACGCCCGCATGTTCGTTTGGTTTAACCCGAGGCTAAACGAATAAGGGAGAACGGGAAATATAACATGGAGACTACTATGAAAAAATCACTACTATTAGGTGCAGCCGCTGGTGCGATATTCGCGTCAACTGCTATGGCCACTGAAATTACAGTTGTGTCATGGGGCGGTGCATACACCAAATCACAGGTCGAGGCCTACCATAAGCCATGGAACGCAAAAACTGGCAATACAGTCCTTTCCGAAGACTACTCTGGCGGTTTAGCCGAAATTAAATCACAAGTTGAAGCGGGCAACGTGACCTGGGATCTTGTTGACGTTGAATTGTCAGACGCTATTCGCGGTTGTGACGAAGGTTTGTTGGAGACAATTGATCCGTCAATCCTACCAGACGCACCAGACGGTACAAAAGCAATGGAAGATTTCATTCCTGGCTCTATAACTGAATGTGCTATTCCAACTATCGTGTGGTCAACAATCGTTGCTTATGACACTTCTAAAATGCCAAATGGTCCAACAACTATCGGCGATTTCTTCGATACAGCTAAATTCCCGGGCAAGCGTGGCCTTCGTAAAGGTCCTAAAGCCAACTTGGAAATGGCATTAGCGGCTGACGGCGTAGCTGCAGCAGACATCTATGATGTTCTGGACACACCAGAAGGCGTTGATCGTGCATTTGCAAAATTGGACACAATCAAAGCTGACACCGTATGGTGGGAAGCCGGTGCGCAACCTCCACAGCTTTTGGCTGATGGTGAAGTTGCAATGACGACTGCCTATAATGGCCGTATTTTCAACGCTGTAGCCGCTGAAGATAAACCATTCGGTATCGTTTGGGATGCGCAAATCTTCGACCTTGACCTTTGGGTAATGCCAAAAGGTGCGCCAAACAAAGATGCAGCAATGGATTTCATTGCGTTTTCAACTGCAACAGAGCAATTGGCAGCACAAGCATCCTATATCTCATACGGTCCTGCACGTAGATCATCTGCGCCATTGGTTGGTAGCTATGCAACCAAACCAGACCTTGCAATGGGTCCACAGATGCCAACAGCACCTGAAAACTTCAAAACAGCAATTCAAAATGACTTTGAATTCTGGGCTGATAACCAAGATGAGCTGAACGAGCGTTTCAACGCTTGGTTGGCACAATAATATAACACATTGGCACAAGGGACATAATTGTTCCTTGTGCCACACGATTTGACGCGGATTTGGAAAGTATTAAGAAAGTAATAGTATGACCGACGCTACAACTAATACCAATGAAATAGCACTTGCCGCAGATGGCACACCGCTGAAAAAGCGATTAGGTCAGGCATTGTTTCGTAGTAAAATGCGGGCATTGGGATTGGTAACACCATTACTGTTACTCATATTTTTCTGCTTTTTGGTACCAATTATTATTTTCCTGATGCGCGGCATTCATAATGACACTTTTGCGGCAAATATGCCTTCTGTTACCATTGAATTGGCAAAGTGGGATACAACAAGCGACCCTACCGAAGAGATGTATGCAGCGCTTACCGCAGACTTGGTGTTGGCCAAGGAAACAAAAACTATCGGCAAAGTTGCCAGCCGCGTGAACCGGGAACTTTCAGGAACACGTTCTTTGTTCACGAAATCGGCCCGCAAAGCCAAAAAACTGGAAGCACCATATAAGGAAGCCTTGATAGGTGTCAGTAAAAAATGGGGTGATATCGAAGTTTGGAAAGCGTTGACGATTGCATCCAAATCCTGGACACCTGCCTATTTGGCCTCTGCCGTAGATCTTAAATACAATGCAGACGGGTCTTTTGAACGTAAATCCGAGGAACGCCGTATCCATTTACAACTGTTTGTACGCACGTTGGAAATCTCAGTTATAGTGACCATTATGGGCTTACTGCTGGGCTATCCTGTAGCTTTTTTGCTGTCCACTTTGCCTGCGCGCACATCCAATCTATTGTTGATCTTGGTCTTGCTGCCGTTTTGGACATCTCTGCTTGTACGTACAACCGCATGGATTGCCATGTTGCAAAGCCAAGGTGTGCTGAATGATTTATTCGTGGTCTTTGGGCTGGCAACCGACGATGATCGTTTCTCTTTGATCTATAATAAAACGGGCACGTTGATTGCGATGACGCATATCCTGCTGCCGTTTATGATCCTGCCGCTTTACTCGGTTATGAAAACAATTCCGCCAACCTACGTACGCGCAGCTAAATCAATGGGTGCAAGCGACTGGACAGCATTTTGGCGGGTTTATTTCCCGCAAAGCATTCCGGGCATTGGCGCGGGCGGCATTCTGGTGTTCATTCTTGCCATCAGTTTTTATATCACACCTGCCTTGGTCGGTGGTGAAGACGGTACGATGATTTCGAACTTTATCGACTTCCACATGCGTAAATCGCTGAACTGGTCACTGGCCGCTGCCATGGGCGGGGTGCTGCTGACGATCGTTCTATTCCTTTATTATCTCTACGACAAAGTCGTGGGCATCGACAATATGAAGTTGGGTTAATGATATGAGCAAGCCTAAGTCCTATAAATACATCCCGCCGCGCCCGCCTATGTGGTTCAATCTGGCCTGGACAGGTGGCTTTGGTGCCCTTGCTGGCTTTCTAACCGCACAGGGTCAGTTCAGCCTGATGCCGCTATATATGGTTATAGGTGCCGCTTTATTTGCGGGGCTTGCATTTCTGTCGATTACGGTTCTGAAAACGCGGATGTTATCAGGCCTTGCAGGTGCGATTGCTTTCTTTCTATTGGGTTTAAGCTTCTTCGCTTTGTCGTATGGCGTCTTGATGGGTATCATCGGCTGGATTATCGGGCGCCAAGCCATATGGCTGTCCTCGGGTGACTACCGCTTGAACCAACCACCTTATGTTACATCGAAACAAGTGCTGTGGTTTTATACTTTCCGGGTAATTTGCGGCATGATCTTTGTGTTTCTGATCACGCCTATTTTGGTTGTGATGCCACTGAGCTTCAATCAGGAACCTTATTTCAGCTTCACAGCCGGCATGTTGTCCTTTGATCCCGAAGCTTACTCACTACGCTGGTACGCGGATATGTTACACAACGGTATGGTTGCACCAGATGCAGTTGCCGGTTGGTGGTCTGATATGTGGAATAATGCACAATGGGTCCGTTCTGTGCGCAACAGTTTCTTTATCGGGATCTGCGCAACTGCCCTTGCAACGGCTATCGGCACGTTGGCTGCCATTGGCCTATCACGGCCCGAAATGCCGTTTAAGGGCCCGATCATGGCCTTGCTTATCTCGCCTATGATTGCACCTTTGGTGATTATCGCGTCCGGTATGTTCTTCTTCTTCTCGGACTTGGGACTGGCAAAAACTTATACGGGCATCATCATCGCTCACGCGGTACTAGGTACGCCTTACGTGATCATCACTGTCACCGCGACCCTTGTGGGCTTTGATCAAAGCTTGGCACGTGCTGCGGCCAATATGGGCGCAAACCCGATCACAACATTCTTTAAGATCCAAATGCCGCTGATTCTACCGGGTGTGATTTCAGGCGCGTTATTTGCCTTTATTACCAGTTTTGACGAGGTGGTTGTGGTTCTGCAGTTGGCAGATGTGAAACAACGCACCATTCCGCGTCAAATGTTCAGCGGTATCCGCGAGCAAATTAGCCCGACAATTCTGGCAGTTGCTACGGTACTGGTCTTTATCTCGATACTTCTGCTTGCGACTGTAGAAATACTGCGTCGTCGGTCTGAACGGATGCGTGGCCTTAGCCCGAGCTAAAATTAATTTGAATTTTATTCAATTGCATCAAAAAAATGCCGCAATTGGAGTCTAATACTTAACGCGTCGACGATTGTATGTCGGCGTGTAATTAGTATTAGGAGTATGTGACATGCTAGACAGCATTTCAAAATTTGGTGGCGCAACCGAAAAATTCAGTAATTTAGCAGGTGTATTGAACGCAGCAAAGTCTGCAGTTCTAAACAAGCACGATGATGTTTGTGATGAAGTACCTGAACCAGTAACCGTATTCACACGGCCAAAATCACGTAAATCTGTGAACCTCAATGCAATGAAAGTAACAGAAACCGCAGTTAATGATGAAACTGCAGAACTTGACACATACGCAGATGAAGTCTTCTTTGATGAAGATATTGCTGATCAACCCATGTTCAAAAGTGAACGTGTTCAAGATGATTTATTAGCTGAATGGGAAATTCAGGCTGAAGATGGCCCTGACATTCAAGATGACGAAGATCTGGAAGCTGAAAAACCTAATATGCCTCCATTGTTGCTTGGGTTCGATACACAGAACTATTTCGTTGAACTTGAATATATGGTTATCGCAGACCCCGAAACCGGTGAAAGTGTTGCACCTGTTGTTAGCGTAAAGCCATCACAGGATAATAAATCCGGAGAGATTTCTTTGAATGGAAAACTGGTTGCATGCGTTGAAGGTGCCCAGGATTTACTTGCTCAAGATGTTGTGCTGATCAAAGTTGAAGCTTAGGTTCCAAGCAAGAATAGCCAGAAACTAATCGATATGATTGAAAACGCGGTGCCTAAAAGCACTGCGTTTGCTGCCGTACCTTTGGCACGATCATACATGCTTGCAAATACATAGACATTGATGCCGGGGGCCATGGCGCCTGTCATTACCGCAGCACGGGTAAACTCAATCGACAAGTCAAATACAGATGTTGCCAGAAAATAGGCAATACCCGGGTGTACAAACAGTTTTAAGATCACGACAACACCGGTTTCGCCCATACGGTCGGTAAGTTTATAGCGCACCATAATGCCACCCAATGCAAATAAAGCGGCGGGTATTGCCGCACTCACCATCATCTGTATAGGTGACCAGACAAACCGTGGCAGGGTGATGCCCAATAGGTTAACAGCAAAGCCCAGCATTATCCCTATGGCAAGGCTGTTGGAAAATATCTCTTTTATAATTTTTTTGACGGTTTGCGTCATAGGTTGACCGTCAGCACGTACAACTTCCATCGTAGTGATACCCACGATGTAACAATAGGGCGCATGCATTGCAATTATCGCGTAAACCGGCTGCAAAGCCGCAGTACCGTAAGCACGTTCTATAATCGGGATGCCGATCAACACCGAATTTGCGAACATTCCGGAAAAGCCGACTGCAACAGCAGCACCGGGTGGCCGCTTGAAAAATTTGCGCGCAATCAGAGCCCCGGAAAAGAAAACAAATGTATTTCCTGCGTAATAACTGATTAAAAGCTTTGGCTGAAACACAGCAGAAAGATCCAGATTTGCAACAGCGGAAAACAACAAAGCCGGTATCGCAAATGTTTGGGTGAATTTCATAACGGCATCTGCCTGTTCAGGCGTAAAAAGCCTCCATTTCACGGCAATATAACCAGCACCAACAAGTATAAAAACCGGGATTATTATTTGTAGGTTTTCTATCATCAGAGCGGGAAACTTATTGTCATGCCGTCATATGCAGGTACTGTATTATCCGAGGTTTCTGCCATCACATCCTCATAGTCCAGATCTACATGCATATTGGTTATTACTGCATGTTTAGGCTTTAATGCTTCAATCCATTTGATCGTATTGGACAAATGCGTGTGTGTTGCGTGGGGTGTGCGCCTTAATGCATCTATAATCCAATACTCCAAACCGGCTAATTTAGCCCATGTCTGATCCGGTATGGTGATAACATCGGGAATGTAGGCCAGATCTTCTATGCGAAAACCCTTGGCAGGCATGCTGCCGTGATCAACATCCAAAGCCATAAATTCGATCGCGCCGCCCGGGCCGTCGATCCGTGTGACGTCCTGTAATTCATTCAGGTTCAATATTGCAGGGTACATGCTGCCTTTGGGTTGCTCAAACGCATAGTTAAAGCGATCAAGCAGTGAATCCCGGGTCAATATATCAGCATAAACGGGTATTTGGGCCCGTTGCATCAATACATACTGGCGCAAATCATCCAAACCATTGGTGTGATCTGCATGGCCGTGTGTGTAAATGACAGCGTCAAGTCGATCAATTTTAGCATCCAATAGTTGGTTGCGCATGTCGGGTGATGTGTCAATCAGCACATTGGTTGTGCCTGCATCCGTAATCCGTTGGACCATCATCGAGCACCTGCGGCGGTTGTTCTTGGGATTAGTTGGGTCGCATTCACCCCAATTACCGCCCAAACGCGGCACGCCGCCTGAAGAGCCACAGCCAAGGATGGTGAATTTCAGCTCGCTTGTCATTGGTCACTCCATGCGGCGGCCTTGGAAAACAGCCGATCAAAATTTGCCGTGGTTTGTGCAGCGAAATCCTCATAAGAGATGCCATATATATCAGCACCTGTTTGCGCAGTATGCGCGGTATATGCAGGCTCATTGCGTTTCCCGCGATACGGAGTAGGGGCAAGATATGGGCTGTCGGTTTCAACCAGTACCCTGTCAATAGGCGCTACTGCAAAAATATCACGTAACTCCTGAGATTTTTTGAAAGTTGCAATGCCGGACATCGATAAATAAAAACCTAAACCCAAAGCCGCTTTGGCCAGTTCTGCCGAGGATGAAAAACAATGCATAACACATGTATATGCGCCTGCCTTATATTCCTCGGTTAAAATGCGCGCCATATCATCGTCCGCAGCACGGGCATGAATGATCAACGGAAGGCCGACCTCACGTGCGGCTGTAATATGTGTCCGTAATGATTGTTGTTGAATATCAGCGCTTTCCGCAGTGTAGTGATAGTCCAATCCGGTCTCTCCAATACCTACCATTTTAGGATGTTTGGCAATTGCTATCAATTGATCACAAGTGGCCATTGGCTCGGACGCTACACTCATCGGGTGGGTTCCGGCGGCGTAAAAAATTTCAGGATGTGCTTGTGCAATTGCACGCACGACAGGTTCGTTTTTCAGTTTTGTACAGATAGTAACCATACGGGCCACGCCCGCAGCTTTTGCGCGTTGAACAATTTCCGGAATTTCACCTTCGAAATCCGGGAAATCCAGGTGACAATGGCTGTCTACAATCAAAGGAGTTTTGGTCATTATCGGGGCCTTTACGGGCTAACCCCGTGCAGTTTCATTGATCTTAAGCAACATATCTAGGATGACGCTAGAAGGGTCAAGGCTGACTGCACGCGCATGTGTCGATCTAGCGGTTAATTCTGCCAAAAGATCAGCCCATTTTCTGGCGCATTGCGTATTTGGACCTAGCTTTGACACCATAACGGCTTCTCCGCTTGCGGCTTCTGCGACGGTTTCTGGCTGCATGGCCGCAAAACGCGCAGTGCGGGCCAGCAGTAACTGTATCAGACGCAATGTCAGATCATAAGTTGCTTCATTGCCCTTACCAACACAGGCATTTGCCAATCGCAGTGCAGTCGGGCGATCCATTTGTGGCGATTGGACTGCCAATTGAACCAGTTCTGCATACCGTTTCAGACCATCTTCCGCGATGATGCGTATGGCTTCACCTACTGAACCGTCTGAAAGTTCCGCTAATGCTTTGTGGTTATGTCCTGTTTCAAATCCGGCATTGTCCAACGCACTTGCAAGGTCGGATCCTGACAGTTTTTCACACCTTAATTCGCGACAGCGTGACCGTATGGTCGGCAACAGACCAGCCGGTTGATGGCTGACGATCAAAATAATCGTTTTTTCGGGTGGCTCTTCAAGAATTTTCAGCAAGGCGTTTGACGCGGCATTATTCATTTCGTCGGCTGCATCGATAATGGCAACACGCCAGCCACCGTCAGTAGCGGAAAGATTGAAAAATCCTTTTAATGCACGGGTTTCTTCGACGGTTATATCGCGCTTCAGACGCTTTGCCTTATCATCCCAGGGGCGTCTGCATAAAAATAATCGCGGTTCAGCAAGGGCTGATATACGGCGCATAATCGGGTGATCAGCAGCAATATCAAGTGTCGTGGATATGGGCGCATCAACTTCAAACATACCGCCGTCATTACCGGGCTCTGCCAGTAAGAACCGCGCTATTTTCCAAGCCAAGGTGGCTTTTCCAACGCCGCGAGGTCCAGTGATGAGCCATGCATGATGTAAGCGTTTTGATTGAAATGCGGTTAGAAAATCATTTTGCGCTTTATCTTGGCCAAACAAAAGTGATGTTTCGCGGGGATGCGGTGCCCCTTCAACGCAATCGGATTGCAAGGCGATGTCTTCGCTCATGAAAATGCACGCATATATGCGTCCAGTACCGCGCTTTGTACCGCCTCAACACTTCGAGCGCCATCAATAACACAACAACGATCCGGGTACTGTTTTGCAAGGTCAAGAAAGCCTGCACGTAAACGTTTTTGAAAACCCAAGCCCATGTCTTCGAAGCGGTCTTCGCCGGAATTGCGCGCAAGCCCGCGACCAAGTGCCGTTTCGGGGTCAATATCAATAATAAAGGTCAAATCAGCTTCGCGACCGATCATTGTTTCATGCATTAAATCAACCAAATGACGCAGGTCGGCGCGTGCGACACCCTGATAGACCCGTGTGCTGTCGACATACCGGTCACACACAACGGTTGCACCGCGCAGCAGGGCAGGTTGGATGGTTTTCTCCAGATGATCCCGGCGTGCTGCATTAAACAAAAGGATTTCCGTTTCCGCAGACCACCGGTCCGGATCGCCTTGCACCAGCAGTTTACGAATGGCTTCTGCACCTTCAGAGCCACCGGGTTCGCGGGTCCAGATGCACGACATACCCTGTGCCTGCAAGGTTGATACCAAAGCCTTGGCTTGGGTGGATTTTCCCGATCCGTCAATGCCTTCAAAGGTGATGAACATGGGATTACCGATCAACAGCTTCGTTCAAAAGTTCATCTTTGATCTTATCCGCAGATTTCAGCATACGTTCTAATATTCCGCCTTTTGCAACTCTGGTTTTTGCATAAAGCGGATATTCGATTTCTGCCATATCGTTCGCCTTTATAATGAGTGTCGCTACTTCTGCATCTTTGGCAATCGGGGCTTCAATCGGGCCATTGTACTTTATTGACAGGGTGTAATCGTTAAGCGCATCATATGGTAAAAGCGCATCGATATCAGTCGGTGAATAGAGATCAACCGTTTTTTGTGCCCCCAACCAGACTTTAGCTGTGCCAATCACTTCATCCTTTTGATAAAGTGGTTTTTTCAGAAAATTGCGAATAGCCCAGTTGGCGACACGTGCGCCTTCAGTTGCACGATCACTTGAACTTTGCATACCCGAAATCATGAATGTCACGCGCCTGTCGCCTTGTACGGCAGAGCCAACCAAACCATATCCTGCTTCTTGCGTATGTCCAGTTTTCAAACCATCTGCACCGATGCCCTGTTTCAAAAGAGGGTTTCGATTATCTTGGGAAATATCGGCCCATGTAAAAGAGGCCTGGCTGAAAAATGCATAATGTTCAGGGAATTCCGATTGTATGTGTGTCGCCAATAACACCAGATCTTTTGCGCTCATCCGTTGATGAGGATCAGGCCAACCTGTGGAATTTGCAAATGTCGAGTTTTTCAGTCCCATTTTTTGTGCACGGATCGTCATTTTGCGGGCGAACTCGGCCTCTGAACCTTCCAGTCCTTCAGCTACAACAATGCAGGCATCATTTCCGGATTGAACAATTATCCCTTGAATTAGGTTTTTGACGGTGACGCGCTCACCTTCGCGTAAAAACATCTTGGAACCACCCATAAGATGTGCCTTTTGGGATACGGAAAACTCGGTATCCAATGTTACACGACCAACTTCAATCGCTTCGAACAGCATATTCAATGTCATCAGTTTTGACATAGAGGCAGGTGGTATTGGGCGCTCGGCATCCTTTTCGAACAAAACCGTACCACTGCTTGCGTCAATAACATATGCGGACTGGGCGATTGTCTCGAAAGCCCAACCGGAACCTGTTGTGACCAAAAAAGCTATGGCGCATAAAACGGCTCTTGCAGCAGTCATTTTGACCTCTTAATTTTTTGTTAAATAGGCGTCAGAAAAGCCCATTTTCTTAATTTCCGTCATATAGGAACTACGCTCACCTTTGGTTTGTGCAGGACCGGCCAATACGCGCCAGAATGTTTTCCCCTTGGCTGTGGATTTTGCAACCTTTCCTGGGATTTTACGTGTTTCAAGTGATTTAAGCGTATTATTTGCATTGGCTTCGACACTAAAGAAACCCAGTTGAATAAAGGGTTGGCTTAAACCGGATGCCGGTGTGGTGGCAGGTGTTGCTTTTGGTTTTGCGACAGGGGCAGGAGCCGTTGCAACTGTTGCGGTTGCTACAGGCGTGGCAGTCACTTTAGGTGCAGTGCTCTTTTTCTTTACAGGACGAAGCAAAGGCTTGGCCTCAGTTTTAGTAGCTTTTTTATTTGCCGCTATATCAACTGTCTTGGTTGTATCTGCTTTGGCTTTTGTCTCAGCCTCGGCCACAGATTTAAGCACAGAGCTTTCGATTTCCTCTGTAGGCGTTGGTTCCAACACTTCGGTTGTAACCGTTTCTGTTTCCTTAGGTGATCCGCCGCCATCATCAACAGTGACGGTCTCACGGCGTAGAACGGTGACGTTTAAAGTTGTTGGTGCGCCGGCCAAAACACCCAATGCACCGGCTGCATCCGAGGATAGTTGCAATTTCGGGCCGGGATTGTCGCGTTCGCGTTTAAACAATGCACCAATGACAAATTTTCCATTTGTTTCATTTCGTATTATTACGCGTTCCGGCTGTTTGTTATCCGGGTGTGCAACCCAAACACCTCCCAAGGATGGCCTGCCGTCCCAAAGCGCTTTTTCTGTAACTTGAAAAATTTCAGGCGATTCAACATCACGCTCAACAAGTTTTATAGACCCGTTGTCGGTTGGTTGTTCCGGTGTAGCCTGTTTTTTACTAAACAGACCGCCACCCTGGCCATTGCCTTTGAATAGGCTTGGCGAAGTACCTTCTTCGCAGGCTGTGATTGATAAAGTTATAACTGCCACCAGTCCGGTTTTTAACAGTCTTTTTGATAATATTGACTTGCCCATGCCCATAGCTCCTGTGTCCGCTTTTTATTTTATAGTGCTAATAGCTCTATCCTGCGGTTTTTGCTTATGGGTACACTAAACAAGTCCCTGCCTTTTTGGAAGCATATAGTTTTCACCTTATTTTCATTTAGGGGGTATTTTGCTTGGATTTGGGTTTGATATTTGGTTCAAGCCGAATTAATCAAACGTCGGTTAAATGCATCAATGTTTAGCCGTCAATACGGAGAGGTGACAGAGTGGTCGAATGTGACGGTCTCGAAAACCGTTGAGGCAGTAGCCTCCCAGGGTTCGAATCCCTGTCTCTCCGCCATTTTCAAGATAAACTGTGTTCGCATGGTCCACGTGCAAACAAACCGAAAGCAAATTGTTTTCATCTTTTTGTGTTTGAGTGGTGATTTGATTGGTTTTGGGGTTGATGTTTCCGTCGACCAGAATTAGTCAGGCACTTGTTAAAAGCTTCGATCTTTTATCTTTGACGCGGAGAGGTGGCAGAGTGGTCGAATGCGGCGGTCTTGAAAACCGTTGAGGTGAGAGCCTCCCAGGGTTCGAATCCCTGTCTCTCCGCCATATTACCAAAATCGTTTTGCCGTTTTGGTCTGCTCAACAATATCTACCGTACTTCATCTTGGCAGGATTAACACAGCTTTCAAGCCGCCCAGTTTATCGCTATCCGCCAATTTCAATTTGCCACCATGACTGCGCGCAACATCCGTGGCAATCGCAAGCCCTAAACCCGAGCCGCTTCCATCGTTTTGGTTGCGCGCTACATCAAGGCGTGAAAATGGTTCCAATGCCGCTTCTCTTTTGTCTTTGGGGATACCCGGCCCGTCGTCTTCGACAATAAACGCTACACGTTTGTTGCGGATGTCCACAGTCAGACAGGCGTTTTTCCCATAACGTATCGCGTTACCAATCAGATTATCTACTGCACGCTGTAAGGCCTGCTTGCGGCATTTTAATGTTGCCCCGGCAATATTTTCACCACTGAAAATTAGATTAATGTCATGTCCTGCCCTTTTGAAATTATGCACAATTTTCATGGCGAATGATTGAATGGGTACTGTTTCAGTAGTCTCCTCCGAGTCGCCCCTGGCAAACTCCAGAAACTCGCTCAACATTGCCTCCATCTCATCCACATCACGTTTAAGGTGTTCTACCTCTTCAGATGGCTCAATAAGGCCCAGAGACAGCTTCATGCGGGTAAGGGGTGTGCGCAGATCATGACTGACACCGGAAAGCATCATGGTGCGTTGTTCTATCTGGCGAATGATACGTGCGCGCATGGCTAAGAACGAATGACCGGCGCTGCGTACTTCACGCGCACCTCTTGGGCTGAACGGTATGGACCAACCGCGTCCAAAAGCTTCTGCGGCTTCAGATAAACGCCTGATCGGTTTGATCTGATTGTTAAGAAACAGAATTGAGATGCCGGTAAAAATAAGTGCCGTTAGTATCATCGCGACAAGCAATTGGTGTGGATTTTTTGCAGACGTGCGTGTGCGTGAAAATGAAAACTTAACCGGCCCTTTATTAGTCTTGACCACCAGATGTATAAAATAAGAATTCTGTTGAATACTAATATGTAACAGGTTGTTAACTTTAGATCTTAAAGTTTTATTTACATAATAATCGGTAAGGCCAAGCCACATCCAATGGTTGTTCTTTAGTGATTGATCTGTTGCATATCCGACGAACATGTTAAGCGCATCTGCGGCTATACGCATGCGTGTCAATGCACTTGCTCTATCCGGTGCATCTTGTGCAAGGGACGCAACATAGTTGATTTCCAAAGCGACATTACCGGACATTTGTGTCGACACATCCCGAAACAACCGTTCTGCGAAATATGAGGCAACCACCACCTGTATAACCACAACAGGCACTGCTAAAATCAGCATCGCACGACCAAACAGGCTGCGCGGCAATAAAGATTTTATCCATGCCCGTATCATATCAACAGGGTTAATCGGATGTGTCCGGTGGTGCAAGGAAAAGTGATTGCGATAAAAAAAGACACTGAACTGTAAAATCCCTATAGACGCCCGAAAATCGCTTTGCTATACGCGGCTTCGCAACATATGATGCACAGGTATTCCGACGTAGCTCAGCGGTAGAGCAGTTGACTGTTAATCAATTGGTCGTAGGTTCGATCCCTACCGTCGGAGCCAATTTTCCCAGTAAATTTCCAGAAATTTGGTAATATATCTTTAACTGCCTTGCCTCTGCCTGATTTCCAACATATTGCCGATAACATGAAAATTATTACAAAGACCGCCGAATTAGCCGCATTTTGCACTGAATGTATAAAACATGATTACGTTACTGTTGACACAGAGTTTTTACGTGAACGCACATATTATTCAAAACTATGCCTTATCCAGATGGCTTATCCGGGGCAAGGTGCCGAAAACGCGGTATTGATTGACCCGTTATCAAATGAATTGTCGCTGGATCCATTATACGCACTTTATCAGGATGAAACTGTTGTCAAAGTTTTCCATGCAGCACGTCAGGATTTGGAAATATTTTTTGTCGACAAAGGTGTAATCCCAAGCCCGCTTTTCGATACACAAGTGGCGGCAATGGTCTGTGGCTATGGAGAGCAGGTGGGTTATGAAACTCTGGTGCGTAAAATAGCCAATGAACCTCTGGATAAATCTTCGCGTTTTACAGACTGGAGCACGCGGCCGCTTTCAGATCGCCAAAAAACTTACGCTCTGGGTGATGTTACGCATTTAAGGTCTATTTATGAACATCTGAAACACAGTCTTGAAAAATCCAACCGTGAAGTCTGGGTGCAAGAAGAGTTGGCGATACTGACCAGCCCTGATACATATATTGTAGAGCCAGAAGATGCGTGGAAACGGGTTAAAACCCGCAATGGATCAGGTAAAATGCTGGCCTATGTGCGTGAATT
>Ga0209344_10002666_pt1 | contig 19335 bp, 21 predicted proteins | sample Cruoilmetagenom6_FD_187293 | JGI IMG/M metagenome (GOLD analysis project Ga0209344, IMG submission 187293) | Oil polluted marine microbial communities from Coal Oil Point, Santa Barbara, California, USA - Santa Barbara Oil Seep Sample 6 (SPAdes)... | ecosystem: Environmental > Aquatic > Marine... | reverse complement strand
GCAAACATTAAATTACTGTCGCCGAAGTCTCTACCCCATAAAAAATCAATATTGGCAGTTTCACGGTCGCCTTCAGATGATTGACCGTAATAGGTTTTTATATTGGTACCAACATAATCAGAGTGGGTATAAATATTGACCACACCAGCGATCGCATCAGCGCCATAAATGGCCGTAGCGCCATCTTGTAAAACTTCAACACGATTAACAATCGCTTGAGGAATAGTATTCATGTCAACAAAATCACGGAAACCACGTGTACCGGCACCATTGACCCAGCGATGACCGTTAACCAATACCAAGGACCTATTTGCCCCTAAGTTTCGCAAATTAAGGCTACTCGCGCCATGACTGGTACCCGATGAACCATTGCCATTAAGACTAGAGCCGACAGACGGCAACTCTTGCAACACTTCACCCAGTGACATTGCACCAGTTTGGTTAAGGGCTTCAAAATCTAGATCTTGTACTGGGCTAGGTGTTTCACTTTGACGCTTAATCCTAGAGCCTGTGATTGAAATAACTTCAACCGCTTTTTTTATGCCATCACTTTCTTGGGCAATAACCATCGGACTAAGACCTAAGGTACTTGCGCTAACGATGGCTATGGTAATGGCTGACTTGCGAAACAATTGTTTATTCATTTAATTATTCTCCAGACTCTTCTTGTTAATTTAGTCGATTCATTCTATGTTTTTTTACACTTTACAATCATCGCAATATTATGCAATATTATTGAAATATCACATTACTACATAACAAATTGTTATAGGGTTTGATTAAGTGACAGCTCCTACCAGTAACATCAATATTAAAAGCTTAGAAGCATTTAGGGCCATTATCCAAGCAGGCTCTGCCACCGCAGCGGGTAAACAATTAGGGTTAACGCAACCCGGCATTAGTCGTTTATTAGCATTACTGGAAGAACATGTTGGCTTTCAGTTGTTTTATCGAGAGAAAGGCCGCTTGATCCCTAGTGATGAAGCATTAGCACTAATAAAGGAAGTTGAACTAACTTTAACCAGTGTCGAAAGAATATCGCTATTGGCAAAAAACATTGCTCAATCTAACCTTGGTTTATTAAAAATAGTGGCGCCGAACAGTTTTATTGCTGGACCACTAGCCAATGTAGTCGCGAGCTTTTTGCAAGAGCATCCGCAAGTCAATGTCAGCTTAGATACCCACAGCCCTGAACGAGCGAGAGAAATTGTTGCCCGTCGCTCCGCCAATTGTGGCTTCATTCAACTGCCGGAAAATCATCCAGGTCTGATTTGTGAAAGTCTTATTACCAGTGGCACGGTTTGTGCCGTTTCACAAGACCACAGGTTGGCGAGACAACATAAAATTCAGCCTAAAGATCTTCACAATGAAGATTTAATCCTTCTAGGTAAAGGCCGGTATTCGCGCTTACAGATAGAAGATATATTTCGACAAAAAAATATAGCCATGCAGGTAAAAGTAGAAACACATACCGTGGCGATTGCTTGCACTTTTGCCAAGATGAATGTCGGTATTGCTATTGTTAATGAATTACTCGCCAAGCAATATGAAGCAGAGGGCCTCGTCTTGGTGCCATTTAGCCCAGCAATTAAACATGAATATGGCTTTATTACTTCTGCTCACGCCCCGATGAACAGGCTAACTCAGTCATTTTATCAACATTGTAAGAACTACTTTCATCAAGGTAGTATTGACCATTATGATGATCCAAAATAACTAAAATAATGAGCTAAACCAAGAGTGAAAGCATTTATTAATGTTTTTTCTTAAACCATTAATTTTCGCTCAGAGGGATAAAAGTTATTTAATTTGATATATTATCCACTGATTACTAAGGCTAGGCCTAATAAATGCTGAGATTAATAATTAGCCAGAGATATGTCTAGGTTATTCTTGTACAGCCAACGCTATAATGAACAGCTAGATTAAGGGAATTTCTTGATTTCAAAATTACCCCGCTGGGTAGAATATGGTGCATTTATTCTTGCCCTGGTTGCCGGAATTGTTAACTCTATTGGTTTGTTGGGCTTTAAGCACCAATCTATCTCGCATTTATCGGGTACTGCTACCTTGCTTGGCACTGGTTTGGTCAATGCTACATTTTCTGATGTCTTACATTTGTCGATAATAATTTTTAGTTTTTTAGTTGGTGCGGCTATCTCGGGTTACTTTTTACGCAGTGGTGCATTAAAATTAGGCCGTAATTACGGAGGTCTGCTTTATTTAGAGGTGGTTTTTCTTATCGGCGCAACTTATTTTCTAACACAAGGTTCATCATACGGAATTTATTTGGCATCAGTCGCTTGTGGTCTGCAGAATGCTTTAGCTAGTACTTATAGCGGTGCCATTATTCGAACCACCCATTTAACCGGTATATTTACTGATTTGGGTATAATGTTAGGGGCAAAATTCAGTGGTAAGCCATTTGACCAAAGAAAGGCATTACTGTTGCTATTAATTGTTACCGGCTTTATTGCTGGTGGTACCTTAGGTGCTTACCTTTATGCTCTGTTTAACTTTCAAGCTTTACTGATCCCCGCAGGCATATGTTTGTTATTAGCGCTATCTTATTCAATTTATAGTAGTAAGGTTGGCGGTTAAAAAGCGGTTTTTATACTGTAAAGTATATGCCTTTAAATATCTCCTCGGTTATTTGTTTGTCTTAAGCTATGTTAGCTAAAGCAAGTTAGCCAGATATTCTAATAGTCCAATTGGCCGGTGTAATAAGCTTGTTATTACCCATGAACCTCAAGAGATTTTTCAATGGAAAGTACATCAATAATGATTTGGAGCGTGTTGTTTGGCGGTATAGGCTTAGGTTATTTCATCTACGGAAGAAAACAACGGGCTATTGTGCCGTTATGCACAGGTCTAGCGCTTTTTTTATTACCTTATTTTATTTCAAGCGTAACTGTGTTGCTTATTGTTGGCGTCATTTTAGTCGCGATACCCTATTTTATAAAAATGTAATGGGTTGCTGTTAAAAAATAACGGGCCTGTGCTTGGGCTAGTTTATAATGATAACCTTCAGAAAATAATTATATCGCTGCAACAGGTTTACATTTTTACACTATTTCACGCTATCAAAAGCGTTTATAATATCGACTCTCAGCTTAAGTAGTTAGCTATAACAACTACTTACCAATCGCTGCTCTCTACGAGTTTTTATGTTCTAGTCAATTTAAACTTTTGCTAGAATGACGCCTTAAAATTTTGCTAAGGAATTGAATTTTGTTTGTTGGTCGCTTTAAAGATATAAGTTTTAAAGGTGATATCTTTGGGGGTGTCACAACAGCCGTTATTTCTTTACCTCTGGCGCTCGCTTTTGGCGTTGCTTCGGGGGCGGGTGCTGAAGCGGGGCTTTGGGGGGCCATTTTGGTTGGCTTTTTCGCGGCCTTATTTGGTGGTTCAACATCACTGATTTCAGAGCCTACCGGACCCATGACAGTGATCATGACCGCCATTTTAACTAGCATGATGGCGAAATATCCAGAATCAGGCATGGCAATGGCATTTACCGTTGTTATGATGGCTGGAGCGTTTCAAATATTAATTGGCACACTTAAACTTGGCAAATACGTCACGCTAATGCCTTATAGTGTCATTTCTGGCTTTATGTCGGGTATTGGCGTTATCTTAATTATATTGCAGCTTTCGCCGTTGTTAGGGCAGGCGGCACCGCCAGGCGGTGTGTTAGGTACGCTTACAGCATTACCTAACACCATACTAAATGTACATTTTAGTGAGCTTCTGCTTGGCATACTAACCTTAGCGGTTTTATTCTATTTTCCAAAACACTATCGAAAATATGTCCCCGCACAATTGGTTGCTTTAGTTGCTGTTACGTTAATCTCAGTATTGCTATTTGACACCGACAGCATTCGACGCATTGGAGAAATTCCTGCAGGCTTACCTTCATTAGTCATACCTCATTTTACCTCTGAAATGTTTATGACCATGGTCGTTGATGCGTTGGTTTTAGGCACTTTAGGTAGTATAGACACCTTATTGACCGCTGTTATTGCTGATTCACTTACCCGCAAAGAACATGACTCAGATAAAGAGCTGCGTGGCCAAGGACTGGCAAATATTATTTCCGGTTTATTTGGTGCTTTACCGGGAGCTGGCGCGACTATGGGTACGGTAACGAATATCCAGGTCGGTGCTCGCTCGCCATTATCTGGCATTATTAGGGCGTTAGTATTGGCGTTAGTGGTATGTATTGCCGCGGGGTTAACTGAGCCTATTCCTATGGCGGTTTTGGCCGGCATTGCCGTTTATGTTGGTTTTAATATTTTGGATTGGAGCTTTATTCAACGGGCACATAAAGTCAGCATTCAAGGTATGTTTATCATGTATGGCGTGATGCTATTGACGGTATTTGTTGATTTGATTATTGCCGTAGGACTTGGGGTATTTATATCTAACATTCTTGTTATAGAACAATTGAGTAGAGCACAGGCTCGACAAGTAAAAGCCATTAGTGATAATGATCAAGATGTGGTGCCACTAACAAAAAGCGAACAAGTATTATTAGATCGCGCCAATGGCAAAGTACTATTTTTCTATTTGTCTGGGCCAATGATTTTTAGCGTTTCAAAAGCGATTGCTCGCCAGCATAGCAGTGTTGGCGATTACCAAGCCATGATCCTAGATTTAACCGATGTGCCTATGTTCGACGTTACCGTTGGCTTAGCTCTTGAAAATGCCATTAAAGATGCACAAGAAGCGCAGTGCCAAGTTTTCTTACTTTGCCCAAATCAGCAAACTCGGCAACAATTAGCCAAATTCAACTCATTGGATATGGTGCCGCCGGAAAACACCTATAAATTCCGCCATGAAGCATTACAAGCCGCGTTAACTTATGTTGAAGATAAAGCAGTAACGTAATTTTTGTTAATGTTAGGGTAAAGCTCTAGGTTTATTTTACTACCCTAAGTGCTATTTAACCCGAATGCCCATCAGTCACTTATTGAAAACACTGCTATACTAAATTGATAAGTGCTAGTGTTTAACTGCAGTTGTGTGATCGCTGAAAGTTACCATTAACGGTGTCTGTGATAATAAACTGTTAAGGTGGTTTTCTATCTAACTCTTTTATAACAATGACTTATGTTTTTCACTAGCAGGTTTGTGCTTTTGCCATAGTGGCTAAAAATTGATGAATTACGAGCAAGCTTTAGTTGAAAAAGGGTTAAGTCATGATCAGACATTATTATATTTCAGATGATATAGACGAGTTAGAAAAAGTCGAACTTGAGCTTGAATCAAAAGGTTTTACTGAACCGCAAATCCATGTATTAAGTGAAAAAGATGCGGATGTGGAAACGCATCATTTACATGAAGTCGAGTCAGTACTAAAGCAAGATGTCGTGCATTCCACGAAAGTGGGTAGTGTGGTGGGTATTATAGTTGCTGCCTTGACTTTATTGCTTGCCTATTTTATGGGCTGGACTGAATCAGCAGCTGGTTGGATGCCATTTATCTTTTTAGCAATAGTCTTGTTAGGTGTTTGTACTTGGGAAGGCGGCTTTATTGGTATACAAAAACCGAATATTAATTTTGAACGTTTTCAAAACGAATTAAAGGCAGGTAAGCATATATTATTTGTTGATGTTGACCCTGAACAAGAAATGGTTATCGACGGGGTGATGAAAAACCATCCACAACTGCAGGGGGCAGGTTTTGGCGAAGCAACCCCACATTGGGTTGTACGTGCCCAAGATAAGTTTAGACACTTTATGAAAGTGATGCCTTAAAACTAATACCATAACCGCTTAAAAAACCAAACTTTATCAACTGTTTAATGTAAGTTGGTAAGCTTTGGTTGTGCTCTATGTAAAGTACATCCTTTTTCACCACTTCTTTTCACTTTCTAATTCCTCTTTTAATATTTATGCCCCAAATGTGGAACCGTAAGCTTTTATGGTCTATGTTTTTACTAATATAGAAAAATAACTTAGTAAATAGTAAGTGGCCAATTAACAATTTGTTTTTACCTAGTTATCTTATATTTTAGGTTATCGCAGCCAAAAAACGAGTGTCTAAACGGCTATTCGCCGCCGTTGTTCAAGTCAGAGGTTACTATTGGCAAAGCAAGTAAATGAGCCATTTTGATCTTGTTCACTGGTAGATAGTCGACAAAGGCAGTGGTTGAGTAAGATATAAAATGTGCTTTGAAAATGTTACTGCTCAATACTTTGATATATTTATTAAAGCTTGCTCTTAATGGCCTAGAAATAGCTTGTTGTTAATGAAAACAAAACAAGTGCTGAGTACTTTTAGCTTAGGTATAACTTGGATAAGTTATGGCAATCGTAATTATAATAGTACTGTTAGTTATTGGTTCGTTAATTTTTCACTTTGTTAGCCCGTGGTGGTTTACTCCCTTGGCATCAAACTGGAGTTCAATTGATGACACCGTCAATATTGCGCTGTGGGTCACGGGAGCTGTCTTTGTTGCGGTCAATTTATTCCTTGCCTTTGTGGTGTTTAAATATCGTTATAATAAGACGCGGCGTGCAGATTACCAGCCAGAAAACTCTAAACTTGAAAGCCTGTTAACCATTATTACCTCAATTGGCGTCGCCGCCATGCTAGCGCCCGGATTATATGTTTGGGGGCAATTTATCGATGCACCAAAAGAAAGTGCGGTGGTGGAAGTGGTCGGGCAACAATGGCATTGGAGTTTCCGCTTACCTGGACCGGATAAAAAACTAGGTAAAACGGCAATAGCGCTGATCAATGAACACAACCCTTTAGGAATAAATCCTGATGATAGTGCCGGACAAGACGATTTACTGATCACCACTAGCGAGCTGCATATTCCTGTCGATATCCCGATCAAAATGGTTCTGCGCTCTAAAGACGTTTTACATAACTTTGCAGTGCCACAATTTCGCGTGAAAATGGATCTGGTGCCGGGTAGTGAGACTTCTTTATGGTTTAAGGCCACCAAAACCGGTCGCTTTGAAATTTTATGTGAAGAGCTTTGTGGCGTCGCGCACTACACCATGCGCAGTCATATTATTGTTGATAGTCAAGCGGATTATCAACACTGGTTAGCACAACAACGTAGCTTTGCACAAAGCTTGGCTAAGCCACTTGGTGATATTGAAAAAGGACGTCGGTTATATGCTGCGTGTACCGCCTGCCATGGTGAGCAAGGACAGGGTAATGAAACGATGAATGCACCAGCCATTGCGGGCTTAAGTGCCTGGTATTTAACTCGGCAGCTCACATATTTTCAAGCAAAAGTCAGAGGTAGCAACCTAAACGACGCGCCTGGTCAGCAAATGCAAGCAATGGCAGGTACTTTGCCGGATCAAGAGGCAATCACAAATGTTATCAGTTACTTAACCTCTTTATCCGTTCCAGCTATAGAAAAGCAGCATAGCAAAACGGCTGATCTAGCCAAAGGTAAGCAACTATATCGCACCTGTGCCTACTGTCATGGTAGTGAAGGGCAAGGCAATTATGCGATGAATGCGCCTAAAATATCGGGGCAATATCCTTGGTATATCAAGCGACAAATTAGCGCTTATCAACAGGGTTTTAGAGGTAAACATCAACAAGATCTATACGGTAATCAAATGCGCTTGATGTCGTCGCTGTTGCATGATGAGCAAGCGATTGATGATGTGAGTGCTTATATCAGCACACTTTCATCTATCAGCACACTTTCATCAAAAAAATAACGACTTAAGCGGACATGAATTGGAGGGACGAATTATATGACACATATCGCCATTGCCGATCAAGTTGATGAATCAGCGCATCCAAAAACATTTATGGCTAAATATATTTGGAGTCAAGATCATAAGGTGATTGCCATTCAGTATGCCATTACGGCGATTGGCGTGGGTTTAGTTGCCTTAGTCTTGTCCGGCATGATGCGTCTACAGCTTGGTTTTCCCGATCAATTTTCATTTATTGACCCCAGTGCCTACCTACAGTTTGTCACTATGCATGGCATGATCATGGTGATTTATTTATTAACGGCATTATTACTCGGTGGTTTTGGTAATTACCTGATACCACTGATGATCGGTACACGCGATATGGTGTTTCCTTATCTTAATATGCTCAGTTATTGGACATATTTATTGGCGGTGATTATTTTACTCGCCAGTTTTTTTGTAAGCGGTGGAGCAACGGGAGCAGGTTGGACGCTATACCCACCACAAGCCATTTCTGCCGGTACTCCCGGTGCAGATGCCGGCATTATTTTTATGTTGGTATCCTTAGCGGTTTTTATTGTTGCGTTTACCATGGGGGGCTTAAATTACGTTTCCACTATTTTGCAAGCCCGAGCTAAGGGCATGACCTTAATGCGTATGCCATTAACTATTTGGGGTATTTTTGTTGCCACAATTTTAGGTCTATTAGCCTTTCCGGCCCTTTTAGTCAGCGCCATTATGATGATGTTCGATAAGTTATTAGCCACGAGCTTTTTTATGCCGGCGATTTTATCCTTAGGCGAAAATCTTGAGCATACTGGCGGAAGCCCGATTTTATTCCAGCATTTGTTTTGGTTTTTTGGCCACCCGGAAGTTTATATTGTTGCTTTACCGGCTTTTGGCATGGTGTCAGATGTTATTGCCACACATGCGCGAAAAAACATCTTTGGTTATCGCATGATGGTGTGGGCGATTGTGGCGATTGGCGCGTTAAGTTTTGTCGTTTGGGCTCACCATATGTATGTCAGCGGTATGAACCCTTATTTTGGTTTTTTCTTTGCCACTACTACCCTGATTATCGCCGTGCCGACCGCCATTAAAGTCTATAATTGGATCTTAACCTTATGGCGCGGCAATATCCATTTAACCGTGCCCATGTTGTTTTCCATTGGTTTTATTTTTACCTTTACACATGGTGGTTTAACGGGGTTAATGTTAGGTAATGTAGTGATCGACTTACCCTTGTCAGATACTTATTTTGTTGTCGCCCATTTTCATATGGTGATGGGTGTTTCACCTGTGATGGTGCTGTTCGCCGCTATTTATCATTGGTTTCCCAAAATTAGCGGTCGATTTTTAAATAATACTTTAGGTAAAATACATTTCTGGGGCACGTTTTTAGGCACCTATGCTATTTACTTACCCATGCATTACTTAGGTTTTCTGGGCGTACCGAGACGATATTACGCTATGGGTAGCAGTGATTTTATTCCTGAGTCCGCACAAACATTAAATGCCAGTATCACGGTTTCAGCACTTATTGTCGGTGTTATCCAGCTTATTTTTATTTTCAATGTTATTTACAGTCTCTTTAAAGGTAAACGTGCCGGAAGCAACCCTTGGCAAGCCACGACGTTAGAATGGCAAACACCACAAACACCGCCAGCCCATGGTAATTGGGGAGCACAGTTACCTGTGGTTTATCGTTGGGCCTATGATTACAGTGTACCAAATGTAAAAGATGATTATATTCCGCAAAACGTCGCCCCCGATCAGGTGATTAAGCGCAATAATGAGAATGAGCAAAAAACGGCTACGGATGGGCATAGCTGATGAGTATATTCGATAAACTGCTTGAAAAACCTTGGCTTAGTAATGACGTTATCGCCACGGAGCCGAATACTGAGACACCGGCAAAAACTGCAATGCTGTTCTTTTTAGCAGTTGTCACTGTGATATTTTTTCTTTTTACTATTACTTTTCTGGCGCGTTCGCAGTCTGCCGATTTTCAAGCGCTATCAGGTGAGCCTTGGTTGCCTCTTAATCAAAGTGGCCCGCTATGGTTCAATAGCGGATTGTTGCTGCTAGCCAGCATCAGCTTGCACATGGCGTATACATTTTCGCTAAAAAAACAACTAAACCGCTTAGTTTTTGCCCTTGCAATAGCTGTTATTTTCAGCAGCGCTTTTATTATTGCTCAACTCTATGTTTGGCAACATTTAGCGAATGCCGGTTATTTTATTGCTGATAACCCCGCCAACAGCTTTTTCTATTTACTTACCGCTATGCATGGCGTGCATTTATTAGGAGGGATCTTGGCATTATTATCAGTGATCTGGCATTTTTACCAGAATATTGAGCTCAGTGTTCTGCACGCAAGACTAAAATTATGTGCTGTATATTGGCATTACCTTTTGCTGTTATGGCTATTTTTGTTTGCCTTGTTAACCAGCAGTGCCAGTACTTACCGTGCCATCGCCGTATTTTGCGGATTTTAGGAGCCCTAGATGAACAGCGACAACGAACATGTAAGTGAAATGGCTAAAACTCATCCTGATGCAGCGCAAGAGCAAGGGCGTTGGCAAGGTGCGGTAACAGACTGGTCAGCTGATAAGCAAGTGTTTGATATGTCTTGGGGTAAGCTGATGATGTGGGTTTTTTTGCTCAGCGATACCTTTATTTTTAGTATTTTCTTGACCGGTTATATGAACGCAAGAATGTCGACCACAGAGCCTTGGCCATTTGCCAGTGAAGTGTTTGCCTTGACCATAGCAGGTCATCATATTCCGTTGATCCTTATTGCTATCATGACGTTTATCTTAATTACCAGCAGTGGCACTATGGCCATGGCGGTCACTTATGCCTATCGCGGCAACCGTAAAGTCGCGGTTTATTTAATGTTAGCAACGGCGGTGTTAGGGGCATCTTTTGTTGGTATGCAAGCCTTTGAGTGGAGCAAGTTAATTATTGAGGAAGGGGTGCGTCCGTGGGGCAATCCCTTCGGCGCTGCGCAATTTGGCGCGTCATTTTTTATGATCACTGGTTTTCATGGCTTACACGTTAGTGCTGGGGTGATTTTATTATTGGTGATAGCAAAACGTGTCCATCAAGGAGTTTATCAAAAAAAAGGCTTACAAATTGTAGAAATTACCGGCTTGTACTGGCATTTCGTTGATTTAGTCTGGGTATTTATTTTTGCATTTTTCTATCTTTGGTGAGGGTAAATTATGAGTCAGGTGCTTGGTCAACAACATCCCATTAGTTTATATCTTAAGGTTTGGCTATTACTGTTTGTCTTAAGTAGTTTTTCTTACATGGTTGACTATTTTCAACTGCAGGGCAACTTGAGATGGTTATTAATTCTGCTGTTTATGTTTATCAAAGCAGGCTTGATCTTAGTGGTATTTATGCACGTTGCGTGGGAGCGAACAGCGCTTAAACTGCTACTTTTTGTGCCACCAATCGCGATTGTCATCCTTATTGCATTAATGGGCGTAGAGGCAAATTATGTTTTTCTAGGTCGTATGATGGCACTGTTTATTCCTTAGTTCGCGCTAATCGCTACAAGGGCTTTTACCTAACATTATTTGTTAATTAAATGGGGGGAGAAGATTTGCAACAACCGACAAAAGCTTACGCTAAAAACAGGGCACATTGGCGAGATTACCTACGTTTATGTAAACCTAAAGTGGTCTTGCTACTGCTCATTACTGCCTTAGTAGGCATGTTATTGACCAGTCCAGGGATTAATGATGTTGCTTTGATGGCAATTGCGATTATCGGCATAGGCTTAGTTGCAAGTGCTGCCGCGGTAGTTAACCATTTAGTTGATGTAAACATTGATAGTAAAATGACGAGAACCCGCTCTCGACCTTTGGTGTCTGGACGTTTAAGCTCGGTTCAGGCGATAACATTTTCGTTTCTAATGGCAATATCTGGCTTGTGGTTATTAACCATTTACGTGAACCCACTTACTGCAATACTGACTCTGGCAGGGTTATTCGGTTACGCCTTTGTTTACACTATTTACCTTAAACATAAAACGCCGCAAAACATTGTTTGGGGTGGTTTAGCCGGGGCATTGCCGCCGTTACTTGGCTGGACAAGTATGACCAACAGCATCGCGAGTGAAGGAGTATTACTGATGCTGATCATATTTGTTTGGACGCCTGCACATTTTTGGCCATTAGCCATAGACAGAATTGAAGATTATAAAAAAGCTAAGGTGCCAATGTTGCCGGTGACTCATGGCATAGAATACACAAAAAATTCCATTATTGTTTACACACTACTATTAAACCTTGTCAGCTGGTTACCTTATCTATCGGGTATGAATGGTGTCAGTTATTTAGTGGCGGCAATAGTGCTAGGTGGCTGGTTTTTATACTACGCTCTGTTGTTAAAATTTAGACCACAAAAAAAGACCGCTATCACCACGTTTTATGTCTCTATCATTTATCTCTTTCTGCTGTTTATCGCGTTAGTGGTAGATCACAGTTTGCTGCAATTTTAAACAAAAGCTTGCCAATGTCTGATATATCTATAACTACAAGTGGCGACGCCAAAGCAGACGCTGCTGATTTTTTAACTAAGCAATTAGCAATACGGGGCAAAATACGCATCGCGTTAAGCATTTGTGTACTTTTTGCCTTACCCTGGTTCATCTTGCTCGATTTTAGTGCGAACCCCGTTCCTGATATTCAAGGTGTGGTGTTAAGCCAAGCTAGCGACATTGCACCATTTAGCTTACAAAGTCATGAAAATAAAGTATTTAGCGAAGTAGACTTAATCGGTAAATGGCATTTCATCGCGTATGGTTACAGTCAATGTCCTGATATTTGTCCTACCACCTTAATGAGCTTGAACGCTCTAGCGCACGCCATTAAAGAGACACCATCATTAGAGGAAAAGATTAAAGCCAGCCAATTTATCTTTTACACTGTCGATCCTACCCGTGACACCTTAGCGGTGTTAGCAAGTTATATTCAATACTTTAATCCCGACTTTATTGCCCTGAGAAGTCATCATGGCGATGCTAAACAAGGTCAGGGCAAGGCCATCGAAGCTTTGGCCTTTGAAAAAAGTGTCGGGATAAAAGCAATCGTAAATCCAGCCAACGAGGAGCGTAACTCATATCGTGTTAGTCATAGTGTTTCAATATTATTGACTAACCCAGAAGGAAAATTACAAGCGGTGTTTTTTGCTGATAAAAACCAAACAGCGCCAACACATTTTGATAGTGAAAATCTTTATCGGGATTTTCTAACGGTGATTGATTATTACCAGACTAAAAAGCCATAATCTTACATGATATTTTTGTCGACTTTATGGGGGATAAAACAACGGACCATCGTTTGCAGCCTTTTGGTAAAAATCCCCTTATACTTTTGGCCATAAGTTAGGCGAAAAAAAGCAACAAAGTAGTTAGTTAACGTCCATTTATATTACTGAATAGTCGACAGTTTCTGTGTGTTTTTTAAGCGTAATGGTTACTTCCTAGCTGACATTGAGAATAGTTACAAAAATAAAGCCGATAATAGCGCTTAATAGTAGCATTGTGCCTCACTTTAGATTAAGTTTGCGGCTTTATTTTACTACAGTTAACCAGAGCGCCTTATGATAGAAAATACTCTCCCTCAACTCGAACAACTGATTGAACAAATCATTGCAAAGAATAACCAGCTAAAAAGCCAAATAGCAGAACTAGAGCAGCAAAAGTCAGTACTTGCCGAAGAAAATGAAATGTTGCAGCTTGAAGTTCTAGAAGGTGAAGAAAAGCAAATACAAACCAGCAAGGTTTTATCGAACCTGTTAGATAAATTACAAAGTGTAGAAGAGCTTAGTTAATGTTGGTGGAAGACACTAAAGGGCTCAGCATTGAAATTATGGGCAAGCAACACCAGTTTTCTTGCTCAGCTGAACAAGCAGAGGATTTAAAGCAAGCAGCGAGCTACCTCGCAGTTATGTGTGAAGACATTAAGCAACAAAAGGGTACAGCGAGTAGCGAGCGTGCTTTACTAGTTGCGGCAATTAATTTAAGTTATTCACTGCTCATGGCAAATAATAAAGTTAAACGCTATCACCATGGGCAAGATGCTTTGATCTCGAAATTAAAAAGCGCCTTATAATATTTTTACTTTTTTTATCGGTGATATCTGTTCGATAAAATATCGCCAATACTAGCGACTTAATGTCAAATAGCATGATGCTTAGTTGCATTGGTAAGGTAGATTGCAGCTAGAGACATTGAGTAGTTTTATTGAGGAATACCTTTATTATGGCTGATGCCAGCATAGAATTTAAAGGGTCAAGCTTTACCCTATCTATTTTACATTTAAAAACGTCAAAATTAGCTGATATTCGTGTAGATTTAATAAAAAAAATCGCTCAAGCCCCTGATTTTTTTTATCTAGTTCCGGTTGTAGTCAGTATTGAACAACTAGAGGATTGTCTTGATTACCAAGCGGTAAAAACATTAATTGAAGAATTCAATTTGACCTTTGTCGGTTTCACCGGCACTGTCGAGAAAGAGCAACGTCAGCTGATTCGCGAACTGGGTTTTTCTTTTGTTAACACCGCAAAAGCGCATAGCTCTGAAACATCAGCGATGACACAAGCAAACTCGGCAACAGAATCAATTGCAGCGCCGTCGCAAAGTCAATTATATACCGACAAAGTTCACCGAGGTCAAATTCGCTCAGGCCAGCAAATTTACGCGAAAGATCAGAACCTAGTGGTTATTGGTTCAGTTTCAGCAGGCGCTGAAGTGATCGCCGACGGCAATATTCATGTCTATGGCTCATTGCGAGGCCGAGCAATTGCCGGCGCAAAAGGTCATCACAAGGCACAAATATATTGTCAAAATCTTGAAGCTGAATTGGTCTCTATTAATGGTCACTATTGGCTCAGTGAGTCAATGGAAGAACATTGGGGGTCAGCAGCATTTATCCACTTGACTAACAGTGAGTTAACTTCATCAAAACTTACTTAAATTAACCTTGGGTTAATACGTTTTATAATTTAATAAAATCAATGCATTGACTCCCGTTTTTAGACGGGTTAGCTTTACGTTAATTTGCGCTAAAGCAATCGGCTTTAGCCGAAAATACTGGACTTAGCGTCCGCTTTTTTTTAGCCATCGTTGCTAGACGATGGATATTTAGTTTTAACTTATCTTATAAAGGATATACGGTCTATGGCACGAATAATAGTAGTTACATCAGGCAAGGGGGGGGTTGGTAAAACGACATCAAGTGCTGCCATCGGTCTTGGCTTAGCGTTAAAAGGTCTTAAAGTTGTGTTAATCGATTTTGATATCGGTTTGCGCAACCTTGACTTAATTATGGGCTGCGAGCGTCGGGTGGTTTACGACTTCGTCAATGTCATTAACGGAGAAGCAACCTTAAACCAGGCACTTATTAAGGATAAGCGCGTTAGCAGTTTATCGATATTACCGGCCTCACAAACGCGTGATAAAGACGCACTAACTAAAGAGAGCGTCGGCAAGGTTTTAGAAGAGCTTAGCAAAACTTATGACTATATTATTTGTGATTCACCGGCCGGCATTGAAGCGGGCGCCATGATGGCACTTTATTTTGCTGATGAGGCAATAGTGACCACCAATCCTGAAGTGTCATCGGTACGCGACTCTGATCGCATTTTAGGTATGTTAGCGAGTCGTTCCCGCCGAGCGGAACAAGGTTTAGAGCCGATAAAAGAACACCTGTTATTGACCCGTTATTCGCCTAAGCGTGTAGCAGAAGGTGAAATGCTCAGTGTGGAAGATGTTGAAGATATTCTGTCAATACCGCTGTTAGGGGTTATTCCCGAGTCACAAGCCGTACTTAAAGCGTCGAATGCTGGCGAGCCGGTAATTTTAGATACCGAAAGTGATGCAGGTAAAGCGTATCAAGACGTTATTGATCGTTTGTTAGGTGAAACCGTTGATTTTAGGTTTTTAGTTGCCGAGAAAAAAGGCATTTTCAGTCGTATGTTTGGAGGATAACATGGCACTATTAGATTATTTTTTACGTAAAAAAGAAAAGCAGGTAACAACAGCGTCTAAAGCCAAAGAGCGCCTACAAATTATTGTTGCCCATGAGCGTAATAGTCGCAATAAACAGCCCGATTATTTACCGCAACTCACCGAAGATATTCTCAATGTTTTACGTAAATATATTAATGTCACCGATGAAAGTTTCTCAATTAATCTTGATAAAAAAGACGGAGATTTAAACGTCTTAGAGCTCAATATTGAATTGCATGATGAGCATGTTACTTAAGGTGTATTATGCGATTGGCGCTAACATTACAGCAAAGACTTTAACATAAAACTTTGCGCAAGACTGAAAAGTTTTTAACGCCAACAAATACAAAAAAAGCCCTGCAAAAGCAGGGCTTAATTTATTGAATTGGTCGGAGTAGCAAGATTCGAACTTGCGACCTCACGTCCCCCAGACCTAAGTTGACAGTATTTTCTTTATTAATCAATATGTAATGATTTAAATTAGCTAACGATGGCAAGATTTTCATGTATAATGTTAGCTACCTGTTAGCTAATAAGATACTGTGTTATGCAAGCCAATGTATTATCAAAAATCATTCCTATTGGTACGAATAAAAAGATCGATGAACCAATCAAGTTCACGCTTAAGGTTATCTCTAACGCACCTCCAAGAAATAAAAGATATGATATTAAAGACTCTATTGTATCAGGGCTACGACTGCGTATTGCTCCAACGGGCAGTAAGCGTTTTATTACATTGGGTAGGGTACGTGCGGCTAATAAGGTTAGAACATTAACTATTGGCGACGCTAACTTGATTAGCATTGATGAAGCTCGTAAGGTTGCAACTGAATATTTAGCCCAACTGCAAATGGGTATTGATGTTAATGAAGTTAAAACTAAAAAATATAATGCTGAAGAACACAAAAATATAACGTTGAATGATGCAATGCTATCTTATGTAAGCGATAGAAAACTTCGACCTAAAACGATCGCAGGTTATCATTATGAAATACCTAAATATTGTAGTCAGTTTCTTCATAGAGCTGTAAACAAAATAACAGAAGATGAGATTTGCAAATGGTATCTAGCTAATAAAAACATTCCTACATCGATAGACAAAGCATTCCGTTCTTTAAGGGCTATTCTTGAGTATATGGTTGGGACTAGAGTATTAGACCGTAATCCATGCTCTGCGGTTACAGCTAGAAAATTGCGTTATAAAATCACAGCAAGAACAAGACGAATTGAAAGCTATAACTTAACGAGATTTATAGATAGCTGGTTAGACCTCTTAGTTAAAAATGAATTAAATAAAGTACAAGGAGATTTTATATTATGGTTATTAATGACAGGTTGCCGACTTAGTGAAGCTAGAACACTTAAATGGTCAAACTTAGACAGGGAACAACTAATCATCACAATCGTGGATACCAAAAATGGCACACCTCATACATTACCGTTAACGCCACTTATGAGTGATTTGCTAGACAGGCGCTTACAAGATAACCCAAGCAATAATCCGTATATATTTCCAGCAAGACAAGGAAAAGGTTTGTCCGATATTAAGCATTTATCTGATTGTAGAAAAACATTAGATAAAATAACCGACAGAGCCTGTATTCCTTCTGTTAGGCCACATGATTTACGGAGAAGCTTTACTACAATTCTAGATGGGTTAGATATTAGTGAAAGTAATATCAAGGCATTACTTAACCATAATGATGGTACAGTGACTAAGAAGCATTATTTACAGGCCACAAACATTGAAGTTAAACGTAGAAATCTATGGGCTGTTGGTATTCACCTTGAAAAATCTGTAACTGTAAAAGGAGTTGTTCCTAAAACTAATGAGACCTGCATTTTTTCTTGCACTGGCTCTATCCGTGAATTTATTTATAAGACAGGCCATTGTGACTTTAACGAAATAAGAGGTACCCTAACAGCTAAGAATATTCTTGATGGAATGAGATGATTTTTTAATGCTAAGGCATTACTTCTTTCATAAAAACTTCCATTGAAGGGTCTCTGGTAATATCTAGCCATTTATTAGCAACTTCAGCTGTATTTAATATTGCTTGAAGATCTAGCTGATTTAACTTTAATGAGTGAATACTATTTGCTAGTAATAGTGACACTGCAGACATTTTGTTAGCCAATTCAAACATATCAGAACTAACTTCGATATTTTTCTCAATATTATCGATAACAGTTGATACTATTTGAGATGAAAACCAAGCAAGCCCTCCATTATTTGTTAACCCTACTTTAGAGAATCTCTTATCTATATCGATGAATAGATCTGTATTTACTACGTTGTTAAACATTGAAGGAGATAGTTCTTGCCCAAGACCAATGTTTATATTGTAAGTTTGACAAGCTTCTAAAGCCAGTTGCATATTCTTCTTTTTAAATAATGAAAACATAAGTAAATCCATATACGTATAAATTTTACAAAATATAATCTATTCAGATGTTTATAGCAACACTACATATATTTTTGAGTGGGGTTCTCCGAGGATATCTTGCTATTGAAATCGAGTATTCCCCCCTGTACCTTCTAGAGCATTACATTGTTTCACGTTGTGAAACTTAATCGTAATAAACCAACCCCTTAGAAAGAAGCAATCCTGCTTCTGTTATATAGGGGTAAGATAATGTCTAAATTTGACTATAAGAAGTTAGTATGTGGTAAAGGATTTAATAATTTAAAGGGAGAAACAAATAGCATCGCTTACAGTGCTTGGCGCGGGATGATTACACGCTGTTACTCTAAAAACAGTCACTCAAACAGGCCTAGTTATATAGGTTGTTCTGTAGCTAAGGATTGGCTTACATTCAGTAACTTTAAGAGATGGCATGATGAAAATTATGTGGAGAGTTTTCAGTTGGATAAGGATTTATTAGTATCAGGAAATAAAGTCTACAGTAAAGATACTTGTGCGTATGTACCAAGTTATATAAATAGCTTACTCACAGATTCGGAAGTTAACAGGGGTAAATATCCTCGTGGTGTTACTTTGAGTAAAAGAGGGAGATATCAAGCTAAATGCAGTCGTTCTATTACTAATCAAGTATCTTATTCCAGTCAGCATGATTCAGTTTTTGAGGCTGCGAGAGCTTATTGTAATGCTAAAATAAATTATGTAAGAAGTGTTATAGGGCATTCTATCGAGAAAAATGATATTAGTGATGATTTAGGACAATCAATAATATCTACCGCAGTCAATCAATTAAATCAGGTAATTGATGCGGCAAGAAAATCACATTTAGAAAGCTATTAGGCATAATGAGGATCAGATTAAGCTTGATCCTCATGTAAATTTAACGTTTAAATTAAATACTAGAGTAAAAGGGATATGCTCTCCTCAGACTTATTAATTGCCGATTTAGCCTATAAAACTATAATAAATGAATTATTCAAACCGAAATTAGCGAATTATTGTTTCACGCGTGAAACTTATTGGATAAACCTACCCATTAGATATATTAAATTATATTAATTAATAAGCTTGTATTGAAACTCTTTAATAAGATTAGTAATTCGGCAACACCTGTTCCATTCATTTTGCTTCTCAATATAAACGAGAATTTATGCATACGTGCATAGTATTTTGAGGATGGATAGAGTGTTAACTTTGAGAGAAGTTA
>Ga0209344_10002665_pt1 | contig 19335 bp, 26 predicted proteins | sample Cruoilmetagenom6_FD_187293 | JGI IMG/M metagenome (GOLD analysis project Ga0209344, IMG submission 187293) | Oil polluted marine microbial communities from Coal Oil Point, Santa Barbara, California, USA - Santa Barbara Oil Seep Sample 6 (SPAdes)... | ecosystem: Environmental > Aquatic > Marine... | reverse complement strand
GATGATGATGAAGAAAACGAAAACGAAAAGAGCGATTGAGATTTGATCGAGACTGGATCGAGTCTTGATCGAGTCTCGTTTCAAAATGAGTAAACACAACGAAAGCAGGCGGACATATGGAAGAGCTCATCAAATGGTTTTCAGACAACGGCGCGGAGCTGATGATCGCACTCTTCGCGCTCCACTCGGCGGCGCTATTCGTTGTCAACGCGACACCCACGCCCAAAGACAATGAGGCACTCGCCAAGGTCTACAAAGTGATCGAGCTCTTGGGCGGGCTCGTTACCAAGAAAGTGAAAAAATGAATATGCAAACAAAGAAAACGATCACATCGATCGGGGCGGTTCTCGGCTCGTGGATTATCTTGTTTCTGATCGTTGGGCTGATCATGCTGATGCTCACGATGGGCGGGTGCACAACAGCACTCCCGTCGACATCAAACTCGGCCAACGCGATCGATACAAGCCTGGTCTCGAACACCGGACAGAACTTCCAAGTATGGCCCGACGGGTCGATTCAGGCGGGGGCAACCCAGCTCGACTCGGGTGTCATCACCGCCGATACAACCAACTGGCAAGGCACCGCCGTGTCGGGAATCATGGCGCTCACAAAGAACGGTGTTCAAGTGAAGAACCCCGGCAACCTGAGCGCTGACAACTTAGAGATCGTTTTCGGCGATCCCTATTCCGAGGAGGATGGCACCACGATCGTGCCCATTGCCTCGATCTCGATTGTGAATCTCACCAATGAGGTCACCACCGTGATCGAGGCGAGCAGCGAGCAGGTGTCGCTCTGGGTCGGGGTGCTCTCTGAGCTGAGCGAGGATCAACGAGCGGCGACGCTGGCGGCCCTTGAGCGAGACAAGGCGATCACCGCTGAATCGGCGGGGTTGATCAGGGCGGCTCTCGAAGCCCTTGCGCCTGTGCCGTAAACAAACAAAGACAATCAACCCCCCAGCGTGCTCGGTTGGGAGACTTACCGGGCGCGTTTTTACTTCAAAGTACACACAACGACCAAAGAGAACACACATCATGATCACTCAATCCACGCAATCAAAGCTCGTGTTCAAAACCGATGTCAGCCAGGCGGCCGCCGATGTGGCCGAGGGGCAGTTTCTCCTCAACGCGACCCCGGCGATGATCGCGACAGAGGAGCTCCGCCAGCAACGGATCATCACGATGGGGCAAGTCGACGGGCCAAGAATGCGGGGCTGCATGATCAAGCCCGTGATCGACAGCGGCGAGATCGATGATGCGGTGTGCAATGTCAGTGTCTTTGGGATCAACCCGATCGTTGGGCACGCGACCAAGGATCTCTTGGGATGGGATATTTTTAAGCTCGGCGATTTGGTGTGCACCGCGTCGACGCTTATTGCGACCAAAGGCAAGTACGGCTCGGAGCAGATCGGATCGTACCGGGCGTGCGACACGCTCGTGTATACACCGACGACGATGGGGACCGCGCTGGCGGCGGCTTATGCGCCCGCGCCAAGCGCACACAGCCCCGCCGACAACACGCAGGGATATTTGTTCATGCCCGACCTTGGCGGGGTCTTTGGGTTGATCCTCGCGCCGGCGGATAGCAAGCCGTTTAATGCGTTGGTGACGCTGATTAGCTGAGCGGTTTATTGACAAACAAAAACAACACAAGCAAACAACTTTGGAGATGATACATATGGGACAGGTCGATCATTCAGCACAAGTCATTCAAGAGGCGCTCAATCAACATCGTGCGATCTCGCGGTTCCTCAAGGGATGCGAGCAATCGAAAGAACGCAATCAGCCCGCGAGGCTGAGCGTGAAGCTCGACTCGAAAGAGGTCGTGATGCACTTCCCGATCGAGCAGATCCAACAGACAATCCAGATTGCCAAAGATGAGCTCAAGGCGATCGAAAAGAAGTACGGGATCTCGCCCGAGCCAACGCCAACGCCGACGCCGACGCCGGCACCGGAGCAAAAGCCCGTTGCGAAAACAAACTCCGATGCGGAGCAAAAGTAAGACGGAAGTTACGCGATGGCGACGCTCACACGCCCGTTGATGGGCCGAATTGAATACGAGCAGGTGAACCGATACGAGCGGGTGAACCGGTGGGTTGGTGGGCCGATCTTGACCGTGAATCAAAGCAAGCTCGCCGAGTTTCTTGAACATACCGAGATCGAGTTTGATCTCATTCGTGTTGGGCTCGTTCATCTCACTGGCGGCGACTACGCCGTGTGCCTCGCGCGATACCGATGGGTTACGGTAGGATGCGAGATGCGGCCGCAGTTGATTGATTGGCCGGCGGCCGAGCGGTTGCCCAGGGGGCGGTTTGTTCGATAGGTTTTCAACAACGAGTCGGTCAAGAGAGAAGTGAGGAAAAAGAAACTATGAATGACTCACTCGTTGACCGGACCGTTGTTGAGAGCCTGATCGCCAAGCTGCTCATCGACGGGCCCGACATGGTCGAGCCGGCGATCCGTGTGCTCTACCCCACCGATCCGGTTCCAGATCCGAGCCCCGACGACGGGGTCGGCGGATCCGACACGCCGATCGATCAGTGGTGCCGGCTCAACAGCGCCGTGATGGTGCCCGACGCCAAGAGGAATGAGTCGGGTGATCAGGATCAGCAAGGCTTTGTGATGAGCATCACCGTGGGCGCAAGCGACGCACAGATCCTAGCGACGCCCACGCGGATCGGATACAACCAGCACTTGATCGTTGCGGCGCTGAGCGGGGCCCATAGCGAGCACGCGGCGACATCGCATCATATTCAAATCAACTCGGCCAAAGAGGACGAGCAAGCCGCGGGAACACACGCGGCGACTCGCAACGGCGTGATCATGCTCAGCGGGATCGCGACGCGGGTGAGCGGCCGGGCCGCGTCGCTGACGCTTTAACAATCGAACCAAGTTACACACACGAGGAATACTGAAATGCCCGACATCAATACAGGAAAAATCACACGCTTTGAGGATGGATCATCCTTCACGATCACCCCCGCCGGGGGCTCGGCGTTGGTGCTCAAGAATATTGTCGGCGGCACATTTGGGTTCACGCCCGCGGTCCGCGAGACGCTTGATCCCGATATTGATCGCGGCGAGCTCTTGGACGATATCCGCGAGGGCGATGAGCAGGTGGGAACGCTCGATGTCGATATCAAAGCGACCGCCGATCAGGGATCCAGCGAGTTCTTTGAGCTCTTGAAGGCCGCATCAGCCGACGGGTATGTCCCCAACATGGATATCGTTGTTGATGTCCCTGACTTTACCGGGGCGGCGACGGGTGTGCGGTGGACATTTACCAAAGCGGCTCGCCGAGAGGCTCCGAGTTTTACATCCGGCGAGCATCACGACACGATCATCGGGCGGTGGTTGTTTACATCGGACACAAAGGCCGCGTATTAAACAGCGGTCAGTCGGTTTCATTACTCAAATAAATCAGGAATGGGGATTCAAACAATGGCTATCGGCAAGGATGCGTTTATCAAAAAAGAGGCTCAATGCCTTGTGCTCCCTTCGGGCGACAGGGTCGAGCTGCGGACTGTCTCGATGCGCGATGAGCGGGTCTGCGAGAGGCATCACCCCAAGCCCACGCCGCCAAAGGTGCACGCGCCGAGGTCGGGCTCAAAGGCACCCAAGATTGTCGACCGCGAGGATCCGGGGTATCTCGACGCGTTTAGCGATTGGTTCGATGAGCACGAGCTGCTCAAGCTGGCGATGGCGATTGACTATCAGCCCGAGGGCAGCGTCGCGTTTACTAAGCTGATCGGGGAACAGATCACGCCGTGGATCGCGGCGACGCTCAATGAGTTGTCGGGGGTTCTTTCGCCCGCGTGGATCGCCAAGGCCAATAGCCAGATCGAGACCGCATCGTTGGCGGAGCTGATCGATGAGGCCGGCTTGGGAAACTCTTTGACCCCGCCGCAGTAGAGCCCGCCGGCGGGGAGACCTATCAAGAGACCAGGGCGCGAGAGGATCGCGAGAAACAATACGCGTTGCCCGCCGCTTACGGGGTGAGGCTTCGGTATTACGAGCTGCGGATCCTTGAAATGTTCACTCATATATCGCGGCGGTATCCCGACGGTGATCTGAGCATGATCGATGACAAAGAGCTCGCCGAGTTGATCGCATACATCAAGATGCGCGATACTGAGAATAGACGAGAGATTGAGCTCGCTGCCGGGATGACGGCGGCGGTGCAATAAGCAAACTCTGGCAAGGATTCGTATGTAAGGATTGATCGTCAATGGTGAATTCAACAGTGGACACAACCCAGCTCTGGAAAAAAGTCAAAGCGACGCAGGCGGCCTCGAAGTTTGCACGCGACGCCGCCGGCGATGAGCTTGGCGGGGTGTTCGTTGAGGCGGTTGATGAGCTGACCAACAAGGATACAAACCGGCTGAGCAACGGGTGGATCGAGGCGGGCCGCAAAGCGGGTGTGAGCGATCGGGCGATGCGGCCGATTGTCAAATCCAAGAACCAGGATAAGTACATCAAGAAGCTCGAAGACCAGGTCGACTATTGGGCCAAGCGTTTAGAGTTTGCACGCTTTGTGCAAAAAAGCTACGAGGAAAAAGACGCGGCGGCACTCCCGCGAAAGGACGGCAAGCCGCGGGCGAGGCGGGTGAAACAACCGTATTACCAGAAAATGAAAAAGCTCGAACGCAGGGCTGCCAAGCGGGTTGTTCGCGCGGGCGAGGAGCTTGAAAAAGCCAAGGGCGCTGACGGGTTTATTTTCTTCGACGCGGATTCGTACATTCAGCGGAAAGCGAACCGGTCGCTCTCGACGGTCCGCGACAAGGTGTACGGCGGCGACGGGCGGACCGAGGTGATCGGCGGCAGGCTGGTCATTGAGCTCACCAATAAAGAGCCGCACGGGCGGATAGTTGAGAAGCATCCGTATCTCGGGCATCCGGTGGCGACGGCCAAAGAGGTTGTTCGCCGATTTGGGATCAAGCGGGTTGCAAAGAAATATCGAGATGAGCTCAAGGCGCGTTCGCCGATGGCCAATGGAAAGGCGGCGTAGTCATGGCGGCGGATATTGTTGTCACAATGATGGTTGATAATCCCATGTTTGAAAAAAGCATGGACGCCGCTGCGAGTTATGGGCAGCGCAAAGCGTGGATGATCGCAAAGGAATTCAATAGGTTCGAACGACAAAAAGCCCGAGTTGCCAAAGAGCAGAGTGACAAGATTGCTCGGAGGATGCAAAAACTTCAGCGGGTGAGCAAGGTTGCTTCGGCGGCAACGGCCGCCGGGATCGGATTGATCTCGCTGGCGATGAGCAAGGCCGCCGAGCGGAGCAGTGATCTTCGAGCACAGATTGCAAGAACGCAAAAAGCATCGAGTGGTTTTTTCGCGGATATCGGCGATGACCTTCATCCGTTGATCGGTGATCTTGACACGATCATCGACAAGGTCGGGCGGGTACGCAAGGGTTTAGTCGGAAGAATCGCCTCGTTTGGATCAAGCTCAACGGCGGTATTCAATGCCGATCGACAGCTTGAGATTCGCAAGCAGCAAGAGGGCCGATTCAACGATCAGGTTGCCGCGGGCAAGATTGAAAACCGGCTCACGGGCAACGACCCCGACGGGGAGTATCGCCGCAATATGCGAAAAGAGATTGCGCAGATTCAGGACCCGGCGACCAAGGCCCGGCTCCGCGAGCAACTCAACACCAAGCTCAAAGATCAGCAAGGAAAACGCGAGCGGGATCAATCGCGGGCAGCCCAGCGCAATAGCCAGCGTTTCAAGCAGGCTCAGCTCGACTCGGCGGCCAAGCGGACACAAATCGAGGCACAGCGTCGTCCGGGTGACATTGGGGCTCAGAACGCCGCAGCGAGGGCTCAGGCTCAGGCGGCGGCCGAGCGGTCATACAACCGAATTGAGAACGATGATTCGCTCAGTGAATCACAGCGACGAGAGGCCCAGCAATCAGAGCGAGTCAACATCAACAAAGAGCTTGCCCACAAGCTCACACTGATCCAGGACGCATCTGAGCAAGAAAAGAAGCGGACTCAATCTCTCGAAAAACAAGCCAAGCTTGAATTAGAGAGTCAACGAGCCCAACGTCTTCGGTTGAATGGAAAGGAAAAAGAAGCCCAAGCTATTGAGGTTTTGATCGAATCCGAAAAACGTCGTGATGAGATTATGGCGAGGCAGGGGATTAGTGAGGAAATTCGATCGCAGCTTCTCGCCGGCGAGCGGGCCACGCTCGAATCACGGCTCGCGTCGCTCAACGCGGCCGGGGCGAGAATCACGGCCGGGAATATCGGTCCCGGATTCGCCGGCGACGCCGCCACCCGATCGCAGGTGGTCACCACCAAAGACACGCAACGCAAGCTCCTCGATGTGAGTCGGGAACATTCAGGTTTTCTTGAACGAATCGCGGATAACACCGAGACCAACACGGCGACCTACGCATCATGACCGCAATAGCAACTTACATCATCAACGCCAAAGACGGGTACCCCACTGATCTCCGCAGAGAACGCGGGGTCTTTAGCGGGTTTAAGCATTTCATGATCAAAGGGGCCGCGAGCATCGGGGAGACCTTTGACGCCACGGATCTCCCGGTGAGCGGTGATCCGTTTGATGCCTTGCACCCCCAGTGCAAGGCGGCGGCGTTCAAGCCGGTGCTGCTCCCAGGCAGTCATGGGTTTTACAAGATGCGGATTGATTATCGCGAGGATGATTACTTTGGCGGCGGCGGGATCACGCCCGTTGAGGGGTTGGTGCTCACGACGACGCTCCAACAATCCAAGTCGAGCGTGAACACCAATGTGTCGGTCGATACGCCGCCAAAGAAGCTGACCAACAACGATGTGGGTGTTTCCAAGATTGTGAATGTGGCGACCTATTTAGTGAAGCAATACTCTGCGGCTTTGCCCAACATTGCGCCGCTCACCCTGCTCTCTGACTCGCCCAAGACAAACATTTCGCCGATATCGCTGATCAACTTTATGGGCGTCGAGGGGGCCACGATTGACTTTGAGGCCAAGCAACTACTCTACGGCGGGTACACCCTCGGACGCGAGGGGGGATTCTTTACCATCACCCACGAGCTGCTCTCGCGGCGGAGCTGGGAGAACGAGCGGGATCTCTTGAATGCATCCAACGAGCCGACGGGCACCAAAGAGATGAGCAATGTCTATGAGGCCGTCGACTTTGGGTCCGTGCCGAGTTGATCGGGGTTTGAATATGCACACTTACACACGGACCAACGCGAGGGGATCGAACGATGTCAAGAAGCGATGAGCTCGATTTACTCAATAGCGATACGCACGAACAGCTCGACGACACGACGATCACGATTCACCAGAATCGTCCGCTCTCGGTCGCTGATCCGTCGACACGGCTTCGAAACATTGACGCGGGCGCAGTCAATCTATCGGTCGCCGCCGTTGAGGGGATTGATAGCAAGACGAACCAGGGCGGGCGGTGGGTGCGGGTTCGCTCGTGGTTTGTCACCGCCAGCTTGTTGACATTTGTGCCCTCTCGCAACGGGAAGATCACCGATAGCGACGGGCTGCAATGGAAGATTTACAACATCGAGCGGCGCAACAATGCGCGTGAGTATGAGATATTCGGCGAGCTGGTGAGCTGATGAGTATTCCTCAAAGCGTCGCCGCCGGCCAGCCGGTGAGCGCGAGCAATATCAACGCGGTGGTCGCCGCCGCCAAACGAATCGACATCGCGCCCGGTGCTCCTACGGCGACGATCATGTTTGACCCGCCCGACAAGACGGCGGTGCAAGTGTTCGTGATCGCTCGGAGCGTTTCTGTTGAGTCGCCGCTCGATGCTCATAGCTACACGGTGACCGATGGGACAAACGAGTACGCGATCGATTGGACGCAGATCATTGTTGATGTGCAGCCGGATTTGATCGGGCCCGATGCGTCGGTGCGGCAGTTGTTTGTTCCCGCTGAGATCGCCGGACAAGGCGGGTCGGCGCACTGGCGGGCGTGGGGATTGCTCTATCGGGGGCCGTCGCCCGACGGCGACGGGGAGAGCGTTGCGGCGGTCAAGCTCTTTGGGGTGAGCCCGCATCGCGGATGCTGATTCAGATTGTCACGAAATAACTGATTCAAATTTTGGAGTAATGAATGCCAAGCAAGTTCTTATCGACTTTCAACGAATGGAAGCCGGTCGTTGTTTTATTCTTCGCGCTCTGCGGTATGTTGATTGCGACAGGATGGGGTGCCGCTTGGTATATATCAGGCACCGTAGACAAATTCGACATTGGCCGGCAAGCTCTTCAAGATCAAGTGACTGCAATCGAAAAAAGTGTAAGCGATATTCGTGTTGATGCGCTTGAGGATCGGTACACACTGACCGCCGCGAGTGAAAAAGCGTTAAGAACCGCGATCGAGAATCCGGGGATGCGAGTGCCTGACCCGCGAGATCCAAGTGAAATCATCACGGTATCGGTTGGCAGCGTTCAGGAGTAAACGATGAATATACCAATCCCCGGAATAATGTTCGAGTGTGGATCGAATCGAGATGGTCGTCATGGGCTTCGCGGTGAGTTGACGCACTCACAGAAGGGGCCGCGGTGGTTTCGATTGAATCGGATCGATCCGATGCTCGAAGGTAATCCGGCGGTGTTCTTGCACCGATGGTTCGGGGAGTACACACGCGGGGATCATCAAGATTTTCACGCGGTGACTCAGCTTAAAAACGGCGAGCCGGTTGATCGTGATTATGCGCACGCGGCGATGCGTGAGATTCAACTGCTCGCACAACAGTGCGAAGTGTTTATGTATATGGGATCGTTTAAGATTGGATTCTTTTCGAATATATTGCGGAGGCTTGGGCATACCGCGTGGTTTGACGCGGTGATGAACGAGCTCGATGAATACTCAGTAAACAAGAAGCCTACCGATATAAAATGGAATCGGTATTTGGGAAAAGTCGGCGGGTCATTCAACTTTGTATTCGATCACGCGAGCACATACAACAAGAGGTCCTTTGAGTTTGCCGCGTTGAATATTATTTCACGGTACGAGCTCAATAAAAAAGCTCATATCGAGGCGACTCCGTTGCCTGAAAACTACTCAGACGAAAAGTACCCGCCGTCATTCGTCAATGAGGTTCGCTATCAACAAACGACGCAGCGGATCACGCCCAGGATGATCAAGGCCGGCGTAACTCGTTGGCTCAACAAGTCGGCGCTTGAGTCGGTGTGGAATGGGTACGCAGTAGACTTCGTTCTCGATTGTCATGATAAAGGTCACAAGTGCTTTATCGCTGACACGGTGTACAACCATATCGATCTCACACCCAAGAAACTGCAAGAGCTTGCCGAGGAGGATCTATGAAATCGATCATCGCTTCAATCGCGTGTGCTCTTATCGTCGTCGCTCCGACAGCAACTCGCCCCGCTCCCAACACAATCATCGTTGAGGGCGCCGACTACGCGGTTATCGATCCAAACAATCCGATGGGTGTCGCGGTTGGGATTCCAATCGTTGAGGGCATCGCATGGAGCAACGGAACGATTGAGTTCCAGGTTGATCCGATCACTGATTACACAGTGACCGCATACGGGCCGATGCCTACCCCGATCCCCGACGGCTTCGCAGGAACATCAATCGAGATCCCGCTGCCCGTTACGGTTGAGCACAAGATTGATTGGATTATCTACAACCGGATCGTCTGGGAGCAAGCCCTTATTGAGTTGATGGAAACCGAGGGGCTTGATTTCTTCGATATCCGAGACTCAACCGCACGCGTGCAAGTAATGTTGGAGAGAGAATAATGGCTGAATACTACATTGAATCAGACGGAAACGGTGGAACGACAGGGGGCGATGGTTCAATCGGATCTCCATGCGGAACGCTCGCGGAGCTTGATGCGGCGGTCACATTGAGTGACGGCGATACAGTCTATTGTGATACCGAAACCAATGGGCCGCTCTTAGAGAGTTGGTCGCGATCAGGTTTGACGGGTATCACATTCTCCCCCTGGCCGGGAACGACCAAAGTGCGACAGCTTAACGCTGAAAAGATCGCGGTTGATATTGCTCACGATGTCGGTGGCGCTGATCCATTCGATGCGTACAAAGCCTTGACCGGTGTTCCTGCTACAAAGCCTGAAACCGTGATCGAAGATTGGGACACTCGAATCAACAGCGACGGAAACCGATACGGATTCCTACCCGAAGTTGGATTGATCGGTGATCTGAGAACGACGCGGGGATGGTTCTGGTCGGGCACTCGCGTTCTTGTATCCGTTCCCGATGGAGATACAGGCGGGGCGCACACTTACTACGCTGGTGAATCAGGCGACACAATGGCTCTCACCAATACAACGAGAGTCACCTTCAACAACTGGTCATTCGAGCTTGCGACCGAGGACGGTGCGGGCAATGCCTACGGATGTCGAATGGTTGGAACGGTTGTCGATGTTGTGTTTAATGATTGCGAAGGCGACGGTTGCCAATATCACACGATCGGAGCCGCTGGATCTTCTTGTGATGGGTTCGTATGTAATCGGTGTATATTCAGAACCGCAAAGGCGGGGAATGATTCGCATTGGGTTGCGTATTCATCATCGGGTGCGATTGACAATACAGAGCTCAATGATTCAACGATGTATCTTGTGCCTTGGCTCAAGTTTGACAACACCCCATATGAAACAACCGGCAGCGTCAAGGGCGTTGCGTGTCATCATGGAGTAAGCGCCAGCCCAACCGCAATTGGCGGAGCGATTATTCGCAATCTAACCACGATTTACAATGATGATAATCCGGCATACGCACATTGGGACGGAATCTTTGTTGCCAACAATATGAATCACCCTGCTCCGTCCGACAAGGATGTCCCAGCAGATTACCCGGTTCAGTTCATTGATTGCGACCTGAGTGGGCATGGAATGATTGCCGGCGGTGGCACGAATGCCGATACTCATATCTCGATGGATCGGTGTTCATTCGATATCGACGCTTCAAGTGTCGCCAACGGGATGAACACCGCGGGTCACATCGGGGCAACCGCAAACGCAACAAACGCAAACACGATTGTTCTGCTTCGCTCCTGCACAGGATCGGCAACACTTAACGATGTCAATGATCGGGCGATCCTCACAGCAAGAGTCAACGGCGCTGAGCTTCGTATGGAGAACAGCACATTCTTATTGCTTGGAACTTACTCAAACGGTGTATGTATTATCCATACCGGATCAACCGCGGGGATGCTCAAAGCACACGGGTGTTCATTCTCGACGCCGGGCGGGGCAATCAGTCTGATCAGAGGCTCGATCAACCTGGGAACAGCGATCGACTTTGATTCAAACTTCTATTCAACTTCGCTCTCAAGTATTATGTCCGCAATCGGATCTGTCTCTCGAACTACTTGGGAGTCAACCTATGACACGAACGGCGAATATTCAGCCTCGGCTTCGTTTGTTGACACCGCGACCCTTGAGCCTGACGCAGACACAAGAGCGTTCAAATCAACGACAAAGACCACCGGGCCGCTTGGGATCAATTTGGTGATCTATGACGGATCATATGGAGCTTATCAGTACGGGACAACATCGGTCTATACACGCCGGAGAGGGCGAGGACGGGATCGCGGGGTTGTTGGTGGGTATCTGCCGAGTAGGTTAGTTCGAAATTGATTCAGGATTCAAAGAACCGGTATTCAAAACCATTCGTAACTCAATATTGTGTGCTCACCGCACGGGGACTATTGCGCACAATCTCTTTATCTCCGACCCGACGGCATTTGTTCCGCGGATCTTATTGCATTTTTCAACCTACTGAACTGTTTCCAAACGCGGTCCTCTGGCGATTGTTAGAGGGGGTTATTGCTGCGCTGATTATATTTTGATCGGAGATTATACAGATGACTATAACTTGTAAAAGCAGAACGAAACGGATCAATCTCGGTGAGCTCGATCTAGAAAAAGTCGGCAACCGGATCGCTTTTGAGCTCAAAGATATTTCACCCGACACCCCCACCACCGCACGCTTTGAGTTTCTCCGCGAGGAGGGATGGGAAACGCAGGCGGTCAAGCTCCGCAAATATATCGGCGGCACCGAGATTGAGTTCTCGACGCCCAAGTCGCTCGATCCGCCCACGCCGCCGGTTGGGATCCTTGAGCTCAGCGAGAGCGACTTGGTTGGATTGCCGGGGATCACAATCAATGTTGACACCGTCGAGGCCAGCTCGATGATCAGCGTTGAGGTTGAGCTCACTTATCCATCGGGATAACGAGACCCGCAGAAAAACCTTTAGTAAACATTCGAACACTCACCACCACCGATCAACGATTGGAGTTTTTACATGGCCGTCTATTCAAATACAATTTCAGACACCGACGCGAGCGTCGCGGTTGGATCGCCTACGCTGGCGATCGCCGATGTGGTCAATCTCGTTGAGGGGACAACGGGATACACCACAAACTTGTCGGGGCTGGGCACGACGCAGTTCGATACGCTCTTGATGGGCCCCGGATTTAGCGGGGTTGTTGGCGACTACCCGGCGGGGTTGTTGGTTGTTGCCAAGAAGATTTACTGCGAGAGCAGGAGCCCGCTTGTTTCGATCAAGGGCGACAATCTTGGCGGTACTACGACCGATCTGATTGTGTGGAAAAACTTGGTCGGGGCTAAAGGGAAGATATCAGAATATGGGGATCTCACACGGCTCGATGTGCTGGCGGGGGGTACGCTGCGCGTTGACGAGACGACCAATGTAGACAATGTGTATGTGAAGTCTGGCGGGATTAGTTTGAATCTTGAGGAGGGCGGCGACGCGATCACGCTTCTTGAGTGCGCGGTGCCCGCGAACAAGAACGGGGGGTGCCGCGTTGATGTCGGCCGCGATGTGGCGACGATTGATATCGGCTCTCGCGTTGAGGTGGTGAGTCATAGCTCGTGCTCGCCGACGACGGTTCGAAACTCTGGGGGAACGCTCAGACATTCGGGCGCGGCGATCACAACGGTTGAAGCGAAGGCCGGGGTCTTTGATTTCTCCCAGGCGGTCGCTGATGTGGTGATCACGACCTGGACCATCACGGGCGACATCACGATCATTCGTCCGCCGACGGGGATCTCGGTGACGATGCCGACAACTCTGCAAGAAGGTGCGTACCGAATTGACTATCGGGACGCGGCGTAGTTCTTTGCGGGTAGTCTAAGCACAGACTAAAATACAGGCCCAAAATACAGATGAGTTCTATACGATCAGATGCGATCAACGGCGGCCGGCTCGTTGGGCATTGCGACGGCGCGTTCCGCTCTGATGGCGGGCCGTGCTTATGTTGTGGATGCACCCCCACCGGATCGGCGTATCGGTTTGATCGTGCGTTTGCTATTGGAGCGGGCAAGCTCAATAGCGAGCATCCGGTGAGCCGGTACTCGGTTGATCTCAGTGCGGGCTTCTCGCTCGTTGCCGGGACGATCGAGGTTGACAATAGCGGAGACCAGGGCGGCGACGGTGAGCGGTGGCGGGTGACAACGCTGCTCGAAGATGTTGTATTCAACGCGTCGATTCATCAAGGGGTGCTCGGCGGATTCGAGATCCCCCCGGTTGATCGCTCGTATGACGGGCGCTGCGGCTTTGGGACTTCTCGCCGGGATCTCGATCCCGCTCCGAGCTGGGAGCTTGCCGGCGGGGGCGACGATGAGCGGACGCGGCCGATTGATCTGGGTGTGTTTGATTCGGTGATGGTTGAGAAGTCGATCGACCTAGCTTCGGGTGATCACGGGAGAGTTATCTTCGATCAACGCACGGGGGGCAGCGGGCTCGTTGAGCTCCCGCTCGCTAGTGTGACCTACCGAGTTGAGTTTCGGATGATCGTTGATTCGGTCGGGCATGAATCCGATCGCGAGGGGATGATCACGCGTTTACGCGGGAAGGCATCGGAGACCGCGGGTTCGAACAGGTACGCGCCGTGTGCTTTGGTTGAGGCCAAGGTGGTTGTGTACTGCGCGAGCTATGACATCGAGAACTTCACGCAGGCTCAGCTCGATTTTTACAATGCCAATCCCTCGCTCACCGGAGGGGGAGCCCACGCGCCGGTCAACGCGGCGGGCGGGTCAATCACATTTCATGATCATCGGTATGATCTTGTTGCTGGGTGCCCCGGCGATTCGGGCTCGGAGAGCTTGGGCATGGTGCTCTTTGCCTCGGTGCTTGAGGTATATCTTGTGAGCAGCGCGACCCGCTACGAGGTGTATGTCGGCGAGACCGGAGACAACGCGTTCAACGGTGCACCGGGGTATCCTGCCAACGACACGGCCGAGGGGTTCGACACGGTGACGCCGGCGTCGTTTGCACGCACGGTTGTGTTTGATGCTGATGAGCTTCTCGCGTCGCTTGAGATGACATCGAGCTCGATGCGGAGATTGTTCGATGCCGACTTTGATTCGGTGGATCCAAACAACGGAAACTTTGATGTCGTCACGGTCATTGAAGAGTCGCGCATGGAATCAATGCGTCTTGAGATGCGGGTGGTGACAGTCGACGATCTTGGCGATGGACCTGAGCAGACATCAATGCTTGTGAATCAATCGGGGTGGGTGCCGGGGGTTGATCCCAACGGTAACGAGGATGATGAGTTGGCGGTCTCGGTGTATCGGCCGTGCGGGGCGACTTGCAACGAGGACGCGTTTGTGCCCTTGATGCCGTGGTCGCCGGGGGACGCGCTGCCTGGCTCTGTTGAGATCGACGGCAAGCTCTATCGCTGGGTTGGCCAGACGATGATTGATCTCCCCAACGATGCCTATGAGCCTTCGCCTGATGCGTCGTCGCTGCAATGCTTCTCGCTGGCGCTGGCGGCCGCGTGTGACCCGATGACGGGCTCGGGGGTACTGGCGTTCACAAAAGACGCTGGATTCGTTGAGGGGGGCACCACGGTCATCGGTGCGCCCGATGATCCGCGGCGGTATGTGCACATTATAAACTCAACGCATAGCGATCTGAGCTCCGGGCAATACGCGTGGACCGATCAGCCCTGCCCCAACGGCGACGGGGTTGATCGGCGCATTGCCAATGCGTGCCGGCCCGACACGGTGCCTCAACAAATCACATATGACCGCAACGAGATGACGCCGGGGAGCCGGGGGTACATCGTCGGGGGTGATCAGTATCAGCTCACGCTCACGGCTTCGCAAGATGCGGTGAGCGTTGGAAGTTTTACCGATCAGCTTTGTCCGCCGCTTAATCGGATCGCTCGATTGTGTGGCGATGGATCGGTGTTCGTTGTCTTTGATCCGGCGACTAAGCCGGCGGGCTTCGAGGGGTTTCGCGTTGACGAGCTGCTCTACATCGCCACGCTCGAAGAGACACTCGACGACGCGGTTGTTGGCCAGTGGGTCGATGAGCGGTGCGAGGGTGATTGGTTTATCGCGGTGCCTTGTGGGACGCTCCCCGGTCGAGTGCCGACGGGGCTCACTTATAAATATCAGCTCGCCGATTTGATGGCGGCCGGGCAGGGTGTTGCGATCGCGGGTCATTCTTACGCGGGGCCCCACGGCGGGACTTGTTTGATTTACTACGCGGTGCAACCGACAACGACGACAACGACTCCGCCGGCGGGGCAAGACATTGTGTGCGAGCAACGCGAGGGTGCGTGCGCGACGGCAACGACGACGCGGATCGGTGATTGTTTCAACGACGCGGGCGGGCCCGGCGGGATCACTGGCAATCAGTTGCAGACTGGTGGATCGCGGGTCGGGGTCAATCCAAACGACGCGGCGTTCGCGGAGTTTTATCGAAGGCAGCTTGGGTGCGAGGGGTGTAGCGGATAAATTTATTTACCTGGAGTGAAGAACCAAGACAATCCAAGTTTACGGAGATGAAGTTGGGTTCGTTTGTCTTCCAAGTTTTTCTTGTGCACTTCGGCCATCGTCTGTTTTGATAACTTCTTGGACCGTTCGTTGAGTTCCTGGAGCGCTTGTTCTGGTGTCAGCTTCTTCTTGGACATAGCCTGAGTTTCGGCTGGGAGCAACGCATTCATAAGTGGGTCCTTTCTGGTGAGTATATATTGTCAACATATACAGCGTAAAAGCAACAAGCCCCGCGAATACTGCGCGGAAGAACCATGTATTTGCGTACTTTATTCGGGTATTGAGCCGGTCATTGTTCGGCTTTATATCCTGATACGCAGCATATAGCCGTCTGGTTCGCGCATTTGATACATCGGCGGGTTTATCCAGAATGAGCCACAATTGGATCTCTTCTAAATCTTCGATGAACGATCGTGATGAGCGGGTGCCGTTCTTTTTTTTCAATGCCTGAGCTTCCATCAAGCCATCATAAATACATGCGGGTTTGCGAAAATCAAAGCACTCTTTACAAATCCTGACGGCTGGAATCCAAAACTCATCCGATGTGAGGGTGTAGTTAATCGAGATGAGCATCATGAAGCCGGAAGTAATGGTGACGACGATTGTGCCTAACGATGGAGGTGGCGTCGAGTTGCTTGCGAGAGCGCCGACAAAGATCATCGCGCCGCCGACAACAAACGCGATTGCGGTGAGTTGATGTTGCCGTTTGTGTACTAATGACTCAGCGTATTTTACTTCATCGTTCCATGCGAGAAGTACATGGTTGAATGCCTCGCAATTGGCTTTGTAGTGATCAATCCCATCGGGATTTGGTATAGATGGATCTTGACTTGTATCCAAACTCTGACCCCCACTGCATTCATTAACTTACCGCACGCTCGAAAGTCATGATGATGCACTCGCGTTTCCAGAATAAAAGCATGCGGCGTGATTCTTTGATCATGAAGACCATGCGGTATCCGGCGCCGGCGTGTTTATTGACGATGCTTGCGATCTTTGATGGGTTGAAACTCGACGCGCCGAGCAGGACGGTGCCGATCGCGCCTTCGCTATATTTCTCGATGAGGTAGTTGTAGCGGTGGCCGTCGTTGACTTGGTTCCGCTGGGATTGTTGTTTGGGAGGATGCGATGCTTGTTGCGGGCGAGTTGATCTTGTTGGTGTTGGGGACTCGGTGTAGTTTTCGAGTGGGTCGTTAAAATCCATTTGTGATTTACTCATTGATTTCCTCATCGCCAATTAATAACAAAAGCTCTAAATATGTCAACAAATCGATGCCTCAAGATAGTACGCTATTTGTAGTATATATGAATTTGCGATCCATTGCGAGGGGAAAAAAATGAAGATTAAACTACCGATCAATAACGAAGCCTTTGAAAAAAGGACATTGATGAATCGATTCTGGGGATCAAATCCAGACCAACACTACTATGCAAAAGCTAAAAACCTAGTCATCAGAGGTGAATTAACCTATGAATCAATATCTCAAATTAAACATGAATATGGCGATAATTTATTAACAGACTTTTCTCATGAATGGATAGAGCTTTTAGAGGAAGTAGTCTATTACGTCGCTAGAGACGGAAGAATCCAAAATCATGAAAAAACCTACCTGAATGATTTCATCGAGATCTTTGAAATAAGCAAAGAAGATGCTCGCAAGGCATATCTCAGTGGATCTCGTCGGGCGTATATGGATATTTTGACAGACCTTTGTTCTGATGATGAACTCTCAAACCCAGACCTAGATAAGTTGGAAAAAATCGCAAACCACTTTGGGTTAACCGAGCATCAACAAACAGAATCACTGCAAGAACGCTTAAAGATCATGGTGCAACAGGAGTTTGACTCCATGTCAAATCACGGCATGATCTCAGACGCACAATGGGAAGATTTTGAAAAATACAGCCAATCGCTCAGAGTAGATTTTCAAATAAGCGAAAGTGGGAAAGAAGCAGTTGAATTTGCAAGAAACAAATGGCGTGTGATTTACGGCCAACTCAATCCAATAAAAATTCGAGGCGAACTTAAACTAAAGAAACAAGAACTAGCATACTACCAAGGCGTAGCTAATTGGCTGGAAATTCGGATGCAACGCGGTGACCCTCAGTATAAGACAATCCGTTCAGGAACAGTGGTTCTAACTGACAGGCGATTAATCTTCATTGCCGAAGTTGGGGATAGCAAAATTTTTGAATGGAGAAAAATATTGTCAGTTCAATCACATGGGCCTAATAGCTTTGAGCTCAAACGCGAGAGTGGAAAATCACCGATTATCGATGTCCAGCGTATGCGACCAGAGCTTACAGCATTAGCATCGCAGGTTGCACATCGACTTTGGGAAGATGCACAAACCAAACAATGTAAAGATTAATTCACATTTGCAAGATACACATATCTAATCGTTGAGTATCAAATCACGATTAAAAAACTTCGCTGCTTGGTCCAGATTTTTTCAATTTATTATTATTCACTGATTTCTTTGGTTCTTCGGTGACTTCGTAGTCGGTGAACTCTTGTTGCACAGAGCCAGGGAATGGGCCGGTTTTAGGTGGGTGGGCAACGCGGAGGGTTCTCGCGGGCGGGTTCGTTGTTGACTTAGGGGCTCGCTTGTCACTGGCGAGCTGGATACCTGCCTGGGCGGCGAGGGCTTCGATTATGGTTAGGGCCGTTGTTGCTTGATCGGTTTCCATCAACGCGCGTGCGGCGTTCATAAAACGCTGCTCATAGTCGGGCTCGGTGGATGTTGGACGGGTGCGGAGGTCGTTCGATGATTCGTTCTTAAGTTGCTCGGCGCGGAAGTTGAGATCCTCAAATGATTCCCAGACTCGATCTGTTGCTTCACAGAGCACTTTGATTTCTGAGGGTCCCAGATACCCACGCATAGCGAGTGAGGTGAGAATGGCATCGAGGTTTGCAGGGCGAATGGTAATCTTATCGCCGCTCGATTCAAGTGTTCTCAATGTCGAAATAGAGACGCCTGATACAGCAACTACATGATCCTGAGTAAATCCTCGTGATTTTCTCATTCGCTGCAAAAATAGTCCGTAATCCTTATTTGCCATAGGTTTATAAGAGCTTGTTGGTGGAAGAACAGGCATATTAAAGCCTGTTTTTGTCTCAATTCTTTCTATTAGCATTGACATAGATATGTTTTACCGATAACTTACCGATGACTTGCCACCAAGTACCCTCTCGACTGGCAGGCAACAAGATAGGTCTCCAAATCTGTACAAGACTCACCTATCTTGACGCCCAAGTCTCTTGACCGAGCCGCTTGGACGGGATCCGCTGACCGCGAAGGCGAGCAGATGGATCTTCTAGTTCCGACACGAGTGTCGGAAGTGAGAACTCCGATCGCCGTTGCCGCATTCGATGGCATCCACGATCGGATCAACCCGCAGACTATTCGTTCCAAAAGCACACGAAGTGCTCGCGCGATCAGTCTGCACTCGCCTCGGCGAGATAAATGAAAGGCTCGGTCGCTTTGAAAAACAATCAATCAGAATGCACAGCAAGATTTGCTCGACTCGAAAACGGCAAAGGCAAACCCGATGCGGGTG
>Ga0209344_10002664_pt1 | contig 19338 bp, 17 predicted proteins | sample Cruoilmetagenom6_FD_187293 | JGI IMG/M metagenome (GOLD analysis project Ga0209344, IMG submission 187293) | Oil polluted marine microbial communities from Coal Oil Point, Santa Barbara, California, USA - Santa Barbara Oil Seep Sample 6 (SPAdes)... | ecosystem: Environmental > Aquatic > Marine... | reverse complement strand
AAAGGCGGCGTCGAGATCTGTGGTGGTGGCCATGGTCCGGACGGCATCGAGCCCGCCGAGGATGAGGTGGTTCATCGACACGCCGTTGGGGTGCTGCTTTGATTGGCGACCGATGTGCTGAGCGGCGCTGCGCTGGAGCGCGGTGCGGACGGTGACCGAATCGATCCCGGTGAGTTTGTCGGTGTAGAGATCGCCGTAGGGGTTGTAGGGGGGGAGCCCGTCGAGTTCTTCTGCGAGTCGGCGTTCGTTGCGGAGTTCCCAGAGGCGTTCTGGGACATACATGCGGATCATGGTGAGGCGGGTGGTGAGGCGGTCAACATCGGTCTTGAAGGTGCCCGCTTGGTCGTGGAGCGCGTTGAGGCGGTAGAACAGTTCTGATGCGATCAGCCAGTCGCCTTGTCCTTCGGCGTCCTTGGCGGCGGCGATGGATTCATCGATCAGACGCGAGATTTTTGCATCGGCGAAGAAGCGGTCTTTGTTTTCGTGGAGCAGCTGCAGAGCGACCGCGGCGCTGAGCGCTTTGGAGAGCTCGATGAATGAGTGGTTCTCGTCGAAGGCTGTGAGGTGCTCGTCGAGGGTTGTGTTGGCTTCTTCGATTGATTCGGTGCGGGTGGTCTCGCGTTTGTCGAGGTTCTCTTGGAGGAGTGCGAGGGCGTCTACGAACTCGGCTTCTCCGGTGGAGTCCCAGGCTTGGGGCATGAGGAGGTCGGCGATCCCGGAGTCATCGCCTTGGGAGGCGAGCCCCCAGACGAGATCGGCATTGGCCTGATCGGTTGGACTTGAGGTATTGGCATAGGCGGGCAACGCGGAGAGCCCAAGAGTGCTTCCAAGAACGGCTAGAAGGATTCGTTTCGATGGTTTCCGAGATGGTTTCATTTCAACTCCACAAAGACCCAAACACAAGAACGACAAGACCTGATCGCAGGCCCCACATAAGACATGGATCGACCATCGGGCTCGATTCAGGCGAATCCACTGATTAAATCAGCCAATCCGTCGAGTATCGGGCCAACGAGCCCCCTAGATCCATATCAGGTGTACGCCCAAGTCCGAATAAAGTTTCCCACCCCCCAAAGTTTAAGATCACGGCTATTGGGGGTGTCGTGGTATAGATGAAGAAGAAGATCATCATCCCCTGAGGGAGGGGTTGGTGGTCTTCTTCTATTGTGGGGTGGGGTTCTTCGATCACCAGCATCTCCCGATCCTGCTTCATCCCTCTATCTGGCTCCCACGAATCTCCATGCGATTTGCAGCACCTCGAAATAGGCGTTGCCCCACGCACCTGCACGAAAGAAGGTGGTCGCTGAGCCGGGATGGCCGATGAACGGGCGAAGGACCCAACCCATCTGGATTCCAACAAACGCGTATATCACAAGCCAACACCACATCATCAAGCGGTGACGTGGGCTGCTCTGGATCAACGGTTGATAGAAACGGCGAAGCAACCACTGAGACGATACAGTAGCAATGGTGAACATCAGCAGATTAAATAAGATTGCCGCGTTGTAGCTGTCAAATGACACATACCAAAGTAATGTAAACGGTGCCAATGAAAAGAGAATGATTGTAAGCCCTGCCTGCGTTGCTACGATCGCGCGGACCGATGCTGCGAAGTCGTCTCGCAAACCCATCAGTGTGGAAACAACAAAGAAACTTGGCAAGCTCAGGGTGAAGGTAGCAGCAAGTAGAATGGGTAACTTTATCGCGGAAAATAGTATCTGATAGAATCTTGCCCCGCCGAAACTACCCATCACAGAGCCGTATATGCCGCCAAAGACGATCATGGTTGATACAACGATCAACAGCGGGCGGGCATGATTACCCCCTCGCACGAGCCACGGCTTTGCCCGCAAGATTTCGTCTACTCGCAAGAGGCTGTTCATCCACTAAGCCCCAAACAACCCAGCAATTGATTGAAGCACTCCGAGAAAGAAACTGCTGTCTCGCTCGCGGAACCATGTGAATTCCATATCTGGGCTGCCGATAAATGGTCTCAGCACCCAGCTCATCTGAGCGCCGACCACAGCGAAGACGACCACCCAGATTCTAAAGACCGCTATTGCCTTCGTATCGGTGTGGGATTGAAACGGATCAAGCGCGCTGCTGGTCTGCTGCTCGTTCTCTTGGGAGGCATCCTCTGGATCTTCTTCTGATTGCACTATCGGACTGTCGATCTGATTTTGTATCATAACGAGGCGGCCCATAGTTCGGAGCAAGAATGCCGATCCGAGGAACCCAGTGATCGATGCTACCACAACATTGAGCAGAATCATAAATGGATAGCTCGTTGTGCTCGCAGAGAAGAACACCACGATTGGTCCGAGCGAAGCAAGGACGGCCATCATCACACCGATCATCGCTACGAGCAGTCTCGCGACGGAAGTCAGCGAAAGCCGCGATCCAACGAGTGCATTGAAAACATACAGCGACGGAAAGGTAACAACAAGCGTCAGAAAGAAAAGAAGCGGCAGCTTCACGGCGCTTGCCACCAATTGCATCATGGCATCATCCGTAACCCCGGTATCCGACCATGCGGTGCGGATAATGGCATACGAGCCCATGCACACGCCGTAGACCATCGCCAATACGAGTGCGACAACCGAGATGCCACCTACGGGCATGTCGATGTGCCCGTGCTTGAGTGCCGAAATTTGAGTCGCATCACCTCGAAGGATGCCATCTAGCTGCCTAAACCACTTTAAAATCACCGTAGATTCCCCTGCGTTGAGCCCCTGTGAATCTAGAGGCGGTCACGAGCTGATCTAACATCGTACGCGAAGTGGTGCAATTTTGTTTGGTTAGATTGTAAATAATTCTCATCGCCCGACTTGGCTCTCAAAGGAATGGAAGGAGAATAAGAATCCTCCGGCGGCCACCCAATATCGGATTGATAAACCAGTACATGAAGATGTAGAAGAAGAACAAAACATCCCAGCACAGGGGATGTTTTGTTCTTCTTCTCTTTGTTGCTCTGCTAATTTACCGCTTTGCTGCTCTATTTCCGCTCCGCTCTCGCATTGCTTTCCGGATCGCTACGCCGACCATTGCTAGAACGACGGCGCTGGTGACTGCGATGACTCCTAGGCCGCCTTGGTAGATGAAGCCGCCGATTAAGCCACAGAGGGGGCCAGCGGTGTAGCCCATGCCGATGAAGGCTTCGTGCTTGCCTCCGGAATCGACATCCGATCCTCCGACGGCCATTGCGTAGTAGAGGGCTCCGTAGTAGATCGCGGCGATGCCTACGCCGGTGAGGGAGAGTCCGGTGATGAGGACGATGGTTCCGACGGTGTTGGCTCCGAGTGCGCCGTAGTCGACGCCGTAGAGGTGGAGTCCGATGAGTTGTCCGATTGCGGGGGCGATGATGGCGAGTGCGAATCCGGTGAGCATCGCGGTCATCCCGAGCCATGGGGTCCACCAGTGTCCGTGCCAGCCGTGCCAGCGTTCGAAGAGGATGAAGAAGAGGACGCGGACGATGAGCCAGGTGCTGGCGATGGGTGTCCACCAGAGTTCGTCGAGCCCGAGCTGTGCCTCGATGGTGGGCATGAGCGGGATCAAGACCGACAGGATGATGTAGCTCGCGATGAGCATCATCCGGAACACGGTCAGCAGCGGGACATAGATCGGCGGGTGCGGCTCGTGCCCCTCGGGGAGTTCATCGAGATGCTTAGCGGGTTCGTTTGGGAGCATGAAGACCAATCCCGCGATGAGCAGGTGGATCGCGCCCAAGAGCGAGATGATCATGAAGGGCTGATGCTCGATCATCGGCGCCATGAGCCAGTAGGAGAGGACCATCGCTGAGGACCAGACGATGTTGAACTTCCCGATCGCGCCTCTGAGCGGTGCGGAGCGCCTGCCTCCAGAGAGGTACGCTTCGACGATGGGCCACTGCATCCCCGACGCGACCATGTACGCGATCCCCATGACCCACACAGCGAGTTCTGTGAGATCCGGATTGATCCGGTCCACGAGCATCGGGGCTTGGGCGATCGCTGCGGTCAGAAGCATGATCCCGATGAGCGAGCGGCGGGTGCTGAGCCAGCGGGCGCGGGTCGCGGTCCATCTGAGCAGCGGCCCGCTGATGAGGGCGGCGGGGATGTAAACCCCTCCCAAAACAAGGGCGAGGAGGAGGTTCTGGGTGGCTGAGTATCCGAGTCCTTGGTCGGTGAGGAAGGCGATGCCGCTGGTGATGACGGCGGTGCCCATGGACCCGAGAAAGGTGATGAGGAGGACGAGCTTGAGGGGTGCAAGCCCAGTGGCGGATTGGGAGGCGGATTGGGAGACGGATTGGGGTGGGAGGTTTGCCATTGGAGTGGGAGGATCGTAGACTCCCTTCGCTCCCCCCAGACGACTGGATGATGCCCTTTGGGCGTGATCTTTACTTTGGGGGGAAAGGGTCCCGTAGCTCAACTGGATAGAGCGTTGGCCTCCGAAGCCAAAGGTTCTGTGTTCGAATCACAGCGGGATCGCTTTCGATTGAAGATGATCGAGAAGAAGAACAAAACATCCCCTGTCTGGGGATGTTTTGTTCTTCTTCTTTTTGGGGGGTTGGGGAACCATTACTAGGCACAAGGCGATCGAATTTGACAGGCTAGTACTTACTGTGAATCTAGCTCTCTACTTGTTTTCTCAGAAATCGTCTTAGAGGTTGTGAAGTGTGGCGCGAAGAATCCCGTTTCAGTTGATTTCATATTTGCGTCACAATGGATTGAGAATGAAAGAAGAATTATTGATTCTCTTGCTAGTTTTGCTGCAACCATAATACGGCGAAAGAGATCATTTAGAGCAATGGTGCTTTGTACTTGATTCGGGTCGCCAGGAGACCAAGGCGAATCCGTATTTTCGGAAACTTGAACAAACCTGTGCTCTAGTCTATTACGCAGCTCGTAAATGTCCTTAAACTCAGGATCTAATGCTGTAGAGAACTGCTTATTGGGATCATACAAATCTAGCGATAGCCAGAATAATCCTCTAAGTAGCCAGTTTCGCTTTTTGATAAGATCGTCACTAATGCCTCTTGCAACCTCTCCATTTGGATACCAAATAGATTTCAATGAACACGCTCGAATAGGGACGTTCATGTCCCAATGAGTGCGAGCAATCATTGAAACCTTGTCAAAGATAGACCAAATCGCTCTAAATGAGAGTTTCAACTGCTCAATCTGATGTGAATGCACAATACCATCGCCTAACTCAGCAATATGCACATCGTGATCGGAAAAATGAACACCATTTTGCTGCATTGCATTCCATAAGTTGAATCTGGCTGAAGCAAATTCTTGAACAATACTGTTAAAGACTTGAAAAAGCCATGGAATTTCACCGAGTTTGCAGGTAACTGAAGGGGATGAGACAATGTCATGGGATGCAATCCAGCCTCCTGGAAAGTCATTCAGAGTATTGAGATAGAGTTTATTTTTCAGACACCATTCTCGATAACTGTGTTCTTCTGTCGAGGAGAAGGTGACAGATGGAGACTCTGGCAATTTAGAATCTAACCAATCTCGCCCATATTTTTTTTGCAATGAATCAATTTGGTCACGAGCATGCTCTCTAGCATGCGGTTCAATTCTAAGTCGCAAACATTTTTTTATTTCTTTGTTCGCGTGCCAAGCTATGAACTGTTGATGTGAAGGGTCATAGTCATATTTAGATATTTCAATCGCAGCAAACGAACGATTAAGCCTCGCCATTCCAAAGCCAGGATAACAATTTAAAGCAGTATCATGATAATCAATTGCGCTAATTGGTCGGCCAATACTATTCATCACATTGCCAAGATTGACAAGGTTCCACGCCTTTCTTAATCTTGATAGCTGAGACCAGCTTGATTCTCGTATTGCTAAACGACGCGACAAAACCTCTTGCTCTAAATGATCATCTTCCCAATCCCAAACAGTATTTTTGTCTTGATGTACCATTTGATAAAGAGCGGAATGCAAATTGGCCTTGGTGTAAAAAAGTCTGATACGATCTTGCGATCTGCTCTCGCTTTGAATGACTTCGTCAATTCTGGCGATAAGAAGAAATATAGCCGTGCGATCTTCTAGGTATATAGCGACATCAGCAGCTTGTTCTAATGATAAGCAAGTATGACGGCCTCGATTTTTTTCGCGATTATTCTCGCACATTACATACTATACCCGTGAATGGCATTCGAAACGCCGGGTGCCCTCCTTTCGCTCGCCTCTTGGCGAGTAAAGGAGGAACGAGAGCCTTCCGTCCACCAAGACCTCCTTTGCCGAAGACGGTCAAAGGAGGGCACCGAAGCATTTTCAATCCAGACCTCGAACGCCACCCCAAAAGAAGAAGAACAAAACATCCCAGGACAGGGGATGTTTTGTTCTTCTTCTCTTTGTTCATTCTGAGGGCTTCTTCATCGGCATCAAGAACTCAATCTGGATTGGCGAGTTCGATACCCAGGTCCGCCATGAGTTCTGGGAGCGGCGTCGTGTTCGGGAGTTCTTCTAAACCATCGCGCCATGCGGTTGCGGCTTCTTCGTTCCCGAGCTGTATTTCGGTTTCTGCCAATGCGATCAGCAGATCTTTATTCCGTGATATCAGAAAGCGATTCTCTCTCGCCGCGACCTTGCTGAGGTATCCGACCAGCAGGTTTTTGGCTTCCTGCGGCTCGTCGAGCCTGAGCTCCGCTCGTGCAACAATTGCGATTGAAATCGAATACATTTGTGTGAATATCGACCTTTGCTGTTGAACAGGGCTAGCGAGGTAATCGTTGACGATTTGCTTCGCTTCCATCGGTCGCCCAAGCTCGAGTTCGCAGAGTGCGAGCATGTTGTGGAGTTTCCAGCTCTCCTCATTTTTTTGGATGTCGACCTGCTCGCGGACCTCGTCGCTGAGTTGGATTTCAGAGTTGAGCTTGTAGAAAGACTCCAGCTGGTTGTACGCTTCTTCATAGCGATCAAGATTGAGCTCGAGTTCAGCAATCATAAACGTTGTTCTGAGCACATCGATACGGTGGTCGCCCTGGATTGAGAGCCAGATTCTTTGGGCGCTCTGGTAGCTGTCCAGAGCTTCTTGGAGTCGTTGGTCAGGCAGCTCGTCCAGGTCTTCGAAGAACAGCATGAAGAACCCAACGCCCTCAGCCAAGAGCGCGGTCGTGGGGTGCGGATCCTTGTACGCAAAGGTGGAGAGCCGATTGAGTTTCTTCGAGATCTCAACCTCGTCGATCTCGGTTGAGTCTCTGTCGATCACATCGGACCAGAGCTCAGCAACAACATCGAGCGTGTTTTTGAGTTGCTGGATCTGCACCTGCGCTTCGCTCTCGGCTCTTTCCGCGTTGAGCCTCGCTCGGGTTTCGGTCGCCGCGACTCGCAATGAGGATGCGAAGAGGGAGATGAGCAAGAGCGCGATGACAACCGAGACCGTGACCGCGTTCCGGTTGCGGCGGATCAGCTTCTGAGTCTTGTACAACTTGCTCGGAGGTCTAGCGAGCACCGGGTCGTTGTTGAGATAATGCTCGAGTTCTTCAGCAAGCGCTGCAGGGGTTGGGTAGCGACGGTCGCGGTCTTTCTCCAGGCATTTCATGACGACCCAGTCGAGCTCACCTCGCAGGTGCTTCGGGAGTTCAGCCGCGGACATATGGCGTTTATTGGCGGCTTCCTCTGCGCCGCTGCGCATCTTCACAGTGCTGAGTGCGGAGCTGAGTCGATTGCTCGGGCGGAGCGGGACCTGCTCGCGGATGAGTCGCTGGAGTTCCGAGTACATTTTTCCACGGAGTTCAGAGGGTTCGAACGGGAGCATCCCTGTGAGGAGCTCGTAGAGGACGACCCCGAGAGAGTACACATCGGTGCGCGTGTCGATGTCGAGTCCTGACATCTCCGCTTGCTCAGGGCTCATGTACTCTGGGGTGCCGATCATCTGCCCTTCTTGGGTGTAGATTGTTTTTTCGGTGAGTTGTTGGTTGAGTGCTTTGGCGATCCCGAAGTCGATCACGGTGGGGGTCGCGACGCCTTCTGCGTTGTAGCCGACGAGGATGTTGCTCGGTTTGAGGTCTCGGTGGATGACCGCTTTGGCGTGCGCATGCTGGATCGCATGGCACACAGGGATAAGGAGCCTGAGCCGTTGATCGAGCGTCATTTTGTTCCGGTCGCAGAACTTGGTGATGGGTTCGCCCTTGACGAGTTCCATCACGAAGTACGGGAGTCCCCGATCGGTGAGTCCTCCTCCGAAGACTTTGGCGATGTTCTGGTGGTTCATCAGCGCGAGCGCCTGGCGCTCCGCTTCGAAGCGTGCGATGACCTTCTTGGAATCCATCCCCGGCTTGATGATCTTCAGTGCAACCCTGCGATTGATCGGTTCGAGTTGTTGTGCTTCATAGACGATCCCGAAGCCGCCTTCACCGAGCTTGGCGAGGACTTTGTAGGGACCGATCTGAGCCGGGGAGTCGTCAGGGGCTTCGTCTAGATTCTCAATGGTTGTCCCCTCAAACGGATCCGGGGCACGATCATTGTGTTCGGAATCTTTCATAACAACATTATACAGGAATCTGGCAAGTATGGAGAGATCGCCGAACAATTCAAGAAGACCACCAACCCCTGTCCTTAGGGGTTGGTGGTCTTCTTCTCTTGGTGATTGGGTGCCACTGCTCGCATTCTTATGCGCAGCAGTGTCTGAGGGATACGGGCAGGTCGTCTGCTGCCAAGACACTACTGCGCCGAGGACGGCGAGTAGTGGCACCCTCGGGCATCGACCATCGATCTCAGTCGCCGGGTGCCACGGCTTGTCGTCTTCGCAAGTCGTGTCTTCCGGACGAATCGATACAAGCCACGGGTTGCCGAAGACGGTCAACCAGTGGCACCCTCAGAACCACCCTCGATCACACCCCCAAGAGAAGAAGAACAAAACATCCCAGGACAGGGGGTGTTTTGTTCTTCTTCTTTTTGGGGTGTGGTGTGGGTTGGGGTAAGAAGGGGGGGACAGAATTGGTTGCCTCTTTGCAGATGTTCTGTATTGAGTTGGTCTCAATCACATCCATTCTGAATCAAATCTAGAAACCAGAATATGTCATCGACTGTGTGGTTGCCATCGCCGTTCAGGTCGGAAGCGGGATTCATTTCTGTGAACATGGTCAGGAACATTGAGATATCAAAGAAATCGAACGATCTGTCGTGATTGAAATCTATTCCGCAATACAGGCAGTCCGTTTGGACATCGACTTTCGCAAACCTATGGGTCGATGAAGCAACCATGAAATACACAGAGTCTTCGCTGTCTGGATAGATAGCACGCACGGCTGAGTCTTCCTGGTATCGTCCGATTCTTTGTATATCACCGAGCGGGTTGCTGACATCATATAACTCGGTCACAAAATCGTTGTAGTAGGTGATGTACATGATGTCATTGTGAATAACGGCATCTTCTATTGGGTGGAAATCGGGAATATCAAACGCGTTGACAATCGTGAGCTGATCTGGCGAAGTCATATCAACGACCTGTACCCATGTATCGCTTGTTCCTGGGAGCTCCTCTTCTATATACACAAGGTCGTCCTTCACGCAGAGGAGATCGACACGGCGTACATCTTTGGTCGTAGAGAGAAGCTGGGGCGTGAGTGGGTTCTCGAGCGAGAACACTTGGATTTCGTAAAATGTTGATCCTGGTGTGTCTACGAGACAATACATCTTGGAGTTGTCGATCTTCATGCTGATCGTTCTGGAACCGAGTGGGAATTGATAGGGTGTCGGCTGGATCAGGGATGGGTCCGAGTTGTCGATGATCCAGAGTCCATTACTCGCCCAGGGAGATTGGTAGATTGCGTTCTTGTACGGCACAAAGTTCTCGTTCGTGGACGGCATCTCGCCAATCAGGATTGGGTTTGCTACATCGGAGATGTCGTAGACCTGTAGTTTTTTGTTATGTCTCCCCGAGCTATCGGTGCTGGTTCTTGCGTAGAGATAGCCGTGGCTGGTCCATGCGTTGCTCGCATAGACATCGAGTTCGATGACCGTTTCATTTTTGATCGGTGTTGGATCTTTGAAGTCCATGATCACGATTTCGCTGCTGCGATAGCCGAATCGCGGAAAGCATACCGTCGATCCATCGAAGACCGTTTCTAGGCTGGAGAGAAAGAGCCCGGTCAATGACGAGTGGATCAGCTCTGATGGTCGAAACATTTTTGGCTCGGAGATATCAAAGATATCGATTTCATCATAGGTTGTGACATACGCCAGCGGGCCTTCTATCGATAAGTGACTGATACCGGTCTCGTGGTCAAGCATCGGGTATTCCCCAACCAGCATTGGAGTGTTTGGCTCGGTCGCGTCGTAGATGAACAACGCGGTTTTGAGTTCTTCAATTATCCATTCCCATCCTGTTGCGTACACCATGCCATCGGAGAGAGAGACATGTCGCCCGAGTGATGGCAGGTCCATCGTGGAGATCTGGGTCATGTTGCCGATATCGCTCGTATCAACGAACTCGAGCGAACTGCTCCACTGGCGTGCTTGATAATCGAATTCAGCATGGAGAATCACGAGTAGCCCGTTGTCTACGGAGAAGTCGAGGCCGAACTCATCTGGTTCGTATTCTCCGATCAGTTCTGGGTCAGAGGGGTCTGAGTAGTCGTAGGCGTAGACGCCTTGAGGGTTCATGAGGTAGACGGTGTCGCCGTCGTAATTGATGTCGTATCGTCCTGAGACGTCGATGACTCCTAAGGGCGTCGGGTCTGCGGCATTGCTGAACTCGTACGCGGCGGTCTTTCTCGCAAAGATCCAGTCCCACATCAGCAGCGTCGAGTTGTGGAGCAGGAGGCGGGAGTAGCGCTCGTCAAGGTTTCTTGAGTAGGCCTGGACGCTCTGGTTGTTGCGAACATCTGTGATATCAAGAGTAATCAGTGAGTATTGATTACCGTTATCTTCATCGATTGCTATAATCGCGACACGCTGATCGTCGCCGGCGACACTCATCAGACGGAGCGGTTCGGTCGAGTACTGGTAAATTAATTGAGGATCGGAGCTGTCTGAAAGATCGTACAGTCTGTACTCGTGCCGCAGAACCATATGTCCATACTCGCCGTGTATTACAAACTGCTGTGGATTCTCATCATCCAGATCCAGCCTGCCCTGATAGTCCGTCCAAAAACACGGCAGAGGCGTGGCCAAAGACTCCACAGTGCTGAATGCCAGAGCGCATACAACGAAATGGCAAACACACAGAGTTCGGATTCTGGAAAGAAATAATGCAATTGGATACATGGGGACATGTTACGCCATATTGATTTTCAATGCAAGAATTATATCTAGTAATTACCACCCCAAAAGAAGAAGAACAAAACATCCCAGGACAGGGGATGTTTTGTTCTTCTTCATCTGAGTAGTTGTTCACCTATCCATCACACATACCCGTCGCTCGCGTACTCCCCGCTAGGTTGCTCGTAGAGGCGTTCAGACGTTTCGTCTGGGGTGGAGGTCGTGTCGTCGAGTATCCAGTGCCAGCCCTTGGCGCGACGCACTGAGCGGATCGACAAGACCTTGCGTGCGCGCTGGAGGTTGTGTTCTTTGATGCCTTGGGTGTTTGCTTCTTGGATGATCTCCGTCGAGGGGCGTTCGCCTTGCCCGAGCGCTTCGAGGAGGAACGCATGCGCCTCATCGATCATGCTCGTGCTGGTGGACGGCGCGTTCTCCAGTCCATCCGCATCCCATTCGACTTCTTCGTCGAGCCAATCGACCTTGCCGTCTTCGAGCCGGTAGACCTTCGGGGGCATGTCGATCCCCAGGTTGTTCTTCACAGGCGCGACGATCCGCTTGCTCGCATCGTCCGGATGCTTCACCACCAGATGCACGGCCCGCGCCGCCGCAGTGAATGCGAGCGAGCCCATCGCGCGGTAGATCGCGCGCTTGCCCCCCGCGTCCTTGTTGAGGTGCGTGACGCACACGACCGCCGCCCCGGTCCACGCGGCGAGTCTGGAGAGTTCTGCAAGCACCGAGCGGACATCCGCGTTGTTGTGGCTGTCGGTTTTGCCCATGTACGCGCTGATGGGGTCAATGACGACGAGTCTGAGGTTGTCGATCTTCTTCATCGCAAGGGCGAGGAGCTGGACATCGGTATCGAGTTGAGTCAAGCCGCACACTCGGCTCATCGGTGCCATCACCCCCTCAAACATATGCACGCGCGTCAGGTCCGCGTCCATCGCTTCGAGCCTTGGACGGATGGTGTCGCCCGCATCGTCCTCCGCGTTGAGCAAGACGACTTGTCCCGGATCAGTCAGCGGCCCGGTGGACTTGGGAAGCTCTCCACGCGTGACACGCGCCGCCATATCAAGGGTAATGAAACTCTTGCCGAGCCCTGGATCCCCTGCGATCATGGTGAGCTTCCCGAGCGCGATGCGTCCTTCTTCGAGCCATTGGACGGGCTCGCTTTTGTACTTGCTGACCTTTTTGATCACGACCTGCCGATCATCGCTGAGTTTGCTGTCGTTTGTTCTCTGGAACGGCCCGCTCTGTTCGTCTTGATGGAACTTCATTGAGTTCTCCCCCTCTGGTATCTTTCGCGCGTGTAGAAGTTACCCGCGTCTAAGAGATGGGGCGTTCGGACCTGAGCGTGCGCACAAACATGGTCACTCCGCGCTAATAAACGCGTCCGGTATTAGATAGAGGGAAAATAGTTTTGGATTCTCCGATTTGCAGGAAATTAACCTGCCATTCTGTGCGCACAAAACCGGTTGTTGCCGGGTATTCCCTTGTTCCATGACGCGGAATCCGGTATTCTGGTGCCTCAGATCCAAAGCACCAAAGGACACCACATGACCACCCACGCCCGAATCATCACGCTCGCCATCGCAACCATCGCGGCCATCACCCTCTCGTCCACCCACGCATCCGCTCAGCCATACCTTGAGTTCACGGTCACCACGAGCGGGCCGACCGGGAGCGGGAACGGGAACTTCAGCTCGATGATCCACTTTGTCGTCGATGCGAGTGATCCAGACCAGACCGTCATCCCGAGCACCATCCACGCCACATCCTCAAGCCCGGCAAACGAAAGCCTCACCGCTGGATCTGTCCCGATCCAGATGCAACACTTTCGAGTCGAAGATGGGAGTGTATTTCTCACCTACACCAGCACCGACGGCTCACTCAACGGGCTCAGCATGATCTTCCACGAAGGCGGCCCAAGCCAAGATCCCGACGAGTCGCTCCCCGACGATCCAGCCGTGTACACCGGATGGCCCTCTGCAGTTGCCAACTCAAGTGTTGGTGGCTTCCTCTATCAACTCAACTACGACAACGGCTTCACCAGCTCGGGCATCTTCAACCTCTCCGTCCGCGAAGTCCCCGACCCAAATCCCAGCACGGAACCCGAGTGCCTCGTCGACCTCAACAACGACGGCCAACTCGACTTCTTCGACATCTCCACCTTCCTCACCCTCTTCGGCGCAGGCTGCCCGTAACCCTTCGCCAATAACTGATCTCCAGGGTTCAAATAGAAGAAGACCACCAACCCCTGCCCCTAGGGGTTGGTGGTCTTCTTCTTCGTCCAAGCGATGCTCATAAATCCGGTGATCGCAGAATATACCCTTGTTCCATGACGCGGAATCCGGTATTCTGGTGCCTCAGATCCAAAGCACCAAAGGACACCACATGACCACCCACGCCCGAATCATCACGCTCGTCATCGCAACCATCGCGGCCATCACCCTCTCGTCCACGCAGGCAACCGCCCAGCCGTTCATCGAGATCGGCGCGATCGGTGGCGGCGACAACTCAGATGTGTATATTCGAGCGATCTTCGATACAAGCGCGCCACGATCGGGGCCCAAGGGACTCTTCGTGTTCGACGCGATCTTTGCAGAGGTGACCGACATCCAGAATCGTATTTCCGACCAACCCTTCAGGATCTCAACGCCGCTCGATGCACCCAGACTTGAAGTCGAGGCAACACTGCACTACTCAGAGGATCAATACTCCATCGTGTTCACCGATGCAGAAGGCGTCCGCTCCTTCATCACCGTGAACGAGACCAATCCAGCATTCACCCCTCATTTGCTAACGCTCCCCGACGATCCCAGCGAATACCTCGCAGATGCATCAAGCCAAGACGCCTTTATCTCAGTCGCTGCAAACAACGGGAACTACTTCGGATTTTGGACACTCGACAACGGCTTCACAAGCGGCGGCGCATTCTCTCTCTGGGTACAACTGGTCGAAGATCCAAACAACCCCAACGAACCCTGCCTCGTAGACCTCAACAACGACGGCGCACTCGACTTCTTCGACATCAGCACCTTCCTCACCATCTTCGGTGCAGGCTGCCCGTAACCAATAGCCAACAACAAAGTCCCACCATCGACACAAAAGAAGAAGACCACCAACCCCTAGGGACAGGGGTTGGTGGTCTTCTTCTTTGTCCAATCCATGCGAACAATTCTTGTGATTGCCGATAAAACCCTTGATTCAAGAAACAGATTCCGGTACGTTGGACGCTCTGTTCGAAGTTTACAAAGGGACACCACATGACCAATCACGCACGATTTACCACGCTCGCCATCGCATCCATCGCGGCCATCACCCTCTCAACAACACACGCAACCGCGCAGCCATTCATCCAGATCGATGTCACCGGCACGATTTCAGAGTTTGGTTCGGGGGGTGAGTTCTTGCCGTTCGGAATCCGCGCCATCTTCGATGCGGGTGCCGCCCCGGACTTGATCGACTCCAACTCAATCCACTTCAACGCCGTCTGGGGCGAGGCCATTCAGACACAGGATCTAACGGACTCTGCGTCATTGCAGCCCTTCGTCGTGTTGTCAGAGCCGCTGGAGTACATCCCCGCAGAAGTGGAGTTGCAATATGTCCAGAGCACCAACGCCTACCAGATGTTTACCACCCTCAACGACGAGCTCATTGTATTTACGGTCCCCGATCCAGACGGCGCGTTCAGTCTCGCGATGGCCTCGCTCCCCGATGCGCCAGGTGACTACGAGCAATCCAAACTAAGCTCTGGATTCCTGCAGTTCTTCACGGATAGTGGATCCGCGTTCTGGACGCAAAATTTCAGCGATGGCACCATCCTCGCGACCATCCAAGTCGTTGACGGCCCACCCGAACCCGAGTGCCTCGTAGACCTCAACAACGACGGCGTGCTCGACTTCTTCGACATCAGCACCTTCCTCACCCTCTTCGGCGCAGGCTGCCCGTAACCAGTCGCCTATCGTTGAACGCGAGCGGTCGTCCTACCAACCTGTGCGTATCAATTCATGATTCTTGAGAACACAAAGCTGATCAACGCATCACCCGATCGGGTCTGGTCCGTGACGCAAGACATTGAGCATTGGCCGAACTGGACGCCGACGATGACCAGCGTGACCAAGCTCGACGACGCCCCCTTTGAGGTCGGATGTCGTGCGAAGATCAAGCAGCCTGGTCAGCCCGAATGTGAATGGCGCGTCACCCAACTCAGCGAAGGGACAGGTTTCACCTGGGAAACACGCGTCCGCGGCATCTCAATCTCCGCAACCCACGAACTCAGCGTACAAGGTTCAGGCACCCAGAACACCCTCCGACTCACAATGCAAGGCGTCATGGCAACACTGCTCTGGCCGCTCATCCGACCCTCCGTAAAGCGAAGCCTCGAAACCGAAAACGCAGGACTCAAGGCGCATTGCGAAGCGATGGAACAAGGTGCTTGAACGCCGCGTTGAGCCTTGATCCGAGCACCGACTGCGATCGGCCCCCCCGCAACCACCATCCCAAAAGAAGACCATCATCCCCTCCCAGGGATGATGGTCTTCTTCTTTCAGGTGGTTGCATCGGTATTTGTACACACGGGAATAATCTTGTACAACACCCGCTTTATCCTGTGCATCTGCGGGTCGGGTACGTCTTGCGGTTATGATTTGGTTTCCAGAATCACTTATATAGAGGAATGATCAATGAACGATTTTCGAACGATGGCACGAACAGGAATTGTAGTCGTTGGTGGGTTCTTCTCGGTTGGGCTCGCCCAAACCACGCAAGATCACAGAATGACCGGGCAGGCTGCTGCAGAGATTCTTTCCGTTACGCGGAGCGGCGATGCCGAGGGCCGGACTGTTGTGTTGATTCCAGGATTGGCATCGGGATCAGAAGTCTGGACCGGCACAGCAGACGCGTTCCAAAGTTATGATCTCAGAATTGTGCAGGTCGCCGGGTTTGCGGGCGCGGCCGTATTTGAAACAGATGAAGGCTACACCGACGAGATCGCTGATGCCATCAACAAGCATCTCACAGACTTTCCAGGAGTGGACCCCGTAGTGGTCGGGCATTCACTAGGAGGCTTTGTCGCCCTCAAAGCGGCCCTCTCAGATGACACGCCGATCAATGAACTGGTCATCGTCGATAGTCTCCCATTCCTTGCGGGCTTGTTCATGCCTGGTGCCACACCCGCACAGGCCGCCCAAATGGCACCAGCCGTGGCACAACGAATGACGGACATGCCCAGAGAAGCCTTCGATCAACAACAGTTGACGGGCTTGGCTCGGCTTGTAAAGACCAAATCCTATCAATCGGTTTTGGCCGACTGGTCAAAGGCATCGGATCAATCAACTGTCGCCAAGGCGATCGGTGAGTTGTTGGCTGCTGATCTACGTGAGGACATCGCCCAGATCGAAGCTCAGATCACGGTGTTGGTCGCGCATGACAAAGTGATGGGTGTTCCTGTATCACAAGTGAACGATCTCTTTACCGAACAGTACGCCGCCGCACCGGACCATCAGGTTGTGGTTATCAAAGAGAGCCTGCACTTTATCATGGTGGATCAGACCACCCTCTTTCACGACGCCCTTAAAGCCGCCTTGACCGATTAGTCGTTTCTTCCAATCCACTACTCTCACCCAACCCCAAAAGAAGAAGACCATCATCCCCCTCCCAGGGATGATGGTCTTCTTCTTCTACGAGAGCCATCGATTCGCCATGATCTTCACTTTGGGGGGTTAGAGCTTCGACTTGTTGTAAGGCTGATCACAGTTGACCCCGAACTTCACGCAGATCGGGTGATCGTGTTTACAGTTGGGCCGAGCGGTGCAGTTGTACCGCCCGTGCAGCACCATCATGTGCCCGATCTCCGACCATCGTGGACGCGGGAACAGCGCCATCAGCAGCTTCTCGATCTTCGCCGTATCCAGCTTCGGATGATCCACAATCCCCAATCGCCAGACCAGCCGCTGGACATGCGTATCGACGGTCACCCCATCGTTGATCCCAAACGCATTGCCCAGCACCACATTGGCGGTCTTGCGTGCAACGCCTCGGAGTTTGAGCAGGTCCGCCATATTCCCAGGGACCTCACCACCGAAGTCTTCAACAACCATCGTCATCGCCGCGTGTATGGACTTGGACTTGTTCCGAAACAACCCGATCGTTTTGATGTAAGGCTGGATCCCCTCGGGAGTCGAAGCCGCGTAATCCGCAGGGGTCGGGAACGCCTTGAACAACCCCGGGGTTGCCTTGTTGACCCCCGCATCGGTGGACTGCGCAGACAGGATCGTCGCATTGAGCAGTTCATGCGGATTGGTAAAGTCGAGTTCGCATTTCGAATCGGGATAGTGCTTCTTGAGCGCGTTGGCGAGCTTGAGCGCATCGCTCCGCTGCTCCTTGGTCACCTCCGGGAGAGCGAACGGAATGTCCTTGAGACCACGCGGATTGTCCTTGCCCTTTGGATGCACTGTATTCATGGCTGATGTTAGGTAAAAAACAGTCGCCAAGTCCCCCAAAACCGCCCCAGTTTACTGGTATCCGCCCGAATATCGGGCATATTCCATATACACACACATGCATAGGAGTTTGACATGCGTATACAATTGACAGTTCTCGCACTCGCAACATTGGCCGCCCCCGCACTCGCAGGCGTCGCCTATCCATTCGAAACCGACATCATGGGCTGGAGTATCGTCTCAGACGGCACCGGATTCATGTGGGACGGCACCATCGGCAATGGTGGGCTCGGTGCCATCCGTGCCCGCGATGTCGTCAACGGAGACATCTGGCTCTACAGCGCACCACAAGCCGACCTCGGGAACATGAGCGGGCTCTACAACAGCTCCATCTCCTACGACATCCTGGGAATCACAGGCAACCAAGGCATCGGTGGAGGCCTCGCCGATGTCATCCTCACCGGAGCAGGGATCTCCATCGGGATCAACTTCGGGGTTCAACCAGTCCTCGGCCAATGGGTCTCCGCATCCGTCCTCGTCTCAGAAGCCGCCGACTGGAAAATCGTCAACTCCTTCGCCAATGCGACCCTCTCAGGCACCGACGCAACTTCCGCGAACATCCAATCCGTACTCGGAGACCTCGATGGCCTCTACATCCGTGGCGAATACACCAACGGAGGCGACGCCACCGCACTCGACAATGTCGACTTCGTCCCAGCACCAGGTGCCCTAGCACTCATCGGAATGGGCGGCATCATGATCACCCGCCGACGCCGCTGATCGAAATCTTAAATCAACATCACCAAGCCATCAATCTCATGACGAGGTCGATGGCTTGTTTGTTTTTACGACACCGCCCGACCCAACCCCGGTCCACACCGCAAGCACCAAGCACAGCAGCGTCGCGCCCATCAACGCCTTGAGCGAGTTGGACGCGGTTGTGTGATACGCAAAGAACGCGTTCTTATGGATCTCCGCCTGCTCGGTGTTCCCCGCAGCCGCGAAGTCCCAGTAGTTCCGCAGGTCCTCCGTCATCCCAGGCATCAAAACAAACAAGTGGTAACTCAGCAGCCCCATCGTCATCAGCAGCACCACCGACCGAAGCACTCGCACCAAAGTATTCATCGAATACCCCGCAACAATCATCGTCACAAACGACGCCAGCGCAATGGCGGCACAAACAAACTGCACCGAATCCACAATCAAAAACACCTTCCCCGCGATCAGTCCCCCCGCAAGCAGCGCATGATCACCCGTGTAGTCCGGGTAGGCCGCCAGTGTGGGTTTCATCCGTCCAACAATCGGGAACACCGTCGCCGCCACAATCCCGGACATCCCAACAGTCCCGAACCAAGCGCTCAGCGCAACCACATGAACCACCTGAAAGACCCGCTGTGCAATGTGTGTACTCATCTGCGATCCTAGGTACTCGCCTCGGCAAATACCTTTGGCTCCAGATCCGCCTTGAGATACAGCGGGTGCTTGGGAAACCCGTGCATCGTCACCGCCAAGCAGTGGGGCACGCACACTCTATTGAGCACATCAAGAACCTCGGCATGTCGATCATTCAAGACCCCGTGCGTCCCCCATCCAACGATCACCAGATCCGCCTGCTTTGCAAGCCGCGCGATATGTCGATCGTTATCAACCCCGATCGGATCATCAACGAGTTTCAATCCCTTGGGATCCGTAGA
>Ga0209344_10002663_pt1 | contig 19354 bp, 21 predicted proteins | sample Cruoilmetagenom6_FD_187293 | JGI IMG/M metagenome (GOLD analysis project Ga0209344, IMG submission 187293) | Oil polluted marine microbial communities from Coal Oil Point, Santa Barbara, California, USA - Santa Barbara Oil Seep Sample 6 (SPAdes)... | ecosystem: Environmental > Aquatic > Marine... | reverse complement strand
ATGGATACGCTGATTGGCAATGTTGACACATACGTTCGCCGAAGACTGACGGAAACCAGCCGTTGAATCCACGACTGGATGCGCAGCTGGAATTTCTGATCGAAGCGGACAAGCTAAAATCAGTCCTTCGTGCGACGACCTTATGTGATGCAACGCGCGTCGAAAACTCAGGTGAACATTCCTGGCATATTGCACTTTACGCAATGGTTCTGTCTGAACATGCAAAAAAACCGGTCGACCTGAACCGTGTGATCAAGATGTTGTTGATCCACGATCTTGTTGAAATTGATGCGGGTGATGCACCAATACACGGAGACCATGATAAGGGTGCGATGGCCGTTGTTGAACAAGCCGCCGCCGACCGGATATTTGGCCTGTTGCCCCGGGATCAGGGAAAAGAGTTCCGCGCTCTTTGGAATGAATTCGAAGCCGCAATTACTGATGACGCGATATTCGCCAAATCCATTGACCGTGTACAACCAGTCATTTCAAATCTGGAAACCGGCGGCGGCACCTGGCCACAATACGGCGTCACACCAGAACAACTGAATTCTCGTGTCGGAGGAAAAGTTGAAAAAGGTGCCCCTGCCATCTGGAATGCACTGAAAACCCGTATTAAGGACTATTTCGAAACCAGCCAGCCACACGGCCTCCATACACCCAAACCGGAGTGATACTTTGGGCATAACCGAAGACATGACAGACGACCTTGCAAAAGATACACTTGCGGTCGCTGAAAAAGCGAATGATCAGACAATCGTGGATGAAATTTCTGAAGTCCTTGGAAACACGTCCACCACCGCGCAGGAAGCCTATCTTACGGCCGTACGTATCCGCCGTGCGGTTAAGCGTGCCCGCGAAGCGTTAAGCGAATTTGACGGCAAACCCGAACCCAAATCTTAAGGGCTGGTCGCAGCGCGGTTACAAACACAGGTTTTGTTCCTCGTGCTAATTCGTATACTATCGCATACAGCCTTTCCTTCCGCTCACCATTGCTCTAAGACGCAGGCAAAGCCAGCCATATTGACCATAAGGGACGCAACCAATGACAAAAATTAAAGTTGAAAACCCAGTCGTTGAACTGGATGGCGATGAAATGACCCGGATCATCTGGGATTTCATCAAGCAAAAACTGATCCTTCCATATCTGGATGTTGATTTGCTTTATTACGATCTCGGTATGGAAGTCCGCGACGAAACCAACGACCAGATCACAATTGATGCTGCAGAAAAGATCAAAGAAATTGGGGTCGGTGTCAAATGCGCAACCATCACCCCAGATGAAGCGCGGGTCGAAGAATTTGGCCTGAAACAGATGTGGCGCAGCCCGAATGGGACAATTCGCAACATTCTGGGCGGCACAATTTTCCGCGCACCTATCATTTGCAAGAACGTCCCCCGCCTTGTACCCGGCTGGACCGAAGCAATTGTCATCGGCCGTCATGCCTTTGGCGATCAATACAAAGCCACAGATTTTCTGTTCCCCGGCAAGGGTAAACTGACAATGAAGTTTGTCGGTGAAGATGGTACTGTCATCGAAAAAGATGTGTTTGATGCGCCAGCCTCAGGTGTTGCTATGGGTATGTACAATCTGGATGCCAGCATCATTGATTTTGCCCGCGCGTCGATGAATTACGGCCTGAAAATGGGCTGGCCGGTTTACCTGTCTACCAAGAATACAATCCTGAAAGCCTATGACGGGCGCTTTAAGGATCTGTTTGCACAAGTCTTTGAAGAAGAATTCGCTGACCAGTTCAAAAAGGCCGGCATTACCTACGAACACCGCCTGATTGACGACATGGTTGCCGCAGCGATGAAATGGTCCGGTGGTTTTGTCTGGGCCTGTAAAAACTATGATGGTGACGTTCAGTCTGACACCGTGGCGCAGGGCTTTGGCTCTCTGGGTCTGATGACCAGCCAGTTGATGACACCGGACGGAAAAATTGTAGAAGCAGAAGCCGCCCACGGCACCGTCACCCGCCATTATCGTCAGCACCAGAAAGGTGAAGCAACTTCAACAAATTCCATCGCCTCGATCTTTGCATGGACAGGTGGTTTGCAGCACCGCGCTAAACTTGACGACAACGCGCAACTGATGAACTTCGCCAACACCCTGGAAAAGGTTGTGGTGGATACGGTTGAAAGTGGGTCAATGACCAAGGATCTTGCACTTCTGGTCGGACCTGATCAGCCCTGGTTGACCACAGAAGGTTTCTTGCAAAAGGTAGATGATAACCTGAATGCAGCCATGTAAGATACTGCTAATATTATATAAAGGCCACCTCATCAGGTGGCCTTTTTTATGCGGCTTGTTCGTTTCTAACAGGCTCAAACGGCAAATAACACACATCCTGCCCCTCAAAAACACACAAGGTACCCTGTGGTACCGCCTGCCAGCCGGTTTCACCTGTTTCCAGTGGTTCAGACACGGCCGCGTGCCCACCCAGATCCTCGTTCCAGCGATGAATTAGGGTTGGTGCGCGTTCATCAGTGGCATAACGCAACGCAAATAATCGCGCCCCATCCGAAAATGCCAGCGTCAGGCGCATATGGGGCGTGCCGCCCTTTTTTCGCGACAAGTGTTCAAGACGCGCGGTAGCCCGTGCAATTGCACCTACAGGATCGTGATCAAGCCCTTCTGCCAACGCAATCAAAAACAACGCCTCGCTGTCAGTGGCCCCTTTACGTTCGCTGTAATATGCCTCGGGAATTGCCATATCTGCATCCCGGCGAATATCAGCAAAACCGCCAACCTGCCCGTTATGCATAAAGCTCCAGCGTCCATAGGTGAACGGATGACAGTTATTGCGGCTCGTTGCTGATCCGGTCGAGGCGCGCACATGCGCCAAAAACAACCTCGACCGGACCTGCCCGGTAAGAGACTGTAAATTAGGGTCAGACAATGCGGGAAATACATCACGATATAGGCCGGGCTCTGGTTTTTCACCGTACCAGGCAACCCCAAATCCATCTGCATTAACTGTGGCTTTACATTTTTCAGCTGCCATAGATTGCTGGATAAGAGAATGCCCCGGTACGCTGATAATTTCATCCAGAAAGATAGACCGCCCTATCCAGGCAGCCCATCTACACATCTATTGCCCCCGATTATGCGTACGCGCATACAGTACAGCCACCATACGACTTGCAGTTTTTTCAAAAAGGCAGGGGATAAATGCATGTATCAATGCAGCCCCCGAAGCCAAAATCAGCATAATGGAAAACCGCCCCGCAAAGGCCATATGCTGCAAATAACTTTCGTCGACACTACGTGGATGGTTTAGAAACACACGCTCTATCATGAGTTCTCTCCTGCTCGCTGTTGATGATGTCACTCTAAGGCAGCACCGTCGGGATTAATTCTCAAACATTTGCCGAATGATCTTTATTTTGAGATATTTTCCCATGATATAGAAATAATGGATACCATTGATCGATTAGACCGCCAAATACTTGTACAATTGCAGCGCGACACGAACCTTCCATTGGATGAAATGGCTGAAAGAATCGGGTTATCGCGAAATGCAATCTGGCGCCGGATAAAAGCGCTTGAAGCATCTGGTATTATCACTCGCCGGGTTGCAATTTTGGATGCTGACAAACTTGGATTGGGGCTATCAGTGTTCGTTTTTATCCGCACAGATCGGCACGACCCTGATTGGTTATCTGCATTTGCCAAGGCAACGGCTGATATGCCCGAAATTCAGGCTGCATTCAGGATGACGGGTGATCTTGATTATCTGGTGCGTGCGCGGGTGGAAAATGTTGCTGACTATGACCGGCTTTACCAGCAATTGATCAGGCGTGTGGAAATGTCGGATGTTTCTGCGAGCTTTGTTATGGAAGATATCAAAGACACAACCGAATTGCCCATTTCCTACTGATGCGAACAAGATTGGATCTGTCGTTATGCCCAAACACTATCTGTTCCTGATCATCGCAATCCTGACCGAAACCGCAGGCACTGCTGCATTGCAGGCCAGTCATCAATTCACCCGGTTGGTTCCATCTGTAATTGTGTGTCTGGGCTATGCGGCGTCGTTCTATTTTATGGCGCTGACACTAAAATACATGCCCCTGGGTATTGTCTACGCAATCTGGTCTGGCCTGGGAATTGTTGCAATCGCCGCGATTGGCTATATCACATTTGGTCAAAAACTGGATCTAGCGGCGGTTTTGGGAATGGGTCTGATCCTTATTGGAATTTTAGTTATCCACCTTTATTCCAACACCGCCACGCACTAACAATCCAAGCATAGCATCAATTTTGCAAATACTAGGTTCCACCTATAAAGCTGCGCACGACACGTGGTTATTCGTGACTTGAGGTTTTTTTATTCGGCGGCTTCCGGGGCCTCTGGCTGATCCGGGCTAGACTGTTCCGTTTTTTCCTGTTCAACTTTTGGTTTGCGCGGGCGTGGTTTGCGCTTTGGCTTTGTTTCTTCTGGTGTGTCAACAAGACCGCTTTCCACCACCGCCACCGGCTCAATTATATCTGGCTGGGGCGCCTGTGAGGGATCGTTGACAACTTTAGGTTCTTCGATACGAGGCTGACTTTCATCTCGCCGGCCGTGGTTATCATCGCGGCGGTTCTGATTGTCGCCCTGACGTTGTTGGTTTTCACCCCGGTTTTGTTGTTGTTCTTCGCGTTGTTGCTGGCGTTCGCGGTGTTCGCGTTCCTGCTGTTCACGCTTAGCGTCCATTTCACGCTGCGCTTCGCCCAGCAAACGGATGTAATGTTCACCATGTTGGCGAAAGTTTTCTGCAGCAACGCGATCATTACCAAGCTGTGCATCGCGTGCCAGCTGGCCATATTTTTCGATAACCTGTTGTGGAGTTCCACGAACTTTGCCTTCCGGACCGGAACTGTCAAAAACACGATTGACGACATTTACGCCGGAACGATTACGATTATTGTTATTCTTTGACCGCGAACGGGATTTGGGAGATCTCATGGTTTTCTTTTACCAGCCTTTGTTGGCATATGCTTGAACCTGTTTCGCGCGTAGCGCCTGGTGCCTTACCTTTGGTTCCTGCTAATTTGAGGCATTATCGGCGAGGGGAACAATTTGTTCCGCCGCCCGCGTGGCAACGAATAAACATGTGACGCCAGAGAAAACAAGCCAAAATTGGTATTTTCCCCAATTCTTCTGTGATTGTAGCACAATAAACTGTGATTAATCCAATTGTTTACGGGTTTTCGTAGTTTCCACGACGCGGTCCCTGCCATCAATGTCTTGCCAGACGTTAATTTTTTCGAATCCACTTGCCTGCAATAATTCAGTCACCGCGCTCGCCTGCGTTGGTCCGATTTCAAGCAAAATCCGCCCATCTTCATTTAGAAAACGCGCAGCATCTCTAATGATACTGCGATAGGCACCCAGCCCATCACCTTCTGGAGTCAATGCAATCCGTGGCTCCCAATCGCGCACTTCACGTGACAGATCGTTCATCTCAGTCGCGCTGATATAGGGCGGATTTGATACGATCAGGTCAAAGCACCCGTTCACATTTTCAAACCAGTTGGAATTTGCAAACTTAACATTTTTAGCCAGGGTCAGAAGAATTGCATTCTTTTGTGCAACCCCAAGCGCCGGGTCAGAACAATCAACCCCAAGGCCAGTGGCAGCAGAATTTTCGGCCAGCAGCGTCAGCAGGATGCATCCGCTACCCGTTCCCAAATCAAGTACCCTGCTAAATGGCTTTTCTAGCGCGACTTCAACCAAGCGTTCGGTTTCGGGGCGCGGGTCAAGCACCGCTGAACAAATCTTAAACCGACGTCCATAAAATTCACGATATCCGATAATTTGTGAAACCGGTTTGCGTTCAACACGCGCGGCGACATGGCTTTCATAATCGACTTCGCAACCAATGGGCAACTCTTCCCCTGCAACCACCAACAAACGCGCCCTGTCTATCCCCAGAACGCTGGCAAGTAATACCCGCGCGTCAACCGCCGGATCACGAACCCCCGCTTCTTTCAGGCGCGATACCGCAATTCCAAGCGCCTCAGCGCCAGTCATGCCCCCATCTCCGCCAGCATTGAGGCTTGGGAATCCGTAATCAGCGCATCTATGATTTCATCCAGATCGCCCTGTAAAACCTGTTCCAATTTATAAAGTGTCAGGTTGATCCGATGATCTGTCACCCTGCCCTGCGGATAATTATAGGTCCGGATGCGTTCGGATCGGTCACCTGATCCCACCTGACTTTTGCGTGTCTCGGATCGTTCATCATGCAGTTTCTGTCGTTCCAGATCATACAATCTGGACCGCAAAACCTGCATGGCAATTTCGCGGTTACGATGTTGCGATTTTTCAGAAGATGTAACAACAATTCCAGAAGGCATATGAGTGATGCGTACAGCGGAATCTGTTGTGTTTACGTGTTGGCCACCGGCGCCAGACGCGCGCATCGTATCGATACGGATATCTGTTGTTGGGATTTCGATGTCTACTTCTTCCGCTTCGGGTAAAACCGCAACTGTCGCCGCGGAAGTATGAATGCGCCCGCCGGATTCTGTTTCAGGAACACGTTGTACCCGATGAACACCACTTTCGTATTTCATCCGCGCAAAAACATTCGTACCCTGAATGTTGCCCGTAAACTCTTTGATCCCGCCCAGTTCAGTTTCCTGCAACTCAACCACGTTGAATTTCCAACCCTGATTTTCGGCATATCTCTGATACATTCGCAACAGAACCGCGGCAAACAGCGCTGCTTCTTCGCCCCCTGTTCCGGGTCTGATTTCGATTATGGCAGGGCGCGCATCTGCTGTATCTTTTGGCAATAACGAAAGACGCAAACTTTGTTCTATTATTGGAAGCTGTTCTTTTAACCTGGGCAATTCTTCTTCTGCCAGTGATTTCATTTCCGGATCAGCCAGCATTTCCTCTGCTTCAGCCATATCATCCAATAGTTGGCGATAATGGCCAATCTCGGTGACGACGGGGCGCAATTCAGCGTATTCACGCCCCAGTGCTGCGATATCACCCTCACCGGTTGACATCATTGCTTCCAGATATTCGAAACGCTCAGAAATCTGTTGTAATTTATCTAATGGAACCATGCCAGCCTGTTGCCTGTTGTTGAAGATTTGGTCAAGGGGTGCCCAAACCCAATTTTTGTGCTATTCATTTATTATGTGGCGCATTTTTGCATTGGCAGTAATACTTCCCACTCTTACCTACGCCGAGGGGATTAAACATGCTGCACAAAACGGCAAAGCGCCACCCCGGCGCGTAATTGAACTATATTGTACTGACACCAATGGCGATCGGCACGAGTTGGGTGAAGTGATGTGCCTTAACGTGAGCAGTTGTCAGCAGTTTTTGGCAAAATGTGACATGAGCCTGAATAATGTAATGTGGCGCCAGATACAGGAAGGTTGCCCGACTGCGAGGGCAAAACCATCACTTATGGATCGTTTCAACAGCCTGAAATCAGGTGGGCCAATCAAACAAAGCAGTGTGAAGTCCTGATATCGGGCACTGGCAATTGTTCAGCCAGACTGGCGTAAATTCCAGCAATAGAGACACAAGATTTCCATCGCAACATGCGCGCCAGCAACTGCCGTGGCCATTGATGTGTCATATGGTGGGGAAACTTCAACAACATCCCCGCCAACCAGATTGATCCCGGCAAGATCGCGCAAAATAGCTGCGGCCTGCCAACTGGCAAGCCCACCCCAGACCGGTGTGCCCGTACCAGGTGCAAAAGCCGGATCAAGCGCATCGATGTCAAAAGTCAGGTAAGAAGCGTGATCGCCGACGATATCGCGAACCTTGGCACTAACGGCCCCAGCCCCGGTTTCATGTACTTCGCGCGCGTCAATTATATGTACTCCCATAGTATCCGGATTATCGGTGCGTATGCCTATCTGAACGGATCGGGTTGCGTCAACAATGCCTTCTTTAACAGCCTTGTAAAACATCGTTCCATGATCGATGCGGTCAAAATCATCATCCACCCAGGTGTCTGAATGGGCATCAAACTGAATCAGTGAAAGGGGTCCGAATTTTTCTGCATATGCCCGCAGGATCGGGAATGAAATATAGTGATCGCCCCCCAGAACCAGAGATCCGGCACCCGCCGCCAGAATACCCCGGATATGATCTGTTAACACCGCAGGAAAATCTGATACCCGAGCGTAATCAAAGGGCAGATCGCCATAATCAACAATCGAAAATTCGCTTAGTGGATCAAAGCCCCAGCCGTATGGCGGATCAAAAGGTTGCAGCGTTGACGCTTCTCTGATTGCGCGCGGCCCTAATCGGGTTCCGGGGCGATTGGTCACCGCCTGATCAAACGGAATTCCGGTTACCGCCAGATCTACACCGCTTAGGTCTTTGGTGTAGGTGCGGCGCAAAAATGACGTGACACCGCCAAATGCATTTTCGTAGGCCAAGCCCTTTGTCCGTTTGCGGGTGATAGCTGTGTCAACCTGCGATTTTGCATCTTCAAGCGCCATTTCCAACCTCGACGTTCTGGAATGAATTATAAGGGCGACGACGGTACCAGCGGGCCCTTTGAAATTGTACGTAGGACAGACTAAAGGAGAGTCGCGAACAGTTAAAGTGGCAAGGCCCGTTCCACAAGGCGTGCAAAGAACGAAGCCCCAACCGGCGCAATATCATCGTTAAAATCATAACCCGGATGGTGCAAACAAGCACTATTGCCCTGGCCAAGGAACAGGTAGCTACCGGGGCGCTTTTCCAACATATAGGAAAAATCTTCGGCCCCCATTTCACGACTTGAATGGCCCTCTACATTGTCATCCCCGGCGATTTCTTTTGCCACATCAACAGCAAATTTCGTGCTTTCGGGATGATTAATCGTTGCGGGATAGCCGATCACGTAATCCATGTCGGCCGTCACCCCATAGGATGCGGCCTGACCGGTGACAATTTCTTTTAAACGCCCCTTAACAAGGGCCTGAACATTTTTTGAAAAGGTACGAACTGTCCCACATATATAGGCTGTTTCAGGGATAATATTATCAGCTGACCCCGTGTGAATTTGCGTAACCGAAACCACGAGTTCGTCTAAGGTATGATTGTTACGGCTGACGATGGTCTGAATTGCCTGAACCATACCAACTGCAGCAATTACCGGATCTTTGGTCTCCTGTGGCATCGCACCGTGACCACCAACCCCCGTAATATTGATTTCAAACGTATCAACTGCCGCCATTATCGGCCCGGGCGTGGTGAAAAAACTACCCGGCGCGTCCCCCGGTGAATTATGCAGTGCATAAACCTGTTCAATTTCAAATTGTTCCAGCACCCCTTCGCGAACCATCACACCAGCACCACCACCATTTTCTTCCGCGGGCTGAAAAATCAGCGCAACACGTCCTTTGAAATTTCGTGTTTCTGCCAGATACCGGGCTGCACCAAGCAACATCGCCGTATGCCCGTCATGCCCACAAGCATGCATCTTTCCCGGCGACTCTGATGCATAATCAACACCAGTGGTTTCAAGAATAGGCAAGGCATCCATATCCGCACGCAACCCGATTGTTGGTCCATCCTCTTGCCCGCGAATGATTGCAATTATGCCCGAAGTTGCAATTCCTTCGTGGATTTCAGTGATTCCAAATTCTCGCAGCTTTTCAGCCACAAACGCCGCAGTCTGATGACAATCGAATTTTAGCTCGGGATGCTTGTGCATCCATTGACGCCATTCTTTCATGTCATTTGAATAATCAGCGATACGATTGACGACGGGCATGTGGACTAACCTTCTCCAATTTCGGATAATCTGCGCACAATTCCCGAAAGATAGGCGATCTGCAATGTCAAATTCTTCAAATTCTCTGGTTCACGATCCCAAAGGCGGCTTGCCAAGGTTGTTGGAAATCATGCGGCGACTTCGTGATCCTCAAACCGGATGCCCATGGGACATCGAACAGGATTTTTCCTCCATCGCGTCTTATACGATCGAGGAAGCATATGAAGTTGCCGATGCCATTGAAAATGAAAACTGGGGTGAACTGGAAAGTGAACTTGGCGATCTATTGCTGCAAACCGTCTATCACACCCAGATGGGTCAGGAAGCCGGGTTATTCAGTTTTGATAGCGTGGCCAACAAGGTTTCTGAAAAAATGCTTTCTCGCCACCCGCATGTGTTTGGCGATGAAGACAGAAACAAATCCGCGGCACAACAAACCGCCGATTGGGAAAGGTTAAAAGCGATTGAGCGTTCTACAACAAGCAGCGGTGTGCTTGATGGGGTTGCAGCTAGTTTACCTGCGCTTATACGGGCTGTAAAATTACAAAATCGTGCGGCGCGCGTGGGGTTTGACTGGCCATCAACTGATCAGGTAATCGATAAAATCGCGGAAGAAGCAGAAGAACTAAATCAAGCACGCCAGACTATGAACCAGACCGAAATATTCGAGGAGTTTGGTGATCTTATGTTTGTTATCGCAAACCTTGCCCGTCATCTTGATATTGATCCCGAAGCGGCACTTCGCGCGGCAAACTCCAAATTTACCCACCGTTTTACGAAAGTTGAGGATAAATTATCGGATAAAGGTAAATCTGCTGACCAATCAGATTTAGCTGAAATGGATGCGCTTTGGGATGAAGTAAAAGCAGAAGAGCGGTTCTAGGACATGCTCACAAATTAACCTAGTAAATCGATCAGGTATTGACCCTACTAAAAGACTCAGATTTAAAGCCCGCATCAATACCGGAGAGAATGCAACATGCGATCCCTACTTTTAACCTGTTTAACCATCACCCTGGCAACGCCCATTTTATCGGATGAGATCAACGTCTATTCATATCGTCAGCCAGAATTGATCAAACCCCTGACAGATGCATTTACAGAAAAAACAGGTATCAACGTTAACGTCGCCTTCCTGAACAAAGGCATGGTGGAACGCTTGCTTGCCGAGGGGGATCGATCACCAGCTGATGTTATTCTGACCGTAGATATTTCGCGCCTTGCAAGTGCAGTTGAAGCAGGTGTTACCCAATCGGTTTCTTCCCCGGTTATGGAACAAAATGTACCCGAAACTTACCGCGATCCTGATGGTCACTGGTGGGGCTTAACCACACGCGCACGTGTGATTTATGCCAGCAAAAAACGCGTTGGCCAAACAGACATTACCACCTACGAAGATCTGACTGATCCCAAATGGGCCGGACGTATTTGTACAAGATCAGGCACACATACATATATGATCGGATTAACATCTGCGGTGATCAGCCATCTAGGGCAAAATGGCGCTGCACAATGGCTGAAAGGCCTGAAAGCCAACCTTGCACGCAAACCACAAGGTAACGATCGCGCTCAGATCAAAGCAATCTGGGCCGGTGAATGTGACATTTCACTTGGCAACACTTACTATTTGGGTGCTATGCTAAATAATCCCGAACAGGTAGAATGGGCAAACTCTGTCCGTATCGTATTCCCCAAATTTGCAACGGGTGGCACCCATGTTAACGTTTCCGGTGTTGCGATGACCAAAGCTGCACCACATCCAGAAAACGCACTTAAGTTCATGGAATTCCTGACCTCCCCAAAAGCGCAGGAAATCTATGCCGAAGTAAATTATGAGTACCCGATAGCACCCGGAACATCCCCTTCATCCCTTGTCGCCGCATGGGGCAGTTTCACCGCCGACACAATAAACCTGATGGATATGGCTAAACTGCGCGCCGATGCGCTGCGGATCACCGAAGAAGTTGATTTTGATGGCTAGAACCGTGACATCGCCTTGCCTTCCTTGGCATTGAAGCCCTGATCCGGACGGCGTTCGCAAACGAAAGCCAAATTCTATTGCTCGTCGTGCTGATCGCCTCCGGCGGGGATATTTAAAGAATAAAGATGATCGGCTTTTTCTTTGTTCAAATACTCATACCGAACGCTGGCAGGGCATCGTAAGAATTGCGTTCAAGAATTACACTGAATACATAGTTATCAGAGGTACAACAGTTCCTTGGCTAACAAATCATAAACCAGCCTGACCCTAGCGCTGGTATGAACTTCCCGGTGCGACACCAACCAGACCGGAACAATAATTGGCGCGATCTGTGGCAGAACCCGCACAACACCACTTTCCTCATCACCGATGTCTTGTGACATTATTCCGATACCTAACCCCTGCTTAACATGGGCCCATTGGATAAGGTGGCTTTCTGACACGATTGGAAAGTTGTGCTGATCAAGTTTCAAATCAAACAGTTTCATCGCCTCCATCAGCGCACCAGATCGATTAAACCCAATGAAATTAGCCCTGGCGAAATCGCCGGGCAATGTCGGATTTCCAATACTGTCCAGATAAGAGGGTGTGGCGTAAATCCGCCCTTCAATATCCCTGACTTTTTTTGCAATCAGGCTTGGTTGCGTTGGTCGATAGTTGCGGATCGCAATGTCAGCCTCGCGACGCCGCAGGTCGCTTTCGGCGTTGGAAGCGACAATTTCAACTTCAATCCCGGGCGCAAGCTGGCGAAGCAGGCCGATAATTCGAGGCAAACGAAAGGCGGCATCGACCTCGCTCGCACTGATGCAAACGGTACCTTCAACGGCTTGTGATTTACCGGAAGCGGACAAAGACATGCGGTTTGCCGCCTCACCCATGGCGCGAACATGATCTACAAGTTCAAGACCACCCGGAGTAAGGGTCAAACCACGTCCCACCCTTTCAAAAAGCACCACACCCAGTTCTTCTTCCAGCGCACTGACCTGACGGCCAAGTGTTGGTTGTGTCATTCCCAATGCGCGCGATGCGGCTGATAGTGATCCTTCTTCAACAGTTACAAGAAAGGCCCGCGCGCGGTTCCAGTCGAATTTTACAGCTTTCCAATCCATGCAAATATGCATATCAATTTAACATATTTAGTCAATTTTATATTCGCACCCGCATGGATACTTCGAGGTAGACAAAACGGAGAATAAAATGATGAAAGCGATTACATACGACACTTACGGGTCACCGGCAGTATTGAAGCTGAATATAATTCCACGTCCGCAGCCCGCAGATGATGAGGTTCTTGTAAAGGTTCATGCAACCACGGTCACATCCGGTGACAGGCTTGCTCGCAGTCTTGATATGCCGGCTGGTTTTGGCCTGATCGGGCGGTTGGTATTTGGAATATTTCGACCCAGAAAGGCTGTTTTGGGTACAGAATTTTCGGGGGAAGTTATTTCAACGGGCAAAAATGTAACCCGATTTCGACAGGGTGACAAAATTATTGCTTTTCCCGGTGCAGGTTTTGGTGGCTACGCAGAATTCGCGACAATCGCCGAGGATAAAGCGATTATCCTGAAACCCGCCAATCTGACATATGTCCAGTCGGCAGCGCTGTCATTTGGTGGTGGCACTGCGCTTAATTTTCTGCGCGACAAAGGACATATTCAAAAGGGCGACAACATCCTTATCATAGGTGCTGCAGGCAGTGTTGGCAGCGCAGCAGTTCAGCTTGCCAAACATTTTGGTGCAAATGTTACCGGGGTTTGCAAAAAAAGCGCGACGGACATGGTGAAATCCCTTGGTGGCGATCAGGTGATTGATTATTCCCGCGCAGATTTTACCCAAAATGGTGAAACCTATGACATAATTCTGGATACCTCGGGCACAGCAACATATGCGCGATGTGAGGGATCCTTAAAACCAAACGGGCGTTTATTGCTGGTATCCTCGAACCTGTGGCAATTGCTGCGCATGATTTTCACCCGCAAACAAGACGGTAAGAAAGGTATTGGTGGCTACGCTGCCGAGAATGCGGAAGATTTGAAGTATCTTTCATCAATGGCTGAGGCAGGTCAATTTTTGCCGCATATTGACAAAACTTTTCCACTTGAACTGATGTCGGATGCCCACGCTTATGTTCAGTCCGGGCACAAACTGGGGAATGTGGTTGTAACTGTCGCGCCCGACCACCCAAATTCCTGATTGATATCAGACACCATACCTTTCCTGTCTTGTCCGATAAACCAATGATCCAGCGGTGTCATTTGAGGGTGAATTGCGCCGCGTTGCTTTTGATAGCTTGCAAGACTCTGCCACCGCAAAGTTTAGCGCTGGACAACACGCGCACGAGTTGCGACTGACGTATTCTGAGCGGAGGAGCATATGGCGCGTAAAATCATTATCGACACAGATCCCGGTCAGGATGATGCCGTCGCAATCCTGTTGGCCCTTGCCAGCCCTGACGAACTGGATTTACTTGGAGTCACCGCGGTGGCAGGCAATGTTGCTTTACCTTTAACGGCCAAGAATGCCCTTACTATCTGCGAAGTCGCTGGAAAAGTTGATGTGCCGGTCTACGCTGGTTGTGACGCCCCGCTAACGCGTAAACTGGTCACAGCGGAACATGTACATGGAAAGACCGGGCTTGATGGCATCGATCTTCCGGAACCGAAAATGGCCCTTCAGGATCAACATGGCGTCGATTTTATTATTGAAACCTTACGCCGCGAAGACCCGGGAACCGTTACGCTTTGCCCTTTGGGACCACTAACCAATATAGCCACCGCTTTTCAGCGCGCACCGGATATAATTGGTCGCGTACAGGAAATTGCGCTAATGGGGGGCGCCTATTTTGAGGTTGGTAATATCACACCAGCGGCGGAATTTAACATCTATGTTGACCCGCAGGCAGCTGACATTGTTTTTAAATCCGGCGCAAAACTTACCGTGTTTTCCCTTGATGTAACCCATAAGGCGCTTGTCACCCAGCCACGGGTTGACGCGATCAAGGCACTTGGTTCCCATGTTGGAAATGCGGTTGCGTCCTGGACGCATTTTTTTGAACGCTTTGATGTCGAAAAATACGGGTCCGCCGGTGCGCCGTTGCATGATCCGACAGTTATTGCCTATTTGCTACAACCGGATCTGTTCAGCGGCCGCTTCATCAATGTTGAAATCGAAACCCAAAGCGAACTTACATTGGGAATGACTGTCGCTGACTGGTGGGGTGTTTCTGGTCGCAAACCAAACGCAATGTTCATGGGCACCATAGATGCTGACCGGTTTTTTTCGCTGTTGACCGAGCGTTTGGCCAGATTATGAGCGCATCCTTGCATTTAGCAACACCTGAGGATCTTGAACAACTGGAACCACTGGTTGCCGCTTACCATGCATTTGAAAATATTGAGAGTAGCCAAGCGGACAGGCGGCGTGCGTTAAACCCACTGCTGGATGGTACACCACATGGGGTTGCTTATCTGATAGGTATGCGACGTGCCCCAGTGGGTTATATCGTGATCAGTTTCGGGTATTCCATTGAGCTGGGCGGGATTGACGGTTTTATTGACGAGTTCTTTATACGTCACAGTGTGCGTGGACGTGGTATGGGAACTGAAGTTCTGACCAAACTTTTGCCAGCACTCGGACAGCATGGAATGAAGGCCCTGCATCTGGAAGTTAACCCTGCAAATGCCAAGGCACAAAAACTGTACAGCCGTGCGGGATTTCAGTTACGTGATGGTTATCACCTGATGACGCGGATACTGTGATCTGGTAAATGCACCTGCGCGACCCTAGGTTCTTGCGATGACGTTACATATCCCTTTTGAAAACACTTATGCCGACCTGCCTGACCACTTCTTTTCACGTCAGGCCCCGGTTGCGGTGCGCCAACCATTGCTTGTCGCAGTAAACGCTGAGTTGGCACGCGAACTCGGGTTGGATGTTTCGCAACTGAAGGGCGCAGATGGTATCAACATGCTGGCTGGCAATATGGTGCCCGCCGGGGCCAAACCGTTGGCGCAGGTTTACGCCGCCCACCAGTTTGGTGGTTGGGTCGCGCAACTGGGTGATGGGCGCGCGGTTTTACTGGGCGAAATCATCGATCAAAACGGGCAACGGCGGGATATTCAGCTAAAAGGGTCCGGGCGCACCCCCTATTCGCGCAATGGCGACGGGCGTGCCTGGCTTGGACCGGTATTGCGTGAATATATAGTATCCGAAGCAATGCATGGCCTGGGTGTTCCGACGACACGGGCATTGGCTGCTGTCACCACGGGTGAAGCAGTCCAGCGTGAAACCATACTGCCCGGCGCCGTATTGACACGGGTTGCAGCCAGCCACACGCGGGTTGGCACGTTTCAGTATTTTGCCGCACGTCAGGATGTAGACGCGTTGCAAAAACTGACTGATTACGTGATTGCGCGCCACTACCCGAACGCGACTTCACCAATTGAATTGCTGGATGAGGTTATCAGATCGCAGGCAGGCCTGATTGCCAAATGGATGAGCGTTGGCTTTATCCACGGCGTTATGAATACAGATAACATGACGATTTCAGGCGAAACCATCGATTATGGCCCTTGTGCTTTCATGGATCGTTATCACCCGGAAAAGGTGTTCAGTTCAATTGATCAGTTTGGGCGCTATGCCTATTGCCGCCAACCCGATGTTGCGGTGTGGAATCTGGCCCAACTTGCCAGTTCCTTACTGCCCTTAATGGGGAAACCGAATGCCGCAATTGAAATGGCGACAGCATCTGTTCATCAGTTTCCAGAAATTTACGCCGATGCAAGGCTGTCGGAGTTTCGCCGCAAAATCGGACTTACGTGCAACAAGGAAACTGATCGCGAATTGATCCAAACCCTGCTTGATATCATGGCTGAAAAAGGGACAGATTTCACCAATACATTCCGCTCTCTTGCCCAAGGCCGTGGGGCCGGGCTGATTAAAGGTGAAAACTATGCCAAATGGTTTGGCGATTGGCAGGCACGTTTAAAACTGGAAAACGGGCGGGCTGACAATTTGATGCTGGCTTCAAACCCGGCGTATATTCCACGCAATCACCGGATCGAAGCTGCAATAAAATCTGCTGTTTCCGGGGATTTTGCACCATTTGAAACCTTACACCAGGTGCTTAAAAATCCCTTTGATGAACAACCAGACTTTATGGACTACCGCCAGCCCCCGGAACCCGAAGAAGAAGTTAAACGCACCTTCTGTGGAACCTGAACTGACTATTTATTGCGTTTATCGAAGTTTTTGAAAAAATGGCGATTTAGCCTGACAAATTCTGCAATCAGGGCAGGCAACCCTGATTTGCTGCGGCCCTTCAGGAACCCAAGTCCGGCCAACGCACCAACACTGGCACCTATGATATTCACGATCAGATCCAGCATCGTGTCATTCAGCCCGGTTTTTTGCATATTCAACCCAAATGATACATCCATCAGAAATTCAAATATTTCCCAAACTGCGCCAATTGAAATTGCAAAGCTAAGTGAAATAAAGGTGATGGCCCAGGCCGGGGCTGCATAACGATCACCTTCAAATAATGAAAAAACAAATATGAACCCAGCCAGTCCGAACCCAACAGCGGACAGCCCGTGCAACAGAATATCCCACCACCAATAGCGGTCGTAAAAATCAAACGCTTCACCCAGAAACAGTGTTGCGAAAATGAACAGGACCATTCCGGTAAAAAAGGGCCAGGGCAGATTGACATGATAACGGTTCGTTAAAATCGCCGGTGTCAGGGAAACCAACAAAGTAAATGTCGCAACAAATACCATCGACCAACGGCCGAGAAACACAGCTTCCAGCGCTGCGGCAACTAAACTTGCCCATATCAGGTAGACAATTATGCCGTGACCACGAATTATCATAAATTCAATGTAACAATCTCGTATGTGTTCTTCAATTCCCGGCACAAAATCCTATATTCTTTACATGGACGGAAATTCCCATATCCGGTTAGCCAGCTACAATATGCGAAAGTGTATTGGCCTTGACCGGCGGCGAAAACCTGGCCGGATCATTGATGTTCTGAACAGTCTGCAAGCAGATGTCGTTGCATTGCAGGAAGCTGATCGGCGTTTGGGCGAACGCCACGCCGCGCTACCGGCAAGGATGATCGAAGACGAAACAGATTTTCGCAGTGTAGAAATTGAAAACAGTGGCCCGTCGCTTGGATGGCACGGAAACGCAGTGCTTGTTCGCAAAGAGCTTTCCAGTTCAGGTGCTGATCGGTTCTATCTGCCCGGAACTGAACCTCGTGGTGCGGTTCGCGTTCAGGTTTCCGGCTTTCAGATCGTTGCGACCCATCTGGGACTACTGCGCTCAGACAGGCGTTCGCAACTGACTGCAATTCGCCAGCAACTAAAAGGATCACCTACCCCGACCGTTATAGTAGGCGATTTTAATGAATGGGCACAAACGCGTGGCTTGGAACCAATTTCTGAAGAATTTACAATCCACAGCCCCGGCCGCAGCTTTCATGCCGCCCGTCCTATCGTTGCACTTGATAGGGTCGCTGTTGGTCGCGATATAGAACTGCTAAATGCGGGTGTTGGCGAAACCGCGACAGCGCGGATTGCCTCTGATCATCTGCCAATCTGGGCTGATATCAAAATTGCTGTATAACTGCACCTGAACCGATCTGCAGGGTTCCCCATTTTCCAATCCATCATTGATCAACCGGAATTTTGGTATGTTTCGCGAACCGTCCTGACGTGCTAGGACGTGCAAAACAATACTGACAGGCCAATAATGAATATTCTGCAGATCACCGCCCTTCTGATCGTCCTTGCCGGCGCATTTGGCGCGATAAATTATCTGTTTCTGAAACTACCCCCGGCGATTGGCATACTGGTTGTAGCGCTGGCCGCTTCACTTGGGGTTCTGGGGGTGGATCTGATCTGGCCTGCGCTTGGGATGGCGGATGCAGTACGCGGTATCATTGGTGAAATTGAATTTTCCAAAGCCCTGCTGGAAGGGATGCTTGGGCTTTTGTTGTTTGCCGGGGCATTGCACGTAAAAATCGCAGATCTGCGCAGCCAGTGGGCTGTAATCTTTCTGATGGCAACCATGGGTGTTGCGCTATCCACACTGGTTGTCGGCGTAGGTTTCAGTTGGCTGACCGGCATGCCATTTCTGGTGGCGCTGGTATTTGGTTCGTTGATTTCACCAACCGATCCGGTCGCTGTGCTTGGGGTGCTGCGACAGGCGAACCTTCGCAAAACACTGGAAACCAAAATTGCCGGGGAATCACTGTTTAACGACGGCGTCGCTTATGTGGTATTTCTGGTTCTGATCAGCCTGGCATTTCCCGCCCATGACGCCCATTCAACCGGATTGGCGGGGGCTGCCAAACTATTCATCCAGGAAGCGATTGGCGGCGCAGTTCTGGGTATAGTTCTTGGATGGCTGACCTTTCGCGTGATGCGGTTGATCGACGACTATTCACTGGAAGTATTGATCACTCTTGGCCTTGCCTTTGGTGGCTACGAACTGGCGGTCGCCTTGCACCTCTCGGCCCCGATCATGGCGGTATGTGCTGGATTGCTGATCGGGGATGTCGGTACCAAACACGGCATGTCGGAAGAAACCCGTAAATATGTTGATGCGTTTTGGAAAATGATTGACGAAATACTG
>Ga0209344_10002661_pt1 | contig 19360 bp, 10 predicted proteins | sample Cruoilmetagenom6_FD_187293 | JGI IMG/M metagenome (GOLD analysis project Ga0209344, IMG submission 187293) | Oil polluted marine microbial communities from Coal Oil Point, Santa Barbara, California, USA - Santa Barbara Oil Seep Sample 6 (SPAdes)... | ecosystem: Environmental > Aquatic > Marine... | reverse complement strand
TGGAGCAGGCGGCGCCCACCCTCGACCCATCGCTATCATCGGACGAGGCCATGGCTCGTCTTGAATCCCTCGGCATCGCCTTCGATCCCGAGGGTTTTTTTGACCGGATCGGTAGCGGCGACGGCAGGGTGGTATCGCTCTTCCTCAGCGCCGGGATGCCGACCACGGTCAGGGACTATCAGAGCCGGCCCCCTCTCGTCGTTGCCATCGACAGTCAGCAGGCCGAGATCGTGGATCTGCTTTTGGCCGCCGGCGCCGACCCCAACGACGCTGGAGAGCGCCCGGATCCGGACCCGCGGTACGGCCAGACCCCGATCATGGCGGCCGTCGATGGGGATGACATCTCGATCATCCACGCGCTGCTGGCGGCCGGAGCTGATGTGAACCGCTCGAACACGTACGGAGCCAGTGCCTTCGATGTCGCCGCAAGCTCGAACAAGGTCGAGCTCGTTTCGCTATTCATCGAGCACGGCGCCGATGTCAACAAGGTCTACAGCACAGGCGGCCCGTGTATCTGGTCACCGGTCGCCATGGGTTACGTGGAGGTTGTGAGGATCATGATCGACGCGGGCGCCGTGGTCGGAGAGCACCGTGCCGAAATGATTGAGTCCGCCGCAGCCTACCCTGAGATCATCACCCTGCTCGAGGAGGCTCCCGAGTAGCGGGGCGTCATCAGTACCGCCCCCAAAGCTCTGGGGTTGGTGGGAACCTCGTTCGCCATCACGCCGTTGTTGGTGGAGGACCTCGAGAGGAATCTCTTGGTCTTCGAACCCTCGGTCGATTGGAGCACCTTCCCGGACCCGACGATCATCGACGGCTATTGACACAAGAACACCTTCTTCTGGTCAGAAGAACACGCACGTGAGTATCGCGCCAACAACAGCCAAATCGATGGCAGTTACCTGTCGCTCGATCAGAGCTGCTGCGAGACCCGGATCGTCCAGGGAGCATTATTCGCGTTCTAGGAAGTCGAGCCCTGAGTCCAGAGGGCGCGACGACGTGCGTTGGAAGAAGTTTTGACTCTTCGGCGTTGAAAGGAGTCAATGATGGAATCGGGAGACAGCAGTCGGCCGGGTGGTCGAGAAGTACCGCAGGGCCTCGCGCTGCCCTCGGAGGACGCCGTCACATCATGGCTGAAACGATGGGGATACGGCGACGGCGAGGCGCTCAACGAGGTATTCCCCGCCGTTTATCGAGAACTCCGACAGGTCGGCCACCGAATGCTCGCCCGTGAACGTTCCGACCATACCTTTTCAACAACGGCGCTGGTCCACGAATCCTATCTGCGGCTTCTCGGTCAGGACCGTCTCCAAGCCCGTGACCGCGAGGAGTTCTTCGCCATCGCAGGGATCACCATGCGACGGGTTCTGGTTGATCACGCTCGACGGCGGAATCGGCTCAAACGGGGCGGAGATTTCGTCAAGGTCGATCTCGACGACGCGAGTGATTGGCTGAGTTCGTCCCAGGCGGAGGAAGCCGAAGCCCTCGACGCAGCTCTCGATCTGTTGGCGGAACACAATTCACGCGCCTCGCTCATCGTCCACCTTCGTTTCTTCGTGGGTCTGACCTGCGAAGAGATCGCCGAGCTCCTCGAGCTCTCGGATCGAACCGTTCGACGCGACTGGTCGCTGGCCCGCGCCTGGTTGCGGCGAGAAATCCGAACAACGATTGGAGAGGAGTGAATGACGAACGACGGACGCCATCGTTGGGACCGTCTCGGCGAAGCCTTTGCCGAGCTCGAAACGATGACGCTCGCCAATCGGGTCGTGCGACTCGCGCAAATCGATGAGGAGGACCGAGAACTCGCCGATGAACTGCGAGAGCTGCTTGCAGAACACGACGCCGACCAACCGCTCGAGATCGAAGACCTGTTCGTCTGCGACGACTCGGAATCGCTGAACAGTTCGCTGGGTCGCGAGGTCGGGCCCTACCGTCTTGTGGAGGTTCTCGGGCGTGGGGGCATGGGAGAGGTCTTTCTCGCGGAGCGGATCGACGGTCTCTTCGAGCAGCGAGTCGCCCTGAAACTCATCCGCGCCGCGTTCGACGACCAGTTGGCGAGATCGCGCTTTCTCTCGGAGCGGCAGATCCTGGCTCGCCTCCAGCACCCCAACGTGGCCCGGTTGCTCGATGGCGGCGTGACGGACGACGGGGCGCCCTACCTCGCGATGGAGTTCGTTCAAGGCGAGCCCATCACGGACTACTGTGACCGCCTCAAACTCGGCATCGACGACCGTCTGGAGCTCATGATCCAGGTCTGCGAGGCGGTGCATTCCGCCCACCGTCTCCTCGTGGTCCATCGCGATCTCAAACCATCGAACATCCTGGTCGATGGCGATGGCGATGTGAAACTGCTCGACTTCGGGATCGCCAAGATGCTGAGTCCGGACTCGCCGAACGATGCGCCAATGACGCAGACCGGGGCCTATCTGCTGACCCCCGAGTACGCCAGCCCGGAACAGGCGGCCGGCGAACCGATCGGGACCAGCTCGGATGTCTACGCAATCGGGCTCGTCGCCTACCGGCTGCTGACAGGTCTCTCGGGTCAGCCGGTTGAGACCCGTTCGCCGATCGGCATCCACCAGGCGGTGTGCCTGAACACTCCCCGGACGCCCAGCCGAGCGGTCATGGAAGACTCCGACGGGGTCGCCGAGGAGCGGGCCCATCTGCGGAGTGGTCTTTCATCCGCCAGGCTCTCGCGGCGGCTGGCCGGCGATCTCGACATGATCATCCAGAAAGCGCTGCGAAAAGAACCCGATCGACGTTACCTCTCGGCCGAGGAAGTCGCGGCGGATTTTCGCCGCCACCTTTCGAGGATGCCCGTAAAGGCGCGGGGGGATCGCTTCGGCTATAGGGCAGCTCGATTCGTCAGCCGTCACAAAGCTGCGGTTCTGGCGGCCTCGGCGGCATTTGTCGCCCTGGCCGTGAGCCTCGGGGTTTCACTCAGCAGTCTCGACGCCACGCGCAGGGCAAAGGCTCGCGCGGTGGCCGAGGCCGAGAGCTCGCGGCAGCTCGTCGACTTCGTCGTCGGTCTTTTCGACGCCTCAGATCCGACGGCTGCTCCCGGCTCCGAGATCACGGCCCGCTCGCTGCTCAACCGGGGCGCGACATCGATCCGGGACGATCTCGAGACCAAGCCGGGGCTGGCTGGTGACATGCTCATGGCCATCGGCGGCGCATACGACAAGCTGGGGTATGCGGACGAGGCGATCCCATTCCTCGAGGAGGCTGTCGATCTGCAGGCCGCGACCGCCGACCCTGTTGGTCACTCCAAGGCCCTGCGAGCCCTCTCAACGGCACAGCTCACCTCTGGAATCTACGAAGCCGCTGTGGAGAACTGCCGGAAAGCCGTCGAAATCCTGGAGGCGGCCGATGACATCGATGCCAGAGAGATGGCCAACGCCTACTCCGATCTCGGCATCAAGCTCTTTGCCGTTCGCCGCAGCGAAGAAGCCATCGAGGTTCTCGAGCCGGCCGTCGCGCTGAGAAGGTCTCTTTCAGAACCCGATCCCCGACGGCTCGCCATCGACCTCGACTGCCTGGGCAACTCGGTCTTCGATCGCGGTGATTTCGGCGCCGGTCTCACTCTCCTGCGCGAAGCGGTGGACACCCTCGAAAGGTCGAGTGCCTCCCCTTCCGAGGTGGCCGACAGCCTCACCCGGCTCGGACTTCGTCTGGTGGCCGCGGGTCGGTTCGACGAGGCCGAGACGGAGCTCGCGCGGTCGCTCGACCTCGCTCGCGAGGCGGCTGCCGGAGGCCCTCATCCCGAGGTCCAGGACGCGCTCCTCGCGAACGCCACTCTCGCTGAAGCACGGGGCCTCTACGACATCGCTGCGACCGATCTCGACCAGGCGCTCTCCGAGTCCCAGGCCATCTGGGGTCCGGAGCACCCAAAGACATCCATGATCCGCCTGCGCCGCGGCAAGGTCCTGTTGGCCGGTGAGAACTACGAAGAGGCGATTTCCGAACTCCAGGCGGGTCGAGAGGCGCTCGCCGCCCGGTCCGGAGGCCACAGCGGGCACCTCTATGCCTTCGACCTTCCCCTCGCCCAGGCGCTGGCGGCGATCGGTCGAACCCGCGAAGCCGTCGAGATCGTCCGGCCCATCGCGGCCGACCCGAAGTCCAGGTATGCCGACCAGGCGAAGGAAATCCTGAGCCAACACGACTCCTGAGTCAGTCGACCGCCCTTCCATGTCCGGTTTCGGTTCGAAACGTCGCAATCATCCGTGACGACGACGAAATCCACGGAAGGAAAACGACAGATGATCAAACAACTCCAGGTCTCTCTTTTCTTGTGTCTTGGCGCTCTCGCGGCGACTCTCCTGATTGGCACGGCACCCGCGGCGGCGGAGTGTCCGCCCGACCCGCCACCGCCGGAGTGCGACAACAACGGCCAGTTCCTCGGCGGGCGATGGGATCTGTCCCAGATCTCCGGCAGCTACACCTTGTCGGGCGACGAGGTGTTCTACCCGTATCTTGACGACCCGGAGGTCTACGACGACTACCACACCAACGGAGACCTCACCGTTTCGATGGACGGCGGGTCAACCGAGAACTACCTCGACGTGGGCTGCGACGGTACCGTCACCGGCCAGCTTAAGGAGACCTACACCGGTTCCATCGACAAGGTGCCGGACATCTTCTACTTCGACCCCAAGTACTGCCAAGAGACCCCGCAGGACATGAGCTGGACGGTCACCATCGAGCGCACGATGTCGGTCTCGGGCACGGTGTCGGGCCACGGTCAGCTCGACCTCGACCTGTCGGTCGACACCGCCACTCTGGAGGTCAATGGCTCGCTCGCCGCCAGCTTTGACTGCATCTTTATCAGCGGTTCGATCTCGGTTGGGGGTTTCGACATCTCCGGCGATACCGAGAATGTCCGGATGTCCGGCGGTTACGATCCCGACAACGGAAGCTTCTCTCCGAACATCACACCCCTCGGTGGGACCCCGTGGATCGACGACATCCTCCATCGCGTCGCCCTCAACGGAGATCACCAATACCAGAACGGAACTCTCACGGTGAACCCCAGTCTGGACAGTTCGGGCTCGTCCCAGCCGTCGAGGCAGGAGTACAACCACTATCTGATCCAGGACGCTGTGACGGTAACCGGCAGCGTCAACGCCCAGGCCGAGCCCAAGACTCCCGAGGTGACTTCCCTGGAGCTCCAGGAGCCCTCGCAGTATCTGACAGACGTCCCTGTCACCACCGACGTGGTCGCCGAGATCGACTGGCACGGCCAACCCCCCGGTTCTGTCGAGTTCACCTACGGTGGAACGACCGAGACCGTCGCGGGCGCCGACACGGTGACCTGGAGCTTCGACGCCGGCGATCAGGGCGACACCATCGAAGCGGTGGCGATCTCGGGTAACGAGCGCTCCGAACCGTATGTGATCAACGTCTACAAAGTGACGTTACCGGGCTGGGCCGGTTCAGCCTCGGACTGGAGCGGCAGCTCGGGCGTCAGCTATGACGCCACCCTGGACTGGCCCGTGTCGCTGGAGACGACGCGGACCCTGAGCACAATATCGCTGTTCACAGGACTCTGGGGCATCTCCGGCTCGGCATCGTCGGAGTTCAACGCCGAAGCAAACTCGAACGGTTCGCCGGGCTCCGGGGACATGACCACTGATGCGGACTTCAAGCTCGCCGGTCGGTCCGGAAGCTTCCACATGGACGGACCCAATCAGACCACGTTGAGCTGCGACGAGCTGACGACTCAAGGTCAGGCCACGGCCGAGCTCAACGCCGGTTCGTGGCAAAAGACCATCAGCCCGTTCACCCTGGTCCCAGGCCTGCAACCGATCGCTTGCGGCCTGAGCAGCCTGCTCTGCGGCGCCGTGAACAGCATCGGCATCAAGGCCACGGCCGAGGCCACCCTCAACGGCACTGCAACCTACTCCGGCAACAGCGGCGAGATCGAATGGGACGGCGGCAGCCTCGGCGGAACCATCTCCGGCAAGATCAGCGTCGGCGGCAGCATCCCGCCGCCACTCTCCTCGGTCGCCGGGGTCGAAGTCTGGGGCGGGGCCACGGGATGTATGGAGTTCTCGGTCGCGCCGTCGCTGGACCTGACGACCCTCGGAGGCAACCTCAACGCGGGTGCGAGCGCATGGTTCATGGGCCAGAGTTCCACTGCCGAGGAAGAGTGGCCCTTCGGAGACGCGTGCGGCAAGGCGGCGGAGAAGACGATCAACGGGCCGTCGTCAGGCTGGGTGCCGGCAGACGGCCAGCTCGCCATGGCCGCGCGGAGTTCCGGAGGCGTGCTCACCGGGATCACGGTGTGGACCGAGACCCCCGCCGGTCAGGCCCGGCCCTCCGGGGACATCTGGTACCGCTTCCAATTCGGCGGTGTTTGGGGACCGAGCCTGCAGCTCACCAACGACGCTGAGTCGGACGTCGCACCGACGGTGGCCTTCGACGCCGCCGGTCGGGCGGTAATCACCTACCAGAGGAGCGTCGAGCCGCTGCCCGCAGGGCCAAACGACCTGCCGGCCTTCGCCAACGGCTACGAGCTGCACTGGGCCTTGATCAGTTCCGTCAGCGGGCTGCCTGTGGATGGCGGCCAGCTGACCGCCAACGCGGCCCATGACTTCGGTCCGCGTCTGCGGCGAGACGCCAACGGAGAATTGCACCTTTTCTGGCAGCGTGCCGAAGGCATCGAGATCACCGGAACCCCATCGGATCCGGTGAGTATCCTGGTGGACAGCTGGGACGCGGCCAACGGACAGTGGGCGGGCGAAGCCACCGCCGCCGATGGGCTCGAGCACAGCTTCGGTTGGTCGCCCGCCGCGCTTTCCGCGGACGAGATGGTAATCGGTCTGATCATCGACATCGACACCGACTACGCCACCGGCGACGACCGGGAGCTCTTTCAGATCTCCAGGTCCGGCGGGTCGTGGTCGCTGCCCATACAGGTCACCACCGACCTCGTGGCGGACGACTCGGTTCTCGCCGCGTACGGAGCTCCGGGTGATCCCGTGCTTCTGTGGAGGCGGGGGGGAGAGGCGTGGCAACTACGTGGCGACCTCCAGGGAAGCCCGACGCAGGCTTTCACTTCGGTGAATCCGTCGATGGACGAGGGAATCGGCATCGAGTTTGCCGCCGGTGCGATCACCGCCGATGACGACGGGATCGCCGTCCTCTGGCCCGAGGGCATCGCCGTCAACCTCACTGAGCACCCGACGGCGGATTCCGATTTCGCGCCACCTGCTGCGCCATTCGACACCGGCGACAGCGAATCCGCGCACTTTCTCCGCCGGCTCGATGGTCGCCTGGTGACGGGCTACGCCGTCAGGGCCTTTGTCGGTACCTCGGCACTCGACCCGCTGGTGGAGCCTCGATTCACCGAGCTCCTCGACGTGGAGATCTTTGCCGACGGGTTCGAAAGCGGCGGAACCAATCTCTGGGGCTCGGTGAGCCCGTGACCGGCGGGTTCATCAGTGAAGACACCAAGAACCGAACGGTGGGCTCCCAGGCCGGCCGTGCTGAAAGGATTCGATCCCATGCACCGACCAATATGCACAGCGCTCGTTCTCTCGATAGCCCTACCCATGCTCGCCCAGGAAGTCTCGATTCTCGACCTGAACACCGACGGCATCCCGGCGAATTCCTACACGTACCTCGAGCCGCACGCACCGACCCTGGACGGACGCCTGCCATTCAGGACTGGGATCGACGACGGCGATGAGCTTTGGTTCACCGACGGCTGGGCCGGAGGTACCTATTTTGAAGACCTCTCTATCGGGCACTCGAGCTCACGACCGGACACCTTCACGCTGGTTGGCTCCCGCCTCTTTTTCGTGGCGTCGACCGCGGCCAACGGCAATGAACTCTGGTCCACGCTGGGGCCCGGCCAGGCGGCCATGGTCGCCGATCTGGCGCCGGGGCCGCTGAACTCGGTGATCCAGTCGCTCACCACACTGGGCGATGATCTCTTCTTCACGGCGTCAATCGATGGGAATCGCGGGCTCTACACGGTGGACAGCGTGTCACTCGGCCTGGCGCCGGTAGCGACGGGCGTGGTCACACCGTGGAATCACACCGAGATCGTCGATGACAACTCTCGCGTGTATTTCAAGGGAAGCGCGCAGTCCGGAGGTTCTCTGGAGATCTGGGCGAGTGACGGCACAGATGGCGGCACCGAGCAGGTGACCGATCTCGGGTGTCCTGCGTGGGGAGAGCTGCTCGCGGTCGCGACCACGGTCTTCGCCGTCTGCGACGAGGCCGGCAGCACCGAGTTGCTTCGACTCGACCCGGGTTCGCCCAACGGCGCCGTCGTGATGCACGACTTCGGCGGCCAGAGCGTCGAGCAGTTGACTCCTGCGGGAAGCACCCTGTACATGGTCGTGGCCGATGAGGAGATCTGGGGCCTCGACAGCACGACCGGAATCACGAGCCAGATCACCGGCTTCGGAAGCGGTGCATCGCCCGACGATCTGCTCAAGTCGGGGGGGAAGCTCCTCTTCACCGCAAGCGCGGCGAATGGCCGCGAGCTCTTCTGGATCGATGGACAGGTAGTCGGCGAGATCGACATCAACTCCGGCCAGCCCGGCTCGGATCCGGCCGAGTTGCGGGTCCATGACGGCAGGGTTTACTTTACCGCCGACGACGGCACCAACGGCCGCGAGCTCTGGACCACCGACGGCACCGCCGCCGGTACCTCGATCGTGGTCGATCTCGAACCGGGACCGCTCGACTCCGAGATCGGAATCGGGCCGAGCACCGACCTCGGTCTGTTCTTCAACCGCGCGGACCGCGGGCTCTGGCTCACCGACGGCACCGCGGCCGGGACCGCCGAGATCGCGCTGCCGGGCAGCCTCTCCTCCTCACCGACCAATCTCCACGTCGATTCCGGAAGCGAACGGCTCTTCTTCGTGCGCGACCAGGGCAGCGACGACGGCGGCAAGGAGCCGTTCGTGACCGACGGAACCGTTGAGGGAACCCTGCCCCTGGGCGATCTCGAACCCGGGCCGGAGGGTTCGGATGTCGCGTTCGAGGCTTCGCTGCCAAACGGGCGCACGCTCTTCACCGCCTACACCACCGCCGACGACTCACAGCTGTGGTCGACACAGGGCTTCGAGGACGACGCCCAGATCGTCCGGGTGATCAACCCCGATGGCATCGAGCAGGAAGTCGGCGGCGAGGTCTTCGACGGTTCCTACTTCTTCTGCGCCGACGACGGCGTCAACGGCATCGAGCTGTGGCGGAGCGACGGCACCTCTGCGGGGACCTTCATGGTTGCCGATCTCAACCCATCGGGCGACGCCGATCCGTGCGACCTCGCGGTTTTCGAAGGACATCTCTACCTTGGCGTCGACGACGGCATCGATGCCGGTCTCTGGCGGACCGACGGCACCGCCGCCGGCACCGAACTGGTAGCCATAACGGGACCGGGCACGAACTGGGTACCCTACAAGTTCACGGTCTCCGGCGCCCACATCTACTTTGTCGCCGACGACGGCGCAACCGGAGACGAGATCTGGCGCTCGGACGGCACCGCCGCCGGCACCGAGCTTGTCGCCGACGTCAACCCGGGGTCGCAAGGGTCCCGCCCGAGGGATCTCGTTCCAGCCGAGGGTTTGCTTTTCTTCAGCGCGGAAGACGATGCCCACGGGCGAGAGCTCTGGCGCACCGACGGCACCGCCGCCGGAACGGTCCTGGTGGGCGACATGCTGTCCGGCTCTGGGGACTCCGACGCCAAACCCGTCGCCGCGCTCGCCGGCGGTCTGGTCTTCTCCGTCCGATGGCCCGACCACGCGCTGTACCTCACCGACGGTACGCCCGGCGCCATCACACCCATCCTGCAGGCCGACTTCATCAACGCCAGTCGGTTCAACCCGGTCTGGAACGGTCACCTCTACTTTGTCGCCAGGGACGAGTTGACGGGCGCCGAGGACCTCTGGCGCACCGACGGCACCCCGGCCGGGACGGTCAATCTGCAACTCGAGCCAGGCGACTGGGGCTCGGACCCTCGAGATCTGGTAGCCGGATCGGACAGGCTCTATCTCAGCGCCTACGACCTTTGGGCTAAACGTGAGATCCACATCCTCACTGCGCCGCTTTTTGCCGACGGCTTCGAAACGGGAGACACATCCGTGTGGAGTTCGACGTCGCCATGAGGAGCCCAAGCTTCCGGCCACCCCGCCAACGGCCACGCACCCAAGGAGGACTCCTCATGCTTGATGGTCTGCCCGATCGATCCGTCGCCCGCATTGTCAAAATGTCAGCGATCACCGTCCTGGTGACGATGCTGGCTGCCCACGCCACTGCCGGGATTCCCGGTTTCCCTCAATCCAGCCACTGGCCCTACGGCCGGACCATGACGTTGGAGACCTGGAGTTCGGGCGCCGAGTCGCTGCTGCTCTACGGCGACGGCACAGCGCTGACCATCGCCGATGCATCGATGCCCACCGACATCGTCACGCTCGGCGAGACCAACATCGGGTTCATGGTCGAGCACATCGAGATCGCCGATGACGGTCTCACCGCGGCCGTGACCGACCGCGAGAAGTGGGTCACCCTGGTCGACATCAGCGACAGATCCGTCCCCGCGATCCTCGGCCGGTACGAGGTCGAAGACGGCCGCGGCCCTTACGGCACCGCGTTCTTCGGTGATCATTTGGCAGTCGCCGTGAGCCCCATCGGTCTGTGGATCCTCGACGTCAGCGATCCCAGCGTTCCCATCCTGGTCGGCAGCTATCTCGAGCCGGGGACGGATTTCGTCTTCGACGTCGAGGTGATCGGCACCCACGCCTTTCTCGCCGACGATGTCCAGGGCGTGACGGCGATCGACATCTCGGCGCCCTCGGCGCCGACCTTCGCGGGCCGGCTCGCCGGGGTCGCCGGGGCGTGGCACATCGCCATCGACGGCGCCACCGCCTATGTCTCCACCCGCTCCGCCGGGCTGTACATTCTCGATCTGTCGGCGGCGCCGGCAATCACCGGGCTCGGGACCATCACCCCGCCCGACTTCGGCACCTTTTTCCGCTCCGAGATCATCGACAGCGGGTGGCTCGCCATCGCCGACGACCGCGACGGTCTGCTCGTCGCCGATGTCTCGGACCCCGCCGTAGCCACCATCGAGACGACCTTCCCAGTCGATGCGTGGGATGTCGCCACCGATGGCCACATCGCTTTTACCACCAGCTTGTCGTCCGATGTCGAGCCGACACTCTTTGTCCTCGATCTCGACACCACCGCACCGATCACTCCTCCCGTCGAGATCGCCGCGATGCCCCTCCACGACGAGTCGCTCGGGATCTCGGTCGCCGACGGCATCGCCACCGTGGCTATGGGCAACGCGGGGGTCGCGGTCATCGACATCGCCGACCCGACCGACCCCCGGACCATCGCGACCGTTGGGCTCGGCAACCGCGACGTCTCCAGCGCCGCGCGGGTCGGCGCCGTCGTCGCCTACGGCTCCTACGCCAACGATCTCGGGCTCGTCGACCTCAGCGACCCCGCGGCGCCGGTGGAGCTGCCCGACTTCGAGATTCCCCACCCGGGGTACGCCCAACAAGTGGTCAAGATCCCCGGCCTCGACGGTGTCGTCGTCGCTGCCGCTTCGGCGGGAATCCGCATCGTCGACGTCACCGACCCGCTGGCGCCGCTCGAGATCGGGTTCTGGGAGCCGGTCGTCGGAGATGTCAGTGTCGTCGGTCTCGACGGCAACCGGATCGCCGCCGCGGGATTCAACGACGTGTGGATTCTCGACTCTTCGAACCCGACCCTGCCGGTGGAGATCACGTCCTTCACCGTTCCGTCGACCGTGCTTGACGTGGTCCTCGACGGTGACGTCGTCTATGTCGCCTGCGGTCTCTCCGGGGTGTATATCTTCGACACCTCCGATCCGGCGACGCCCACCGAGATTGCCCAATTCGACACCCTGACCTCGGCCAAGGGGGTCGCCGTGGACGGTGACCGTCTCTACATCGCCGCCGACACCCTGATCGGTCTCTGGGTGGTTGATGTCTCGGATCCCGCCAACCCCACCGAGATCGAGATCGTCGACACACCGGGCGCGGCGCACAAGGTCCGCGCCACCACCGATCTCGTCGTCCTCACCGACCGGATGGCTGGCGTCCGGGTCTGGGGAACCCTCACCATACAAACGCCGTTTTTCGCCGACGGTTTCGAATTCGGAAACACCGGCGGATGGAGTTTTGTGCTGCCATGAAGAGTCCTGCGACCATACCGGTTGCAATGTGTGAAACCTGGAACGGAAGCCGGTGACCACGACCCCACCATCCGACCACCGAGTGATCCGGAATGCTCCTCACGCTCCAGACCCTACTGCAGGTGCCGATCACCGCTTGTCGAGCGCGGCACGGATCTCGTGGGAAAGCTCCGCCATTCTGAACGGCTTGTGCATGAAACGCACCGACTTCAGGTGGTGAACCAGCTCGGCGGTTCGGTCCTCCGTGTAGCCCGAGATGACGATGACCCCGAGGTCCGGCCAACGCACGCGCAGCTGCTCGGCAAGCACCGCCCCGGAAAGGCCGGGGAGCATCAGGTCGGTGATCAGTAGATCGAAAGCAGAGGTCGGCTGAAGCGCCAAAGCCTGCTCGGCGTCCTCGACCGCAACGGTCGTGTAGCCGAGCATCTCAAGCACATCACACAGACCGCTGCGAGCGGCCGGCTCATCTTCGACCAGCAGCACCCGCTCTCCACAGCCGGGGACGATACCGGGCGATGGATCCTGCTGAGCCGCGACGACATTCGGCCCGACCCGCTCTTCGGGCAGCAGAACAAACACCCGGGTCCCGTGGTTCTCCCGGCTGTCGATCTCGATGCTGCCGCGATGACGGCTCACGATACCGTGTGCCACCGACAGCCCGAGCCCGGTGCCGAGGCCCCGTTCCTTTGTAGTGAAGAACGGATCGAAAATGCGATCTCGGACGTGCTCGGGGATGCCAGTGCCGTTATCCTCAACCTCGAACCAGACCTGCCCCGCCTTCTCCGTGGGACGTGTGCTGATTGGTCGCATCCCACTGCGAACGGTGATTCTCCCTCCATCAGGCAATGCATCAGCAGCGTTGACCACGAGGTTGACGAGTACCTGGCCGAGCTGGCCCTGATCACCGCGGGCCTGCAGATCCCGATCGTCCAGCTCGAGCTCCAGAACGATGTTCGCGGCGACAAGACGCTCCAGCATCGCCATGTTCTCGCGAAGCACCTCGTTGAGTTCGACGGGCTCGAGGACGGGCTCCTCTCGGCGTGAGAAAAGCAGCAGCTGACGGGTCTGGCTGCGGCCGCGCAGAATCAGCGGCTCCAACTCCCGCAGGAGCTCGGATCCGACCTCACAATCGCCTCCTATCAGCCGTGCCTCTGCGGTGCTCAACATCGCCTGCAGCAGATTGTTGAATTCGTGGGCCACGCCACCGGCGAGACGGCCGATCGCCTCCATCTTCTGGGCCTGCCGGAGGTCCTTCTCGAGGCGCCTGCGCTCGGTGACGTCGCGCAGCACCACGAGGTGGGCCGGCTGCCCGTCCCAGGTCGTCTCGATGGATCCCAGCTCCGCAACCCCTTGTGCCCCGTTTGGCCGTCGGACCTCGAGATCATCGTTGTCGCCGTCTTGGGAGGTCCAGTCGAAACGTGAGCCGACGAGTTGTTCGATCGGTGCCTCGAGGAGAGCACACGCGGCCGGGTTTGCGAAACGGATGACACCACCGACATCGACCACGGTGATCCCGTCAGTGTTCTGATCGACGATGGCGGCAAAACTGGCGCGGCTCTCCCGAAGCTCCGCCTCGAGCTGCTTGCGCTTGCTGATGTCCCACATGTACGAGCGGGTACCGACCAATTTGCCATTCTGCTCCACTGGGACAACCTCGACCTCGAGCCAGATGGTCGAGCCGTCTCTGCGTATGGTCCGGAACTCGTAGCGTGACGGCGCTGCCCGTCCGGCGACCCTTGCCATGTGGATCTCGCTCACCCGTGCGAAGTCCTCGGGGTGTACCAGATCCTTGTGAGAGAGGCTTCGCAGCTCCTCCTGTGAGTAGCCGAACATCTCGACGCCCTGGTCGTTGATGTATTCGAGACTGCCATCCTCACGATCGATACCGATCGCGATTCCCGCCTTCTCCACAAGATCCATGTACTGCTCTCGACTCTTGGCCAGCTGCGCTTCGGCCTGTTTCCGCTCGGTGAGGTCAGTGGCGGTTACGAGTACCCTCCCCCAGCCACCACCGGGCGTTGCCGGCACCACCGAAATGAGCAGATCGAGGCGTTCGCCCCCCAGTTTCCTCGACTCGACCTCGGCGGTGAAACCCGGGCGGTTCTCGGCGACCGCCACCAGCTCCTTCCGGAAGGAGTCCAGCGCCTGGGGGGTGAAAAGCATGTCCAGGGACGCAAACAGCTCCTCCTTGCTCGTGGCTCCGTACAGCCCGAGCGACGCATGGTTGATGTCGAGCACCCGGATCAGCTGTACCAGACGCTCGGTCTCCTCCGGATGATCATGCAGGTAGCTTTCAAGATCGACAATTCCCTGATCCCGGAGGGTGTCGAGAGCAGATACGACCGCCGATAAATCCTCGACCCAGATCGAAATCGGGATCGAGTCAAAGATCCCTTTAAACGTCATTTCCGTGGACTGATCAGGCCCTGTCATTCCCACCGACCATCGGTCTCCTCCGTTAAACAGCAACTCTCGCCGAAACGCTCAACACAAGAATCCACTCCATGGAGCGTACCGCACCTCAATGGTGTCTGTTGGGTGTCTCGTATCTCAGTGGTAAATTATGAGGGCGGCCCCCCTTGCTTGCCATGTCGCCTACGAGCAGAAAAACAACCACCAGGGGCGACGGCAGGGCCTCGGGAGGAATGCCCGCGAAGGCCTCCTCGGGAGAGCCGGGTCATCGCCAGTCTGCCCTGGAAGGAACGGGTCAAGGAGTGCAACAATGGGAAGCCCGCCGTTTGAGAGAGGATGGAATCATGCGAACGCCGCACCAATCACCAGGACCCGGACAATCGTTCAATATCTACCGGATCTATGCGTCCCCTCCTTGGCGAAGCGCGATTCGGGCTGTATTCGCGATATTGGTCGTCACGGTTGCCGCCACCTCGATGGCGACAGAACCCGGGGATCTAAAGCTCGGGTCTGACGAGTGGCCGCCCTTCACCGGCAGCCCAGGAAAGGAACGCGCCGCGATCGCCCTGATCCACACGGCCCTCGATCGAGCCGGCTTCCAGGCCACAACTTCCATCCACGAATGGAAACACGTCGAAGCGGCGATTCGACGCGGCGACCTCGATGGCAGCGCGGCCATTTGGCGCACCGAAGAGAGGGAGAAGGAACTCGTATTCTCTGCGCCATACCTGGAGAATCGTCTCGTCCTGATCGGGCGCAAGGGCAGCGAGGTCACGGCAACCCGGATCGCGGACCTCGCCGGGAAACGAGTCGCGGCGGTCGGCCAGTACGCGTACGGCGACGAGATCGAAAAGGCCGAGGGTGTGTTCTTTGTCAACACCCACAATGATCAAGACAGCCTCAACAAACTCCTCGCCGGGGATGTCGAGTACATGTTGGCCGATGAATTGGTGGTCCGCCACCTTTTGACCCATCAGCCGGATGAGGTTGCGGCGAATCTGGAAATCGGTTTCACGCATCTGGCGCGACGGACGCTGCACTTCGCAATCCGGCGGGACGTCCCCAACGCGGAAAAGATCGTCCAGGCCGTCGACACCGAGATCTTGAAGATGCAGGGTGACGGCACCTACACCGAGATTCTCCAGGTCGGGTGGATCCGAGTGGATGTCGACGGTGACGGCCTCTACGAACTGGTCCCCCTCGGAGACCAGATCGGAAGACTCCCGCCGAGGTCGGTCTACGACGTCTTTGGCGATATGCCCAAAGACGAAGCGCCGGAAAACAAAAGGATCCTCATCCAGGGCGACATCTACCAGGGCTGGGATGCCATCCCCGATCGCTACAAACAGCCACCCAGCCAAGGCGGCACCACATCGTTCAAATACGGCAACACGATGATGACATTGACCTTCTGACAGCCCGTGGTCCTCTCTACTACTCTCAGCGCGGGGGCCACCGACTCCTACGTTTCGCAGAGCGTCGGCAACGATTCATGGAGCGGACTTCTTCCCGATCCCAGCCCTAGCGGTCCCCCACTTCCGGCCTAAAACTCTCGATGAAGCCCGCATCGATCCAGTAGATGTCGATGTCCGGACGCCCGGAACTCGGAATCACGCCGAGCTCGTCTCTGATGGCGGACGAACCCGTGATTGACTCCGCTTTCGGCCGGTTGCTGGTGAAAAACAGATACTTGCCGTCGCGCGAAACGCTCGGGCAGAACTCGAGGTCTTCGGTGTTGACCGTCTCTCCGAGGGTGACGGCATGCGTCCATCCACCCTCGTCAGTTCTGAAGCTGACGTAGAGATCTCCACTGCCGAATCCACCCTCTCGAGTCGAGGTGAACACAAGGTAGTCGCCATCCGGCGAAATACACGCATCGGTCTCGTTCTCGTCGGTATTGATGGCCGCACCGAGGTTCTCCGGTGCACCGAACCCGTCACCAAGAATCGCGACACGATAGAGATCAAAGCCGCCGAAACCGCCTGATCTCGCACTGAAGAAATACACGTGACCATCGCGGGACTCCGAGGGATAGAGGTCCCGCGCCTCGCTGTTGATCGGTTCCGGAAAACGCACCGGATCGCCCCAGCCGTCAACCGTGCGATCGACATACCAGATGTCCGAATTCTCGAGGACAGCTCCCCCCGGGTCGATCGGCCGATTCGACGTGAAGTACACACGGTCTCCGTCGGGACTCATGGTGAGGTCGTAGTCGTCGTACTCACCGCTGAAGGGAGCGAGGGCGAGTTCCGACCAACGCCCGTCGGCCTCTTTCGTGTGCAGAATCCACGAACGGTCATCCGTCACCACCCCAAAGAACAGCTCGAGACCGTCCGAGGTGGAAGCCATGCTCCACTCACGCGAATTGGTCGACACGATCCCGGGGGCAAAGACGACTGGGGAATTCCCCGGAGGCTCCTCCCCGAGGTACGGTTGCGAAAGCTCTGGGATGGCCGCCGTCTCGGTCTGAGCACACCCTCCACACATCAGAAGTCCAAACGCCAGGCCAGCCACAACGCCGAAACGAGTCCCACATGCATCCATCGATCGCTCCTCCATCCCTCAACAAACCGTGAGGATTCTGTCGGATCACTCCTGAGACGTTACGTGCCTGCTCTCCATAGGTTTTGATAGAGACCATCTAGTGTGATGCCTCGATCAGAGCCTTCATCTCTGTCGAGTATCTGAGTCTCTCCTCATCAGTCTCGGCGACCCGTTCGGCCTTGGCCATCCACCGCAGCGCCTTTTGCTCATCACCCTTCATGAGGTAGCACACACCGAGGAGAAAGAAGTACTCACCTTCATCTTTCACCTTTCGAATGGCGTGCTTGAGGTGGTTGATCGCGGTATCGAAGTCACCATCCTCAAAAGCACCGAGAGCCAGGTTGAATCTCAGGTGCGGGTTGAGCATCCGGTGTTTGTCGACCCGTTTCCGATATACATCGGCCCGTTCCCGATCGCCTTGGGCCTCATACAGACTCACCAGATTGCTCATGGCGACGGCATCTTCCTTGTCGGAATCGAGCGCATGAAGGTAGGCCGCTTCCGCGAAGTCCATGTGACCGTACTTCCGATACAGGGTCCCGAGATTCGTCCAAGCGGGGGAGAAACCACCTTCGGTCTCGACGATGGCTCGACGGAAGAACGCAACCGCATCCACGATCTCTCCGGACTGCATCCGTTCGACGCCCATGTTGTTGAAGAAGTGCGCGATGGCTCGACGGTCGGAGATGGTCTCCACGCTGTAGGTGGTCTTGAAGTCACCATCGTTGAAATCGACCGCCCGAGTCCCGGCGGCCCCAACATCGACGATGATGTTGATGTGCCGGTTGAGGACAAAGACATCCTTTCTCGTGGTCCAATCGGGTGGGATGTCCACTTCCTGGAATTTCGCCTTCAGACCTGCCCCCCGGGCAAGCGTCACGAACATCGTCGTGAACGACAAGCAGTTCCCCAGTTGGAGTCTGAAGGTCTCGGCTGCGGTTCGAGTGTTTTCGTCGTACTCCAACCGGATGTGGGTCGTTCCCATGATCGCGTCGGTCAATTGCTGCAGTTTGAAGACATCGGTGCTGCCCGGATTTACGTGCTCTCTGAGGAACACCCGCATCTCGTCGCTCAGCGCGAGCACCTCGGATCCATCGATCGAAGTGGTGGAATCATCGGTGGCACCCAGGGGCTTTCCGGCCAGAACCTCTTCGAGCGCCACCATCGGCTGCGCCCACACAGGAGCAAACCCCTCCAACAGGAAAACAGCACCGAGCGCAGATATATGCACGACCTTCCGGAACATCCCCTCCCCTTTTGTTCAGTCGGTTTGCCCATTCGCGATTGAGCCGACCGATTCTCATCGAGCAATCCACAAACCTCGAGTCCGCGAGAGTCACCTACCCCATCTTACGAAAAAGGACGGTCTGGGTTGTCACCGGCTCATCAATTTCGGGTTCACAGACTCTTCAGCTTTGTGAGACCAGGCTCCTCAATTATCCAGCGTCTCCGCGGGAGGGGATCACAACCCCTCCCCGACTGTCTCTTCTTTGCGGAAGGGTGATCCCCTCCCGCGCTGACTGTGGATTGATCAATGGTATCGCAATGGACGGCCTATTCAAGAGGCTGAAATGCCGGTCAGTAGACCCGAATGCCCTTGATGGTCGATGCGAGGATCTTCATGGATCGCTCGGCGCCTCCCGCCCTGGTGCCGGCATAGACCTCCAGCAGGAGGCGATCACCGTCCATCCCATCGCCGCGACCGTAGACCACGTCTCCGGTCTTGAATGTCAATCGCACCGGCAAACCAACAACCCGTTGAAGGACGCCGTCCTGGGTCGGATCGAGGTCTTCGAAGCCGATCTCCGTGGGATCCGATCGGTTGGACCCATCTTCGAGACCGAGGCCTCGAGCAAGACTCCGGGCGCTCTGAAAACGCTTCTTGGCCAGTCCGGCATCGCCGGCATCGTGGGCCAGATCGCCCTCACGCATCATCGAAGCGATCAGAAACTTTCCCGTGACAACCACCCGCGGGTGTTGGCGATCGATGGCTGCCGCGGCGGCAAAATGTCGGAGAGCCTCGTTGAAGTCCCCCTGGGCCATCGCCTCCTCGGCGAGGCGGATCTCGAAGGTGAAGGTGGCCATCTCCTCCTCGCGAACATCGAAATCCTCCCTTGCCCAGGATGGTCTGGTGTCCTCCTGCGGCAGTACGAGGATGGGCATGCCGGAGACCAGCGGCCGACTGCCGGTGGCGGGTTCCGTCAAACCCTCTTCCTGGCTGACCGG
>Ga0209344_10002660_pt1 | contig 19363 bp, 19 predicted proteins | sample Cruoilmetagenom6_FD_187293 | JGI IMG/M metagenome (GOLD analysis project Ga0209344, IMG submission 187293) | Oil polluted marine microbial communities from Coal Oil Point, Santa Barbara, California, USA - Santa Barbara Oil Seep Sample 6 (SPAdes)... | ecosystem: Environmental > Aquatic > Marine... | reverse complement strand
ATAGCTTGTGTTTTTCTGTTAAAGACGGCTTGAAGCACCCACCTTCATTAATAAATATTTTTAAAGAAATAGAAAGGGATTTAGGCAAGGCTTATCCCAAAAGTGGAAATTTAGAAAGGTGGGCAAAACAAGGCGTACTTCTATTAAATGCTACGCTTACCGTTAGGGCGCATGAAGCAGGTAGCCATCAGAAAAAAGGATGGGAAATATTTACTGATGCTGTTATTTCGAAACTATCGGAAAATAGAGAACAAGTGATTTTTTTGTTGTGGGGAGGTTACGCTAAGAAAAAGACCAGGCTGATCGATGCGGAGAAACATACAATTCTAACAACTGGGCACCCATCACCATTAAGTGCAAATCGAGGGTATTGGTTTGGTAACCGGCATTTTTCTTCATGTAATAAATTATTGGAAGATTCGAACAATAAAATTATCTCGTGGTAAGTTAGATAATAATAAATACTTTAAATTTAGATTGTACTAAATAATATAACAATAAAAAAACTATAATAACTGCTCAAAATGAATAACTTAGATAGGCTTAACACCATTTTATTGGTTGATGATGATGATGCAAGCAATTTTTTACATTCCATATTTATCAATAAGTTAGATTTGGATGTTAATATTAATTCTGCTTTAAATGGAAAGGAAGCTATAGATTTCATTCTAGGTAAAGGACAAGAGAAATTAGCATTACCATGTATGGTAATGCTAGACTTAAGAATGCCTATAATGGACGGATGGCAATTTATGAAGGCCTACGAAGACATGGTTCCTAAAAAGCTAAAGGATAAAATTACTATTGTACTTGTAACTATTAGCGATGATAAAGAAGATAAGGAACGCGCTACTACCAACAAATATATAGCCGATTTTGCGCAGAAACCACTTTCTGATGAAACCTTTAAAGCATTGATTCAAAAGCATTTTAGCCTAGCAGCTATTTAGATCACCTTAAAATATCGGCAACGGGAATTGATTTATCTATTAAATTCAATTCCTGTAATGTTTTCTGAACATTTGCAAGCGTACTTTCAGGTAGTTGTTTTTGACTCCATTCCGTTATTTGCAACCATTCTTGTATATCCTCAAATTTTTGATGATATCTATTAGCTAGTGTAGAATCTATTTTAGGTATTCGTTTAAATTCAACCGTATACGTATTGATCACATCGAGAATGTGATCTAAAATATTGTTATTTTCTTTGACAAAAGCATTAGTGCCAGCAAGAACAAAACAAGGCCATGGTGTTGGACAATTTCCTAAATGATTAAATATACCACTATCTACCAAAGGTTTTGTAGTAAATCGTTCCCACATAAAATAATCTGCATCGCCGGTTGCCAATCCTTCAATTGCGCCATCAAGGTTATTGACGATCTTAAAGTTCAATTTTTCGGTATCCCAACCCATCGCTGTCGCTTGCACATAGGCCATTAGATGGCTACCGCTACCAAAACGACTAATCGCTGCAGTAGAACCTTTTAAGTCCGACAGGGTTGTAATTGAACTTTTACCGTCAACATGAATACCCCAAAGTAGAGGAGAGGCAATGTATTCTTGTATAACCTTTACGGGATTCCCTTCTGTAATACTTTTTACAATACCTTCGGTCAAAATTATAGCAAGATCCGTTTCCTGATTTTTTAGCATTTCGCTCATCTTACCGGTTCCTTCGGGTACTTCTTTCCACTCTAAATTAATGCCCCTCTCTTCAAAAGCACCTTCTTCGATAGCTAGAAGCCAAGGCAGGTTAAAATGTTCTGGTACGCCAATAATCTTAACTGTTTTCATCTAATTTATTTTTGAGGTAATCATAAATGGCATATTGTGATCGTATAGGCATGTCACCTTCTTTTTGCTCAACTTTTTTATTCGAATTTTCAAGGTCAAGTACTCGTGCCTTCTGATTATCATTCAATTGCAGCGACAGAATATGTTTTAATTCAGTAAAGATATCTTTATCAAGTATTGGTGTCAACACCTCTATACGTCTATCAAGGTTACGGGTCATCCAATCTGCTGAACCGATATACATAAGTTCATCGCCGCCGTTTTCGAATAAATAAATACGCCCATGTTCCAAATAACGGTCAATAATACTTGTAATGAATACATTTTCCTTCATTCCTTCGTTAGGGTCGTCGTTCGCTGTTAGGTAACAACAAAACCCCCTTACTATAAGCCTAACGTTGACACCGGCATTAACCGCTCTATATAGTGCCTTAATCATATCAGAGTCTTCAAGGCTGTTCATTTTTGCCGTAATCCCAGCTTTTTTACCCTCTAAAGCGGCATTTATTTCATTTTGAATAAGATTCATGAACGTAATTCTAGTGGTAAAAGGAGAAACTAATAAACGTTTTAGTTTTGGAACAATGAGTTTACGTTCTAAGACTTGGAATACCTGACCTAAATCTTTAGTAATTTTTTTATTCGCGGTAAATAATCCGTGGTCACAATAAATTTTAGACGTTTTTGCATTAAAATTTCCTGTACCGATGTAAGCATAGCGCTTTTCTAAATTTCCTTCGGTTCTATAGACCATGGCAATTTTAGAATGCACCTTTACTTGTGGAATACTGAAAATGACTTTTGCGCCTTTCTCTTCAAAAATACGCCCCCATTTAATATTGTTGGCTTCATCGAACCTAGCTTGTGCCTCGACGAATAAAGTAACTTTTTTATCGTTATCTAATGCTGTTAATATAGCATCCGCAAGGGATGAAGATTTTGCAATACGATAAATAGTCATTTTTATGACACTTACCATGGGATCTGTAGCGGCTGCGGTCAAAAAATCTTCTACGACTTTAAAATCTTGATACGGAAAATGTACCAATTGGTCTTTTGTTTCGATACTTCCTAAAATATCTTTAGTAAATGATAGTTCAGGATGCGGTAAAGCTGGTTTTTCTTGGTATTGTAAATGTTCAGTGCCTTCTGGAAGTGGAAAAGAGAAAAAATCCGACAAATTGTGATAGGTCCCGCCAGGGGATAAATCGACTTCACCTAACTTGAAATCTTGTTTTAACGATATTAGTAGCCAATTTGGCATAGATTTGTCATAAAGTAATCGAGTTGCCTGTCCGGATAAGCGTTTATCCAAAGAATTATATATTTTTTCAACAAGCTCAATGTCTGCGTAATCATCATCGAGATATAGCTCTGCATCCCTTGAAATCTTTATGGAATAGCAATCAAGAACTTCCTTGTTCGGTAGTAGTTTTTTAATGTTTAATCTGATGGCATCATCAATATAGCAAAACTGATGACCGTGACCAGGTAACGCTATAAACCGCTCTTGATCTTGTGTAGGTATTCTAATTATACTGTACTCGTTATTAGGATGAGCAACTGCTAAATACAACGCGCCATCTGTTAAAATTAAATTTTCATTGTAAACTTCGCAAATCTCTTCAATGCTTTCATCAAATAAGGTGTCTAAAAATTTCTTTTGTTCTTGGCTGAAATTTAATGTATTACGAATATATATATCATGTTCTTCAAGTTCGGACAGGGTAGCAGAAATTACATTGCCAAACTGAACTTGTTGTTCATTAATTGTTTTTAAAATATATTGTAAAGTCGAATTTGCCTTAAACATTAATTTTTTACGAAACCTTTTATCAAGATGTTTTATTTGACGAAGTTGAGAAACACGTACTTTAAAGTATTCGTCTAGATTGGAGGAAAAAATAGCTAAAAATTTTAATCGCTCCAATATTGGTGTGTCTGTATTTTTTGCTTCAAGCAGAACACGTTCATTAAAATAGAGCCAATTAATATCCCTATGTTTTAGGTTGCCTTTTTTCATAATAAGATTTGCGTAAAAATAAGTAGTACCACAATAGAATAATGTAAATCTATGTTAGGCCAATCGTTTCAAGCAGAATTCAATAAGCTTATCGACAGATTCAGTGGGAGTAACAGAGAATTCTCCTGTAGACCTATTAGCCAAAATGCAATTTAAAGATACTGCCTCATGACCTAATAGCTGTGCTAGTGCATATATGCCTGAAGTTTCCATTTCAAGATTGGTTAGTTTGAGTCCCTTATAGTTAAATGTAGATAGTTTTTCCTTTAATTCAATCTGGCTCGGCTTTATTCTCAATTGTCGCTGTTGTGGTCCGTAAAAGCCCGTATTCGTGGCCGTGAACCCTAATCGTATACGATTGTCCTTAAACAATTCTCCTAGTTTTTCTGAGTAGGAGAGTACATAAGGTCTCGCTTTGGCATCATTCCAAGATGTATGGGCAACAAATTCATCTTCTATTTCTGGGTAGTTGATGTTACCATACTCGTAGAAATGTAAAAGTCCGTCAAATCCTATTACATATTTACTGATCAAAAAAGAATCTATAGGAATATCGGGTTGGATAGCTCCGCTAGTGCCAATTCTAATTATATTTAAAGATGTATGATCTTTCTTTAGGGTTCTTGTCTTAAAATCAATATTTACAAGAGCGTCTAACTCGTTTAAAACAATATCAATATTGTCGGTGCCTATTCCGGTAGATATTACAGAGATACGCTTACCGTTCAAATGACCGGTGTGGGTATGGAACTCACGCTTACTTTTTTTGACTTCAATAGTATCAAAATGGAGAGAAACCTGACTGACCCTATCTGGATCACCTACGGTTATAACGGTAGATGCAATCTCTTCTGGTAATAAATTTAAATGGTAAATACTGCCATCTTCATTGATGACAAGCTCAGCAGGCTTTAGTTGCATGCTATAATTTTAAAATTCGGTTCGTACTCGTGTTGTAAAGGAAATTGTACTTCAAAGCACCTCCTAAATAAACATCATTGTCTTGAATACAGGAGTAATAGCTGGTTTGTCCGTCTAAAATCTCTTTTCCTTTCTTAGAAATTCGCACTGGATTAAAACTGGTAATCAATGGTTTTAAACGTGTTAATGCACGATCATACTGTGTATTCGAAAAGCCAAGATTACCTTGGTTTTTGAGAAGTACATCCATGTATTCTGTTTTTGATTTCGGTTTTTTATCGATGACCAATTGTAAAATGGTATTCTCCATTTCGTTAAGACCGTTAATTATGCTAGGAAAACGCTTTAAGTGAGATTTTACGGCATCACCTAAATAATCGAATTGGTAGTCGTTAAAGTCGGTCAGGTTCTCTAATCGTATAGGGTTATTGCTACAATACAATTGCCAAACGTAATCGGCATATTCGGTATCATCCTGCGTCAGCACTTTTTTGTTTTTGTAAAGTCGCAATAATTGATCGTCAGTAAGTTCGTTAAGGCTATACATTTTATCTGTATCATCTTCTTTGCCACTACATACCAAAGATATTTGTGCATATTTTCTATGGGTCAGCAACCAACTTATGACCGCTAGCATATTCACTTGACAAAAAAGATCATATTCGAACCAAAGTACGATATGATCTTGCTGTTTGTGGCTACATAAAGACCTATATTCTTTTAAAGTCTTTTCTATAAACCAAGATTTTGAAATTTTATAATTTTTATGGAGAAACTCGAAACGTGCTTTCCAGAAAGATTCTGTTCCGACGTTCGGTAAGGTCTGTCCTTCGCACAACATTTCGCGCCAAGTGATGACGTCGCCGTCTAGGTTTAATTTCTGAAGACGTTCGGTGAAGACATCTCCATTGGTAATGTGTAAGAGAGAACTCATACCAGTTTTGATTTAGTTTGATATTAGATAAAAATAATACTAATAACAACGTTATAAAATTATTTAACAGAAAACAAATAGAAATTTTAAAGTAAGAATTTATGTTAAATCAACCTCCAACACGCTTAACAGAGAAACCTTTCTCTTTTAGTATAGTCATAATCTTATCTCGATAATCTCCTTGAATAATAATCTTATCATCTTTAAAACTACCACCAACGCTTAGTTTGGTCTTTAATTCTTTGGCTAATTTCTTAAAATCCTCATCTGCACCGGTATAACCTTCTAGAATGGTAATGGGCTTGCCCTTTCGTTTTTCGTACTTGCAAATAATAGGGTCGTCTTGAAGCCAAATAGGGTTGTCCCCATTTTTGTCAACAGGGGTTTTCTCAGGTTCGTGATCCGGAAATAGATTTTTTAACTGGTCTTTAAGATCCATCTCGATTATTTTTGGATTAGCCCTAAATCAATCAATCTTTCGTGCAAAAATTCACCTGCGGTTATATCTTCATATAATTTTGGATGTTCCTTATCAATACAATTCTCTAAACAGTTCAGTGGCATTTCACTTATTGGATGCATGAAAAATGGTACGGAATATCTTGAAGTTCCCCATAATTCCTTTGGCGGATTAACCACTTGATGTATGGTAGATAATAGTTTATTATTAGTCAATCGTGAAAGCATATCGCCTACATTGATCATTAATTGATCAGGTTCCGCAATAGCATCTACCCATTCACCTTCATGATTTTGTACTTGTAAACCTTTGCCATGGGCACCCATTAACAAAGTTATTAAGTTGATATCGCCATGAGCAGCCGCTCTTACTGCATTTTTAGGTTCAGAAGTAATGGGAGGGTAGTGTATTGGACGTAAAATCGAATTTCCGTTTTTAATGAAATTGTCAAAATAGAACTCATCTAAATCTAAATGTAAAGCTAGTGCACGTAAAACGTATTTTGCCGTTTTCTCCAGCATTTTATACGTTTTCTTACCTACTTTATTAAATTCAGGAAGCTGGTTTACAACTACATTGGCAGGGTACTCCCTTTCTAATTTATCATTGTCCTCTACATACTGTCCAAAATGCCAAAATTCTTTCAAATCTCCTTCTTTTCTGCCTTTAGCATGCTCTTTTCCGAAAGAGGTATACCCACGTTGACCTCCGATACCTTCTATTTGGTATTGGTCTTTTACATCACTAGGTAAATTAAAGAAGTCCTTAATTTCAGAATATAAGGAATCTACTAATTCATCGGATAAAAAATGTCCGCCTAACGCAACAAAACCTATTTCTTCAAAGGCTTTTCCAATTTCATCAATAAACTTTTGTTTTCTTTTTGGGTCTCCCGAAATAAAATCCGACAGATCAACACTAGGTACCAAACTCATATTTTAAAGATTTTACGTAAAATTAATAATTATTGTGGATTTACAAGCGTTGTTATAATCGATACTTGCTATATACATTTTTGTTACATTTATATTTTAATTGCCAAAACTGACTCTTTCAATGAATTACACCGATTTTAAAGTAGCTCAAGATGTTAAGTTAACACTTTATAAATCAATGCTTAAACCTCGAATGATAGAAGAAAAAATGTTGATTCTTTTACGACAGGGCAAGATTTCTAAATGGTTCAGTGGTATTGGTCAAGAAGCCATTTCTATAGGTGTAACTTCAGCCTTGAACGAAGACGAGTACATATTGCCCATGCATAGAAACCTGGGTGTCTTTACAACTAGAAAGATACCGTTGTACAGATTATTTGCACAATGGCAGGGAAAAGCAAGCGGATTTACCCAGGGTAGGGACCGAAGTTTTCATTTTGGTACTCAAGACTTCAAGATTGTAGGTATGATCTCTCATTTAGGTCCGCAATTAGGTGTCGCAGACGGTATTGCTTTAGCACATAAACTAAAAAAAGAAAAGAAGGTGACCGCTGTATTTACAGGAGAAGGAGCAACTAGCGAAGGTGATTTCCATGAAGCATTAAATGTTGCTTCAGTTTGGGATTTACCTGTGCTTTTCTGCGTTGAAAATAATGGTTACGGATTATCTACTCCAACAAACGAACAATTTAGGTGTGAAAATATAGCCGATAAAGGAACTGGTTACGGGATGGAATCCCATATTATCGATGGTAATAATATTTTAGAAGTCTATTTTAAGGTATTTCATTTGGTGCGAGATATGAGAATTAACCCAAGACCGGTGTTATTGGAATTTAAGACTTTTCGCATGAGAGGTCATGAAGAAGCAAGCGGAACAAAATACGTTCCCCAAGAGCTTTTAGATATTTGGTCAACTAAAGATCCTTTAGAGAGTTTTACCAAATATCTTTTAGATGAAAACCTCTTAACTGAAGAGAGTATTTCGAATTACAAAACAGATATTCAAGCTGAAATCGATGAACATTTAAGAATAGCCTTTTCAGAAGATTCTATTACTCCTAATGAAAGTAAAGAGTTAAGTGAAGTATATCAAAAATTTAAATTAAAAGAAATTAGGCCTAGTAGATTTGTTACTAATATTCGTTTGGTAGACGCTATTTCTGAAGGGTTAAGGCAGTCTATGAGAAGATTTGACAACCTTATTATAATGGGGCAAGATATAGCGGAATATGGCGGAGTGTTTAAAATCACGGAAGGATTTGTAAATGATTTTGGTAAAGAAAGAGTTCGCAATACACCGATATGTGAATCTGCAATTGTTTCTGCTTCCATGGGCTTGTCCATAAACGGAATGAAAGCTGTTATGGAAATGCAATTTGCTGATTTTGCAAGTAGTGGTTTTAATCCCATCGTGAATTATTTAGCAAAGAGTTATTATAGATGGGGAGAGAAAGCAGACGTTGTAATTAGAATGCCTTGCGGTGGCGGAGTGGCCGCCGGACCGTTTCATTCACAAACAAACGAAGCATGGTTTACGAAAACGCCTGGTTTAAAAATAGTATACCCGGCATTTCCATATGATGCAAAAGGATTATTGGCAACTTCTATAGATGACCCTAACCCTGTACTGTTTTTTGAGCATAAAGGATTGTATAGAAGCATTTACCAAGAAGTCCCTGTGGATTACTATACTTTGCCATTAGGTAAAGCCGGTCTTTTAAAACAAGGAGATCAGATTACTATCGTTACCTATGGCGCAGGCGTACACTGGGCTTTGAAAACTTTAGAAAAGAATACCGATATAAGGGCAGATTTACTTGACCTACGAACGCTACAGCCATTAGATACCAAAGCGATTTATGATTCGGTAGTTAGAACGGGGAAACTGATCATACTACAAGAAGACAGCTTATTTGGTGGTATTGCCAGTGATATTTCTGCTTTGGTCATGGAGAATTGTTTCGAGTATTTGGACGGACCGATAAAAAGAGTAGGTAGTTTAGAGACTCCTATTCCTTTTTATGCCAAGTTAGAAGAACAGTATCTTGCTAAATCTAGATTCGAAAACGATTTAAGAGAACTTATCGCATATTAGGGAAACCAATCAACAAAAGTGTTAAAAGAGGTAATAGTTATATGTTTTTAGAAGCATCTTTGTACTATATTTGGTCGAAAAACTCAAATTTATCCGTCCAAAAAACAACTATCACCGTATATAGTTCAAACCTAAACAATTTACTTATGAAAAAAATGATTTGGCTTTTTAGTATTTTTCTTTTTGTGTCCTCATGTTCAGTATCTAAAGATGCGAGAGGTAAGCGAAACTTATTAAGTGGCACATGGACATTGAATAATGTTTCTTTTGAAGGCAATACCGGTAATGTTAAAGCAGTTTTGTTTAACGACGTAGAAGATATATGTCTAGAAGGTAGTGAATGGTTCTTCCGTGATAATAATAGTACTGGTAGATATACTATTGATCAATCTACATTCTGTAATGGTGGTGACCGTTACATTAGATGGTCGGTAGTTGAGCGTGAAGAAAACTACACGAGTCAGTTACAGTTCAAATTTATCAATGAAAAAAATCAAGATATTTCAGGAGGGGCAGGCTATCGTTTAAATATCGAAAACCTAACGGAATATGCTATGACGTTAAAATCTAATGTTATGGTAGATGGAGCTCCAATAAATGTAGTTTACGAATTCAGTAAAAAATAATCCTACTTCAAAATTAATTTAAGCATATGAAAACAATGATATTACGTAGAACTAGTTACATTCTTGCTCTTGCCATAGTAATGAGCTGTAGTACGGTTAAAAACGCAAATAAAACACAAAAAGGAGCTGTAATTGGTGCATCTGGTGGTGCTGTTATCGGTGGAATTTTAGGAAATAATGTGGGTAGTGGTAACAATACTGCCTTGGGTGCTATTTTGGGCGCTGCAATTGGTGGTGCTGCCGGTGGATATATTGGTAATCGAATGGATCGCCAAGCGGAACGTATCGAAGAAGAAATTCCTGGCGCAGAAGTTAAACGTGTTGGTGAAGGTATTAACGTTACCTTTAATGAAGATGCCGGTGTTTATTTTGATACCAACAAATCGAATGTACAAGGTACATCTGCAACGACATTGAATAAGCTGGTCGGTATATTTAAGGAATATCCAAAATCTAACATTTTAGTAGAAGGTCATACCGATAGTGCAGGTGCAGATGAGTACAATTTAAACCTCTCTAAACAAAGGGCGGAATCGGTAACAAACTATTTAGTAAGTCATGGTATCGATGCAGGCCGTTTCGATACAAAATGGTACGGCGAAACACAACCGGTAGGTGATAATTCAACTGCAGCCGGTAAAGCTAAAAACAGACGTGTAGAATTGGCCATTGTTGCTAGTGAATCGTTAAAACAAGAAGCAAAAGCGCAAACAAATTAAGAGGTACATACTTTTGTATCGAGTTAAAATAAAGGCCCTGCATTTGTAGGGCTTTTTTTCGTGCAACTTCCATACCGTAAAAGAGTACAACATACTGATTATTCATGATGGCTTAGTGGGGCTGACCGTTAACGTTCATTTGGTCATAAAGCCGTATCAAATGGCAAAGAATATAAGTAGCTAAACTAATAAAATAGTTGCTGAAAATCCCGTTTTTGAAAAGTTTCCGAAAAATACAGAACCTATTTTGAAACGCCTATTACCATTGCTCAAATTTCTTTTGATAAAAAGAAAGCGTGGTTGACAACATAGTCATCTGTGGTGCCACTATAGGACGTACACACCCAGTTTGTGGTAATGCTATGGCAATGCTATTATGACGTAACACTAGCTGCAAAATAATTTCCTAAATCAATGAATCCGCTGTTATTTTTTATCTTTAATTAAGGTTGATGCAAGAATACCAGAAATCAGTGCTACGGAAATTACAGTCAAAGAAACCCACTCAGGTAAATGAATGTAATGGGAGAATAGCATCTTTAATCCCACAAAAGCTAAAATGACTACAAGGCTATAATTGATATATCTAAATTTCTCCAGCATTCTCGAAATTAAAAAATACATAGAACGCAGTCCTAATATAGCCAATATGTTAGAGGTGAATACAATAAATGGATCCGCTGTAATGGCCAAAATTGCAGGAATACTATCTAATGCGAAGAGAATATCGGTCAGTTCAATTACTATTAACGCTACAAAAAGGGGAGTAGCGGCATTAAGTCCCATTCGTTTTACAAAGAAATCATGACCGTGCATGGTAGTTGTTACCGGGTATATCTTTTTAATCTGCTTAAATACAAAAGAGTTTTTGGGGTCAAAATCATCATCATCACCTTTCAACATTGTAAAGGCAGTATATAAAAGGAATACCCCGAAAACATAAATAATCCATTCAAATTTTGTGATTAGGGCAACCCCGAAAAAAATCATTAATGCTCTAAAAACAATAGCACCTAAAATTCCCCAAAACAAAACACGGTGTTGGTATAATGGTGGAATATTAAAGGAAGAAAATATCACAGCAATCACAAATACGTTATCAACACTAAGTGACAGCTCGATTAAATATCCTGTAATATATTTTAGTACCGCATCATTTGGTGTTAGTCCGGTAGGATTGGCTATAATTTCAGCATCAAACAGCCAAAAGATGACACCACTAAAAGCAAAAGCTATAGAGACAAAAATTGCGGTCCAGATTCCTGCTTCCTTCGATTTGATGACATGCTCGTTCTTGTGAAACACACCTAAATCTAGGGCAAGAAACACAAGTATAAATGCAATAAAGACTATCCAGACTATCATATCAAATTTTTAAAGTTGCAAAGGTATTAAAAAATGAATAGTAGGTATTTCTTTTATTAAAATCATTACTACTTGATAATCAAAATTTTATACACCCCTTAGTGATGCAAAGATCATATTCGAATGTTGAATTGATTAAATCGTTCGATTGAATTTTTAGCCTATTTGATAAGAGCAGGTTAAATGTTAAATGATGGTGTGCAAATAGAACAAACTCTTTCGTTATATCGATAAGTTGCAAAGCAATCTATGATTTTTGACTTGCACCGATAAAAGTGTTACTCTACTATTACATGATACAGATTCTATTAGCGCACAAGTTATTAAGCGAACCTTGCTTAATCAGTTTGAGTCAGATTATGTACTTACAGTTTCAGAACGTATTGCGTTAAAGTAAAGTAGAATTACGTATCAATAACGCGCCAAAGAAATTTTAGATTCCATTAATATAACCGATGGAAAAAGGAAGCCGTTTAATCAAGGAATTAATTCGAAATCTTTTCTTTGAAAAAATTAAGAAAGTAATCGCTGATTACATGAAACCGGGAGTAATGATAGAATTATAATAAAATGCAGTCTAATGAGACTGCATTTTTGCTTTTCTTTTTTCCAACTGTCTTTTTAAATCTTCTATCGAAGAAGCAATCGCCGCTTCGAAACTATCTGAAGAAGACTGTGCGAACAGGCGTGGACCTGGGGCACTCAAGCGTATATTACATACCATACCTGTATCGGCGGAAGAGGTGTTCTCCTTTTTGAAAAAAACATCGGATCGTACAATAAAATCATATTTATCCAATAATTTCTCTAATTTTTGTGCCGCCATAATCTCTAATCGATTGCTGGCTTTTACATCGTCGTATTCAAAATTGATATTCATAGGCTATAAGTTTAGTTTAAGATACTCATTTCAATAGAGGATAACAATTAAAAAAATCTTAATAAACGAATGATAAAAATTAAGAATTGTTAACCCTTTTGTTTCTATAACATTAGCATTAATACAGTCAATTTAAAGTTTAGTTAAACTTACACAAACATAGTTTAAATATGGACTATAAACATTATATTGAAGTAAATTCCTACAATTTTACTTTTAAATCAACTGCCATGGAAAATAATCAGGATAGATCTATGTGTTTAGGCAAATTGGAACGGTGTAAAAATACCATTGAACATATTAAAATTAGGGTAGATTCTTATTTATATGAACCTACCACTGTGACATTGTTCGAGACCAAGGTGTATTTAAAAAATAAGATTGCAAAGCTTTCCGGAGCTAACAAAAAATTGTTTGATTACTTGAGGTCATCTAAAGAATTGCTGCCTGAGCAAAATAAGATGGTCAATTTTCATATTCGAGAAACTTCTGATCTTGAATTCGATTTTATGGAATATACCTTAAAGTTTAGAAAGCCTATGAGCATTAGACAACACGTTTAAATACCTGTTTTTTTAGATGATTGGTAAAATTTGATATTATTTTAGTATATCTTTTGCGTTTATATACCAGTTAAAATAAATGTTCTTAATTTAGAGGTAGAACACTTATGAAATTGATATGACAATACTTATGCGGCTAGCTTTTTGCTGCACATTTTTCTGTACTGCTATACAGTACGCGCAATCTAGCAATTCTTCCATCACAAAGTTAAACGATGAAGATGAAGGACCGATAATGTTTCAATTTGAACCGAACTATGAAACAGCAGTAATGTTGCAACGAAAAGCTTTAAAACATAAAATTAAAGCTTTGGATACTTTGGATATTTCTAACCGTAAGCGACAACGATTAATTAAAACATTGTACAAAGAGTCTCGCTCTTTCAACTTCAAGAATTCAGTCTTGGCCAATACCGAATTTGAAGAAGAAGAGTTTTAAGATTGACCATCACTTTTTGGCATAGATTTGGTAGCTACAGGGTGATTAAATTATCATTCTATGAGAGTACGACTTATTTATATACTTTTTATTAGCTTAATGCTAAGTTGCAAATCGTCAAAAACGGTTATCGACGATACGCATCTTATTCATGACTTGGTGGCATCAAAGAAATTTAAATTCACGGGTGTATCCGCCAGTCCTATGGTGACCCAAAGTTTAACCGCAGTAGCTAATAGCGGACTCATTCCTCCCGGTAGCAGTATTTCCCGTATCGATTTGAACGGTACTAATAATTACTTAAAAATTAAAGGTGATAGTGTTTCTGCCAATTTACCCTTTTTTGGTGAACGCCAATTTGGTGGTGGTTATGGCGCATCGACCGGAATCGAATTTGATGGTATCCCGAATAACTACGAGCAATTGTTCAATGCAGATAAGCAAAAATATACCATCAGTTTTCAGATAGCCGATACCTCAGATCTGTATAATGTTCATATAGATGTCTATCCAAATAAATCGAGTGTTGTATCGGTAAACATGGCAAATAGAAATGCTATACAGTATAATGGGAACATAAATTCTATTGAAGAAGAAGAACCTGTTCAAAACGAGTAGTTTGATGGTAATTTTGAGCTCAAAATGTTAAGAAGAGACTAAAAAGGGAAGGTTTTTCGATAATCTTCGTTATTCCCTATCGAGAACAATACCTTTATACCTCAATTAATTGAAACAGTAGAATTTAATAGTATGAGTAAAGTTAAAGCAGATAGTCAAGTGAGTGTACATTACACAGGTAAATTAAGTGATGGTCAAGTATTTGATAGTTCAGTAGGTAAAGAACCACTAGAAGTAAAATTAGGTCAAGGTAGTTTGATTCCCGGTTTTGAAAAGGGATTGATAGATATGGCTCCTAATGAGAAAAAGACTATTGTAATCGCAAAAGAAGAAGCTTATGGTGAACAGCAAAAAGAGCTTTTTCAAACGGTACCAAAATCAGAATTGCCAGCAGAGATAGATCCACAAGTAAACATGGCACTTATGGCAACCAATGCAGATGGTAGCGAAAGACAATTGCGTGTGGCCGAAGTAAATGAGAATGACATCGTAGTAGATGCAAATCACCCATTGGCCGGTGAAGATTTGACCTTCGAACTAGAATTGGTCGAAATCAAATAAGACATAAACAATATATATGTTAAACCGCCTTAGAAAGGCGGTTTTTTTATTTTTAAGAGTATCGGTTTCATGGTACTTAATTATATTTGAATATGCATAAAAGAATATTATGTTTTCTAATTTTAGCGATAGTACAGGTAGGCTGTAAAGAATTTAAGACGAAGGCTCCAGAACCAAAAGGTACAAGAGCCGAAGTAGCAGAAGAGCCCATTTCCAAGTACGAAGATTTAAACGGTAACCCTATAGAATTAAGTGACTACATGGGTAAACGTTTATTATTGAATTACTGGGCTACCTGGTGTAAGCCGTGTATAAAAGAAATGCCCGATATGGAAAAAGCACAGACCATTCTAATTGAAGAGAACTATGTATTTCTATTTGCATCGGATCAGACTGTAGAAAAGATAAATAAGTTTAAAGAAGCACGTGGTTTTCAGTTAGATTTTATAAAATTCAACGGCGTGTATGCCAAGGAAAATGTAAGTGCCTTACCAGCAACCTTTATATATAATGAAATAGGGGAGCAAGTGCTTCGTTTTGATGGCGGATTGAAGTGGGATAGTCCAGAAATACTAGAAAAACTTAGAGCGGTACAGTAATGCAAAAAATATTTAGTCCCTATTTTCTTTTAGCTTTATATAGTCTTATGTCGGGTTGCAAAGAAACAGCCAAAAAAGCACAACTGGAAGTACCCGTACAGGTGGTAGCTGAAATGAATTCTCCAGCTAGTACATCTACGGCATTACCACATCTTATGGTCAATGAAGATGTAGCCTTGCTTTCTTGGGTAGAAACCTCGAACGATACCTTGACATCATTGAAATACTCAGAACTGATCGATGGCGAGTGGCAAGAAGCTCAAAATATACTGAGTGGTACAGGTTGGTTCGTGAATTGGGCCGATTACCCAATGATCACCGAAAACAATGGTAACCTCTGGTCGCATATCTTAAAAAAATCTACAGAAGGTACGTATTCGTACTATATTATAATAAACGTGAAACCAAAGGGTAAGACAGATTGGAAAACCGATTTGCCCTTGCATACCGATGGTACGCCAACTGAGCATGGTTTTGTAAGTATCGTACCATATAACAATCATTTCTTCGTGAATTGGCTCGATGGTAGAAATACCGAGAAAAATGAAGCAGGGGAGCAGGGGGCGATGACCCTTCGCGGCGGAATAGTATCTACTACCGGAAAGATGTTGGAAGAATTTGAATTGGATAATAGGACATGCGATTGCTGTCAGACCAGTTCTGCTATAACAGATAACGGACCAATAGTTGTTTACCGAGATAGATCAGATGATGAAGTACGCGATATCAGTATCGTGCGCCACGTAGCAGGGGAGTGGACCGCACCTAAAATTATATATGATGATAATTGGCAGATAAAAGGTTGCCCGGTAAACGGACCAAAAGTAGATGCTTTAGGTAATAATCTAGTAATTGCTTGGTTTACAGGTGCCGCCAGTAAACAAAAAGTACAATTAGCTTTTTCTTTAGATGGAGGAGCGGAATTTACCCAACCAATCACCGTAGCAGAGGGAATCATTATGGGGCGTGTAGATGTGTTATGGATTGATGAAGATACCGCAGTTGTAAGTTGGATGGAAGTCAATAATAAAACAGCTTTGTTCAATGCAATGTTGGTTAATAAAAACGGAACTACGTCTAAAAAACAAAACATTACCGAACTGGCAGATTCCCGAGAATCAGGATTTCCTCAAATGGAAATTATGGGAAAAACCCTATATTTTGCTTTGACCGAGCAAGTAGCTGAAGTTACTCAGGTGCGTACCGCTAAGATGTCGGTTGATGCGTTTTCGTTTAATTAACCGATAGCAATTCAATATCAAATATCAGTACCGAACGCTTTGTATCGTCTGAAAATTCACACGAAACTATCGTAGTGGCAAGAAAAAGTATAGCAAGATATTTCATTATATTTTTTTAGGAAGATAGCTGTTGCTTAAATACAGTTAAAATATATAAGGGCAATTTACTTATGCAATAAAAGTGTTCACAGAAAAACGGACACTACAATTTTTGTAAAGGTATTTTTGAAATTTAATTGCTTGCGACTGAGATTCAAAAATAACTGCTTCTGTAATGCTGTTCGCTAAAACTAGATGCCCAATAAGGTATTCTACATAATAGGTGTTGTTTTCGGAAAGGAGAACAAAATTTGGTTTAGTCGTCAAATTGGTTATTTTACGATACTAAAATAAAGCATTTATTTAAGCGATTCAATTTTTTTTGGATTTCCTAGGTGAGTGTACGTTCTTTTGGGGCTTTTAATGTTCCATATTAATGGTCGGCAAGATATGGACTTCTAAGTGAGATTCTTGTATTTGATATAAGAAGGGAAAGTTGTTAGAAATATAGTGGTTTCAGTAGTGTATTAAAAAATTCTATTTTACATAATATAAATTATAGTACAAATGTATTGTTTAGTTAATAAGAGTGGTTTATCCATTTGATAGCTATAATGTAGTATTATGTAAAATATCCCAGAAGCAATTGTTTTCATAAGAATAATTGGAACTTGGGTCATTAAACTAATAAGCGGTTTGCTTCGCAGCGTTTATAAAACATTTGTATCTATAATTAGCCGTTATGTAAAATAGCCGCATGCCAATGCGCTCGATTGCTTTTTAAAAATTTAAATGCCTTATATGGCATTTATTTTTAAACACAATTTCCAACCGCTTTGCCAGCGCCAAAATAAAAGCTAACCTTTTTGCACTTATTATAAATCGCGTATTCGATAAAATGCACGTCATAAAAAATTTTAGAGGATTCTCGCAAACTTGCCACAAGAGCATAAATTTTAAGAAAAATAAAATTCTATGCACTTGTTATATTTAGAACTTTAATTAATCCTTTTTTTAATGTTTCATTATCTTTTGCCTTGATGCAAAAGAAACAAAAAATCAAGGCTGCATAAACTTTTGGAAACAATTTACGGTTCATTCACTATATTTTAGGAAACATTGTAACTCGTTAAGATTGTTTTGAAATCCCTTGTATGATTGAAACTCTTAAGAAACTGTATTTCTAAACCCCTAAAATATGAACGCTCATTTCTCCTATTGTTTTGACCAAAATTTTATGAGGCCAAGTTTAACATTGAGATTCTATTTTACATAATAATTAATATTCATTAGAATTAAAAACATTTTCTTCATTCCCAAATCGTTCAACTAAAATGTTCCAAAAACGTGATGGACTATAATCCTTTAACCATGGACCATTTCTCGTGTTAAGAGTTATTTTTTTTGAGCGCAATAATATACATTCACTTTTTGCTCTACTAATACATACATAACATAAACGATGAGCTTCTTGCATTTGTCTTGACCCTTCTTCAACATTATATGTGTACGGAAACCTCCCTTCCTCCATTCCCAACATAATTACTGCTTCAAACTCTAATCCTTTTGAACTATGTCTCGTCGTAATTGTTATTTCATTTTCTGGTTCACCTAAATAAGCAAACCTCTTTAATGCAGCATTTTTTAAATTTTTATTTGATGCTTCATCAATTAACAAATTAAGATTATCATTTTCATCTGGATATCGATCAGAGTCAATTAGCATTTCTTTTAACTTTAAGTTATCAAAAATAAATTCTAACCAGTCAAATACATTTTCTTTAGTTTTACTTTCGGTAAGTATTTTATGGAATAAAGTTCTTTGTCTGATTTTCTCCCATAGAAATCTAGAGTCATTATGTAATTTAAGTTGTTGATGCCAAAAATTGAATAATTCATCAAATGATTGTTTTGTACTATCTAAACACCATTGAGCACAATCTTGTAACCAAAAAACAATATCTGTATTAGAAAAATTCCATTTTACTATGTAAAAAGGTATTCTGTTATCTTTTAAAACAGTAGCCATTTCTGTTACTTCTGGTGCAGCAAATGAGTTTGAGCCTACTAATATTCCTATATCTTTATATGATATCCCTTTTTCGAGCAATTTTGGTATTATTTTGAGAGCAACAGTTTCGTATTGTTCCTGTCTTTCGGCCTCACAAGCAATAAATGTCAGTTCAGCATTTTCTCCAATACGTTTTTTTGCTGCATATTTTAAACGAGGAGGTTGTAACGCTAATGTATCTATTGAACCTTCAATAATATCTTGATTGCTTCTATAATTTGAAGTTAATGGAATTGATTCAAAATCGTTCATAGAATCTAATTCTTTTAAAAAATCTGGATATGCACCATTAAACCCATAAATAGATTGATTCATATCGCCTACAGCAAATATTTTTGCTCCAGTATAATTTCATGCCATGCTTCAACAGGTAGTTGCGATGCTATGATTGTTGACTTTTTCCCATGTCTATCTTCAATGATTTCCATAAAGGAATGCCTGTTTATGTTGTCCAGACCTTTGAGACCGAAG
>Ga0209344_10002658_pt1 | contig 19368 bp, 19 predicted proteins | sample Cruoilmetagenom6_FD_187293 | JGI IMG/M metagenome (GOLD analysis project Ga0209344, IMG submission 187293) | Oil polluted marine microbial communities from Coal Oil Point, Santa Barbara, California, USA - Santa Barbara Oil Seep Sample 6 (SPAdes)... | ecosystem: Environmental > Aquatic > Marine... | reverse complement strand
TAAATCACCGTCTGGCATGCCTGGGGTGCAGACCTTCGTCCCCGTAATGCTTGATCATGTGAACGCAGGGCGCTTGTCGCTAGAACGGTTCGTGGATCTCACCTCTCATGGCCCAAACCGCGTGTTTGGACTGGCACGCAAGGGGCGGCTGGCCGTTGGATATGACGCCGATCTCACCATTGTCGATATGAAGAAGACCCGGACGATTGAAAACAGTTGGATCGCCTCGATCTGCGAATGGACTCCTTATCACGGAAAAACTGTCACTGGCTGGCCCATCGGCACCATTGTCCGCGGACGAAAAATCATGTGGGATGATGAAATCACGGGGGCGGCCCAAGGCGAGCCCATCGGTTTCACCGAAGTTCTCCCGAGAGCTTAGTCAGCAAAATCCATAATTCAGCTCAAATAGGCGTCTTTTTCAAACCGTTCCCCTACGACGGCTTGACCGAGGCCCGATTTTGGGGTGGGTTGTGCTCAACAAAATTCAAAAATGAGCGTCTGTCCTGCCCAATGGATTACATTTGGAGCAACACAGGCCACAGGGAAGATTAGGAAAACCCCATGAGCGACACATTCCGCGCGATCCAATTGAGCAAAACCGATGATGGACAGACATCTGCAATCGTTGACCTGACAGAAAATGATCTGATGGACGGCGATGTCACTGTTGAAGTGTCCCATTCCACCATCAATTACAAAGATGGTCTGGCCATGACAGGGGCGGCACCTGTTGTGCGCACCTGGCCGCTCGTTCCCGGCATTGATTTTGTGGGCACAGTAATAAAGTCTGAGCATGGCAACTGGAAAGCAGGCGACAAGGTCGTTTTGAACGGTTGGGGTGTTGGCGAAACGCACTTCGGCGGATACTCACAACGCGCCCGCGTGAAGGGTGACTGGCTTGTGGCTTTACCTGATGCGATTTCGCCAGAACGCGCCATGGCAATCGGCACAGCCGGCTACACATCCATGTTGTGTGTGCTTGGTCTTGAACGCCAGGGCATTAAGCCAGGCGACGGAGACATCGTGGTAACGGGCGCCGCCGGCGGTGTTGGCTCTGTGGCCATCGCGCTGCTCGCAAAGCTTGGCTACAATGTTATTGCATCAACAGGTCGCGCATCTGAAGAAGCCTATCTCAAGAACCTTGGGGCCGCTGAAATCATCGACCGCAACACATTGTCCGAACCGGGCCGTCCGATGGGCAAAGAGCGGTGGATTGGCGCAGTGGACGCTGTTGGCTCGCACACGCTCGCCAACGTAATCGCGCAGACAAAATATGGTGGCGCGGTCACGGCTTGTGGGTTGGCCCAGGGCATGGACCTTCCAGCATCTGTCGCGCCGTTCATTCTGCGCGGCGTGCAACTGATTGGCATCGATTCTGTTATGGCACCGCTCGGTCGTCGTCAGGAAGCCTGGACCCGTCTGGCGCAAGACCTGGATCTTGCCAAGCTGGATGCCTTGAGTGAGACCATTGGCCTTGGCGATGTCGCCGAAGTCGCTCCCAAAATTCTCGCCGGCCAAGTGCGTGGTCGAGTCATTGTTGACGTGAACGCGTAAACGCTCGAGCATTTTGAATAGGGGAGAAAAAACATGGATTTGCCAGCATTTAGGCATGTGAATTATGCAGAGCGGCGCGTCGATATTGATCGTCGCGATGATGGCAGCCTTGTGCTGCGCAATCCGCACCCTGTCGGCGATGCAGCAGAAAATTTAATAGTTCCGTTGCGCAAGTGGGCGGTGGAAGCGGCGGATCGCACCTGGCTTGGCATGCGTGGCAAGCCAGAAAAGGGTCAACAATACGGTGATTGGAAAACGATCACCTATGCCAAAGCCAATGAGGACGTCGACGCTCTCGCGCAAGGAATGCTGGACCGTGGATTGAGTCAAGAAGCGCCGATCCTGATCTTGTCAGGCAATTCCATCGAACATGCATTGATGACTTATGCAGCAATACTGGCTGGTGCCCCTGCCGTGCCTGTGTCGCCTGCTTATTCCTTGATGAGCACGGACCATGACAAGCTGAAATATGTCTTCGATTTGATCCAGCCGAAAATGATTTTTGTCCAGGACACAACACCTTTCGAAAAAGCACTCGCGGCCCTCAATCTGGACGGTGTCACAGTGGTGGCGTGTGAAGGCCCGTGCGACATCACCTATGAAGCACTGGTTGCCACTGAGAAGACAACGGCTGTCGATGAAAGCTACGCCCAGCTCAACTGGGACATGGTTGCAAAATACCTCTTCACCTCTGGCTCTACCGGCATGCCAAAGGCCGTAATCACGACACACCGTATGATGTGCGTGAATTCGGTGATGGGTGAAAACCTGATCATCAAAGAAGAAGACGAAGAGCCACCCGTTTTGTTGAACTGGTTGCCGTGGAACCATTGTTTTGGCGGCAATGCCGTTTTAAATAATCTGCTGACCTCCGGTGGCACGCTGTACATAGATGGCGGTCGCCCTGTAGGAAAAGCTTTTGAGGAAACAGCACAGAACTTGCGCGAGATTGCGCCAACTACTTATTCTACGGTTCCCGCGGCCTATGGGTTGCTCGTTCCAGCGCTGGAACAAGACGATGTACTGGCGAAAAACTTCTTCTCGCGCGTTAAGTTTTTGTCCTATGGCGGCGCGGCTCTTGCGCAAGATCTCTATGACCGATTGCAAAAGGTAGCCATTGCCACCATCGGTGAACGTATGATCCTGTCATCTGGTTATGGCGCTACAGAAACAGCCCCGACAATTATGAATGTGCATTGGGAAACCACGCGCATGGGATTGCTTGGTTTGCCGCTACCTGGCATCGAAATTAAACTTGTGCCAACGGGTTCCAAGATGGAAGTGCGCGTCAAGGGCGACTGCATCACACCGGGTTATTTCAAAAATCCTGAAAAAACAGCTGACGCCTATGATGAAGAAGGCTTTTACAAGCTGGGCGACGCCGCAAAGTTCGTAAATCCAGAAGACCCTTCAGAAGGCCTCATTTTCGATGGCCGTGTGGTTGAAGATTTCAAACTTTCCACGGGCACTTGGGTGAGCGCAGGGCGTTTGCGTGTGCAGGCGGTGGAAAGCTCTGGCGGTTTGCTGGCAGACGCGCTGGTCGCAGGCCTCGACAAATCCTACGTGGGCATTCTTGGCTTTCCAAATGTGGACGCCTGTCAGTCCTGCGTGGGCGATCACAGTCTTTCCGTTGACGAATTGGTTCGTCACCCGAAGGTTCTGGAAACGCTTGCCGAAGGCCTGCGGTTTCACAATGAAATAAATCCGGGCTCAAGCACACGGGTTAAACGCGCTCTCCTGATGGTGGAGCCGCCAAGCGTTGACAAGGGAGAGTTAACTGACAAGGGCTACATCAATCAATCGACGGCGCTGTCGCGTCGTGCGGGTCTTGTTGAGAAGCTCTATGCCGACACGCCAGGCAACGATGTTGTTGCTCTGTAACGAACGAACAAGTGGGCGACGATGATGAATGACCTTCTCCTCATTTTGAGTGGGATTGCTGTTGGCATCGTCGTTGCTGCGCCCATTGGGCCGGTGAATCTCATTTGCATTCGACGCGCGCTCAAGTTCGGCATGGCGAATGGCGTTGCATCGGGGGCAGGGGCCGCCGTCGGCGATGGTGTCTTTGCAGCTATTGCCGCGTTTGGCGTGACCGCCGCAATCGCTTTCGTGCAAGATTACTCTATCTGGTTGCAGCTGGTCGGCGGCTTGTTTTTATTGGGGTTGGGTGCGCGCACCTGGTTCGACCACCCGCATTTGAATGATGAATTGCCAGAGGGCAGCCTCGGGGAACTTTTGCCAGTTATGTCGGTGACATTTTTCCTCACGATTACCAACCCAGCCACAATGTTGGGCTTCATTGCGATCTTTGGGGGTATTGCGGATTTTGCAATTGGCAGCGAAGATTACTGGCGGGCCAGTTTGCTGGTTATATCTGTCATCGCAGGGTCGACCATTTGGTGGGTCATCATAACCGGCTTTGTGTCACTCTTTCGGGGGCGCATGACAGACCGGTCGTTAGAATTGTTGAACCATGTGTCGGCAGTCATCATCGTTTTGTTTGGCGGCGTGGTTTTGGCAAGACTTATGATTACGCAATGGGCGTAGTTTATGTGTTTACCTGTTTACATGGCTAATTTTAGACGGGAAGATTGAAATGGTTGAAGAAGGTTATCGGTCCTTTGGGTCGCAAGCGTTGCACTATTTTGATCGCCCGCATGAGGGCATTCCACGTGGGAAAATTGAGAGCAGAGCCGCGTGGGTTGGTTGTGAGCTGCCTCCCTTAGAAGAGCTTGCCTATCATCTGAGCGACGCCGATATTCTTGAAATTGAAGCGGCGATGGTGGTCGCCAGGGCTTCATCGAAAGCGCACCGTGATTTATCGGCGGACGACTTCCCGTTGCCTAACCTGTCAAAACGTATTGCGGGCTGGCATGAGGAATTGGCGGATGGGCTAGGCGTTCGGATCGTTCGTGGAGTACCAGTGGCAAATTGGTCAGAAGACGATGCAGAACTGTTCTTTTGGTGTTTTGGTCTGCATTTGGGCCGCCCTGGCGGACAAAATCCAGAGGAACATTTGTTAGGTCATGTGACCGATACCAATGCGAGCAAAAAAGACCCGATGGCCCGGCTCTACCAGACGGCGGCTAATATTGAATACCATTGTGACGCTGCCGATGTTGTGGGCTTGCTTTGCCTAAAAAAGGCGAAAGCGGGTGGCCATAGCCGTATTGTAAGCTCGGTGACCGTGTTTAATGAGCTGATGGCACGACGCCCTGAACTGGTGAGCCGCATGTTCGAACCCTTCATGCTGGATTCGCGCAATGAGACCAAAGAGGGGGGGTCTGGCAGCATGCCCATTCCCCCTTGTCGTTACGCAGACGGCAAGCTGCGCACGTTCTACCACTCGGACTATTTTCGCTCCGCACAGCGTCATGACGATGTGGCCGATTTCACCAAGGACGAGCAAGAGCTTCTCGATTTGTATGAGCAGATTGCGGCAGAGCCAGACATCTATCTGGATATGGATTTAGAACCGGGCGACATTCAGCTCCTGTCCAACCATACGAACCTCCACGCTCGTACCGAGTATGAGGATTATGATGACCCAGCTGAACGTCGTCATCTTCTTCGCCTTTGGCTGTCGTTGTGACGTAGCATTTCACCTCGCCGTCGATCCATGTATCATGAGATCAAAGCAATCTATGGGCGGCTCTGGGGCTGACCTGTGACTGAAATTTAAGGGAGAATGCCGATGAACGGTGCTGAAAGTCTTGTTCGCACTTTGGTCAAATCAGGTGTTGATGTCTGTTTTACAAACCCTGGCACCTCGGAAATGCACTTCGTGGCAGCCCTCGACAAGGTTGAGGGTATGCGTGCCATTTTGGCCTTGTTTGAAGGCGTGGTGACGGGCGCTGCAGATGGCTATGGGCGGATGGCGGAGCGTCCAGCCGCAACACTTTTGCACCTTGGACCTGGATTGGCGAACGGTCTTGCTAATCTTCACAATGCACGGCGTGCGGACACCCCTGTCGTCAACATTGTTGGCGATCATGCGACGTATCATGCGCAGTATGATGCACCACTCGCATCGGACTTGAAGGGCTTCGCCTCACCGGTTTCGGGTTGGTACCACTCTTCAACATCAGCCAATACGGTCGCGGCAGACGGCGCACGCGCTGCGGCTGCAGCCATGCAAGCTCCGGGTCAGGTCGCAACGCTCGTTCTGCCTGCCGACACAGCATGGTTGGACGCAGAAGGCGATGCGCCGCCTTTGCCGATTGTCGGGCCCGTTGCCGTCGATGAAGCCGCAATTGATCGTACCGCCCAGCTTTTGAAAAATGACAAGAAGACAGTCGTCTTGATCCGCGGCGCGGCACTGAAAGAACAAGGCTTGAAAGCAGCTGGCCGCATTGCAGCAGCCACAGGTGCGCGGTTGATGTGCGATACGTTTACGGCGCGTATACAACGCGGCGCTGGCCGTGTTGTCGTTGAACGCATGCCATATTTCTCCGAACAGATTGAAGAGGCATTGGAAGGTGTTGAGCAATTGGTTTTGGTCGGCGCGAAGGCCCCTGTGTCATTTTTCGCCTATCCGGGCAAGGCAAGCTGGCTTACCCCTGAGGGATGTCAGATCAATGTGTTGGCGCATCCACATGAAGATGGCGTTACAGCACTTGAGGCATTGGCCAGCAATCTCGGTGCTCCAGCAGAACCAATCAATGTGGCGCCACTGGAAAAACCCGATCTGCCATCAGGTAAGCTTGATAGTTTCACTGCAGGACAAGTCATCGGGCATTTTTTGCCAGAGGGCGCGATCATTTCAGATGAAGCCGCAACCAGCGGGCTGGGGCCTGCAATTTACACAACCAATGCAGCACCACATGATCACCTGTCGCTAACAGGTGGGGCAATTGGTCAAGGCTTGCCGGTGGCAACAGGCGCGGCGGTGGCGTGCCCCGACCGCAAAGTCGTCTGCCTGCATGGCGATGGGGGCGCAATGTACACATTACAGTCTCTATGGACCCAGGCACGCGAGAAGCTTGACGTAACAACGGTCATTTTCGCTAACCGATCTTATGCAATTTTGAACGTGGAGCTGATGCGGGTTGGGGCTGAAAATCCTGGGCCAAAAGCGCTCTCCATGTTGGACCTACACAATCCTGAATTGGATTGGGTGCAGTTGGCACAAGGCATGGGTGTGACCGCCATGCGGGCGGAGACGGCTGAAGAGTTTGCGGATATGTTTGCCGCCTGCATGAAGGAAAAAGGGCCACACCTCATTGAGGCAGTGATCTAAGCGCATTTGCGCCGAACTGCGAACAACAAAAGGCGCCTTCAAATATTGGAAGCGCCTTTTTTGTGTGAGCACCCAGAGAGCGCTCTTGATACGAAATTCAGCTAGTGCCGCGTCTGATTGAGTGTGAACTCACCCTGCTGGATACGGTCTTTCAGACCTTCTGCCATTTCAGACACAGGCTCTTCGCCATAGGTTTCCACCATATCGCTCAGAGCTGCAAAGATGGCTGTGCTTGCAAGTACGTCTGGATCAACGCCTTCAGCAAGCGCATCATCCCAGGCATCCAAAAAGATTTGAAGGGCAATACGGCGTTGTTCATCCGTGTTTGGAAGCGGGAATTCAAATTCCTCATCATCTTCAACAAGTGCATCTAGAGCAGTGTCGCGAGAGTCGGCCATTCAGGCAGGCCCTTTCTTGAAGCAGGTGACGTGCGAGCCACGTTTAAAGGCAGCGGCTCCTGTCCCACTTTGGGACATCGACCACTCTCTTCTTTTAACACATTGACGAGGATTGTCGCGCCCCAGTTTGCACAAGGGTTAACAATCACAGACAAAAAGCTGTGTCTTTTTCCATAAAATCGGACAGAAGGGAAGAGGTTGTTTGCTTAACCTTGGCTTTTTGCGGCCAACATTTCGGTCAGGGCAGCACCTTCATCAAGAAAACGGGCAATATCAGTCCGCGCCAGGCCGGTGCAACGGGAATATGCGAGCCTATGTTGGTGGTAGGTGCGGTTAAAGCGCGCAACCATCAGTTCTTTCAGGTTTTCATCGGGTTGCTCCAGCCTGATCAATTCCTGCATTTTGAGACGCCAAAGCTGGCCTTCATTAGCATTGCAGACTTCGCGCAAGTGATGAACCGCCCCCAAAATCTCTGAGAGACGAACAAGGTCCCGGTCACTTGCCGAGCTCCGACCAGCACCAAACGCCGTTTGGGACAGGACACTGAATGCCAGAAAGAGGACAAAAAGCGCCAAAGCAGGACGCAAGAGAGATCGTGTCCCAAATGTGGACAGATCGACCCAGTTTTGCTGATGATTTCGTACATAATCTAACATCATGTGCCTTGTGATGCAGGAACCAGGCCGTAAAGACCAAGTCAGATGTTAGTTGCTTTATTGTGTGTGGATCGGGCTCCCAGGCCGGAACGCATGGAAGGCAAACGCGAAAGTGACGTCATAGGGCACATCAACGACTTTCTTATCTAGCAACTTTTGTACGGTGACATTGCCGACATCCCGGCCGTCAGAGACAGTTGCGCTATCAAGGGCAGAGGCTTGACCCTGGGTCCAGGTGAGCAAGAGACCGTCAATGGCAATCCTACCTTTTTCCCTCAAGAGTGCGAGTGACCAAGCTTGGCTTCCTTTTTCGGTCTGAACAGCCACAACACGCGCCATCGGTTCAATGTCTTCAGGCATTTCGCCTCGATAGAGAAAGGGAGTGCCGCCTGGCGCGTCATAAGCAGGGTATGGATTGCGCCCATAGTCTCTAAGGGCAGGGTCTTCTGGCACCATCACCTGGGCGTCTGGATGGCGTTCTTTGAACAAGGCAAAGCTTTCCAACCGTGCAGGATAAAGAGTGAGGCTGGCGCCTGTTTGTGTGCCGACGATGGCCTCACCGGTGAATTGTTGCCACCAGCTTTCGCTTTGCCGGTCATACATGACCAGATCAGAATTTCGTAACTTGCCCGTTGTGCCAAAGTCGAGAACCGCGCCGTCCACGGTTCGTTGATAGACCAGAGCGGCATTGCAAAGAGGGCAGTAAGTGATCGTGAGCGGCATGCCGCCGACTGTGTCATTGACGATTTCATGCCAGGTGAGAATGCTCAATGGGTAGGCCCGGACATCTTGTCCCACAGCGACAGTGATGACAGGCTCTCTGTCGCCAAGGCGGCTTGCCCATTCGGCGGCTTGGCCGTTAACAAGTCGTTCAAACACCGGCGCATCAATCGGTGGAATGCCATCCTTGGGCGGGCCGCCAGACGTAATTTCATCATAGTCGATTGCGTGTTGTTCGAAGTCTGTATTGGGCCATTCGGTGAGTTGCCACACCGTTGGATTGGCACCGGCGACGGAGAAATTGCTGCCGGAAGCCAGTGCTAGGCAGAAAAGAAAAAGGCTCGAACGTTTCATCGTTCAAGCCTTTCTCACTATCTGCACAAAGACCAATCACGCTCTTTCACTGCTACGTGATCAGGGGATTTCTAGAAAATAGAATAACCGCCGTCAATGATCATCGTCGTGCCTGTTGTGTAGGCAGACGCGTCGCTGGCAAGGAATACGGCCATGCCGCCAAAATCTTCAGGTTCGCCCCAGCGGCGGATCGGCACACGGGGAATTACTTTTTCAGAAAATGCAGGCGCTGCTTGGGCCTGTGACGTCATGTCCGTGGCGATCCAACCAGGCAGAATGGCATTGGCGCGAATATTGTAGCGACCATACTCAACCGCGCAGGCTTTGATCATAGAGATAACCGCGCCCTTGGTGGCAGCATAAGCTTGATTGCGCGCCGCACCCTCAATGGCTGCAAGGCTGGCAATGCCGACAAGTGACCCACCTGTGTCGCCATTCTTTGCGCGTTCAACCATGTGGCGGGAGGCTTCGCGAAGCGTCCAGAAAACACCATCCAAATTGACGCTCAAAGTCTTGCGGTAGGTTTCTGTTTTCATGTCGACAAAAGAGGGGGACCCAAAACCAACACCAGCGTTGGCAACCACATTGTCAATACGACCAAGTTCAGCCACGGTAGCATCAATGCCGTCAATGACTTCCTGTTCGTTGGACACATCTACCTTGCGGGCAATGACGCGCGTGCCATGAGCTTTCAGGCTCTCAAGGGCTTTTGCGTTTTTGTCTTCATTGGTGCCCCATATTGCAACGTCTGCACCACTGGCTGCCATCGCGTCAGCCATACCAAAGCCAATGCCGCCATTGCCACCGGTGACGAGCGCCACTTTGCCTGTGAGATCGAAAGGTTTGTAGGTCATGAGAGCTTCCCCAAAAGTGATTGTTTTTAGTTTCGGTGGGGAACTATAGCACTGCGAATTGGCGCTGCGACAAGGGCTTTTTGGGTGCGTGAAGCTCAGTCGAACAGAGCGTCAATCTCGTCTTGATTGCTGCCGTCAGTCTTTTCGCTTGGCGCCGTTGCGTCCGCGACAGGTTTTGTAGAGACCGGCTCAGGTGCTTGCGGGTTCTCTTCTTCGTCATCTCCACCAATTTCGGCGAGCAAACTATCAATCTCATCTTGGCCAGACGTTACTTCGCGACCATGAATCACAGCGCTGGCAACGTCGACAAACCGTTGTAGTTTTAGTGTGACGCCCGACACTACATGGCGCAAATGGTCCACGTCGCCATCCTGTGTCACTTCTTGGATGCGTTTTAGGGACTTAATGACGGTCGCGTCCATTTGTGCCACGATTTGATCAAACGGTTCACGGTATCGCCGCGGTGCATTTTCATAGGCCAGGATCGCGAGTGCCTTGTCTTGAAAACTAGATTCAGAAAAATGGTCTTCATAACGCTTTGGTTGCCATTCCAGTGCGTCATCCAAACACTCAGGCATGTCGGCAATGAGTTCGAGCAACATGACAATTTCATTGAAATGGTTCAGATAGTCCGTAGCGAGCAGTGTGTCTGCATGAATATTCTTGCCGCGCACGAGCAGGCGCAGCGTGCGGGGAAAGCCAATGCCCGCCGGTGGTCGTTCGATGTCATCTCTGATGGTTTGAATGTCTTGCGACACCGTCACCCCCGCCTAATTACATTAAGAGACATGCGAAATGCGCTGCCCTAAACGTTAAAGGTACGGGAGTAGACCTTGATATTTCGTTGTCAAAAACTCGCAAAAAGTCGCTGTTTTGCTGTAGAAATGGCCTATTCTTGGGTTTTCTCTAGAATGAACCCTGTCAAATTGATCATTAAAAACAACGCCAAGGCCGCGACAACAATTGAGGGGCCTGACGCTGTATCGAAGGTGAGAGACCCAAAAAGGCCAAGCACTACGCTCATCGCACCAGCTGTGGCAGCAAAAACCGCCATTCGTTCAGGCGTCGTTGAGAAGCGGCGTGCGGTGGCAGCAGGTATGATCAGCAAGGCGGTAATCAGCAAAACACCTACTACTTGCATCGCCATAGCCACCACTATTGCGAGCAGCAGACTGAACAAAAGCCGGATTAAAAAAGGGTCGATGCCCGTGGCTTGTGCCAGTTCTGGTTCAACGGTGACAGCCAGAAGTTTGCGCCAAATGACCATGAGGGCAATGAGCACAAGGCTGGCACCAGCGTAGATCATCACAACATCATTCCAGGAAAGGGCGAGTACATCGCCAAACAAATAGCCTAGTAGGTCCACTCGCATATTTTCCATTAAGCCGAGCGCAACAAGACCTAATGCCAAACTGGAGTGGGCAAGCAGCCCAAGCACGGTGTCGGCGGCAAACCTTTGTTGTTTTTGCAAGTAGGTAAAGGCGACGGCCAACACCGTTCCAGCAGCCAGCACACCAAGTATCGGATGAATGGAAAGCATCAGACCAAGCGCCACCCCCAACAAGGCAGAGTGAGCCAACGCATCCCCGAAATAGGCCATGCGTCGCCAGACCACAAAACACCCCAAAGGACCAGCGACTAGGGCTACGCCAACCCCACCCAGGACAGCACGCACAAAAAACTCTTCAAACATGATCGTGTCCCGCGTGGGAGTGGGCATCCACAACATCGCCAGATACATCATGAACATGGTCATGATGATGCTTGAAGACGGCGAGAGATTCCGCATGACCCGGACCAAACAGCGCCACATAGGCGGGATCGCTCGTGACGGCTTCTGGTGCCCCTTCGCAGCAGACATGCCCATTGACACAAATGACGCGGTCTGATGCTGCCATCACAACATGAAGATCGTGGGAAATAAGCAAAATGGCACATTCGTGGTCGCGTCGAATGCGCGCGAGCAAATCATAAAGGGCTGTTTGTCCGGCAAAATCGATGCCCCGTGTTGGCTCATCCAATATCAGCAGGTCTGGCGTTCCTAAAAGTGCCCGTGCCAGCAGAACCCGCTGATACTCACCGCCAGAAAGTTCGTTAGCTTGCCGGTCGATCAAATGCTCAGCACTGACCTCTGCAAGGCAAGCCATCATGTCTGGCTCTTTGTGGTGCGCCGTGAGCGTCAACAATCGACGTACAGTGAGTGGGAGGGCCGCCTCGAGCGTAATGCGCTGGGGCACGTATCCGATGTTCAATCCATCGCGCTTGATAACCTTGCCCTGAGAAGGGCGCAAAATGCCAAGCAGCGTGCGCGCGAGGGTTGTTTTACCTGCCCCATTGGGGCCAATGAGCGTGACAATTTCTGACTTGCAGATGGCCAGATCCACATGGGCCAGCACTTCCCTGCCGCCAAGACGGACGGAAACGGACTTCAGCTCAACAAGCGGTTCGGATTTCATAGGTTCAAGGCATTCCATTGGCGAAAAAATGCACCCTATCTCATCCGTTGTACAGACACCAAACGGGAGTGGAGAAGCCGGCAATGGGCAATTGCTACAATGCAGTTTAAGATGCCCGAAAATTCATTGTTCTATTCCACGAATCTTCGAGGACGGCCATGCCCACATTTTTAGAGCTTGTCGATCAGGCTGAAAAAGAAATTGAATGTTTGAGCGTGGCGGATATTCAGCCGATTTATACTGGTGAGAATATCGTGATGATTGATGCACGTGATATTCGCGAGATTTGGCGGGAAGGGCGCATTCCAGGCGCCCATCATGTGCCACGTGGCATGACCGAGTTTTGGGTGGATAAAACCAGTCCCTATTACAAGGAATTGTTTGCTGACAAATCCAAGAAATTTGTCTTCTATTGCAATAAGGGATGGCGTTCGGCATTGGCAGCCAAAGCAGCTCACGACGTGGGCTTAGAAAATGTTGCGCATATGCGCGGCGGGTTCACCGCATGGTGCGAGGCTGATGGCGCTTGCGAAACAGTTGAAAAAAAATAGGGTCGCTATGTGCGGACGGTTTAGCATCACAACGCCACCTGAAGCGCTGCGCGCTTTATTCAACTACGTTGAGCAACCCAATTTTCCACCCAGGTACAATATTGCCCCCACACAACCTGTGCCCATCGTGACGTTGATGAACGGCGCACGGCATTTCCAACTTGTCCGTTGGGGCCTCGTGCCATCCTGGGCGAAAGAGCTGCCAAAAACCGTGCTCAACAACGCGCGCGCTGAGACGATCAATGAAAAACCTTCTTTTCGAGGGGGGATCAGGCACCGTCGCTGTTTGATCCCAACGGACGGCTTTTATGAGTGGCAGGCGAAAGGGAGTGGCCCAAAACAGCCTTATCTGATCAGGCGGCGGGATCAACAACCTTTTGCCATGGCGGGTATTTGGGAGGATTGGTTGACGGCAGACGGATCTGAGCTGGACAGTTGTGCGATCATCACCACGGCTGCGAACGATACAATGGCGCCCATTCACGCACGCATGCCTGTGATATTGGATATGGAGAATTGGGACGAATGGCTCGATACAACTGAAACGCGCGCAAAAGATGCAATGAAGTTGCTGAAACCGGCGTCAAACGAGCTATTGGAAACAATACCCATCAGTACACGGGTCAACAAAGTGTCTGAGGATGATGAGGGACTGCTGGTGGTTCAGGATGCGTCGGACAAAATAATTGCAAAAGAAAAACACGCCAAAAAGAAAGATAATGATCAGTTAGATTTACTCTAACGGCCTGTGTGGGCGAATTGGCGCGAACCGGGGCGTAAAAATATCAATCAAACGGGTATGAAAAGACTTCTCATCAAGCATTCCGCTTGAATATCAGCCGCGCTATACTATCTATCGCAGTCTGGAGACGTCATGGCATTCGACATTATTATTCTTGCCGTTCTCATCGGTTTGAATGGGTTTTTCTCCTTGTCCGAGATGGCAATCGTCTCGTCAAGGCGTCAGCGCTTGCGCGCGCTTCTGACCCGGCGCCAGGACAGTGGTGTCGTCAGCCAGGGCGGCATTGAAACCGCTATCGAGCTGAACGAAAATCCAGGTCGTTTTCTGTCTGCAGTTCAAATCGGCATCACCGTCATTGGTGTTTTCGCCGGTGCCTTTGGTGGCACGACCCTGGCAAAACCGCTGGGCGCGATGATCGGTCAGTGGGAAATGCTGGCAGAATATGCTGAGCCCATTGCCTTTGGCATCGTCGTTGTTGCCATCGCCTATTTTTCACTGATCATTGGAGAGCTGGTGCCCAAGCGCATTGCTTTGTCGAACCCGGAAGGGATCGCTGCCAAGATTTCCCGGCCTATGGTCACCGTAACTCGGGCTCTTTCTCCCGCGGTGAGCTTTCTTTCCCATTCCACGGAAGCTGTGTTGAAGGCCTATGGGGCCACAGGGCAAAACGTGCAGGAAGTGACGGAAGAAGAAATTCGCCATCTGGTTGAAGAGGGCGTGGCCACCGGGGCCGTGGAAAGTGTCGAGCGCGACATCGTCAACCGTGTTTTGCAATTGGGTGATACGCGGCTTGGCGAGGTTATGCGGCCACGGACACAGCTTGCCTGGCTGGATACAAAAGCCAGTTTCGATGAAAATATGAAGACGATCCGCATCAACGAGAACCAAAGATATCCTGTGCGCGCAGGCACTGATGGTCCCACCGTCGGCATGGTGCGTATGGAGGATCTGTTTACTAACATTGAAGATGCCAGCAGTGAGGCGCTCTTCGCGAAGATGACAGAGCCGCTCTATATTCCGCGCACATCTTCCGTGCTAAAGGCGCTGAGCCTGCTGCAGGCAGAAAACAAGTTCATGGCATTTGTCGTCGACGAATATGGCGATATTGTTGGCACGATCTCGATGGCTGAAATTTTCTTCAACATTGTTGGTGATACGTCCGATCATGCGATGTCAAACAACAGAGCGATCGTGCAACGCACGGACGGTTCCTATCTCGTTGATGGGGTTGTTTCTGTGGACGAAGTAAAGCGCTTGCTCATGCTGTCGAGCCTGCCGGGTGACAAAACAAGCGAAGTCAACACGCTCGCGGGCGTTATGCTTCACTGGTTTGAACGCTTGCCGACCGAGGGGGATTATTTCGCCTGGAACGGTTATCGCTTTGAGATTGCAGATATTGACGGACCGCGCATCGACAAAGTGTTGATCGTCCCGGCTCAAAACTTGCCTATTGGAGAGTTTTTGATGGCGGACACAAGCTCAGGTGCGAGCGGTAGTGGCACAGCATTGTTCGGCGAACCGGAACGGGTTTGAGACTTATACCGTAACAACTTTATCTGGGTTGAGAATGCCCTTGGGATCGAGCGTGCGTTTGAGCGCGCGCATGAGCTCCATTTCGACATCTGATTTCAAGGATGCCATTTCATCACGCTTCAACTGACCAATGCCATGTTCGGCACTGATCGAGCCGCCGAGAGAAATGACGATCCCATAGACGATTTCATTGAAGTGTCCCCATTGATCTAAGAAGGCTGCGCTCTCCATGCCAAGGGGTTGGCTGAGGTTGAAGTGAATATTGCCATCGCCCAAATGGCCGAAGGGCACAGGGCGTATTCCCGGTAGTTCTTTTTGGACTGCCTGCAAGGCACGCTCCAGGAAGAGAGCAATCTTGGATACCGGCACAGAAATATCATGCTTGATGCTGCCACCCTCGGGGCGTTGGGCTTCAGACATGGCTTCTCGTAATTGCCAAAAGGCTGCTGCTTGTGCAGCAGATTGTGCAATTGCCGCATCGCTGATCAAACCTAGATCGACAGCGCTGCTGAGGGAGGTTTCAAGTTGCCCGACAAGCTCATCGCCTTCTGCCCTTGATGAAAGTTCAATCAGAACATACCAATCCGAAACCGCTTCAAGCGGATCGCGCGTGTCTGGCACATGGGCCATCACAAACTCAATGCCAATGCGCGGCATAAGTTCAAAGCTGGTCACAGCACCACTGCAATCCCCTTCGACATGACGAAGCAATGCCACTGCCTGCTCAGGTCCGGGAACAGCAACATAGGCTGTTGCTTGTGATCTGGGCGTTGGGAAAAGTTTCAAAACAGCGCCGGTGATAACGCCAAGCGTACCCTCAGCACCCAGGAAAATCTGTTTCAGATCGTAGCCCGTATTGTCTTTGCGCAAACCGCGCATGCCGTCCCAAATGCGCCCATCAGCCAGTACAATTTCTAGCCCAAGGACAAGGTCGCGCGCGTTGCCATAATGCAGCACTGCCGTGCCACCGGCGTTGGTCGAAAGGTTGCCGCCAATTTGGCATGTGCCTTCAGAGGCGAGGCTCAAAGGAAACAACCGCCCGACATCTCCCGCTGCATCTTGAGCTGCTGCCAGCGTCACGCCTGCATCGACGCTGAGTGTATTGTTTGTGGCATCTACGCCGCGAACTTGCGTCATGCGTGACAAGTTGAGGATGATCGCCTCGCCGCTGACGTCTGGAATTTGCCCACCCACAAGGCCCGTATTGCCTCCTTGCGGGACAACGACGGTATTGGTCTCATGGGCCAGGGCCATGACTTTCGATACGTCACTTGTCTCAGCGGGCATCACAATGGCTGCGGCACGGCCCACATACAAACCGCGTCTCTCTTCAAGATAGGGTGCCATATCCGATGTGTCCGTCATCACGGCCTTGGCGCCTACGATGTCGATGAGCCGGGCTATGAGGTCAGATTTTTCCAATTCAGACATCACTCCGGGTTAACACGCGGGCGCCGGAATAAAGATACGACATCTGGCCTTTGGCATCTGGTTCCAGGAAATTGAAGTTGATTGGTTGTGACATGCCAGTGGGGGTGCTGACGAAACGTGCTGGCCCAACTTTTTGCAACACAGCTTCTGGTGGGGAGCCAATGATGCCGTAGTCCCCTGCAGGACGCACGGAACAGAAAAGCTGACCGGCTTCTGCTCGCACAACTGCCGTCTCGCTGGATCGTACATAGGTGCCTGTATAGGCGGTGAGGTCCTCATTGTCTGCGGTGACAGTTTGCGGAGCGCTTGAAGGCGCCACACCCGCTGCCTCAGAGAAAACCCGCGTCATCAACGTGTGCGACAGGCCTTTGCCATCGCCGCCATTGGTAAGCAGCGCAACGATGGTCCCGCTTGCAGGATGAATGCGCAAGAAAGCTGCCTGTCCAATGGTTGATCCATCATGGCCAAACACATCATATGTCCCATCGGACGCGCCACACCAATTCCACAAAAAGGCCCCGACGCCAATGGCATCCATAGGGCCGCCTTCGGGGCAGGTTACCTGTGGTGTTTGAAACAGTGAAGCACTGGCTTGTGACAAAAGCCTATGCCCATTGGGCGCTGTACCATCCCCCATCAAAGCGCGCGCAAAGGGAATAAGGTCGGCAGCACTGGCCATCGGCATGGACCCAGCCGGGCCATTGGACTGTGCCAGAAAGGCGATGGGGCTGACGGTCAATCCTTTTAGCGGATTTCCTAAATGACCAATAGCCGTGCGAAACCGCATGGCTTGTTCAGGCAGGGTAGAGAACGCAGGCGTACTAATTGGTTTAGCGATACGTGTGCGCATCGCTTTGTCCCACGTAAGCCCGGTGACAGTTTCAATGATGCGTCCGGCGATCACGAAACCAACGTTGCAATAGGCAAACATGTGGCCTAGCGGATGGATGGATGGCACTTCATGCAGCAGAGCGACGAATTTTTCAATTCGGTCTTCACCCCGGCCAGCATCTTTGAAGTAATCTCCATCGATGCCACTGGTATGGGAAAGCAGGTGACGCAATGTTACGCGTTTGGCAACATCTGCGTCTGCGATTGCAAAATCGGGCAAATAGGTGCGGATGGGCTCATCCAGATCCAACAGGCCTTCGTCAACCAACTGCAAAATTAAGGTCGTTGTATAGAGTTTGGTGATGGAGCCAATTTGGAAGAGCGTATCGCTTGTGGTCGGCACTTGCGTGTTGAGATTGACGACACCGGCGGCAGCCTCAAAGCATTCTCCATTTTGCCAGACGGCGATGGCAGCGCCAGGCACATGAAATTGTGTGATCAATTGCGCTAGATCACTCAAATCGGTTTGGGTTTTTGTATTCTCAGCCAATGACATTTCTGGCAACACTCCACACGTATCCTGATTTCAACGCACTCTAACAGAAGCGCACCCAAATTGGCGTAAATGTGTGCTTGGCGTCCACGGGTTCCAGCTTTAGGCTGGTGCCCATGATAGACATTCTTGACCATATTATTGTCGCCGTGCGTGATCTCAGCGCCACAAAACTCACCTATACAAAAATCCTGGGCCGTGAGCCGACTTGGCAAGGGGAGCACCCGGGCCTTGGGTCATCGAACCTGATCTTCCGGCTCCGCAACACCTATTTGGAATTTGTTGAAGCTACTGGTGAGGGCATGTTTGCGGACATGATCCGGCAGAAGCTGGAAGCTGACGGCGAAGGCTTGATGGGTTTGGCATTTGGTACCGTAAATGCGGATACATGTGTCGCGGCGTTGCGGAAGGCGGGCCTCAACCCAACCGATCCATTGCCGGGTAACGCTACGGATGCACAGGGCCGTGAGCGCAAATGGCGCAATGTCATGTTGGCACCTGAAGAAACAGGTGGGCTCTTTATGTTCATCATTGAATCGGAAGACAGGCTGGCTATTCCATTGTCACCAGCCAGCGCTGGCGTGAGTGGGCGTGCGGCGGTGGAAGCGGTCGACCATGTGGTGGTGAACACCCCAGACCCCGATAGGGCAATTGCATTTTTCAGGGATAAATTGGGCATTCGTTTGGCGTTAGACCACACGGTTGAAAAGTGGGATGCGCGCCAGCTCTTTTTCCGGTTGGGTGGGCTCACCCTTGAGGTGGTCACGCCGATCAGCAAAAACAAAGTATTGGAGAAAGACACGCTCTGGGGACTGGCCTATCGTTGTCCCGACCTAGCATCGATGCGGGCTCGATTGCTGGAAACCAGTGTGAATGTGTCTGAGCTTCGCACAGGACGCAAAAAAGGTACCCAGGTTGCGACGATCAAACCCGAAACCCATGGCATTCCAACTCTGCTCATTGGTCAAATGGCGTCTGAGTAGGAACTTATTCGCGAGGTATCGCATTCCGTGCGTTGCGCGCCATCAGATAGTGCGCAAGCTTGTGTGGCATCAGGCGGACAAGATAGGCAAGAAGGCGATTGACGCGCCCATTGATCCAGACAGGACGTCCAGCCATCACGGCGTCATAGGCTTCTTGGGCGACCATTTCGCTTTCCATCCACATGAATTTTGGCATTTGCGAAACCGTGTCACGGTTGCCAGCCACATCGTGAAACTCGGAATAGGTAAAGCCGGGGCAAAGTGCTGTCACATGCACATTGTCGGAAATGTGTTCCAGCGACAGGCTTTCCGACATTTTGATGAGAAAGGATTTTGACGCCGCATAAAGCGTTCCACCCGCAGCGCCCGGCAAGTGCCCTGCCAGAGATGCCACGTTGATGATCCGACCATACTGTCGCTCAGCCATGCCGGGTGCAAAGCGATGGCAAAGTTCAGCGACGGAGGTGACCATCACCTGCAACAGATCTGCCTGATCCTTCCAGCTTGACG
>Ga0209344_10002657_pt1 | contig 19370 bp, 15 predicted proteins | sample Cruoilmetagenom6_FD_187293 | JGI IMG/M metagenome (GOLD analysis project Ga0209344, IMG submission 187293) | Oil polluted marine microbial communities from Coal Oil Point, Santa Barbara, California, USA - Santa Barbara Oil Seep Sample 6 (SPAdes)... | ecosystem: Environmental > Aquatic > Marine... | reverse complement strand
TCCATTCCACTACCGCGATGACCGCACGGCGGCGGGCGTGGAGCGCGTGCACGCGATCGCCGATCACGCCGAGTTGTATGCGTCGAACGGCCTGCAGTTTCTTCCTTTTAATACGCTGTACCAGTTCGCGGCCGAGCAGAACCTTGCCGACGCCGATGGTTTCTTGCTGGTGCCCGACCTCATCAACTATTGGTTGACGGGCCGTCAGGTGGCTGAGCAGACCAACGCCTCGACAACCGGGTTGTTGAATTTGGCGACCGGCCAGTGGGATGACGCGCTCATCGAGAAGCTCGGACACTCCCGCAGGCTCTTCCCCGAGCTGGTTACTCCCGGCACAACGCTGGGGCCGGTGCGCGACGAGCTCGGCATCCGTGCCGACGTGGTCGCTGTTGGATCGCATGACACGGCATCCGCGGTGGTGGCGGTTCCGGCCACGAACGACGACTTCGCGTACATTTCGTGCGGTACCTGGGGGCTTGTAGGCGTTGAGCTCAACTCCCCCGTGCTCACCGAAGCCAGCCGGGCCGCGAACTTCACCAACGAGGGCGGTGTCGACGGGCGGGTTCGCTACCTGCACAACGTTATGGGCCTGTGGCTGCTGAGCGAATGCGTGCGCGAATGGCAGAAGGAAGACGCCAGCGTCGACCTTCTCGAACTGTTGGGTGCGGCATCCGCTCTCACGGTTCGGGTGCCCACGTTTGATGCCAACGATCCGCGTTTTCTTGCTCCAGACAATATGCCTGACCGCATCGCTGCGTGGTGCACCGAACACGACTTGCCAGCTCCGCAAGCCCGCGTGGAGTTCGTGCGCAGCATTATCGAAAGCCTCAGCGTTGCTTTCGTGGATGCCGTTCACACAGCCTCTGAGCTGTCGGGCAACTCGGTGTCGGTCATCCATATCGTCGGCGGTGGCTCGCAGAACGAGTTGCTCTGCCAACTGATCGCCGACCGCAGTGGAATGCCGGTGCTCGCGGGCCCCGTTGAGGCGACGGCTATTGGAAATGTGCTCGTTCAGGCGCGCGCCCAGGGCTTTGTCGAGGGTTCGCTGGAGAGCTTGCGCAGTCTCGTCGCTGCCGCGTTTTCGCCGAAGCGCTACCTGCCGCGTTCGCGCTAATTGCTATACAATCCTTAACATTGTCTAACAATTTGAGCGATGGAGCGAAATGACCCAGGCACCAGCACGAGCCTCCGAACTTGGTGAGCCGATTCGCCCGGACGCGATTCATGCTGCGCTGCGCTCAGACATCATTGCCGCCCTCATTCAGCCGGGTGCCGCCATCACCGAGTCTGCGATAGCGGTGAGATTTGGTGTTGCTCGACCGACCGCCAGGATCGCCATCGACCGACTCGTCGCCGAAGGGCTCTTGCGCCGCGAACCCCATCAAGCCGCGCGGGTTCCGCGATTGAGCAGCGACGACATCAACGACCTCTTCACCAATCGCGCCATTGTCGAAGGTGCCGCGATGGCCGCGCTGGCCGAAGCCGGCGCGATTCCGGCAGAGGCGCTGGCAGCGCATCGGGCGCTGGCGGCCACCGACGAGTTTGCGCACCACGACATCCAGTTCCACCGCGCGCTCGTCGCCGGGCAACCCAGCTCACGCCTCACCCGCCTGCACGAACTCCTTTTGGGCGAAATCGAATTGTGTATCGGACAGGTTCAGTCGGCCCAACTCCTCACTGCGCACGACGTGGCCGAACAGCATCAGGGCATCCTCGATGCCATCACCGCCGGGGATGCCGCCACCGCCGAGCGCCTCACGCGCGACCACATTGTGGGGGCGCGCGATCGCCTCCTCACCCACCTCGGCACCAACAACGATCTCGATACCAACAACTAAGGCACCTCATGGTCAAGCGTCAATTTCCGAACCCCGTCGAGCTCGCAAAGCTCATGAAGTTCAAAGCCCCCGAGCTCAACGGCAAGAAGCGCCGCCTCGAGAGCGCGCTCACGATCTATGACCTCAAGGACATCGCCAAGCGCCGCACACCCAAGGCCGCCTATGACTACACGGATGGCTCGGCCGAAGGTGAAATCTCGCTGAGCCGTGCGCGCCAGGCCTTCGAAGACATCGAGTTTCATCCCTCGATCCTTCGCGATGCCTCCAACGTCTCCACCACCACCCAGATTCTGGGCGGCACCTCCGCCATGCCCTTCGGAATCGCTCCCACAGGATTCACTCGCCTTATGCAGACCGAGGGCGAGATCGCGGGCGCGGGCGCCGCAGCGGCAGCAGGCATTCCGTTCACGCTATCGACGCTCGGCACGACATCCATTGAAGATGTGAAGGCCGCTAACCCGAACGGTCGCAACTGGTTTCAGCTCTACGTGATGCGCGAGCGCGAGATCTCATACGGTCTTGTCGAACGCGCGGCCGCCGCTGGCTACGACACCCTCATGTTCACCGTCGACACCCCGGTTGCCGGGGCGCGCCTGCGGGATAAGCGCAACGGATTCTCGATTCCGCCGCAGCTGACGGCCGGCACGATCCTCAACGCCATCCCCCGCCCGTGGTGGTGGTTCGACTTCCTCACGACTCCCCCGCTCGAGTTCGCATCCCTCGCGACCACCGGCGGCACTGTCGGCGAACTGCTCGACTCCGCGATGGACCCGTCAATTAACTACGACGACCTCAAGATCATCCGCGCCATGTGGCCAGGCAAAATCGTGATCAAGGGAGTGCAAAACCTTGAAGACTCGAAGCGCCTTGCCGGCCTAGGCGTCGACGGCATCCTGCTCTCGAACCACGGTGGCCGCCAACTCGACCGCGCGCCTATCCCCTTCCACTTGCTGCCCGAGGTCGCGCGTGAAGTCGGCAACGACGTCGAAGTGATGGTCGACACGGGCATCATGAACGGTGCGGATGTCGTGGCCTCCATGGCTCTCGGTGCCAAGTTCACGCTCATCGGCCGTGCCTACCTCTATGGCCTCATGGCCGGAGGACGCGAGGGCGTCGACCGCACAGTCGAGATCCTGTCGGAGCAGATCGTGCGCACCATGAAGCTGCTCGAAGTCACGAGCATCGAAGAGCTCGAGCCCAAGCACGTCACTCAGTTACAGCGGCTGGCACCCCGTGCCGTCGCGCCGAGCGCCGCCGCCGCGGTCCCCGCTAAGCGAGCTGCGCCGCGCAAGGCTGCCGCGTCGACTCCGGCCGCAAGCAAGCCAGCGGCGAAAAAGACTGCGACAAAAAAGTAGAGCCTCTCCCGCGGCTGTCTGTAGTGGGCCGCCGCGGGAACTCTGCACAAAAGGGTTCTGCGCAACCGGAGTAAGCACGGCTGCGCAGAACGATTGAGGGAGCACGAAGCCCCGGTGAAGGTGGCTTAGAACTTCACAGTGTGATCAGCAAAGAGATCGTTAACTGAAAAGCCAAGAGAAAGCTCGAATTGGCCTTCCTCGTACTTCCACCCCGCATCCCAGTTCGCGAAGGCACGACGGTCGACCGCGATGGTTGCCGTGACGGTTTCTCCCGCTTCGGCCCGCACCGCAGCAAAACCAGCAAGCCACCTCACGGGGCGATCAATCGCCGAGTTTTTGCGCGACACATAGACCTGAACGATCTGCTTGCCTGCGCGTGCACCAGTGTTGGTGAGTGAGGCAGTCACTGTGGTGTTGCCATCAGGATCCTGATCTACAGCAGATTCCCCTGCCGTCCACGTGGTGTAACCAAGCCCGAACCCAAACGGGAATTCGGGAGTCGCATTCGCCTTGAGCCACGCGCGATACCCAATATGAATACCTTCTTCATACGTGAGTACTCCGTCGCGCGGAGTCACATCGAGCACTGGCACACTCGACTGGGTCGCAGGCCACGTCACCGGCAGTCGACCGCCGGGCTCGCGGATGCCCGTGAGAACATCCGTTAGGGCGTTGCCAAACTCTTGGCCACCGAACCACGTGAGCAGCACTGCTGCGGATTTGCGCTGCCACGGCAAAACAACCGGAGCACCGGAGTTCACCACAGTGATCGTGCGCGAGTTGGCTGCCAAAACCCGCTCTGCAAGTTCGTCTTGGCGCCCAGGGAGGTTGAGATCGCTGCGGTCGAAACCCTCAGACTCTACCTGCGAATTGGTGCCAACCACCAGCACAACGAGGTCAGCGGCAGCCGCTGCGGCCTCGGCTTGCTGAAGCAACTCTTCTGGACGACCATCCGCAGGCCCAACCCCGAACGCGAAACTTGCCGCGCCACCGAAACCGGGAGCCTGCATACGCACGTACTCGATGACGATGTCGAGGCTCTCGCCCGCAATCACATCGAGCGGATTGGTCACGACACCGGGTGAGAGCAGCGCCGCGCCAAGGTCATCGCCTTGCGCCTCACTAATCTCATCAGAAAAGATCTCGCCATTGATCTCAATGGTTGCGTGACCGACCGCGGCGAAGCCCAATTGAACGCGGGTCGTCTCAGTTGGCGTCCACGTCGTTGCCAACCGGATAGTCGCCGAATGCTCAACTGGAGCTTCGGAGCCAATCCACACGAGCGCGGTCGAACGGCGATCTTCGGCGAAGAGTTCCACTCCTTCGGAGTCGAGGAATGATGCTCGGACACCCGCGGTACCGGTTGCGGGATTTACTAACTCAGCAAGAGGAAGCTCTGAGACACCGCTCTGTACGACCGCACCAATGCTGTAGGTCACTTCAGAGTTCGGGAATGCCTCGCGAATGGCCTCGAGTGGAGCAACAACCTTCTCGGGGATCACTGTCGCGCTGCCACCACCCATCGTTCGGGCGACCGTTGCATTGTGGCCGATAACAGCGATCCGCTGTGGGGCAGCCGCCACGGGCAGGATGCCGTCGTTGCGAACAAGAACCATCCCTTCGGTCTCAGCCAAGCGGGCAAATGCGACGCCATCTTCGCCATCGCCGAGCGGAATTGTCTCCGCCTCGAAGCCATCAAGGGCACCAACGCGTGCGGCAAGCGTGAGGAGGCGCAACACCTTGCGGTCGATATCCGTCACCGCGACGCTTCCCTCATTGACGGCAGCGACAAGGGCATCGCCCCATGCGCCAACCGGACCCGGCATGGCCAAGTCTTGAGAGTAGCGCGCACTATTTGTTGAGCGAACACCGGTCCAGTCGCTCACTACGACACCATCGAAACCCCACTCGGAGTTCAGCGGTGTTTCCAGCAATTCGTTCTCGGTTGCTGTTGCACCGTTAATCGAGTTGTACGAGCTCATGACGACCCACGCGTGAGCTTCGGTGATCGCCTTCTCGAACGCCAAGAGGTACAACTCACGAAGAGCACGCTCGCTCACCTGCACGTCGGCGGTGAATCGTTCCGTCTCAAAGTCGTTCGCAATGTAGTGCTTAGGGGTTGCCGCAACGCCGTTGCTCTGCAGACCGTCCACGTAGGCTGCCGCAAGATTTGCCGTCAAAACGGGGTCTTCACTGAATGCTTCGAAGTGACGCCCTCCGAGCGGTGAGCGATGCAGGTTGATGGTCGGCCCGAGCACAACATCCACACCCTTGCGGCGTGCTTCGTGAGCGGCCGCTTCGCCATATCGTTTCGCGATAGCGGTGTCCCAGCTTGCCGATAACGCGGTAGCCGATGGGAGGTTCAGTGAGGGGTCGCGCTCATCCCAGAATTCACCTCGAACTCCAGAGGGACCATCCGACAGCAGCATGCGGCGAAGGCCAATCTTCTCAATCGGCCAGGTTGTCCAGAAATCCCGGCCCGTCAACAACTGCACCTTTTCTTCAAGAGTGAGCTTCTCAAGCAGTGCAGCAAGACGAGGATCAGTAGGGGTGATCATGATGTCCTTTCATCAGAAGTAGCGAAGTGGGGCGTCAGAGACGCAAAGCGAGTGCGGCGTCGAGCAACCCGTTGCTGCGGGTGGTTCTCAGCCAGAACGTCGAGTGCACGAGTGATGGCTGCGGCCATCGCGACACCGAGACCAGCACCCTCGGGCACAATTTCGTCGACGATGCCATCGGCGAGCAAATGTGCTGCGCCGATACGTTGCTGGCGCGCAAGCTCGGGAGCACGAGAGGCGTCACGGTGCACAATGGCGCTCGCACCCTCCGGCGGCAGCGGAGAGAGCCAACCATTCTCGGCAACCACAATGTGGTCGGCTGGCAGCAAAGCAAGAGCTGCACCACCCGTGCCTTGCCCCAAAATAACCGAAACGGTCGGCACAGGGGTGTCGAGCAGGGCGACAAGACAACGCCCAATCTCGCCAGCAAGTCCGCCCTCCTCTGCAGCCTTCGACAGCGCGGCGCCCGGAGTGTCAATCACGGTGACAAGCGGCAGGTTGAGTTCTTCAGCCAAGCGGATTCCCCGGCCCGCCACTCGTAAGGCTTCAGGCCCGAGGGCAATATCAGCGGTCTGGCTTCGGCGGTCTTGGCCAAGGAGCACGACGCCTCGCCCACCAAAGCGAGTGATCGCGAGCGTCAACGTTGGATCAGATTCTCCCTGGCCGGTGCCACTCAGTGGCACGGGACGCAGGCTCGTATTCATGAGCACGCTGCGAAGACCGGGGCGGTTCTGCACGCGCGACTGCGAGACAACGTTCCAGTCGTCGGCGTCGGCGCCCGCTGTAGCGGTGATGAGCAGTTCAGCAGGTTCCGCGCTAGCCGAGCGTGATGACCATGCCTCAATGACTGAGGCAGCAAGGGTGCTCAAATGATTGGGCGTAAGCACGGCATCCACAAGACCATGAGCAAACAGGTTCTCTGCTGTCTGAACATTTGGCGGAAACTCATCACCGTGAATCGCCGTGTACACGCGCGGGCCTAGGAAGCCAATGAGCGCCCCCGGCTCGGCAACCGTCACATGGCCGAGCGAGCCCCACGAAGCGAAGACTCCGCCGGTTGTTGGATGCCGCAAATACACAAGGTAGGGCAGACCGGCGCGGCGATGGTCAGAGACCGCTGCTGAAATCGTGACCATCTGTACGAAAGCAACGGTGCCTTCTTGCATTCGCGTGCCACCGGAGACAGGGGCCGCGAGAAGAGGGAGTTTCTCGGCGGTTGCCCGTCGTACGGCTGCGGTGATGAGAGTCGCCGCCGCAACGCCGATCGAGCCCCCGAGGAAGCCGAACTCACCGACCACGACCGCGACCCTATGCCCGCCAACACGTCCTTCGCCCGCGATGATCGACTCGTCTAGTCCGGTCTTCTGGCGAGCCGCCGCAAGTTCATCCGCATACGCTCCGGATGCCGCGACCTGTTCGACGGGAAGATCCCACGCTTCAAAACTGTCAGCATCCAGCACCGTCGCGATCAGCTCGCGAGCTGTAGGCCGCGTGGTGCGGGCGGTCACGCGGCGAACTCTCGGCGCAGTTGCTCGCCATGCTGGTTGAGGCGTGGCGGCGCGGAGTGAGCAGTGCGGGTGCGTTCATTTTCTTCAGAATCAAAGAAGCGAACGGTGGGACCTGGCAGGCTGATTTCACCAAGACTGTCGTGATCGACGGAGATGAGAAGACCCTGCGAACGGGTTTGTTCCCACTCATAGACTTCGTCGATCGAGCGCACACGACCGGCAGGTATACCGAGTTCGCCCAAGCGTGTGAGTAGAGCATCCGCCTCAAACAGGGCAAAACGTTCTTCAATAAGCGGCAAGAGTGTTGAGCGGTTGCTGACCCTATCGGCATTGGTCGCGAAGCGGCTATCGCTAGCGTCTAAATCGAATCCCGCGCAAAATTTGTTCCACAGCGATTCGGAGCCAACTGAAATCTGAACTGCCCCGTTTTCACCGCACCGAAAGAGCCCATACGGGGCGATCGACGGGTGATGATTTCCCGCGGCAGCTCCTACCTGGCGCGCAACGGTCCAGCGGGTACCTTCAAAAGCGTGTACTCCAACGAGCGATGCCAACAACGAGGTGCGCACGGTGTTCACCGCACCGGATGCTCCCCGCTCTACTAGCGCAGCGAGCACACCCACGACCGCATAGATGCCGGCGAGAAGGTCGCCGATTGGCACGCCGACACGTTGCGGATCGTCGGGACCGGAGCCGGTCAGCGACATAATTCCCGCTTCGCCCTGAGCGATCTGGTCATAGCCAGCCCGAGCCCCCTCCGGCCCGTCGTGACCGAAGCCAGAGATCGAAAGCGGGATGAGCTGGGGATTGATCTCATTGAGTCTGGCAGGGCCAAATCCAAGCCGATCGAGAGTCCCTGGTCGAAAGTTCTCCAGCAAAACATCGGCGGTTTCGAGCATCCGCGTCAGCAGGGCTCGATCGTCCTCATCTTTGAGATTGAGCGCAATTGACTCTTTGTTGCGGTTACAACTCAAAAAGTAGGTCGACTCAGAGAAGTCGCCTTCCCCAACGAATGGCGGCCCCCAGCCACGGGTGTCATCGCCGGTGCCTGGCGCCTCAACTTTGATAACGCGAGCACCTAAGTCGCCCAAGATCATGCCAGCGTGAGGGCCTGCGAGAGCGCGCGTCAGGTCAATTACGGTTATTCCCGTCAACGGGCCGCTGAATTGCTCACTCGCCATCATTAGCCTCCAGCCAAAAAGTGCGCAGTGGCTTGCGAGGGTCAGCCTCGACATGAGCTTCGGTATTCAAAATCATCGTTCGGCGGTCCTGGGTGGTGTAGCGGGGCCAGTCCGGAAGTGCAGGCGACTGCGGGGCTCCGCGGCGTGAGAATTCGACCCAGGCTCCGGACATCCACTCGGAAAGTTCAACTGGCGGGTTCTCGCCGACCAGCGATGCTGACTCGATGCGGTCAAGCTGACGGAAAACAAAGGGCACGTCGAGCGCGTGGCACGAGCCGAGAGCGCCATCCATCAACGGACTGGGCCAGGTGAAAAGGTAGGCATAGGTGTTTGCAGAGGCGGACTCGCGGGCAGCAAGCAGCCGGTTGGTCGGCTGCCGATAGAGAGTGTCAGAGAGGTACGACTCCAACTCGGCAGCATCATCGCCCCGCTCACCCAGTTCTTCGGCCAGCGCTGCCTGATAGCTGGCGGATGCCGCTGCGGCATTGTCACCGAAGCGTTCACTGTAGAGCGTGGTGAGCTTCTCACGGTTCGACTGCTGAACGCCGGGAGCATCGGGGCGCATCATCGTGAAGAATGATGCTTCGTTGAGGTTAGTCCCGGCCAGCAAATCGACAGTGCCACCGACGCCGTCGCGAATGGCATCGAGTGGAACCCGGTCGATGACGTGGCCGTCGATAGTCGGTTGGAAGGGCAGCGCGAGTCCGATGGTCTGCGCACTTACCTGATCCATCACTATTTTCTGGGCGGCGAGAATCTCACTCGTCGGCATCTCACTGAGAGCCTCAGCTTCGTCGTCACGAAGTCCGGCCGCTGCCAAGAACTGTGAGGTGACGGCGACCGATTCGTCAATGGAGCGCACTCGTTCGGCGGTGCCGCTCTGCATAACGGCTCGAGAGAAGAGCCCCTGCGCGCGAGGCGTTCCAAGCAAGGTTCCGACGGCTGCGGCACCGGCAGACTCGCCGAACAGAGTCACCTTGGCCGGGTCGCCTCCGAAGGCAGCGACGTTGTCACGAACCCACTCCAGCGCTGCTATCTGGTCGAGCATTGCGGCACTCGACGACATCGCGAATTTCTCACCGAGAAGATGTTCGAGATAGAGGAATCCGAGGGCACCAAGGCGATAGTTGACCGATACGACAACGACGTCAAGCGCCGCGGCCAACTCAGATCCATTGTTGTAACCGCTGGAGTTTGAGCCGCTGACGTAGGCGCCGCCGTGAATCCACACCAATACAGGGCGTGCGCGACCATCAGCTCGCGGGGTCCACACGTTGAGGTTCAAGCATTCGGACTCGTCGGTGGGCGGCTGCCAGAACCCGCCGGCTGCCATGAAGGGGTCCGGGTTCTGTGGGGCAGCGGGTGCGTATCGCTTTACATCGCGTTCGCCCTCCCACGGCTCCACTGGCTGCGGCGCCATAAAGCGCCGCGGTCCGACCGGTGCTGCCGCGAAGGGCACCCCGAGAAACGCATCGACATCGGCACGCTTAGTAAGCGTTGTCGTACCTCGAACCACACCGGTGGTGGTGAGAACTGCAGTCATGAAGCATCATCCAGTGCGAGAACTCGCTCGCGTTCGTGGCGGCGAGCCGCTTGTTCGGTCGGGTTGGGAACGGGAGCCGCCATCAGCAGCTTGCGCGTGTACGGGTGAACCGGTGTTTCCGTCACCTGGGCGCAGTCACCGTATTCCACAATCTCTCCGTGATACATCACGGCAACGCGATGACTAATGTGACGGACAACGCTCAAATCGTGCGACACGAACAGGTAGGAGACGCCGGTATCTTCCTGAATGCCGATCATCAGATCGAGCACCCGTGCTTGAGTGGAAAGATCGAGCGCACTCACGGGCTCGTCGCACACGATCAGACGGGGCCGAAGGGCCAACGCGCGCGCGATCGCGATGCGCTGGCGCTGACCACCAGAGAAGTTTCGCGGCAAGCGGTCGATAGAATCCTCCGGCAGCTTCACTTGAGCAAGCAGCTCCCGGATGCGTTCGCGGGCGGCAGCTTTGCCTACCCCGGCAACCCGCAGCGGCTCTTCCAAGATTTGGCCGATTGTCATTGCCGGGTTGAGCGATGAGTACGGATCTTGGAACACGACCTGGATGTCGCGACTCAGCGCCCGACGATCCCGCGTGCTCACATGGGTAATATCGACGCCATCAAACTCGATGCTGCCACCGGTCACCGGTGCTAACCCGAGAACAGCACGTCCAAGCGTTGTCTTGCCCGAACCTGACTCGCCAACGAGCCCGACGGTCTCGCCAGGAGCGATATCAAGCGAGACACCCTTCAGGGCACGGAACGGCTTCGTGAGGAATCCCTTCATGGGAAAGTCGACAACGACATCGGAAATATTGAGCAGTGGCGCGGTCATCGTGCGTCCTCCGTTGCGAGCGGTGCACGCGGTGGCGTGCCTTCGAGTGTCGAGTCGAGAAGCATCTGGGTGTACGGATGCTGCGGGGCGTCAAAGATGTCACCGACGGTTCCGTGTTCAACAACACGACCGTTCTGCATCACCGTGACACGGTCACAGAGGTCGGCTACAACGCCGAAGTTGTGGGTCACGAGCATGACGCCCATGGAGCGTTCTTGCTGCAACGAACGAAGCAAATCGAGCACTTCTGCCTGCACCGTCACATCAAGCGCCGTAGTCGGCTCATCTGCAATCAACAACTCGGGGTCACACGACACTGCGCCGGCGATAAGCACACGCTGGGCCATTCCGCCCGAAACCTCATGTGGGTAGGCGTCGAAGGTGCGGCGCGGGTCTGCAATACCAACACGGTCGAGAAGTTCGAGCGCGCGCGTCTTCGCTGCTGCTCGTGACAGTGAAAGATGACGCCGCATCGGCTCAACGAGCTGACTGCCCAACGTGAACGTGGGGTCGAGGTTGCTCATGGGCTCTTGCGGGATGTAGCCAATACGGTTTCCGCGTATCGAGGTAAGGAATTTGGCGCTTCCGGCATCGAACTCAGTGCCATCGAACTCAATCTTTCCGCTGAGCACGCGGCCGCCGGTGGGCAGCAAGCCCATGATGGAGAACGCGGTCTGGCTCTTGCCCGACCCTGATTCACCCACGACGCCATGAACTTCGCCACGATTGATGTGGAGGTCAACTCCGTCTACAACGATGGACGTGTCGCCGTCCGCCCGAGGGTAGCCGACGCGCAGACCTTCAACGCTCAGCAAAGTTCCGCGGCGGTCACGGTCACGAAGGGCCCCATCAACAACCTCGATTGCGGCGGGCAGCACCTCTTGGCTGCCGGTTTTGCGAGCGCGCGGCAAGGATTGGGTTCCTTGCACAGCGTCACGAAGAGCCGTTCCAAAGATTGCGAGAGCTCCGACAGTGATGCCGATCATCACGCCGGGCCAGATCAACATGAGCGGCGCAACATAAATGTTGAGGAACGCCTCGTTGAGCATCTGACCCCAGCTTGTTGTCGACGAGTCACCGACGCCGAGAAACTCGAGCCCGGCTTGGAGCACGATGGCGATTCCGGCCATCATCGCGGCTTGGATAACAAGAGGCGCTTTGACGACACCGAGAACGTGGCGAGCAATGATGCTGATGTCGCCAACTCCCGAGACTTTCGCCGCGTCGATATATAGCTCCTTGCGCACAGACTGCACACCGTTTCTTGTGAGCCGGAAGACGCCAGGAGACAGCAGTATCCCGAAGACCGCCATCACTGACAGCATGCGCGGGCCGATGATCGAGATCACGGCAAGCACGATGATGAGGCCGGGCATAGACATGATGAGGTTTGCGGACCAGCTCGAGATCGAGTCGAACCATTTTTGGTAATAGCCGGCAATCAGCCCCGTCGGAATTCCGACGAGCAACGCCACCGCGAGAGCGATGAACGCACCGAGCAAGCTCATCCGTCCGCCGTAGAGCAGCCGGGCGAGCACGTCGCGGCCAGATCCATCTGCACCAAGAATGTGCTCTCCGAAAGCTGGCGCAAGCACATCATCCAGGTCGGCACGCGAGGGGTCCCACGACGTCAGCAACGGCGCAAGCAGCGCTGAGAGCAGCACGAGCACGAAAACAATGATCGACGTCAGAGCCATCTTGTCGCCGATGACGCGGCTAAAAAGACCACCACGAGGAGATCCAGGAATGGTCGGTGTTTGAACTGCTGGATCACTCATGCGACACGTGCTTTCGGGTTGAGCCATCCGGTGGCGAGATCGATTAGGAGATTGACGATGACCACGAGCACCACCATGACGACGACAAGGCCGAGAATCTGCGGAAGGTCACCCTGGGTCGTTGCGTTCACAGCAAGGCTTCCGATGCCGGGCAGAGCGAAGACTTTCTCGATAATCACGGCACCGCCGAGAAGACCGACGAACTGGAGCGACAGAACCGTCAGTGCGGGGCTTGCGGCGTTGCGAAGCACATGCTTGAACAACAGCGACTGCTTGCTGATGCCGCGCGAGCGGAGGGTACGCACAAAGTCGCGTTCGAGGATGTCGATGGTCGCTCCCCGAACTTGTTGCGCCGTCGAGGCGATCGTTCCGGTCACGAGGGCGGCAACAGGGAGCACGAGCCCTAGCGCCCATTTGCTCGGATCGGTGTCGAAGGGTGTGAACCCTGTTGCGGGCAGCAATCGCAGCGTCACAGCAAAAATGGTGACCAGAACAAGCGCGACCCAGAAGTTAGGAAGGGCAAAACCGATAACGGCAAAGACTTGAACGAAGCGGTCGATCCAGCCGCGACGCACAGCGGCGGTGACGCCGAGCACGGTGGCGATGAGGGCTGTCACGAGAATGGCAACGATGACGATAGATAGTGTGACCGGAAACTTGTTGGCAAGCGACGACATGACAGGTTCATTCGTGAACCATGACGAACCGAAGTCGCCCGTGAGCGCGCTGGTTAGCCAGTTCCAGTAGCGCTCGAAAATGGGGAGGTTGAGGCCGAGCTCGGCAGCTTTGGCAGCCACTTGCTCTTCTGTTGCGCCTTCGCCAAGGATATTTCGTGCGGGGTTTCCGCCGGAGAGACTCATGAGCATAAACGTCAGTGTCGCGACAACAAAGACAAGCACTACGCCCGAGATGAGTCGGTTGAGAAAGAACCTAATCATGATCTCTCCCTTTCAGGGTTGGGGTTGAGAGGCGGGCAGTTGATCGCCCGCCTCTCAGTTGAAACTAGTTAGCCGGGGTGTAGTTCCAGATGTAGGGAACTACGTTCTGCGGCTGCATCGCTACCTCTACAGCATCACCAGATACATAGACGTTGTTTTGCACGTACCACGGTGCGAACCATGCCTGATCAACGATGTACTCGTTGACGGCTTGGAAGGCGTCTTGCGTTCCTTCGCTCTGCGCACTGGCAATGAGGGCGTCGAGCTCAGGGGTGGAGTTGCCGTACATGTTCCACGGTGCAGTGGGCCCAACGATCTTGGAGATGTCCTGCCATGAGTCAGACGAGCCCCACGAGAATACGAAGGCGGGGAACTGGCCTGAAAGCAGTGCGCTGATGATCTGATCGGGCGCAACTACCACTGGCTTGACAGTGATTCCTACGTCACCGAGCTGCTGGAAGGCGATGGTTGTGATGTCGGTGAAGCCAGCGAACTCAGGCATCTCGATTTCGAAACCGTCTGCGTAGCCTGCCTCGGCAAGCAGCGCACGTGCTTTGTCTGGATCGAAGGAGTAGCGGCTGTCAAGCGCAGGATCTGCTGCGATGCTTGTCGGGCTGAAGATCTGAGTCGTCGCGGTGCCTTCACCGAGTCGAACAGCTTTGAGGATTCCCGCGCCGTCAACTGCATAGTTGATTGCCTGTCGAACCCGAGGGTCTGCGAGCGCAGGAACCTTCGATCCGTCGCGGTCAACAATGAAGAGTCCCTGCCAGTCGCCCTCAATGGTCTGAGCGGTCAAGCCACTTGCCTCAGCTTCGGCCATGCTCTTGGCGTCAGCGAGGCCGGCATCGATCTCGCCACTCTTGAGCGCGTTCAGTCGAGCCGTGAGGTCGTTCAGCGGCTTGATGACGATTTCATCGAACGGGAACGCTTCGGTGTTCCAATAGTCAGCGTTGCGTGTGTAGGTGTACTGGCTTCCCGTGACGCTGGCGTCAGCATCCAGAACGTAGGGTCCTGAACCTACCGGCGTCGTCTTCAGGCTCTCTTGGCCGAGCACCGCAGGGCTTGCCTGCATACCTGCAACCAGCGAGAGGTTGCGAAGAAGTGCAGGGTCGGGTGCCGCAAGGCCGAGCGTGAGCGAATAGTCGCCGGTGACATCAATGGAGTCGACCGAGGCAAGGGTGATCGAGTTCTGGCCGGTTCCGTTTTTGAAGTGCTCAAGGTTGGCCTTGGCAACCTCAGCATTGAACTCCTCGCCGTCGCTAAAGACAACGTCGTCACGCAGCGTCAGGCTGAGTTCGGTGCTGTCGTCGTTGTAGGCGAACTCGCTGGCAAGCCACGGGCCGATGACGAGTTCGTCATCGATGTGAAGAAGTGAGTCATACACGGGCTGCACGTACTGGATACGGTTACCGAATTCGGCATCCGCTGGGTCCCACGAGGCGGCGTCAACAAGCGCGCCGAGGGTGAGGGTGCCGCCGGTGACGGGAGCGTCTGTTTCGCTGTCTCCGCCAGTGGCACATCCTGTGATGGCCAAGCTCACTCCCGCAGCAAGTGCTACGGCAGCCATGAACTTTCTTTTCATTTCCAACTCCTTCGTTGATGTGATTGCGTCGGACTATGACGCGGGTGCGTAGTTGTAGATAGAAGGGACACCTTGCTGGTACTGCGGAGTCACAACCGTTTCCGCGCTGCTGGCGTAGATGTTGTCTGGGAAGTAGAAGGGCGCGAACCACGCGTTGTCGATCAGATACTCATTGATCGCGTCATACGAAGCGGCGGCATCTGGTTCCGTCGCGTTTTGAGCAGCATTGATTAGCTCGGTGAGTTCTGGTTCTGACGTGCCGAGAACGTTCCACGGCGCTGTAGGGCTGACAAAGAATTGAATTGCTTGCCAGGGATCTGTCGACTGCAATTGCATCAAAATGGCGGGGTAGCTTCCTGAGCGCATTTCGTTGAGCAACTCGGTTGGCGCCACCTTCGCCCAGTTCACCGTGATTCCAACATCGGCGAGTTGTTGGCCGACAATCGTCATTTCCGGAAACGCGATCTCGGGAATCTCGATCGTGATCCCGTCGGCGTAGCCAGCCTCAGCCATGAGCGCACGTGCTTTGTCTGGGTCGAAAGCGTAGCGGTCATTCAGCTCGGCCCTGTACACCTCAGTCTGTGGGTTGAAGATCTGATCTGTTGCCGTTCCCAGCCCAAGTCGGAACTGGTCGAGCATTCCCTCGCGGTCAAGTGCATAGTTGATTGCTTGACGCACTCGAACATCTTTGAGCGCCGGCTGCAGTTCGCCTTCACGATCGAGAATGAAGAGACCAACAACTCCAGCCGCCGGATAGCTGTAGACCGAGGCTCCTGCTCCTTCAAGCTGTTTCATCGTGTTGTTGTCGATGTACGCTCCGTCAACTTCACCCGCTTGAAGGGCATTCACACGAGCAGTGATCTCGGTCATCGGGATGTACACGAGCTCGCTGTAGGGAAGTTCGACACTGTCATTCCAGTAGTCATCCTTCTTGACGAAAACGTAGTTGCTTCCTCGAACGGTTCGCTCGAGATCCAAGCTGTATGGGCCGGTTCCGTCTGGCTCAAGTGCGAGTTCCTCAGTCCCCACCGCTCGCGGATTTGCGATCATTCCAGACGGCTGGCTGAGCCCACGAATAAGCGAGGGATCTGGAGCGGCGAGACGCAACTCGACGGTATCTGCATCGACGATGTTGATATCAGTGATCGAAGCGAGCTGGGTGCTGAGCGGGCCAGTACCGTCCCGTGTGGCTTCGAGGTTGATCTTGACTGCTTCGGAGTCGAAAACTGTTCCATCGCCGAATGAGACGTCGTCAGCTAGATCGAGAGTCAGAACGGTTCCTGCCTCGTCGTAGCTCCATTCTTGGGCCAGCGATCCCACAAAGCTTCCGTCGGGTAGCTGGCGAATGAGCGTGTCGTAAACGGGTTGGCTCCACTGAACAGCGTGGCCGTCTCCTGCTTGCTGCGGCGCGAAGGTGGCAACGTCAGCAACGGTTGCGAGAGTAAGAACGTGGTGAGCGTGCAACGAGGAGGTTTGCGCGGTGGGCGCGCAGGCGCTCGATGCGAGAAGGGTGAGCGCGGTGACTGCGGCGACGGTGACGAGGTGCTTCATTGCTAGTGAACTCTCCATTGAGTGACAAGGTTTGATTAACATACCGTGTACTCGGTCGGTAAATCAACTGATGACAAAATCGCGGCAACTCTCGCCGCACCGCTGCGGTCAGCAGTCGCGCTAGTGGGAGGGCGCTACAGCGTTCCCGAGGACCGCTGAGACGAGATTGAACGCGGCACGCATATCGACATCGCGATCGTAAATCCACTGCAGCTGGATGCCGTCGAGAAGCGCCACAAGAGCCGCAGCGAGATCCTCCAACGGAGCATCCGCCACGATCTCCCCCTTATCGATGCCGACCGCCAGCGCACCAACAAGGCGGTTGCGCAACTTCTCGTAACGGCGGCGCATATACTCATGCCCTGGGTGTTCCACCGCTGTGCTCTCTGCTACAAGTACAGCAAACAACCGCACAGCCACGCGGTTTGCGGCGTACTCAGTGATGAGATCACTCAAGCCCTCTATGACGCTAACCCCGCCCCGACTGAGCGGACGGAGGAGCATTGCGTCGTCGGCACGCTCGTGTTCTTCGAGCACCGCGAGCAGCAGTTCTTCTTTCGTCTTGAAGTGGTGAAGTAGACCAGACTGGGTTACACCAGCACGCTCAGCCACAGAAGCGAGACTCGATCCGCGATAACCAGCTTCAGCGAACACGTGCCCCGCTGCAAGCAGAATCGCCAATTTCGTCTGCTCGCCCTTAACGTTGTTTTGGCCCAGCTTTGCACCCATCCTCCAAAGATAGCGCATTACGAGCAGATAACGACCGACCACTCAGTGGGGAATTGAATCTTTCTCCGGAACTGCGAGCCGTTGTCATTTAGCCGCGTGAGCCGAGCAGTGCCAACCCTGCCGCTCGCCTTGGCGCGCGGTCGAAACTAAATGGCGCCGGTTCGGTGCGCGATGTAGGTTTCGCGCATGTGGCCGCGAGGCGGAGGGAGTTCGGCACGAATAAGCGCAATGCTCGAAACGATAGCCAGAAGACTCGAGGCCCCAAGGAGCAGGCTCGGCAGCGGCGGAACGCCGAGCGCGAGGTTGACCTCAAGCCCCCCTCCGGCGGCGATGAGCCACACAGCTGCGGCAGAGGCGGCCGTGACGCTCGCGAGAAGAACCACTACCCACCCGAGTACTATTCTGTTCATGATTGCCCCCTTGCTTTCAGTTCTGCTTGGTTAGTGCGACTGTTTAGCGGGAGAGTAAGCCTGAGACTTTCTCTCTACTTGAACGCTAGACCCCAAATGGGGGGCCAATCTAGTCGTCATTTAGGTGGACTAGATCGCGGAGTCTTAGGCGAGCCGCATCAGTCGTGCGCGCAACTCTTTTGGGGTCGATTCGGGCATCGCAGAGGAGAGTTCACTGCGTTGAGGAAGAGCGCCGCCCTCGGAAACGATCGTGATGGCGCGAGCGAGGCTGCCTCGACCGACATGGGCGAGAGCATTGTCATCGGCGTGCATCTCGAGGAGCAGTGCAACTTCACGCGAGGCGTTCCGGGCGGTGGGAAGCCACGGCAGGGATACCTTCCACGCAGTGAAGAAGATCAGCACGATGTCGTGGCGTAGGCGCACATGGGCGCGCTCGTGCTGGATCACGGCCTGAAGTTCTTCTTCATCAAGTAGCTGAATCAGGCCAGCACTCAGCACAGTGATTGAGGTGAGTGCGCCGGGCAGGCAGTAGGCAACAGGTGCGGGGGTGTCGATGAGTCTCGTGCCGGGGCGGTCGGTCATCGGCTCGCTCAGCAAGGTAATGAGCTGGGAGTGGCGTGCGCGCTCGCGCTCTGCATAGACAACCGTGACGAGAAGGTTGAGCAGCAAGTGCGCGGTGAGGAAGAGAGCTCCCGACAGAGCAAGAAGCGACCACACCGAGGAACCGTCGGGGAGTTCGTTGTGGGTGACGAATCGCCACATGCCGTTTGCTGCATCCGGAAGATCAGCAGCAAACGTGGCCGCGCCAAGCAACACAAGAGAACCGATCATGCTGAACCCACCAACGAGGGCGACAAGCTGCCAGACCAAAAGACCAAATGTTGGCCGACGGTAGGCCCACCTGGCACCGGGCAAAAGCGCGGGAACCGGCCACGCAAGCAGGATCGCGACGAATCCGAGTGTGATCGCGGCGGCGACCATGGTTACCGCCCGGCGAGAATGCGTCGAAGAGTTTCTGCTTCTTCATTGGAAACTTGGCCAACAAAGCGCTCAAGAACCGCAGCACGATCGTTTGCGCCACCGAGTACCTCGTGCATGAGGTCAGCCATGTGCGCTTCACGGCCAGCAGCCGCGCGATATAGATGAGGGCGTGTGTCCCGCTCGCGCACAACAAAGTTCTTGCTCTCAAGGCGTGAGAGCACGGTGAGGATCGTTGTTGCCGCGAGTTCTCGTCCCGTGGAGTCTGCGGCCGCAAGCTTGGCTTGAAGGTCGTAGGCAGAGAGGGATTCGGTGTGCGCCCACAGCAAATCCATCACGCTGCGTTCGAGTTCGCCCAAGGAGTTCATGGGCCAATTCTACCCTAAGTAGAAATTATTTCTACGAAGGTGTAGAAATGTACTGAGAGCACTTCTACGAGTCGTAGAACTTGAACTCGCGCCCTGCGACAACAGCCAGAGAAAGGCCTGGAGTGGATCCCCTAGAAATCGCCAGATGGCAATTTGGAATCACCACCGTCTATCACTTCATCATGGTTCCGCTCACCTTGGGTCTCGGCCCCATTGT
>Ga0209344_10002656_pt1 | contig 19374 bp, 20 predicted proteins | sample Cruoilmetagenom6_FD_187293 | JGI IMG/M metagenome (GOLD analysis project Ga0209344, IMG submission 187293) | Oil polluted marine microbial communities from Coal Oil Point, Santa Barbara, California, USA - Santa Barbara Oil Seep Sample 6 (SPAdes)... | ecosystem: Environmental > Aquatic > Marine... | reverse complement strand
CATTTTCAATGTGATCGTTGATGATGGGCAGCCTCCGCATGCACCTTGCATATGCAGATAAACCACCCCGCGCTCAAAGCCGTGGAAGGTGATGTCACCGCCATCTTGTGCAACAGCAGGACGCACGCGTGTATCCAATAACTCTTTGATCTGGTTCACAATTTCCGCGTCTGCACCGCTATGTTCCGCATGCCCTGCCGCTGCCAGACCTTCGCCTTGCATCACAGGTTCGCCTGATTGGTAATGCTCCATAATCGCACCCAGAAGTGCAGGCTTGATATGGTTCCAGTCAATCGGGTCTTGTTTGGTCACAGTGATGAAATCGGGGCCGAAGAACACGGCTGTAACACCTTCGACCGCAAAAATGCGCAATGCAAGTGGCGAATTGCTTGCCGTCTCGGATGTGGGAAAGTCCGCGGTGCCTGATTGCATGACCGCTTGTCCCGGCAAAAATTTCAGGGTGGCCGGGTTCGGTGTGGATTCTGTTTGAATAAACATCGGATTTATCCTTTTTAAGTTGCCTTGAATATGCGCGTGCGGGCAGGGGAAGTCAAGCAAGCTTAGAATCATTCTAAATGTTATTTAAGGCCTAACCAACTGATCCAGCGGCCATGAAAATCTGCACGGCCAAGGCCCCGTGTTTTGCCGCCCGGCCAGTAGGTTACGCGCAAACCTGCACCATCTGCGTCGCCATCGGCCTCCATGCTGACCCATGCCATTGGCGCATCAGCAGTTGCAACTTTGCCTGCTGCACGGATTAAATTTTCACAGGTTTCCTGCACATCGGGCGGAAAATATTGCCACGCGATTGTGTGATAGATCACATGAACTGCACCAGTGTGCGGTGTTGTGAGCCGCTTTTGCAACCAGTCCTTTACATCCGATTTATCCACACGGGCAGGGGTGTTTCGTGCGATTGTTATAGCAGCTTTGGTGCGTTGAACACGCTTTGCCTGGTCGGGCCATATATATGCCCGCAAACGCAACGCATCATTAGCCGGATCAAGCGGGTTCAGATCACATCCCGCTTTATCGATCACGTGTGGCGCAATTCGTGGTGGCAAGGGGCCGGACCAGTCGGGTGTCAGGTGAACAGGCGAGGTTATATCACAAAACTCTGTGTCCTGAAGCGTCAGGCGAAACCGGTCCCAATGCAGGTTCAACCCCGCACTGGCACCAAGTTCGGAAAGCACAAGCGGCAAACCAAAGTGATTTTGCAAGCTAAGGCATGTGGGTATCAGTGCTGCACTGCGGCGCACCTCATTGGTTTGGGGTGGCAGGTCAAGCCAGCTCAGAACCTGTGCTTCATGGGATAAAAATGTAGCTTGAACCGCATCCCAAAGCTGTTTTGATGTGCAGTCATTTGGTGGGTAACACGCCATAAGGTCAGGGCAGGTTTCCTGTAAAACCAGTGCATGCAATGCCCCTGCCAGACGTAAACCAACGGCATCTGTGCGATAGCTGGGGTCGCGCGGCCAGTTTAAAACTTTAGCGCCAACAGCTGTGTTATCGGTTAGATTATTTGCAAGTAAGCGCAATAAACCGGCGGTAAAAGGCGAGCCAAGGTTTTCGCAAGCTTGCGCCTGTTCCAGAAAACTTTCAGGGACATTCATCTAAATTTGTCTGCAAGTTTTTGCAAAGCTGATCGGGTATCGACGGGGGCAGGCTCTGCGGGCTTTACCGCCTTTGGTTTTTGTGGCTTCGGTTTGCTTTCGCGTTCCGGTGCCCTGCGCAAAGCGACTGCATTCATAAACTTATCCGCGTTTCCTGCGGCAAGATGTGCCGCCCCGTCGCCAATTCCGCGTAGCAAATCATCAATCCAGCCCAAATCCGCCTTTGGGAAGTCATGCAAAACATATCCCGACACCATTTCCTTGCGTCCGGGATGCCCGATGCCCAATCGCACGCGCTGGTAATCAGGCGACAAATGTTGATGGATTGACCGCAAGCCATTGTGCCCTGCATGCCCACCACCTTGTTTGACGCGCAGCTTGCCGGGGGCCAAATCCAGTTCGTCGTGAAAAACGGTGACATCTTGCGCAGTTAATTTGTAAAACCGCAGGGCTTCGCCCACGGATTGGCCGCTGAGGTTCATGAATGTCTCGGGTTTTAGCAAGATCACCTTTTCGCCGCCCAAAATGCCTTCGCAGAGTTGCCCTTGAAACTTTTTGCGCCACGGGGAAAACCCATGGCTGGCGGCAATCTCATCCACTGCCATAAAACCGATGTTGTGGCGGTTCATGGCATATTTCGCACCGGGGTTTCCAAGGCCAACAAATAGTTTCAATTTATAGTTTCTCACATTAAGGCTGAATATCTTTTATGGGGTGGTAGCCTGTTTATCAATAAACTTAGGCAGAAAAAAACGCCCGTCGTAAAATACGCGGGCGTTTTTCAAAAACGTTATAGTGTGGCCAAACTATTCTTCGGTTGTAGCTTCTTCTTCGCCGGCTTCTTCGCCTTCTTCGCCTTCTACAACTTCTTCTTCATCCTCATCATCCTCTGATTTCAGTGCGGATGGTTCAGTGATATTGGCAATCACGAAATCACGGTCGGTGATCATCGGGCGTGAGCCTTCTGGCAAATCGATGTCTGAAATGTGAACAATATCGCCAATATCCAGATTTTCCAGATCAACAATAAGGCTTTCAGGGATGTTATCCGCGGTTACTTTCAGTTCAACCTCTGAACGCACTGTGGTGATTGTGCCGCCTTTTTTCAGGCCAACAGATGTTTCTTCGTTGATGAACTCAACAGGAATGAACAAGTTGATCCGTGTGTTGCGGTGCAGGCGCAAAAAGTCGACATGGCGTGGCAGGTCTTTGACAACATCGCGTTGAACGCTACGGCAAATAACGCGTACATCGTCGTTGCCATCTACTTTCAGATTAAGCAGTGTGGACATGAAACGACCCGCTTTAAGGGCTTTGAACAAAACCTTAAATTCGACGTTGATCGGTTGAGGGTCTAATTCCCCACCATAAACCACACCCGGAACAAGTCCTTCACGGCGTGCTTGGCGAGCGGCCCCCTTGCCTGTCCCCGCGCGTACTGTGGCATTGAAATCTGGTATTTTTCCAGCCATTTGAATTCTCCTAAAAATGTATAAAGCGGCCTCCTCCAAGGGTGCAGTGCCGCATGAATGCGCCTCATACCCGCGAAAAGTGAGAATGGAAAGAGAAAACAGCTATAAAAACCGCTGATTTCGTCTATTTTTGGTCTTTTTCCAAAAACAGACCAACGGTTTTCTCCAGCATACTGTAATAAGCTTCCAGTAAGCGGTAGTAAGAATTGGTTGTGATGGACGCTGCGCGCCCTACGGCAGTACTCATAAACTTTCCCCCAAAGAAAGTAGACAATAGGGTTAGTTTAGATTGATTGTTTCGATTCTGTCAACAATCAGAAATAAGCGGTTTTATCCTTTGTAAGCGTCAGAAGCTCTGAAATCCTTCGGGATCAGCAGGTCTTTTCGACTGACATTGCTTAATTGCCTGTGTCCGCCAAGGGCCATGGAAAAATCCAGTTCCTTGTGAATGACTTCCAAGGCTTTCGTTACGCCCTTTTGTCCCATAGCGCCTAACCCATATAAGAATGGCCGCCCGATATAAGTGCCTTTGGCCCCCAGTGCGGTTGCTTTCAACACGTCTTGTCCTGAACGGATGCCACCGTCCATATGCACCTCGATCCTGTCACCGACTGCGTCAAGTATATCAGATAACATGCGAATGGATGATACGGCACCGTCTTGCTGGCGCCCGCCGTGGTTGGATACAATGATCGCGTCGGCCCCGGTTTCGGCGGCGCGTTTGGCATCTTCCACATCCAGAATACCCTTAAGGATCACTTTACCACCCCACATTTTCATCAATTTCTCGATTTTCTTCCAATCTAATGACGGGTCAAACTGTTCGGCTGTCCATGATGACAGGGAAGAAGGGTCTTTCACATCTTTCGCATGGCCCACAATATTGCCGAAGAACCGACGTTTTGTGCCCAGCATGCCAAGCCCCCAATGCACTTTAGTCATCATATTGGCGATGGATTGCGGGGTCAGTTTGGGTGGGGCGGACAGGCCGTTTTTCAGGTCGCGGTGGCGTTGGCCCAAGATCTGTAAATCAGCGGTGATCACCAGTGCCGAACAGCCGGCCGCACGGGCGCGGTCAAGCAGGCGTTGGTTGAAATCATCGTCGCGCAGGGCGTAGATTTGGAACCAGAAAGGTTTTGTGGTGTGGGCGGCAACATCTTCAATCGAACAGATCGACATGGTGGATAGCGTAAAGGGCACCCCGAACGCTTCGGCCGCACGCGCCGCTTTGATCTCACCGTCCGCACATTGCATGCCGCACATCCCGATAGGGGCAAGGGCCACGGGCATGGTCACATCCTGCCCGATCATCTGTGCTGCGGTTGAGCGGTTGGTCATATCCACCGCCACCCGTTGGCGCAGGCGAAGCTTGGCGAAATCACTGACATTGTCGTGGAAAGTTTGCTGTGTCCAAGAGCCCGTCTCGGCATATTCATAAAACATCTTCGGCGTGCGCCGTTTGTAGATGGTTTTCAGATCGTCGATATTGGTGATGATGGGCATGAGCGTGTCCTTTGGAAGCAGTTAGCTTGTTTTACAAAGGGGATGTGCTGCATGACAATATGGAAAATGCGCGAATTGGTAAGGTCAGTTACCCAAATTGTCGTTTTTATCAGGCCCGATGCGCCCCCGCAGCCAATTCCGCGACAAACGCCAGTATGTCGTCAACACTGTCGCCAGCACCCAGTTTCGATACAATCGCAGAGCCGACAACAGCCCCGTCGGCCACCTGTGCCATGCCCATTGCGTCGTCAGGTGTGTTGATGCCAAAGCCCACACAGATCGGAAGATCGGTGGATTTTTTGATACGTGCGACCTCGGCCCCGACTTTTTCTGTGGAAGCAGAGCCAGAGCCTGTGATCCCTGTAATGGCGACATAATAGATAAAGCCTGAAGTGTTTTGCAGCACTTTGGGTAGGCGGCGGTCATCGGTTGTGGGGGTCGCCAGACGGATAAAGTTCATGCCGGCTGCATTTGCAGGGATGCACAATTCGTCATCCTCTTCGGGCGGCAGATCAACGATGATCAGACCGTCGATGCCCGCTTTGGTTGCAGCCGCGATGAATGTATCGACGCCCATGGAATAGATCGGGTTGTAATAGCCCATCAACACAATCGGGGTGGTGGTGTCTTCGCGGCGAAATTCGGTCGCCATAGCCAGCGTTTTTTTCAGCGTCATGCCCGCATCAAGTGCGCGTCCGCCCGCCAACTGAATGGTCGGCCCATCGGCCATGGGGTCGGTGAACGGCAGACCCAGCTCGATGATATCCACACCTGCGGCGGGAAGGCCCTTCATCACTGCAAGAGAGGTGTCGTAATTAGGATCGCCTGCCATGATATAAGACACAAACGCGGATTTTTTCGCCGCTTTCAGTTCTGCAAATTTATCGTCGATGCGTGTCATGGTAGGCCCCTTCAATGTCAGTGCTTGGTTTGCGTCACATTTCGGCGAAAATCAATGCGAAAATCAACGGGGTCAGGTGAAAAAGTGGTACCTGTTCTTGACGTTTCACCCCATTGCCCCGTAGATGCGCCCGAAACGATCATTCTAAGGTGTATGTCATGGGTTTTAAAACGGGTATTGTGGGTCTGCCGAATGTGGGGAAATCCACCTTGTTCAATGCGCTGACCAAAACGGCGGCAGCGCAAGCGGCGAACTTTCCGTTTTGTACGATTGAACCCAATGTGGGCGAGGTGTCTGTGCCAGATGCGCGGCTTGAAGTGTTGGCGAAAATTGCAAACTCCGGCAAAATCATTCCGACCCGCATGACATTCGTTGATATCGCGGGACTTGTGAAAGGTGCTTCCAAAGGTGAAGGGCTGGGGAATAAATTTCTGGCAACCATCCGTGAGTGTGACGCCATAGCCCACGTGTTGCGTTGTTTTGAAGACGATGATGTAACGCATGTGGACGGCCGCGTTGATCCGGTGGCGGATGCCGAGATTATCGAAACCGAACTGATGCTGGCAGATCTTGAGAATATCGAAAAACGTCTGACTAATCTGGTGCGCAAATTAAAAGGCGGCGACAAAGAAGCGTTGATGCAAAAAGACCTGTTGGAACGCGCAAAAGAAGCCATTGAAAACGGCCAGTCTGCACGCACGATCACAATTGCGGAAGACGAAGAAAAAGCCTGGAAGATGCTGGGATTACTGACGTCAAAGAAAATCGTTTACGTCTGTAATGTCGAAGAGGAAAATGCTGGCTCCGGCAATGCGCATTCAGCCCGTGTGGCTGAAATGGCCGCTGCCCAAGGGGCGGCCTGTGTGGTGATCTCGGCGGCAATCGAAGAAGAGATCAGCCAGCTGGAAGACGAAGAAGCGCTGATGTTCCTGGAAGAACTGGGTCTGGAAGAGGCGGGGCTAAACCGTTTGATCCGTGCGGGTTATGAATTGCTGGACTTGCAAACCTACTTTACCGTGGGACCGATGGAGGCACGTGCATGGACTATTTCCAAAGGCACTACCGCGCCGAAAGCGGCGGGCGTTATTCACGGTGACTTTGAGCGTGGCTTTATTCGTGCGGAAACAATCGCCTATGATGATTATGTGGAATTTGACGGCGAGCAAGGCAGCAAAGTGGCCGGCAAGATGCGCGCAGAAGGCAAGACATATATCGTTGCCGACGGAGATGTTTTGCATTTCCTTCATAATACCTGATCAATTTTCATGTAATTTAGTCCGCCGTTAAGGTTCTTGCCGCACAGTCCCGGATCTGTGCGAAAGGGATTTTTCGGTGATCAGTTTCACAATTCTATCATCTGTTGTGGACGACAACAGTCTGGAGCTTCTGGGGGTTTCAGACATGGCATTTGCGGTTATCGGCGGGCAGGATTTTCTGCTTGTCGCGGCCGAGGCTGACGGCGCAATCACCAGTTTTAATGTCAGTGCAAATCTGGTGCCACAGCTTATCGATACGCAGTCTTTTACCGACACATCGGGGACACTGGCGGTTGGACAGCTGACTCTTACAGAAGTGGACGGGGTGCCAACATTGCTGCCATCCGCTAAGTTTGATGATAATGTCGCCACATATACTATTGATGATACAGGTAATATTTCAAATCCTATGCCGCAGCCCCAAGGTGGCAATACTGTCAGTCCTTTTACCGTGACACATAGTGTTATTGTCGGGGATAAAACATATCTTTATGCGGCTGAACGGGGTGTGTCGGGGATCGCATCTTACTGGATGCAACCGGGCGATAGTTTCAGCGCAAAGGTATCTTATGCTGCAAGTAGTTTTGATTTCTTCGGTGATGTGGCGGCATTTGCCTCTGTACCTGTCGGGGCGGCGACGTATCTTTTCACAGCATCCGCATTTGATGCAGGCCTAAACAGCTTTAGTGTCGGCGCCAATGGCGGATTGGAATTGATCGACAGTGTCGCCCCGTCAGAAGCATCCGGTTTCAGCCTGCCGCAAGCACTTGAAACAGTTGCACTTAACGGCCAGGCATATTTGCTGATGGCCTCTGCCGGCACAAACAGCATAACATCATATGTTGTGGGCAATGACGGCACATTAACCGAAACGGACCATCTGATTGACACTACAAACACGCGATTTCAAGATGCCGGCGTTTTGGAAAGCTTCACCTATGATGATCGCGGCTTCATACTTGCGGCAGGATCAGACGACGGTCTGACTTTATTGGAAATATCAACGCGTGGAACGCTTTCCGTGTTGGCCGTATTGGCCGATGATTTTAATACAACACTGAACAACATCACGGATATTGAAGTGGCTATCTTGGGCACTGAAATCCATGCGTTTGTCAGCAGCGGGGTTGAGAACGGATTTACCCAAATCAAGATCAACATCGACAACAACGGTATAACGGTTATTGGAACTGCGGCACATGACACTCTGAATGGTACCGCACAGAACGACACCCTTGTCGGCTTTGATGGCAGCGATAGGCTTTATGGGGGCAATGGCAATGATTTAATGGTGGATGGTACCGGCCGCGATCATTTTTTTGGCGGGGTGGGGGTGGATATATTTCAATTTGAACCGGATAATACTTTGGATCTGATCCGCGATTATGAGGTTGGTATTGATAAGATTGATCTGTCATTCCTTGGAGCCGCTGCATCAATGGAAGATTTGAACATCACCGGCCGTTCATTCGGTGCCGTTATTATTGCAGGCACAGAAGAGATCAGAATAACAACGATAGATAATACACAACTCAACGCCCAAGATTTTGTGGCGGATGACTTTATTTTTTAAGCCAGTTCACGAAACGCTCGGCTTCGACGATGGGTGCTGATAAAGCACCTTTATCTTCACCCGGATAAAACCGTGCGCGTGTCGCGGTGGGCATAGGCGCAGGGGTATAGCTGCGAACACGCGGGCCGGTTGAAACACTTTCGGCCGCCCATCCGTCAAACAGGGCCTTTTGTGCAGCTTTGGTACTGCCATATGCTGCAAAAAACTTCTTGCCTGCTTGTGGGTCATCAATATGAACCGCCGTACCGTCCTTGGCTTTCAGTAGGGGGTCGATCATTGTAATCAAACGCTGGCTGGCGCGTAAATTCACCGCAATGGATTTGTCCAGATCGTTTTCAGAGACATGCCCGGTGGGGGCTAGAGGCGCTGTGTAAACCGCACTGTGCACCCAAAGGTCAACGCCGCCCCAACGTTCGTTAATCGAAATGCACATGCGTTGCAGTCCTGCATCGTCTGTGATGTCCAATGGAACCAGCGTTGCCTGACCGCCATTTACCTGTACCGCGTCATCCAGCTCTTCCAGGCCGCCAGTGGTACGGGCAACGGCAATGATGGTTGCGCCTTCATTTGCCAATGCAGATGCAGCGGCAAAGCCAAAACCGCGCGAAGCCCCGGTTATCAGGACTATTTGTCCGTCGAATGCACCCATGGATCAGGCAGGCTCTTTCAGTTTGAAACCGCGGCTGATCTGATCTGCGGGTTTCACAGGATATTCACCTGAAAAGCAGGCATCACAGTATTCCGGGCTTGCATTGTTTCGACCAACCTCGACACCGCAAGCGCGGTAAAGCCCGTCTAAAGACACAAAGCGCAAGCTGGAAACGCCAAGGTGTTCGCGCATTTCATCTTCTGTCATGGATGACGCCAGAAGTTTTTCGCGTTGCGGCGTATCAACGCCATAAAAACAAGGCCATGCTGTGGGTGGTGAGGCAATGCGGAAATGGATTTCGGCAGCCCCCGCATCCAGCATCATTTCCTTGATCTTGCGGCTTGTCGTGCCGCGCACAACGCTGTCGTCGACCAGGATGATGCGTTTGCCTTTGATCAAGGCGCGGTTCACATTCAGCTTCAAAAGCACACCCATGTTGCGGATCTGCTCGGTTGGTTCGATAAAGGTGCGCCCCATATAGGAGTTGCGGATAATCCCCATGGCATAGGGAATGCCGCTTTCTTGCGAAAAACCGATGGCCGCTGGTGTGCCGCTATCAGGAACAGGGCAGACCAAATCGGCCTCTACGGGGGCTTCTTTGGCCAACTCAACACCGATACGGCGGCGGGTTTCATAAACCGATTGCCCGCCCAGAATACTGTCGGGGCGGGAAAAATAGACATGTTCAAAGATGCAGGGGCGCGGTTTAGCGGGCTCGAACGGAAAAGAGCTTTCAACGCCGTTTTCAGATATGACGACCATTTCACCCGGATCAATCTCGCGGATGAATTCGGCGCCGATTATATCCAGCGCACAGGTTTCAGAGCTTAACACCCACCCGTCACCCAACCGGCCCAACACCAATGGGCGCACACCCAAAGCGTCACGGACACCCATAAGTTTAGAACGTGTCATTGCAACAACGGAAAATGCGCCTTCAACACGGCGTAGTGCGTCTTTCAGACGCTCGGGTATATTCGATTGCATCGAGCGGGCCATCAGGTGAATGATACATTCGCTGTCTGATGATGATTGAAAAATCGAACCGCGGCTGATGAGTTCTTTGCGCAATTCTTCGGCATTCGTCAGATTGCCGTTATGCGCGATTGCTGCCCCACCCATGGCAAATTCGCCAAAGAACGGTTGTACATCGCGAATCGCGGTTTGGCCTTTGTTGCCGGTTGTAGAATAACGCACATGGCCAATGGAGACACTGCCCGGCAAGGTTTCCATCAGGGATTGTTTGGTAAAATTATCGCGCACATAGCCAAAACGGCGTACATAGTTAAAGCCCGCGTCTTTGTCGTATGAAACGATGCCGCCTGCCTCTTGTCCGCGATGTTGCAATGCGTGCAGTCCAAGGGCCACAAAATTTGCCGCCTCCGGTACACCTAAAACCCCGTAAATCCCGCATTCTTCCTTTAATTTATCGTCGTCAAATGGATGAGCAAGAAAAGGTTTAGTCTGACTTAGCATGGGTGTTCCGACTCGTGCTGTGGCTGATGTTCGCTTCTATACTGTGGAAGGTGGGGTGTTGTCATTACCTGATCCACCAAAATCGCCAAGTTAGTTGGAAGTTGTGCCAGAGCCAGTCACTCCGGATGTGCCACTCGGTGCTTCACAGCTTCCGGTAAGCTCTTCATAACGGTCAACAATCCACTGAGGTGCTTCAGTGGGGATCATGGTTTGCATCCGTTCTTTGCTGGCCGTTAAAAGTTCTTTTGTTTTTGATTTTTCAACGACCGCTTCCGTGGTGCCGATATAATCATAAATAACCAGAGCAACCAAAACCAGAACGATCCCCCGGATGGCGCCAAAGGCAAAGCCTAGACCTTGATCCAAACCGCCGATTGATGACTTCTGGACCAAGCCGGAAAAAATAGGGGTAAAAATTGATGTCACAATCAATGCAACGGCAAAGACGGCAGCAAAACTGGCGATAATTCCTAACTGGCAAGATGTGATAAAGTCGCCAAGATAAGGGATTTCACGTACAAGCGGTTCGGCTTGCGGTGCAAAGGTAAATGCAACAAGTGCGGCGATTACCCATCCTGCGATCGACAAGATCTCACGCACAAGTCCACGTGAATATGCCAGAGCCGCCGACACAAATATTACAAAAGCGACTATGCCATCTACCAGTGTAAATTGGTCCATTTTATTCCCTTTCAGGCGTCTATTTCGCCAAAACAGGCAGCAATAAAGCCGCCCACATCATCTATTGTTTGCACTTTCATGCCAGATTCGCCAGCAAGTTTCATCCTTGATGGTGCATATGCGGCACTAAAGCCCAGCTTTTTGGCTTCTTTAAGGCGGTTATCCGCCTGTGAAATCGGGCGCAGTGCACCCGATAAGCTGATTTCACCAAAAATCACGGTGTCTTTTGGCAAGCTTAAATCTTGCCTTGCCGATATCAACGCGGCAGCAACGGCAAGATCTGCCGCCGGTTCCGAAATGCGCATGCCACCAGCAATGTTTAAATATACGTCCATATTGCCAAAACCAATGCCACAGCGCGATTCCAGAACAGCCAGGATCATCGACAGGCGGCTACTGTCCCATCCCACGACATTGCGTCGTGGAGAAGCAAGTGAAGATTGCGCTACAAGTGCTTGAATTTCAACCAGAACCGGCCGAGTGCCTTCCATGCCGGCAAAGACAGCGGATCCGGATGCCTGTTTTTCGCGATCAGACAAAAACAAAGCGGAAGGGTTGGTTACCTGTTGCAGGCCGGCACCTGTCATCTCGAACACGCCGATTTCATCGGCAGGGCCAAAGCGGTTTTTAACGGCACGCAATATGCGGAACTGGTGTCCACGCTCGCCTTCAAAATAAATCACAGTATCAACCATATGTTCAACCACGCGCGGTCCTGCAATCTGGCCGTCTTTGGTCACATGTCCGACCAAAATAACCGCCACACCGCGCCGTTTGGCAAATGTCACCAGCTCATGTGCTGTGGCGCGCACCTGACTGACCGAGCCGGGTGCACTGGTCACATTGTCGGCCCACATGGTTTGAACCGAATCTATGATCGCCACATCGGGGCGCTCGGTTTCCAGCGTTGTGATGATATCGCGCAAATTGGTTTCCGCGGCCAGCTTCACCGGTGCATCCGACAATCCCAAGCGCTGCGCGCGCATGCGGATTTGGGAAGGCGCCTCTTCGCCCGACACGTAAATCGCGGATTTGCCCGCACGTGCAAAACTTGCAGCCGCTTGCAACAACAGAGTTGATTTTCCGATGCCCGGATCACCGCCGACCAGAATTGCGCTGGCTGGCACCATGCCGCCGCCCAGAACCCGGTCAAATTCGGCAATACCACTGGCCATACGTGGAAGCGGTTTGTCTATTTCGGATAAATCACCCAAAGCCATCTTGCGGCCTTTGGTGGCACCCAATGTTTTACCGGAGGGGCCGGCTGCCAACGGGGCTTCTTCCGCGATGGAATTCCATTCGCCGCAAGCTTCACAACGGCCTGCCCATTTTTTGTGGGCGGCGCCGCATTTCATGCAGGTAAAAGATGTGCTTTGTTTGGCCATTGGGCAAGGGTTTAACGGGGCCAGCCACATTCGGCAAGGACTAAGCTTTTTGTTTTTGCACCAATGTCACGCCATAGGACATCAACACGCAAAAGGTGAACAGATAAAGCCCCCACGCAGTTTCCAGACGGCCCACACCGACACCTTTTGCCGCCACGATATAAATCGCGATCAAAAATACATCCGCCATAGCCAATTTACCCAGAACACTTAGAAGCGGCAAAGCTTTCCGGTTGGCCATACCAAACTGGATCAACGCAGTTCCCATGACTTTCAATAAGGGGGCTACCAGTGCAAAGAATGCAACAACTACTGCCAGGAATATATCCTTGCCCCACAAATCCCCGATGCCCGTCAGGATCGATATTTCATCGAGCGAAAAGAACGGTAACAAGCCCGCCCGCATCAATGGTGCTGTCCATGCGATGGGAAAGAGCACCAGCAAAGACAGGTTCAACACTTTAGCAATCAAAACAGCCCCTAACTTGGCAAGATATAGGGGATTAGCAAATACCCCGACAAACACATAATTCCCGAAACGATTGTAATCCAGGTCAAAACCCTGATCGTTTTTATGTCCGCCAGTCTAAACATAAAATACAGAGTGATCGCAAGAACGCTTACTGCCGCCAACATGAATGCAACAGGCCGTGTTAAATCAAAAAACTGTTGCAATATGCTGGGCAGGAAAAATATCGCAAAGGGCAGGGCCATCACAGCAAGCGAGGTGCTTTTCTTGCGGTGGTTTGCCAACCCGATGATGCCCGCGACAAAGCAACTGGCAACAGCGATGCCCATCGTGGCAAGCAGGAAAATGAAATAGTCATTATGCGCAAACATTTCCATCATGTTGGCTTTCGTTTATGCGATTGATGTGGGGACGATTATCGAGCGGGTAATGGCGTTACGCAATGGTTTTACACCGAACACACAAGATCGTGTTGCGTGTTGAATTAAGATTTCATTGCCGCAACAGTTACACCTTCAACCCGCCCCGCTTGCTCATCCCAATGGGACACGTTGCGCACACGCCCGTTTGCGCGTACTGCGCGAATTGCGTCAAGTGACACATCGGCGTAAACCCAAGCGGGTTCGTTCAGCACGCCTTCTGCCAGAACGCCGGTATCGGGAAAGCCCATATCGGGCGGGCCGTATATCGCAGCAGCCCCAATATTTACGTCAACTGTGGGATTCCATGCAGCATCCCCCGTCGTTGGTGAATGCACAACAACGCACTGGCTTTCCAATGCGCGTGCCATCGCACCGATACGCACCCGCCAGTAGCCTGCCAGTGAACTGGTGCAAGACGGTGCCAGTAAAATCTCTGCGCCCGCTTCTACCAAAACGCGGGACAGGGCGGGAAACTCGCTGTCATAACAGATAATAACCCCGATCCGGCCCAAAGTCGTATCAAACACCGTTAAAGGGCCGTTCGGTATAACATCCATCGGATCACGCTCGAACATCGTCATGATCTGTTTGTCCTGATAGGCCTGTGCGCCGTTCGGTGCAAAAAATACCGCGCGATTGGAGGGCCGCGCGTTACCGTCATAACAGGGTGCGCTGGCCCCGAGGATATGCACGTTATATGTCGCGGAAAGCTGCGTATAAAGCGCGTTGGCTTTTGGCAACAACGCATCCACCGCCCGCATGGATTGTTTTACGTCACCGGCCACATTTGACCCGGCCAAAGACGCCAGCTCCATCGCGCCGTATTCGGGGAAAACCAGCAGATCGGCGCCGTTTTCTGCCGCTTCTGCCACCCAGCGGGTGACCTTGGCTTCATATGAGGCCCAGTTATCATGCCAGTCGACGGGGTAGGTTGCTGTGGCGATTTTCATGGGGCTTCTCCGTCTTTTTACTCACTATAATCGTGTAAAAGGATAATAGAAATAGACAAAGCCTATTGCCCGTTTTGGCCCTCGTTGATAGGCGTGGTGCAGATATTGTTTGGAAGGCGTAATAAGAGGTTATTCACCCTCACCAGATTTATCTTCGATTTGTTTTGGAACTTCATCATTCTCAATTAGTAGCGGGTCTTTCTTTTTGGCAATTGAGATTATTTCTTTAAAGCGATCTACAATTGGTTTTGCCTTCTTGCCAGTGTCTTCAAGCATATCGTTAACTTCTGACCAACCTGCTTTAAATATATCGAGATCAGAAATTGCTTTATGTATTTCACTTTGAAATTTTTCTAACCGCATTAAAATTCGTCTTTTATGTTTAGCTTCGATATAGTCTGCAGCAGAAAGTGTTTTTCTTAGCTCATCAATTTTAGTTTGAATCTCTGCGATTTCTGATTTTGTTAAAGAAATAGAGTCTTTTCCAGTAATATACTTTCTGTCGAAGGTTTGCTCCATATAAAGTTCAGAAACCATTAATCTAAAACTATTGAAATAAATATTCACATCTTCATTATCTGTAATCTCGTGTTCATATATAAAAACTATATCGAAATGAATTATAAACCTTTGTGCAGTTCTATAGAATAATTGATATTCATGCTTATAATAATGCTTCCAATTCGCCCCGTTTTCACCAACATTACTTGAGTGAAAACCCTCATAAGCAATGCAAATTTGATTAAGAGCATCAACACTATCATCTGGTAGCTTTGCTATGAAATCTGAAAAATCCATTTTTAACCTTTCCATCTACCGAACCGCCTCAATCGGCCCCTCGGCGCGGGCGTTGATGAACTGATCCAGATAGGGATCGCCACTGTCGTCCATTTCACCGATTGGCCCTGTCCATTGCACCACGCCGTTATGGATCATTGCAACATTGTCGGCGATGGCGCGCACCGAACTCATGTCGTGGGTGATGGTCATCGCGGTGGCGCCCATTTCCTCGACAATTTCACGCACCAATTCGTTGATCACGCCTGACATGATCGGATCAAGCCCCGTGGTCGGCTCGTCGAAAAAGATGATCTGCGGCTCGGCGGCAATGGCGCGTGCAAGGCCCACACGCTTTTGCATACCGCCCGACAACTCGGCGGGGAAAAGTTCGGCGATGTTGGATTTTAGCCCGACGCGGCGCAGCTTTTCGATGGCGATATCATGTGCATCCGCCTTGGATAAGCGGTGCTTGCCCTGCAACAGACGAAATGCCACGTTTTGCCATACAGGCAGGCTGTCAAACAGCGCACCGCCCTGAAACAACATGCCGAACTGGTCCAAAAATGCCTCGCGGTCGCCGGATTTCGTGTCGACGCCGTTCACGATGATCGTGCCACTATCAGGTGCGATCAGCCCAAGGATACATTTCAAAAGTACCGATTTACCTGTGCCCGAGCCGCCGATGATGACCATCGAACTGGCTTTCTTGATATGCAGGTCGACCCCGTTCAGGACAACGTTACTGCCGAATGCTTTGTGAAGATCTGTGATTTTTATCATGATTAGAACAACAAATCCGTAAGTATGTAATTGGCGGCAAAGATTAGAACCGAAGCGGTTACAACGGCGGTTTTTGTTGCTGCGCCCACGCCTTGTGCACCGCGTCCTGAATGATAGCCGCTGTAGCAGCCGATTAGGGCGATGATGAAGCCGAAAACCGCCGCCTTGATCAAGCCGGAGGAAACGTCACCGAATTCCAGAATATCCCAGGTATTTTTCAGATAGGTCGCGGAATTGAAATCCAACCTGTTCGTGCCCACCAGATATCCGCCCATAATGCCAATGGTGTCGCCAATGAAAACCAGAACCGGCAACATGATCGTGGCGGCCAAAACCCGCGGTGTGACCAGATATTTCATCGGGTTGGTGGATAAGGTTGTCAGGGCGTCGATTTGTTCGGTTACGCGCATGGTCCCAAGTTCCGCGGCAATGGAAGTGGAAACACGCCCCGCAACCATCAAACCGCCCAGTACAGGCCCTAGCTCGCGCGTAATACCGATGGCCACGATAGAGGGTACAATCGCTTCGGCACTAAACCGTGCGCCGCCTGAATAAATCTGCAATGCAAGTGCGCCACCTGTGAAAAGCGCCGTCAGGCCAACCACAGGCAGGGAATAAAATCCGATGTTGATCAGTTGCTGTAGAAAGGCGTGGTAATAAAACGGTGGGCGGACGATGTGGCTGACGGTCAGGCTGGCAAATATCACCAAGCGCCCGATGCTTTCGAACATCGCCATCGTTGAACGCCCGATCCGTGCCAGAATTCCGTCAATTGCCTGTATCATAACCATTATCCGCCTACATAGTCCCTTTTGTACCTTGCGCCAAGGCCGGTCAGGATTTCATATCCGATTGTGCCTGCATTGTCTGCCAATTTATCAACTGTTTGCTCTGCGTTCAGAATGTCCAGAAATTTTGGTGCGTTGGGTACATCAGTGACATCAACGGTGATCAAATCCATTGAAACGCGGCCAACCACAGGACAGGGTCTATTGCCTGCCCAAAGGTATGTTCTGCCGGCGCCCATTGCACGGATCAGACCGTCGGCATAACCGGCGGCAACCGTTGCAATTTTTGATGGGCGTTGTGCGGCCCAAGCAGCGGCATAGCCAACAGTTTCGCCAACAGCAACATTGCGGGTCTGGATCACGGGGACCGAGAGCGTGACAACGGGGCTGGCTTTTGTAAAGGGTTCACCGCCGTAGAGCCCGACACCGGGGCGGCAAAGGTCGAAGTGATAATCAGGTCCCAACAATATACCGCCAGTGGCCGCAAGTGACCGCCTGGCTGACATGCCCTTGGTAAGCTTGTTGAAGCACTGTAGTTGCGCGTCGTTTTGCGGATGCTCAGGCGCGTCAGCACAAGCCAGATGGCTGATGATCAGGGATGCCCCTTTGGCCTTTTCGCGTACCATCACAAAATCCGCAGGTTCCAGACCGAGGCGGTTCATACCGGTGTCGATCTGTATGCCAAAAGCGGCTTCCGGCATGCCCATGCGGAATTTCACCAGTTGTGAAGGCGAGTTCAGCAGTGGGATCAGGTTATAATCGCGGATCAGGGCTGCGTCCGTTGCCATCAAGCCTGAAAATACATAAATCAACGGATCATTGCCGACAGATTTGCGCAATGTGACACCTTCTTCAGCCAAAGCCACGAAAAAGCTACGCGCACCTGCTTTTGCCAATGCCGCAGAAACATGCCCCGCGCCCAAACCGTAACCCTCTGCCTTGACCACAGCGGCGGTTTCCACATTTGATGCGGACATCGCATCCAATGCCCGCCAGTTGGCAACAACGGCGTTCAGATCAATGGTTAAAGTCGCGGCGGTCATGGGCATTCCTTTTAGAGGCCTATGGGCCACAGCCATATAGCAAGGTCAAGTCGGGAATGAAGAGCGTTCTAAAAATCCTGATCGCGGCTGTTACCATAACGCGAAGGTGCGAGATCGGTAAATCGTGTGTAGCGTCCTTCAAAGGCCAGGTCTATTGACCCGATCGGACCATGGCGTTGCTTGCCTATGATCACTTCGGCCTTGCCGTGCAGCTCTTCCATTTCCGCCTGCCAGGTCATCATTTTATCGGCCTCGTGGTCGGCCGGTTTTTCGCGTTCCTTATAATACTCGCCGCGATACACGAACATCACAATATCGGCGTCCTGCTCAATCGAGCCGGACTCGCGCAGATCAGACAATTGCGGGCGTTTATCTTCGCGGTTTTCAACCTGGCGCGAAAGCTGCGACAGGGCAATCACCGGGATGTTCAGCTCTTTGGCGATGGCTTTCAGCCCCTGGGTGATCTCGGAGACCTCATTTACACGACTGTCTTTGGCTGATGCGGGGCGTACCAACTGCAAATAGTCAATTACCAAAACGTCCAGCCCATGTGTGCGCTTCAATCGTCGCGCACGCGCGGCCAACTGGCTGATCGGCAGGGCTGCGGTGTCGTCAATATAAAGCGGGCAGCTTTCCAGAGTTTTGGCGGCTTCCACCAAACGGCGGAACTCTTCTTCTGACATCTCACCACTGCGGATGCGCTGGGATTCAATTTCGGCGGCTTCCGACAGAATACGTGATGCAAGTTGCTCTGATGACATTTCCAGTGAATAAAACCCGACAACGCCGCCTTGTACCGCCCCAATGGAGCCATCGGGCAGGGTGCCTTTTTTGTAGTTTTTCGCGATATTATACGCGATGTTCGTTGCAAGGGACGTTTTGCCCATAGATGGACGACCCGCAAGGATCAGCAAATCGGACGGGTGCAAACCGCCCAGTTTTTTGTCCATATCGGATAGGCCGGTCGATGTGCCTGCCATACCGCCATCTCGCTGATAGGCAGCATTGGCCATTTGCACCGCATCGGTCACGGCTTTCAGAAAGCTTTGAAATCCACTATCGACCTGGCCTTGCTCGGATAGGGCATAAAGCCGTTGTTCAGCTTCGACGATTTGCTCGGCGGGTTCATTGCTGACCTCCATGCGCTTGGCTTTGTCGGTAATCTCTTCGCCAATGGCCATCAGATCTCGCCGGATGGCCAGATCGTAAATCATCTGTGCGTAATCGCGAGCGGCAAAGACAGATACGGATGCCCCTGCAAGACGCGCGAGGTAAGCAGGCCCACCCAATTCGGCAAGCCCTGTGTCATCTTCCATAAACGCTTTTAGCGTAACAGGTGAGGCCAAGGCGTTTTTCTGGATACGTTGGGCTGCAATCTCATAAATACGGCCGTGAACGGGGTCAAAGAAATGTATTTCGTTCACAATCGACGCGACACGGTCGTATACATCATTATTGACCAGCAAAGCCCCCAATAAGGCTTGTTCGGCTTCTATATTATGCGGTGACGATTGAATTTCACTGCCCTGTGTTGTGTCGTTGACGTCTTTCACGGCTGTTATACTGCTCATTTTATGTTTGTCCCTTTATGGGGGGTTATACGTTGAAAGAATAGATTCCCGCAATCTGTAAA
>Ga0209344_10002655_pt1 | contig 19383 bp, 15 predicted proteins | sample Cruoilmetagenom6_FD_187293 | JGI IMG/M metagenome (GOLD analysis project Ga0209344, IMG submission 187293) | Oil polluted marine microbial communities from Coal Oil Point, Santa Barbara, California, USA - Santa Barbara Oil Seep Sample 6 (SPAdes)... | ecosystem: Environmental > Aquatic > Marine... | reverse complement strand
GATCGCCCCGATCGCGATGGAAGAGGGCCTGCGTTTCGCCATCCGCGAAGGCGGCCGCACCGTCGGCGCCGGCGTGGTGTCGAAAATCCTCGAGTAAGCGAATTGTCTGTGCGGTAGGTGATTGCAAGATCACCATGCCTGCATGACCCGGAAGGTGGGGTAAAATCCACCCTACGCAGCAATCAGAGGGCGCCCCGGAAACGGGCGCCCTTTTTCGTGGCGCGCTGGCCTGTTATTCTGTCGCCCGAGCCGATGGAGGGCGCCGCGGCCAGATTTACCTGATCGCCCGGATCCAACGTAAACAACACGCGACCAGCGCGAGGCCCCGATGCCCGGCACTTTCCCCACCCCTGATATCCGCAATCCGCTGACCCTGCCGGATGGCACGGCGCATGAGGGCACGGTGTTCCTGCGCGCGGCGCTTGATCATCCGCGCATCAAGGCGGGCGAGTATTCTTATGCCAGTGCGCATGTGCCCCCCGCCGACTGGGCGGCGCGTCTGGCACCCTACCTTTACCCGCATTCGCCCGAGCGGCTGGTCATCGGGCGGTTCTGCCAGATCGCCGACGGGGTACAATTCATCACCGCTTCGGCCAACCACCGTCGCGACGGGTTTTCTACCTTTCCTTTTGCGGTGTTCGACGGTGGGTTCGCCGAGGCGCGTGCATCTTTGCCGGGACCGGGGCGCGATACGGTGCTGGGCCATGATATCTGGATCGGGCAGGGCGCGCGCATCCTGCCCGGCGCAGAGATCGGCAGCGGCACCATCATCGGTGCCGGGGCTGTTGTTGGCGGACAGATCGCGCCCTACAGCGTGGTCGCAGGCAATCCGGCGCGCGTGCTGCGCCATCGGTTCGCCCCCGAGGCGATTGCGCGACTGCTGGAGATTGCGTGGTGGGACTGGCCGATTGCACGGATACTGGCCCATGAAGCAGCGATCTGCGGCGCCGATCTGGCCGCACTGGAGCACGCGGCGGGGACAATCTGGCGAGAATGACAAGACCGGCTGGGGCCTGAGCGCTGCCCGGAAGGAATTGTCGCCCGGATCGGTCCGATCCCCCTTGCGCTGGTGCGAGAGTTGGCTTAATCCCCGGACCGCATATAGGGGTATAGCTCAGTTGGTAGAGCGACGGTCTCCAAAACCGTAGGTCCCGGGTTCGAGCCCTGGTGCCCCTGCCACCGCCCAGTTCGGTGTCACCACCCCATCTTTTGATCTTGCCGCGCTGCAATTACCACCCTTGGGGCGGTCGCGCGTATCAGGTCACTGCGGCAGCGAAGGCTGGCAGGGCCGCCGGGCGCCACATTTGCCTTGATCTGGCCCGATTTTCATCGGGTTTGCCCTCAAATGATCACGCTTGCCACATTTTTGCCCCAATCGTGCCGTAGAAACACTGCATTCGGCGGTGGACCCAGGGTTCCTGCCGGGTTTGCGTGGGGGCGCAAATAAGGATTCTGGTGCTGTCATGTCACCAACAGATGAATATGAGACTTTGCGCATAGATATGCGCAAGTTGCGGCCGGGCCTCATGTTGGACCCGCTGACGGAGGCTCCGCGGCCGGAATTGACCGATGCGGAGATCCACGAGGCGATTGCAGAAGCACTGCAGGAGCAAGACCCGCAGGCGGTTGCCGCGGCGCGCGATGCGGTGACGCAAGCGGTTGCACGCGGTGGGCTGCCACCTTCCAGGCCACAATCTGACCGATCCGGTGCTGCCGCAGCGCGGAGCCACGCGGCGTTCGAGCCGATCAGCGCGGCGGATGATAGCGAAACAGGCGGGCGGCAAGAGCGGCGCGCATTGCGCGAGGGCTGGCTGGGGCGGGTCATGATCGCGTTGTCGGCAGTGGTTGTCTTCTACACTTGGCCCTGGATCGTTCCGACATTGATCATTGGCGCGATCTGGCTGTCGCTGATTGCCTTCATCTTTATAGGGGCGGAACGTATCGCGGCATGCGCGCTGTGGTTCTACCGCTGGCTCGATGCGCGCGCGCCCAGCCGGGCGGAACGTCTGCGCGCCACGGCAGACAGCCTTGCGGTGCGGCTTGATGCGCTATTCGACCGGTTGCCGGGGCGCTGGTCAGAGGGGCTCTACATGCCGGATTTCAGCCGCGAGGCGTTGATCGACGAAGTGGACGAAGATGCGCCGGGCCCGTTCGACCGGTTGGCGGCGCAGGCCCATCACGGTTGAGCATCGGGGGTGATGTCAAACCGCAGGAATTTTCCAGAGCCGGTCCGTCAGGATCGGCTCTTGAATTTGCGCGGTCAGGCGCGTATGTCGCCCGGACGGGTCGGGCCATTTGGGCGGCCCGCACCGTCCCGAGGCTGAAGCCTTTTGCGTTTTTCCTGAATCAGGGTAAAATGCGGAGGGCTCACGCCAATTCAATGTTACGGGCGTTTCGCATCTGATCTGACCTTCGGGTCATATGCAAAACGCCTTAGTGAGAGACATCAGCGCATGGCACGTACCAATCCGCTTCAGTTCATCCAGCAGGTCCGCGCCGAAGTGGCGAAGGTCGTCTGGCCGACCCGCCGCGAGGTATTTCTGACCACGGTTATGGTGTTCATCATGGCCGCGCTGACGTCGGTCTTTTTCGCATTGGTGGACCTGGGCATCCGTAGTGGGCTTCAGGTTGTTCTGGGGATGTTCGGCTGATACCTGTCTGGTCGGCCATGATATCCCGGCGTATGCGTCAGGCCGGAGTGGTATCGACCTTGGCAGTGCCTGCAATCCGATCTGTCGACCGGATTTCATGGCAAACGCTTTAAGTCCCGCCAAAACTGCCTGCAGACCTTGAAATCAATGGGAATGCGCGGTAGTGGGGCGCTCATCTACGGAACATGGCGCGCGGCGATTCGGGTTGCGCGCCGATTTTTTGTTTCGGAGCCGTGCGTGTTGCGCGCGGAGAAAAACAGCAATACCGGGCTCTTGACCCGGGTGGCACGAGGAATTGGGTCGTCATGGCAAAACGGTGGTACTCGGTTAGCGTTCTCTCGAACTTCGAGAAGAAGATCGCCGAGCAGATCAGAACATCCGTGATCGAATCCGGCCTCGAAGACGAGATCGAAGAGGTGCTGGTCCCTACCGAGGAAGTGATCGAGGTGCGTCGCGGCAAGAAAGTGACCGCCGAGCGGCGCTTCATGCCGGGTTACGTTCTGGTGCGGATGGAAATGTCGGACCAAGGCTATCACCTGATCAACTCGATCAACCGGGTCACCGGCTTTCTTGGCCCGCAGGGCCGCCCGATGCCGATGCGCGATGCCGAGGTGAACGCGATCCTGAACCGGGTTCAGGAAGGCGAGGAAAGCCCACGCACCCTGATCCATTTCGAGATCGGCGAGAAGGTCAAGGTCAACGATGGCCCGTTCGAGGATTTCGATGGCTCGGTCGAGGAAGTGGACGAAGACAACCAGCGCCTGAAGGTGTCGGTGTCGATCTTTGGCCGGGAAACCCCGGTCGAACTGGAATTTACCCAAGTCACCAAACAGGGCTGACGCGGGCGGTGGGGTGAAACCCACCCGACGGAATTTGCGCGGACGCCCCATCAGGGGCAGAGGCGCATCTCATGTGGGAGGCAAGGGGGCCGCGGCATCCGAACCAGACCACCGCAACCGAAAGGCCGAGGGGCGCGCCCCGACGCTGTTGAACGAAAAGGAGAGGCCTCATGGCCAAGAAACTCGCTGGCAAGATGAAGCTGCAGGTGAAAGCCGGGCAAGCCAACCCAAGCCCGCCGGTCGGACCCGCCCTGGGTCAGCGCGGCATCAACATCATGGAATTCTGCAAGGCGTTCAACGCCAAGACGCAGGACATGGAGCCCGGCGCCCCGTGCCCGACCGTGATCACCTACTACCAGGACAAGTCCTTCGAGATGGACATCAAGACGCCGCCGGCGTCCTACTATCTCAAGAAGGCGGCCAAGCTGAAATCGGGCGGCAAGACCCCCGGTCGCGATACCGCAGGGTCGGTGTCCGTCAAGCAGGTCCGCGAGATCGCGGAAGCCAAATGGAAAGACCTGAACGCGAATGATATCGAAGCTGCGATGAAGATCATCGTCGGCTCCGCGCGTTCCATGGGCATCGAGGTGAAGTAAGATGGCAAAACTCGGAAAACGCACCCGTGCCGCTCGCGAAGCCTTTGCCGGCAAGAGCGACGTAACCGTCGAAGAGGCCGTGGCTCTGATCAAGGGCAACGCCAAGGCGAAATTCGATGAGACCATCGAGATCGCAATGAACCTCGGCGTCGATCCGCGCCACGCGGACCAGATGGTACGCGGCGTTGTCGGCCTGCCCAACGGCACCGGCAAGACCGTGCGCGTGGCTGTCTTTGCCCGTGGCGCCAAGGCTGAAGAAGCCGAAGCCGCTGGGGCGGATATTGTCGGCGCAGAGGATCTGATGGAAGTCGTGCAGAGCGGCAAGATCGAATTTGACCGCTGCATCGCCACCCCTGACATGATGCCGATCGTCGGCCGTCTGGGCAAGGTGCTGGGCCCGCGCAACCTGATGCCCAACCCCAAGGTCGGTACCGTGACCATGGACATCAAGCAGGCTGTTGAGGACGCCAAGGGCGGCCAGGTACAGTTCAAGGCCGAGAAGGCCGGTGTGGTCCATGCTGGCGTCGGCAAGGCATCGTTTGACGAAGCCAAGCTGGTCGAGAACATCCGCGCTTTTGTCAGCGCCGTGTCCAAGGCCAAGCCGGCGGGTGCCAAGGGTACCTACATGAAGAAGATCTCGCTCAGCTCCACAATGGGGCCGGCCGTGTCGGTTGCTGTGGACTCGGCCAACGCCGAGTAAGACACCACCGTTATGGATCGGGAAAAGGCGTCCTTCGGGGCGCCTTTTTCTTTTTCCGGAGGCATGAAGCCATGGGCGCGGCGCAGAACGACAGGTGCCGGCTTTGGTTGACTTGATTGAAACTTCTGTCAGGATTGACGGCAATTGAGCCTGAAAGGGCCGGGTCGGGTCTTTCATATCGATTTCGAGCTGCTCTCCGCCGCTGGCAGGTGGGGGTAATCGTTCTGCCACTTGACGCCGTCTGTGCTTCAACATAAGCCACCAACACGTGCCACGTCTCCGATTCGGGGAGCGTGGTGCATTTCGTCCAAGACGGCGGGTGAGGCCATAGCTTCTTAATTTCCTGCCTGAGACGGGAGAAGACCAGATTGGCCGGGCGCTTATGCACCTCGGGCGCTCTTGGCGGACCCCCGTAAAAAGGACCTGAACGTCGGGCGTCTTGCCCGACACAAACGAGCCGGGGGGAGACCCCCAAATTTGGAGTGAAACTGTGGATAGAGCCCAGAAAGAGAAAGTGGTCGAGGAACTCGGCCAGATCTTTGAAAGCTCTGGCGTTGTAGTGGTTGCCCACTACACGGGTCTGACAGTTGTTGAGATGCAGGATCTTCGGGCGCGTGCGCGTGAAGCTGATGCATCTGTTCGCGTCGCCAAAAACAGGCTCGCCAAGATCGCCCTTGAGGGTAAGCCCTGCGCAAGCATTGCAAACTATCTCACGGGTATGACCGTTCTGACCTATTCCGAAGACCCTGTGGCTGCGGCCAAGGTGTCCGAGGGTTTTGCCAAGGATAACAAGAAATACGAGATCCTTGGCGGGGCAATGGGTGAGAACGCTCTGGACCGGGCCGGTGTCGAAGCCGTGTCGAAAATGCCCTCGCGTGACGAGCTTATCGCTCAGATCGTCAGCTGCATCGGCGCACCTGCTTCGAACATTGCCGGGGCCATTGGCGCACCTGCAAGCAACATCGCGAGCATCCTTTCGACCATCGAAGAGAAGGCCGAAGCGGCATAAGCAACTGGAACGTACCCGTACCGGGCTTGAAACCCGGGCGTTGGAACACATCTAATACGGAAAGCATGAGAAAATGGCTGATCTGAAGAAACTGGCAGAAGAGATCGTTGGTCTGACGCTTCTCGAAGCACAAGAACTGAAAACCATCCTGAAAGACGAGTACGGCATCGAGCCCGCCGCTGGTGGCGCTGTGATGATGGCTGGTCCTGCGGATGCCGGCGGCGACGCAGGCGAAGAGCAAACCGAATTTGACGTTATCCTGAAATCGGCCGGCGCGTCGAAAATCAACGTCATCAAAGAGGTTCGCGCAATCACTGGTCTGGGCCTCAAAGAAGCCAAGGACCTGGTTGAAGCCGGTGGCAAAGCTGTCAAAGAGCAAGTCTCGAAAGACGAAGCTGAAGAGCTTAAAGGCAAGCTGGAAGCAGCTGGCGCCGAAGTCGAGATCAAGTAATCGAAGCGCGCTGATATTGTTTTCCATTAGCAGGAAACAAATCGGGATTTGCATGAATTCCGCGGCGCGACCGAAAAAATGGCTGGAGACGGGTGAAACCGCCTCCAGCCGAACCTGTCTCAGAGAGGCTCCGCGAAAATCGGGGCTTTTCTCAGGCGAGGTTCTGGGTCGGGAGGCTGTCCTTGGGAAGACAGCCATGAATGGACCCATGACTTGCCGTCTCAAATGGTCACGCGGCTGGGGCCCGACAGCCCGCGCGACCGGTGAGAAATGAAAGGTGACCAGACACATGGCTCAGACCTACCTTGGCCAGAAACGTTTGCGCAAATACTTCGGTAAAATCCGCGAAGTTCTTGAAATGCCGAACCTCATCGAGGTTCAGAAATCCTCTTACGATCTGTTCCTGAATTCGGGCGATCAGGACACTCCGATGGACGGCGAGGGCATCAAGGGTGTCTTTCAATCGGTGTTTCCGATCTCGGATTTCAACGAAACCAGCGTAATCGAATTCGTCGATTACGAGCTGGAGAAGCCGAAATACGACGTCGAGGAGTGCATGCAGCGTGACATGACCTACAGCGCCCCGCTGAAGGTCACGCTGCGCCTGATCGTGTTTGATATCGACGAAGATACCGGCGCCAAATCCGTCAAGGACATCAAGGAGCAGGACGTGTTCATGGGCGACATGCCCTTGATGACGCCCAACGGCACCTTTGTTGTCAACGGCACCGAGCGGGTGATCGTCAGCCAGATGCACCGGTCGCCCGGTGTGTTCTTTGACCATGACAAGGGCAAGACCCACAGCTCGGGCAAGTTGCTTTTTGCCTGCCGGATCATTCCCTATCGCGGCTCCTGGCTCGATTTCGAATTCGATGCCAAGGATATCGTGTTTGCGCGGATCGACCGCCGCCGCAAGCTGCCTGTGACCACCCTGCTGTATTCGCTGGGCATGGATCAGGAAGCGATCATGGATGCCTATTACGATACCGTCAATTACAAGCTGGAAAAAGGCAAGGGCTGGGTCACCAAGTTCTTCCCCGAGCGGGTGCGCGGCACACGTCCGACCTATGACCTGATCGACGCCGCTTCCGGTGAAGTGATTGCCGAGGCTGGCAAGAAGGTCACGCCACGCGCGGTCAAGAAGCTGATTGATGAAGGCAACGTCACCGAGCTTCTGGTTCCGTTCGAGCATATCCTGGGCAAGTTCGTCGCCAAGGACATCATCAACGAAGAAACCGGCGCGATCTATGTCGAAGCGGGCGATGAGCTGACGCTGGAATACGACAAGGCGGGTGATGTGACCGGCGGCTCCCTTCAGGAGCTTCTGGATGCGGGTATCACCGAGGTGCCAGTGCTGGATATCGACAACATCAATGTCGGTCCCTACATGCGCAACACCATGGCGATGGACAAGAACATGAGCCGGGCAACCGCTCTCATGGATATCTACCGCGTCATGCGTCCGGGCGAACCGCCCACCGAAGAGGCCGCTTCGGCGCTCTTCGAGACGTTGTTCTTTGATGGCGAACGCTATGACCTGAGCGCCGTTGGCCGGGTCAAGATGAACATGCGTCTGGCACTGGACAAGCCGGACACCCAGCGCACGCTGGACCGCGAGGATATCGTGGCCTGCATCAAGGCTCTGGTTGAGCTGCGCGACGGCAAGGGCGACATCGACGATATCGACCACCTCGGCAACCGCCGTGTCCGTTCGGTCGGCGAGTTGATGGAAAACCAGTACCGCGTCGGTCTGCTGCGCATGGAGCGCGCGATCAAGGAACGCATGTCGTCGGTCGAGATCGACACCGTCATGCCGCAGGATCTGATCAACGCCAAACCTGCCGCCGCCGCCGTGCGTGAATTCTTCGGCTCTTCGCAGCTGTCGCAGTTCATGGACCAAACCAACCCGCTGTCGGAAGTTACCCACAAGCGCCGCCTTTCAGCGCTTGGGCCGGGTGGTCTGACACGCGAACGCGCGGGCTTTGAAGTCCGCGACGTGCACCCGACCCACTATGGCCGGATGTGCCCGATCGAGACGCCGGAAGGGCCGAACATCGGTCTGATCAACAGCCTCGCGACGTTTGCCCGCGTGAACAAGTACGGCTTCATCGAAACGCCCTATCGCAAGGTCGTGGACGGCCAGGTGACGGACGAAGTGCAGTACATGTCTGCCACCGAAGAGATGCGGCACGTCGTGGCGCAGGCTAACGCCAATCTCGACGAAAACGGCAAGTTCGAAAACGAGATGGTCAACACCCGCCAGTCGGGTGAATACACGCTCGCGCCCAGCGAGAGCGTGGACCTGATCGACGTCAGCCCGAAACAGTTGGTCTCGGTTGCGGCTTCGCTGATCCCGTTCCTCGAAAACGACGACGCCAACCGCGCGTTGATGGGGTCGAACATGATGCGGCAGGCTCTGCCGCTGATCAAGGCCGAGGCACCGCTGGTCGGGACCGGGATCGAGGGCGTCGTGGCCCGCGACTCTGGTGCCGCGATCATGGCGAAACGCGCAGGCATCATCGACCAGGTCGATGCTCAGCGGATCGTTGTGCGGGCCACTTCAGACCTGGAGCCGGGCGATCCGGGCGTTGACATCTACCGTCTGCGCAAGTTCCAACGCTCCAACCAGAACAGCTGTATCAACCAGCGTCCCCAGGTCAAAGTGGGCGATACGGTGGGCAAGGGCGAGGTCATCGCAGATGGCCCCGCGACCGACATGGGCGAACTGGCCGTTGGCCGGAACGTCATCGTCGCCTTCATGCCGTGGAATGGCTACAACTACGAAGACTCCATCCTGATCTCGGAACGTGTCTCGCGTGACGACGTGTTTACCTCGATCCATATTGAGGAATTCGAAGTCGCCGCCCGTGACACGAAACTTGGGCCGGAAGAGATCACTCGCGACATTCCCAACGTTGGTGAAGAAGCGCTGCGCAACCTCGACGAGGCAGGCATCGTTTACATCGGCGCGGATGTGGAACCGGGCGATATTCTGGTCGGCAAGATCACCCCCAAGGGTGAATCGCCGATGACCCCGGAAGAGAAGCTGCTGCGCGCCATCTTTGGTGAAAAAGCCTCTGACGTGCGTGACACTTCGCTGCGCGTGAAACCGGGCGATTTCGGTACGGTTGTCGAGGTGCGTGTCTTTAACCGCCATGGTGTGGAAAAAGACGAACGTGCCCTGCAGATCGAGCGGGAAGAGGTCGAACGTCTGGCCCGTGACCGCGACGACGAGCTGGCCATTCTGGACCGCAACATCTACGCGCGTCTGAAGTCGAGGGTTCTCGGCAAGGTCGCAGTCAAAGGCCCCAAAGGCGTCAAGCCCAACTCGGAGATCACCGAGGAACTGCTGGGCACGCTGAGCAAGGGCCAATGGTGGCAACTGGCGCTGAAGGACGAGGCCGATGCGCAGATCGTCGAGGCTCTGAATTCGCAATACGAGGCGCAAAAGCGCGCACTCGATGCGCGGTTCGAAGACAAGGTCGAGAAAGTCCGTCGCGGCGACGACCTGCCACCCGGTGTCATGAAAATGGTCAAGGTGTTCATCGCGGTGAAGCGCAAGCTGCAGCCGGGTGACAAGATGGCCGGGCGTCACGGCAACAAGGGTGTGATTTCGAAGGTTGTGCCGATGGAGGACATGCCGTTCCTCGCGGATGGTACGCCGGTCGATTTCTGTCTGAACCCGCTGGGTGTTCCGTCGCGTATGAACGTCGGTCAGATCCTCGAGACGCATATGGGCTGGGCCGCACGCGGCTTTGGCATCAAGATCGACGATGCGCTGGGTGAATACCGGCGCTCGGGCGACCTGACACCGGTGCGCGAGGCGATGAAACTGGCCTATGGCGATGATGTCTACGAAGAGGGCATCGCCGACATGAGCGAGGATCAGCTGGTCGAAGCGGCGGGCAACGTCACCAACGGTGTGCCGATCGCAACGCCGGTGTTTGACGGGGCGAAAGAGGCGGATGTGAACGACGCGCTGCGGCGTGCCGGTTTCGACACCTCCGGTCAGTCGGTGCTGTTTGACGGTCGTACAGGCGAGCAGTTTGCCCGCCCGGTCACGGTCGGCATGAAGTACCTGCTGAAGCTGCACCACCTTGTGGACGACAAGATCCACGCGCGCTCTACCGGGCCTTACAGCCTGGTCACGCAGCAGCCTCTGGGCGGCAAGGCACAGTTCGGTGGCCAGCGTTTCGGCGAGATGGAGGTCTGGGCTCTGGAAGCTTACGGTGCCGCCTACACGCTGCAGGAAATGCTGACCGTGAAATCGGACGACGTTGCGGGCCGGACCAAGGTCTACGAGAGCATCGTCAAGGGCGAGGACGGATACGAGGCCGGTGTACCGGAATCGTTCAACGTTCTCGTGAAGGAGGTCCGCGGTCTGGGCCTCAACATGGAACTCCTGGATGCCGAGGGGGAGGAATAAGAAAATTCGCCGAATTTTCTAGGGCTCAGATTTTTCGCGAAAAATCTGGGCCTGCCCCCAACGCATTGCCTTAACTGAAAGGTCACAAGATGAACCAGGAACTGACAAACAACCCGTTCAACCCTGTCGCACCGGCGCAGACGTTCGACGAAATCAAGGTCAGCCTTGCCAGCCCGGAGCGTATCCTGAGCTGGTCCTACGGCGAGATCAAGAAGCCCGAGACGATCAACTACCGTACCTTCAAGCCCGAGCGTGACGGGTTGTTCTGCGCGCGCATCTTTGGCCCGATCAAGGATTATGAATGCCTGTGCGGCAAATACAAGCGGATGAAATATCGCGGCGTTGTTTGCGAGAAATGCGGTGTTGAAGTCACGTTGCAGAAGGTCCGCCGCGAGCGGATGGGTCATATCGAGCTGGCCGCTCCCTGCGCGCATATCTGGTTCCTGAAATCGCTGCCGTCGCGCATCGGCCTCATGCTGGACATGACGCTGCGTGATCTCGAACGCGTGCTGTATTTCGAAAACTACGTGGTGATCGAGCCGGGCCTGACCGACCTCACTTACGGCCAGATGCTGTCCGAAGAAGAATTCATCGATGCGCAGGATGCCTACGGTCTGGACGCCTTCACCGCCAATATCGGCGCCGAAGCGATCCGCGACATGCTGGCACAGATCGATCTGGAATCCGAAGCCGAGAACCTGCGTGCCGATCTGGCCGTGGCCACCGGTGAGCTGAAGCCCAAGAAGATCATCAAGCGTCTGAAAGTGGTCGAATCCTTCCTGGAATCCGGCAACCGGCCGGAATGGATGGTCATGACCGTCATTCCGGTGATCCCGCCAGAACTGCGCCCGCTGGTGCCGCTGGATGGGGGGCGTTTTGCCACGTCTGACCTCAACGACCTGTATCGTCGCGTCATCAACCGCAACAACCGTCTGAAGCGTCTGATCGAACTGCGCGCGCCCGATATCATCGTCCGGAACGAAAAGCGGATGTTGCAGGAATCGGTCGATGCGCTGTTTGACAACGGCCGCCGCGGTCGTGTGATCACCGGTGCCAACAAGCGGCCGCTGAAATCGCTCAGCGACATGCTGAAAGGCAAGCAGGGTCGCTTCCGTCAGAACCTTTTGGGTAAGCGCGTCGACTTCTCCGGTCGTTCGGTCATCGTGACCGGCCCGGAACTGAAGCTGCACCAGTGCGGCTTGCCGAAAAAGATGGCCTTGGAACTGTTCAAGCCGTTCATCTATTCGCGCCTTGAGGCCAAAGGTCTGTCCTCCACCGTCAAGCAAGCCAAGAAGCTGGTGGAAAAGGAACGCCCCGAGGTGTGGGATATCCTTGATGAGGTGATCCGCGAACACCCTGTCATGCTGAACCGTGCGCCGACCTTGCACCGTCTGGGCATCCAGGCGTTCGAACCGGTCCTGATCGAAGGTAAGGCGATCCAGCTTCACCCGCTGGTCTGCTCGGCCTTCAACGCTGACTTTGACGGTGACCAGATGGCTGTCCACGTGCCGCTGAGCCTTGAGGCACAGTTGGAAGCGCGCGTTCTGATGATGTCCACGAACAACGTTCTGTCGCCAGCCAACGGCGCGCCGATCATTGTTCCGTCGCAGGATATGATTCTCGGCCTTTACTACACCACGCTGGAACGCAGTGGCATGAAGGGCGAGGGCATGAAGTTTTCCTCGATCGACGAGGTGCAGCACGCGCTCGACGCCGGCGAAGTGCATCTGCACGCCAAGATCACGGCGCGGATCCCGCAGCTCGATGAGGAAGGCAATGAAGTCATCCTGCGCTGCGAGACAACGCCGGGCCGGGTGCGTCTGGGCGCGCTGTTGCCAAAGAACGCCAAGGCTCCCTTCAGCTTGGTGAACCGCCTCTTGCGCAAGAAAGAAGTGCAGCAGGTCATCGATACCGTCTACCGCTATTGCGGGCAGAAGGAATCGGTCATCTTCTGTGACCAGATCATGACCATGGGCTTCCGCGAAGCGTTCAAGGCCGGCATTTCCTTCGGCAAGGACGACATGGTGATCCCCGACAACAAATGGGAGATCGTCGGCGAGACACGCGATCAGGTCAAAGGCTTTGAACAGCAGTACATGGACGGCCTGATCACACAGGGCGAAAAGTACAACAAGGTCGTCGACGCCTGGTCGAAATGTAACGATATCGTCACCGAGGCGATGATGGGCACCATCTCGGCGGCCAAGTATGACGAGAACGGCAGCGAAATGGAGCCGAACTCGGTCTACATGATGGCCCACTCCGGTGCGCGTGGCTCGGTCACCCAGATGAAGCAGCTGGGCGGGATGCGCGGCCTGATGGCCAAGCCGAACGGCGACATCATCGAGACGCCGATCATCTCGAACTTCAAGGAAGGTCTGACCGTTCTTGAATACTTCAACTCGACTCACGGTGCGCGGAAGGGTCTTTCGGACACCGCTCTGAAAACGGCGAACTCGGGTTATCTGACCCGGCGTCTGGTGGACGTGGCGCAGGACTGCATCGTGCGCGAGCATGATTGCGGCACTGATCGTGCGATCACCGCAGAAAACGCCGTGAACGATGGCGAAGTCGTCTCGTCGCTGGGCGAGCGTGTGCTGGGTCGCGTCGCGGCCGAGGACATCCTGCGTCCGGGTACGGAAGAGGTGATCATCGCGGAAGGCACGCTGATCGACGAACGGATGGCCGATGCGGTCGAAGAGGCGGGAGTTGCCACAGCGCGGATCCGTTCGCCTCTGACCTGCGAGGCCGAAGACGGTGTTTGCGCCATGTGCTACGGGCGTGACCTTGCCCGCGGTACCATGGTCAACACCGGCGAGGCGGTGGGCATCATCGCGGCGCAATCCATCGGTGAACCCGGCACGCAGCTGACGATGCGGACCTTCCACATCGGCGGCGTTGCGCAGGGTGGACAGCAGTCCTTCCTCGAGGCCAGCCAGGACGGTACCATCGCGTTCGATAACGCCCAGCTGCTGGAAAACTCGCGTGGCGAGACCCTGGTGATGGGCCGGAACATGAAGCTCAAGATCATGTCCGACAGCGGTCAGGAACTGGCCAGCCACAAGCTGGGCTATGGCACCAAGCTGCATGTCAAGGAGGGCTCGAAAGTGGCCCGCGGCGACAAGCTGTTTGAATGGGATCCCTACACCCTGCCGATCATTGCCGAGAAATCCGGGACCGCGAAATTCGTGGATCTGGTGACCGGTGTGGCCCTGCGCGACGAGACGGATGATGCCACAGGCATGACCCAGAAGATCGTGATGGACTGGCGCGCGGCCCCCAAGGGCAACGAGCTGAAGCCGGAGATCATTGTCGTCGGTGCCGATGGCGAGCCTGTGCGTAACGATGCGGGCAACCCTGTGACCTATCCGATGTCGGTGGACGCGATTCTGAGCATCGAAGAAGGTGACGAGATCCATGCCGGCGACGTCGTCGCGCGGATCCCGCGCGAAGGAGCCAAGACCAAGGACATCACCGGTGGTCTGCCGCGTGTGGCCGAACTCTTTGAGGCACGTCGCCCCAAGGACCACGCCATCATCGCGGAAATCGACGGTTATGTTCGCTATGGGCGCGACTACAAGAACAAGCGCCGCATTTCGATCGAGCCAGCAGACGAGTCGCTGGAAACGGTCGAATACATGGTGCCCAAGGGCAAGCACATCCCGGTGCAGGAAGGCGACTTCGTGCAGAAGGGTGACTACATCATGGATGGCAACCCCGCGCCGCATGACATCCTTGCCATCATGGGTGTCGAGGCGCTGGCCGATTACATGATCGACGAGGTGCAGGACGTCTACCGCCTGCAAGGTGTGCGGATCAACGACAAGCACATCGAAGTCATCGTGCGTCAGATGCTCCAGAAATGGGAAATCCAGGACAGTGGCGAAACGACGCTGCTGAAGGGCGAGCATGTGGACAAGGCCGAATTCGATGCGGCCAACCAGAAGGCGATGGACAAGGGCGTGCGGCCTGCACAGGGCGAGCCGATCCTGCTGGGGATCACCAAGGCGAGCCTTCAGACACGCAGCTTCATCTCGGCGGCGTCCTTCCAGGAAACCACGCGCGTGCTGACCGAAGCCTCTGTTCAGGGCAAGCGGGACAAGCTGGTGGGTCTCAAGGAGAACGTCATCGTGGGTCGCCTCATTCCGGCGGGTACCGGTGGTGCCACGCAGGACATGCGCAAGATCGCTCAGAGCCGCGACAACGTGGTGATCGAAGCGCGCCGCGAAGAGGCCGAAGCGGCCGCGGCCCTGGCTGCACCGACCGAAGACGACATGCCGGGCAACGATCCGTTCGGCGCGATGGCGGAAACACCCGAGAGCCGCGACATGTAAGCGTCGGACAAGTGACAAGACCTGAAAGGCCCCGCTTTGGCGGGGCCTTTTTCATATGCCAAGCGGTTGGAAAAGCCCGATTTCCCACCCGCAGAGTGTGTCGGCAAGCATATGCTTCCCGCGGCGCGACATGGCTCGCGGGCCTTCGCCCTTGCTCCTCTGGCGCCCGCATGTCTAATGCCGGTATGACGAGATCTGACAACATGACCGGCGCGCTGCTGATGATGGGCTCGATGGCCGCGTTCACCTTCAGCGATGCGCTGATGAAATTGCTGGCGAGCGATGTGCCGCTTTTTCAACTGCTGTTTCTGCGCGGCATCCTGACGACATTTGCGGTGACCCTGATCGCCTGGCGGATGGGGGCTTTTGGCCAGAGGGTGCCGCGCCGTGACTGGGGGGTGATGGCGATCCGAACGACGGCCGAAGTGATGGCAACCTATTGCTTTCTCACGGCTCTGTTTCACATGCCGCTGGCCAACGTGACGGCGATCCTGCAGGCCATGCCGCTCAGCATTGCGCTGGTGGCGGCGCTGGTGTTCAAAGAGCCGCTGGGGTGGCGACGGCTGACGGCGATTGTCGTGGGTTTCTGTGGCGTGATGCTGATCGTGCGGCCCGGCCCGGAAGGGTTCAACTTCTACGCGCTCTATGGGTTGGGGGCAGTGGCCTGTGTGACGGTGCGCGACCTGAGCACGCGGCGGTTGAGCCGCGAGGTGCCGTCGATGCTGGTGACGTTCGTGACCTCGCTTTCGGTGATGTGCGTGTTTGGAATAGCGAGCGTTGGGCAGGAATGGATGCCACTGGCCGGGCGCGAGGCGGGGTTGATCATGGCCGCGGCGGTGTTCGTGATCGCGGGCTACGTCTTTTCGATCATGACGATGCGGGTGGGCGAGATCAGCTTCATCGCGCCGTTCCGCTATACGTCGCTGCTCTGGGCGCTGGTGCTGGGCTGGCTGGTCTTCGGTGAGTGGCCGGTGCCGATGACCTTGCTTGGTGGGGCGATCGTGGTGGGCAGCGGGCTGTTCACGCTTTACCGCGAAGCGCGTCTTGGTTTGCGAAAATCCGGCAGATCTCTGCTTCATCGACGTTGAAGCGGTCGCGAAAGAGCTGACGCCCGGCGTCGTCGAGCGGCTTTAGCGGCCCGGTCTTGAATTTCGCGGCGCTGTCGTTGTCATCGTGCTTGGCGCGGATATACATCGGCGGACGCGGCTGGATCACGGCAGGCATGGAGTGGTGCAGCTTGTGATGGCCGTAGTTCATCACGGTGCGGGTGTCTCCTGCCGGGAAGGTCACGCCGAGGCCGCAGGCCCAGAAGGCGGTGATCACCGGCTCGGCGCTGATGCCTTCAGCCGAGAGACGGGCCGAGAATCCGCTGTTGAATTCGATTACCATGCGCGGCTCGCGACGGCGCAAGCGGCTGGTTCGCCGCGCAATGCTGCGGCACTGGGCGACAAAATCGACCCCCATCGCATCGTCGTCGTCGAGCCGGAACTGGAGCGTGTCCACTTCGTTATCGCCCAACTCTTCCTGAATGGCGCGTTGCAGGGCGAGTCGGTGCTTCTGCGGCGGGCGCGGCATGATCTTGATCTGCGGAACCGGCGCACAGAGGTCATGCAGCCGCGACAGGTACGGCTCTGGCATGCGTTCGCCGATCACGATGAGGAACGTGAATTCGGGATCGGTCTGGGCGCGAATCGATGGCAGGGCGAGCGCCTCGAAATGGGCAAAGCGCAGCTCCATCCGCGTGGCCTCGTAGAGATAGGCCTCGCGGGCTTCGACGGTTTCATGCATCCTTTTGAACCCGCCAAGCGCGGGATAGGAAAAGCGGCAGACGCCGATCACTCGCATTCGTGGTCTTCCTTATCCTTGCGGCGCGCTTTGGGCCATGACCCGGCGCACATGGTCTGCGTCGATGTTGAAGAGGGTGCGAAACTGTGCCTCGCCGTCGGCGTCCAGAGGGGGCAGGCGGACCGGCCTGATCCCGTCCTTCTGGCGCGAATCGTTGAAGTCGTTATGGCCGCGAATGAACATGTCCTCGCCGGGCAGGGTGACGACTGGCATGATGCGGCTCAGCTTGGCATGGCTGAAATTCATGATCCCGCGCGACGCCCCCGGTCCCACCGCCATGCCGAGCGCGGGGGTCCAGAGTGTTTCGGTCGTGGGTTTGGCGCAGATGCCGCGGGGGGTGATGCGGGCGATGAACCCCTGGTTGAAGTCGATGCCCACATAGCGGTTTTTCGCGATCAGCGGTGCGAGGTCCGCCGCTGCTTCGCGCAGCCGTTCGACAAAGTGGCAGGCGACGGCGTCATCGTCATCCATGCGGAATTGCAGGCAGGGCGGGCCGGTGTCGGCGCGCGCGGCATTGATCACCTCACGCATGACCTGCCGGTGACGGCCCGGCGCACGCGGCACCACCACCGCTTGCGGCATGTCCTCGACCAGATCGAGCAGGCGGGTCAGCCACAGGTCGGGCATGGCATCGCCCACGACGATGAGCAGGGTGAAATCAGGATCGGTCTGGGCACGCAGGGGCGGCAGGGTGAGGGTTTCGAACGTGGCAAAGCGTTCCTGCATCCGGACCGAATCGTAGAGAAAGGCGGCACGCGCCTCGGGGGTTTCATGTTCAACCTGAAAGCCGCCAAGCGCGGGGTAGGAGAACCGGCAAAGCCCGATCACCTGCATCTTGCGGCTGTCCATTTTGCGCGATTTCCCGTATGCTCTGCCCCTTGGTCACCATGCCAGCCGGATGCCGCCGAGACAAGGTGCGGCGGGGCGGGGCGGACTGTTGACAACGCATCGGCAACCGCCTATACGCGCCCCATCCGGCTTCAGGGTTCTGCCTTGAAAGTCGAAATCAAAACTGAAGTGGTCAAGATCCGGGCACCTTGTTACGCCCCGATCCTCTGGGAACCAGCCGCGTCGTTCACCTCGGAATGGGAACGATTGCGGTCATTGCGCTTTTGCGGACGCGCGACATGTTTGAGATGAGATTAACCCGCATGGGACACCCCATGCAGACATGAGTTGAGAGACGGGGATAGAACCGGAATGCCAACGATCCAACAGCTGATCCGCAAACCGCGGCAGCCGAAAGCAAAAACGCAGAAGTCGCAGCACCTTCAGGGCTGCCCGCAGAAGCGCGGCGTCTGCACGCGCGTCTACACGACGACACCGAAGAAGCCGAACTCAGCCATGCGGAAGGTCGCCAAAGTGCGTCTGACCAATGGTTTCGAGGTGATCAGCTACATCCCCGGTGAGAGCCACAACCTGCAGGAGCACAGCGTTGTGCTGATCCGCGGCGGCCGCGTCAAAGACCTTCCGGGTGTGCGTTACCACATCCTGCGCGGTGTTCTGGATACCCAGGGCGTCAAGGATCGTAAGCAGCGTCGTTCGAAATACGGCGCCAAGCGTCCCAAGTGACCCCTTTGGCGTCATCCCGGGCCTGTCCCGGGATTTCGCGCCGCCAAGAAGCTCCGGGGTGATCCTCGGGGCGCGACCGATAGAGACACAAAGGAAGACAGCCGATGTCCCGCCGCCACGCCGCTGAAAAACGCGAAGTTCTGCCCGACGCCAAATACGGCGATCGGGTTCTGACAAAATTCATGAACAACCTGATGATCGACGGCAAGAAATCCGCCGCCGAGAAAATCGTCTACAACGCGCTGGGTCGCGTCGAGGACAAGATCAAGCGCGCACCCGTAGAGGTGTTCCACGAAGCGCTGGAAAACATCAAACCCGCGCTCGAGGTTCGCTCGCGCCGCGTGGGTGGTGCCACGTACCAGGTTCCCGTCGAGGTCCGCCCGGAGCGCCGCGAGGCGCTGGCAATCCGCTGGCTGATCAACGCCAGCCGGTCGCGCAACGAGCACACGATGGAAGAGCGTCTTGCTGGCGAGCTTCTGGATGCGGTCAACAGCCGCGGCAGCGCCGTGAAAAAGCGCGAAGATACACACAAGATGGCCGAAGCAAACAAAGCTTTCAGCCACTACCGTTGGTAATACAGATACTCTGAGGAAGCAGCTTTCATGGCACGCGACTATTCGCTCGAACGCTACCGTAACTTTGGCATCATGGCCCATATCGATGCAGGCAAAACCACCTGCAGCGAACGGATCCTGTTCTACACCGGCAAGAACCACAACATGGGAGAGACCCACGAGGGTGCCTCGACCATGGACTGGATGGAGCAGGAGCAGGAGCGGGGAATCACGATCACCTCGGCTGCGACCACCACATTCTGGCAGCGTCAGGAAGACCCGACCGCCGAAGGTACGGCAGACACCAAGTACCGGATGAACATCATCGACACCCCCGGCCACGTGGACTTCACCATCGAAGTCGAGCGTAGCCTTGCCGTGCTCGACGGCGCGGTTGCGGTGCTGG